>Ga0206966_1062_pt2 | contig 31786 bp, 29 predicted proteins | sample Alteio_BWOrgHeat_23_FD_152970 | JGI IMG/M metagenome (GOLD analysis project Ga0206966, IMG submission 152970) | Enriched cells from forest soil in Barre Woods Harvard Forest LTER site, Petersham, Massachusetts, United States -... | ecosystem: Environmental > Terrestrial > Soil > Temperate forest >...
GTAGGGATCGTTGGACCGACGGGCAGCGGAAAATCCACCGTCGTGAGCCTGATACCGAGGTTTTATGATCTGCAGGCGGGCGCGATCAGAATTGACGGGAAGAGTGTTGGCGACTACAAACTGAAAGCGTTGCGCGACCAAATGGGCTATGTCCTGCAGGAGACCGTGCTGTTTCGCGGCACCATCCTGGAAAATATTACATTCGGCCGTCCGAATGCGACGAGAGAAGAGATCATTGAAGCAGCGAAGCTGGCGAATGCCGATGAGTTCATCTCGCGCATGCCTCAGGGGTACGACACTATGGTTGGAGAGCGCGGCTCGACGCTTTCTGGCGGGCAGCGTCAGAGGATCGGCATTGCGCGTGTGATGGTGCGCAACAGCCCGATCCTTCTTCTCGACGAGCCTACCGCTGCTCTCGACAGCGAATCGGAAAAACTCGTGATCGAAGCGCTGGAGCGGTTAATGAAGGGCAGGACCGTCATCACGATCGCACACCGGCTCAGTACCATCCGCGACGCCGACCAGATCATTGTCATTGACAGAGGGGTTGTGGCTGAGAACGGATCGCATGATGAATTGATCGCCCGGAACGGAATCTACGCCGGACTTCATCGCACGCAATTCGAAACCGGACCAAGCAAGGTTGAGGCCAGCGGGCTGCTTGTCACAGGTGGATCGGAAACGGTAAAAGGAATCATCGCACCTTAGCGAAGAGGAACACATGCCCCGGTCCGTAATTGTTTTGCCTGACGATTCTGCTCGACCCATTGTGGAAGCTATCAACGGCGCCAAAAAGTCGATCCGGGTCAAAATGTTCGTCTTCTCTGATCCCACGCTCCTCCAGGCGGTTATCACAGCTCACCAGCGAGGCGTGAAGGTGCGCATTATGCTGAATCCGGCTCGACGCAGTGGCGAGAAAGAAAACGACGAGTCGCGCAGCCTGCTGATTTCCGCGGGCATCGAGGTGATCGACAGCAATCCTGCTTTCGATCTCACGCATGAGAAGTCGATGGTTATCGACGATGAAACGGCCTATGTCAAGTCGCTGAATTGGCAGACTAAAAATCTCACTGTGACCCGCGACTATGCAATTGTGACCACGAACAAACATGAGGTCGATGAGATCATCGAGTGTTTTGAAGCCGACTGGCACCGAACGGAATTTTCACCAGGGGATCATTCGCACCTGATCTGGTGTGTCGGCAATGGCCGTCAGCGGCTGGGCCAGCTTATTGATGATGCGAAGCATTCGCTATGGCTGCAGAACGAGCGATACCAGGATCCGGTGATTATCGAGCATATCGTCCGGGCGAAGCGCCGCGGAGTAGAGGTCCACGTGATGGCGCGCCCTCCTCACAAGCTGAAGAAGGACAAGCTCATCGAGGGTGTGAGTGGCTTGAGGATTCTGCAGGATGTGGGCGTCAAGATCCACAAGCTGAAACACGTTAAGCTGCATGCAAAGGTACTTCTTGCGGACGGAGACCGCGCCATCGTGGGTTCGATCAATCTCGCGCCGGGCAGCTTCGACAGCCGGCGGGAGCTGGCCATTGAAGTGCGGGACGAACACGTCGTCAGTCGCATTCACGATGTCCTCCGCCACGACTGGGGAAACTCCCGGCCGCTGGATCTTTCTGATGAAGGACTGCTGGCCGAACTGGAAGACTATGACGACAACGTGACCGAGGATCTGGCAATCGAACCTCTTCACGATCAGGAACCTCACAAGCACAAGAAAGGGAAGTGAGGCGATCGCTTCGACGTCCCTCTCGGTCCTCGACAGGCGGGTGTTGGTCAGCGTGAATCCCGCATAGGGAATAGCACATGTCCGAGATGCCCATTTTTCGAACACCGGAATCGGCCGCTTTTTCGTGCTAATGGCACTTCTTTGCGTCAAATGATGCAATGGTACCTGCGCAGGTTCAATCCCCTTCATCTTCTGCGCAAAACGATAATGCATCGGACAATGCGGCTATCGAAAAGATCGTGCATGGTAACCCGTCTGACCACTTTGCAGAGGACGGTAGCTTCACCAACATCTTTGGGACCGTTCGCTATGGTAGAGAGGCATTCAAGCAACGCCATATCGAAATAACACTGACAATTTTCAAAGACCGTTCGGTAAAAAGCTGCATGGCCAAGCTTCGGTTCGTTCGATCCGACGTTGCTATCGCTAATGTGAGTGGCGAAATGACTGGTTTGCCAAGGTGCCCCCAGGTCTTCCGATCGGATCGGACGAAATCCTGCGATTCAAACTTTTTGGTTCTGGTGAAAGATAATGGTGAATGGGCGGATCACTGAATACCACAACGCCGCGCGGCCACACCGGATTTATGAAGAACGATCGCTGTCTAAGGTGCGAGGTGACCGCCACCGACCACTACGATAGGCGCAAAGCCTTGGCGCTAACCGTGCCTGGCCCGTACAATAGAGACAGCCACACCACCAAGGCTGGAGGAACCAAGCGTATGTATCCCGAGATCATGGTCATTCCCATGCGTGAAGAGCTTACCCGTGTCGGAATCAAAGAAGCCCGCACCGCCGAAGAAGTGGACGCTGCCCTCGCCCAACCCGGTACCACCATGCTTGTCGTCAACTCCATCTGCGGATGCGCCGCGGGCAAGATGCGGCCCGGCGTTCGCCTCGCCCTCCAGAACGCGGTGACGCCTGATCAATCGATCACTGTCTTCGCAGGTCAGGATCGCGAAGCTACCGAGCGCGCCCGCTCCTACTTTGCTGGCCAGCCGCCTACGTCGCCTGCCGTGGCTATCTTGCGTGATGGAAAGCTCGTTTACCTCATGCAGCGCTTCGTGATCGAGTCGAACCCCGCGCCGGCCATCGGGCAGGAACTCGCTCGCGCCTTCAACGAATTCTGCGTCAAGACCACTGCGTGAACTGCGCCAATCCACCATTTCAACAGCCCCGTTTCGGCGGGGCTTTTAGTTTTTGCCGTTCCGTGACTGCATCTTAAGGATGAAGCATCCGGACTAAAATAAATGGTGAGGGTCCCCCGAATGAAGACCTCCGAAGTGCTGAAGGCCTGGGCCGGCATTCTTGCTGGCAACAAGCCGTATCTTTCCATCGAGATCACCAAAGAGTGCCCGCTTCGCTGCCCCGGGTGTTATGCTTTCGATCCTGCTCATCTCGGTGGAGATACTGAGCTGCGCCAGCTCTCGGACTTCAAGGGAGTCGACCTGGTCCGAAATATCCTGACTGTGATCGATAGGGAAAAACCACGCCACGTGTCTCTTGTCGGCGGAGATCCTCTGGTTCGTTACAGGGAACTGGAGATGCTTCTTCCGGAGCTGGATACTCGCAAAATATACACCCAGATCGTCACCAGCGCTTTCCGCTTGATTCCAGCGGAGTGGGGTCGATTCAGCCGGCTTACGGTAGCCATATCCATCGACGGCCTACAGCCGGAGCACGACGAACGACGTAAGCCCGCGACGTATGAACGTATTCTCAAGAACATTGCCGACGCCAGGGTGACCATTCACTCGACCATTACAAGCTACATGGCGGCTCGGCCCGGATATATCGAGGAGTTTCTGCGCTTCTGGAGTGGCCGACCCCAGATCGAGAGGATCTGGTTTAGTTTATTTACGCCGCAGCGCGGGGCTACTGACCCGGAGATTCTCACGCCCGCGCAGCGTGCTTTCGTTGTAGAGGACCTATTGAGGCTTCGTCTCTTGTACCCCATACTCGAAATGCGCGAGTCCTTGATCCGGGAGATCATTGCCCCGCCCACAAGTCCCGCTGATTGTATCTTCGCGCGGACGACTCATACACTATCGGCGGATCTCAAGACAAAGATCACACCCTGTCAGTTCGGTGGGGATCCCGACTGCTCGCAGTGTGGGTGCATCGCCTCGATGGGACTAGCTGCCGTGGGAAACCATCGTGTGCTCGGCGGTCTGACAGCAGGGCACCTGTTTCACGTGTCCGACCGGATTGGCCAGGCCTGGAAAAAAGTCAGCGGCACCTTTGAACCGCCGGCTCCTGAGTCAAAAGCTGCATTCACCATTTTGTAATGGGTCGCGCTTATTTACCTTCGGTTGCTAAATAGACAATTGCGGTCAGCAGAGCGGTGATGAGAATCCACGCGATCTGGTACCAGTAGAAGAAGGGGAAACCGAAGAGCGCCGGGCCGGGCCGGGAATAGATGGCGGGGAAGGCCAGTCCGATCACGGGTAGGACCAGCAGCCAGTTCCAGACGGTGCGGTATTTACGCTTCGGCGGATTCACGGTTGACGGAATTGTATCCGAAGAGCACAGTGCGGGATTTATCGGGGCAGTTTCTCCTCACCAGTGATCGCGAAGCTGCCGTCGAATACCTTGGATCGTCGTCCTGTATACCGGTCAGATAGGCCACGCCCATGCGGACGGTGGCTTAATACTCCTGCCATCCAGAACTTTCCTGCGTGCATCCAAACTCTCCGTAGCAAAATTCTTTTGCAAAAGCGTTGTATTAGATACGGAAACGGACTGTCAAATTGTGGCGCAAAGTCCGCGACCTGAACGACTCTACGGTGTCTATTCAACCGAATGCGTGATCGAATTAAGTCTGTCATCGCGGACAAGAGGAACCACAGGAACCACACAACAAATATCCGAGACGGAAGGAGCTTTACCGATGAAGAAATTTCTATCGGCTGTAGTTGTTGCCACTTTGCTGGGTACCAGTGCTGCACTTGCCCAGGTCGTAGTGCGGGTTGCGCCGCCAGCGCCTATAGTTGAGGCTCGGCCTGTTGCTCCTGGCGCGCATTACGTATGGACAGATGGCTATCACCGCTGGGACGGTCATCGATATGTATGGGTGTCAGGACGTTGGGTTATGCCGCCTCGCCCGGGCGGTGTCTGGGTTCCAGGACACTGGGCCGAGCACCACGGTGGATGGGTGTGGATCGAGGGCCACTGGCGCTAACCTGCGTTAACCGGTCGTAAGAGAAGTCAAGCGCCGTGGGTACCCGCGGCGCCTTTCCCCTTGTCGGATTCTCTTATTTTTCAGGTCCGGTACGGGGACCTGCCTTGCGGTAGCTGTAACCGCGGCTCTTCAGGAGAAATATCTGACGGCATTGTGCGCACTCCCAGGGAAACATTCCAAACTTGGGGTATACGCGCTCCTGCATGAACCCGTGCCTTGCAACTCGGGTCAGTTCTGCTTCGTCGCAATTGGGGCAAATTTTCTTTCGCTTAATCATCCAGTTCCTTCGGACAGGTATTGCCTGGGTGACGGTCGGCATATTGACCTACCAGAAGCCATTACATGAAGAGCGCAATCCGAGTCTTCTTTATCATCGGAACGTTGAGCCAAAGCTTCATTCCAGAACAGGGGAGATTAACAATTTGCAACTAGAGATAACACCCGTCGGCAACAATCTCCAAGAAAAACATTGGAATACAGAAAGATTTTACAAATGCAATGATCCCCGCCAAATGCTATTAGACGTCAAAATCCGCCGCTGGACGCACAGGCTCAGTTCGGCTCAGTACATTCTCTCATCTCTCTTTGCTCTGAAGGATTTACACTATTTACAAGCATGATCCCTACCCTTGAATGGACAAAAGAAGGGGTTCGCCTCCTGGACCAGACCCGCCTGCCCCTTGAGGAGACCTACGTCCTCGCCACCAATTACCAGGAAGTAGCGCACGCCATCACGACGATGGTGGTTCGCGGGGCTCCAGCGATCGGTGTGGCCGCGGCCATGGGAATCGCCCTCGGCGTTCGTCAAAGCCCGGCCTTCGGCCTGGACGACCTGCGGACGGAATTCAAGGAGATTTGCAAGGTGCTGGCGGCCACACGGCCCACGGCGGTGAATCTCTTTTGGGCCATCAGACGCATAAACGACCGATTTTCCACGTTGCAGACTCAGCCCGGGATCTCGATCGAAGCCATTCGTGCAGCCCTGATCGATGAAGCGCTCCTGATGTATGAAGAGGACATCGCCGCCTGCCGGACGATGGGCGCGTATGGGGCTCCGCTGCTGCCCACCACCGGCGGCGTGTTGACGCATTGCAATGCCGGAGCTCTCGCCACCTGTGGGTATGGCACCGCTCTCGGCGTTATTCGCAGCGCCGTCGAGCAGGGGCATCAGATCCAGGTTTACGCCGATGAAACTCGGCCGTTCCTGCAGGGCGCCCGCCTGACGGCCTGGGAGCTGATGTATGACGGTATTCCTACCACGGTGTTGTGCGACAACATGGCCGCCAGCCTGATGCGGCGGGGAAAGATTCAAGCAGTGATTGTAGGCGCGGACCGCATTGCCGCCAATGGAGATGTGGCGAATAAAATCGGCACCTACGGCGTGGCTGTGCTGGCTCGCGAGCACGGCATCCCCTTCTTCGTGGCCGCGCCTTGGTCCACCATCGATCTTGAGACGACAACGGGAGACGACATCCCCATCGAGGAGCGGCCTGAGATCGAGGTCACGCATCACGGGGGGAAGCAACTCACGCCCAATGGCGTCGGTATAGAGAATCCTGCCTTCGACGTGACTCCGGCCAAATACGTCACGGCGATCATTACCGAGCGCGGCGTGCTGCGGGCTCCTTACTCTGGGGCCCTGGCCGAACTGGAATCGGCCGCAGCAAGTCGCTAGCCATCTATTGCAGCCAGCCAGCGTAGGGATAGAGCAGCAGGAAGAAGATCATGGCCAGCGCCATGACGTCCATGTAGAGCAGCAGGAGCACTCCGCCGTGGTAGAAGCTCCAGCGCAGTTGCAGGCAGCGCAGGGTTTCGTAGGTGCCCCATAGCGCGGCAAAGGCGGGGAAGCCTACCGTCCATGCCGGATGCACGCGCGGAAAGCCAGACAGCAGAAACGCAATGAGCAGGCTGGCCAGGACCAGAACGGTCCCGCGCACCAGGGAGCGAGCCCGAAAATTGAAGACAGCGTAGGGCATGGGTGAACTGCTAAGATCGGGAGTCGTCTATGAGTCCTACTTTACAGAATCAGCCGGCCGCGGCGCCTGAAGCCGACAAGCGCGAGCGCATTGTGAAGCGAGTAGCGCGCGAGCTGGGCAACGGCTTTTACGTGAACCTTGGCATCGGCATGCCGACGCTTGTGGCCAACCACGTTCCGCCCGGAGTCGAGGTGGTTCTGCAATCGGAGAACGGCATGCTTGGCGTCGGTCCCTACCCCATCGCTGGGACGGAGGATGCGAACCTCATCAATGCCGGGAAGGAGACCGTCTCCGAGCTGCCCGGTACGTCATACTTCTCCAGCGCCGACTCCTTCGCTATGATCCGCGGCGGCCATGTCGACCTCAGCGTGCTGGGGGCGATGGAGGTCGATGAGGAAGGGAATCTGGCCAATTGGATGATTCCCGGCAAAATGCTAAAGGGCATGGGCGGAGCCATGGATCTGGTGGCCAGCGCGCGCCGCGTGATCGTCGCCATGGAGCACACGACGAAGGACGGCCGCCCCAAAATATTGCATCGCTGCACGCTCCCGATTACCGGCCTCAAGGTTGTGGATACCATCGCAACGGAAATGGCGTGGATCAAAGTCACGCCTGAGGGGCTGGTGCTGGAAGAGATTGCGCCCGGGTTGACGGTCGACGATGTGAAGCGCGCGACCGAGGCAAAGCTCAGGGTGAGTGCGACTATCGGGCAGATGATTTCGTGATGATCTAGTAAGGAGCAACGGCCCTGGCACCTTCCCCAACCCAACCTTTGTCTCGCCCCGGATTTGCCTATCGACTGCTCTCGGTCGCGGTCCTGGCATTGGCCACCGCCGGGGCCGCCGCTTGGTTCATGCGGCCGGGGCCGGGGACGGATTGCAACCGGCTGGCGCCGCTCACCATCCTGGCTACGGTTGCGGCGTTCGTAATGTCGATCTGCTTCCGGCAGATGGCGCGTTACAAGGAGCGGTCGCAACGCCGGTTCCTTGCTGTGTGTCTCCTGATTGCAGCGGTGACGCTCTTTTCAAGCTTCCGCTACGTCCGGCGCTACCGTGAGATCTGCGATTCCATACAGCAGCAAATGAGGATTAGCCATTAGCGATTCTGGATTAGCGACCCAACCCCCACCCCTTGCGTAGAGCAATTCCTCTCCGGGCTGCGATGGAACCTGCTTCATCAGAATAGGCAGCTCGTCGAAGAACTTCTCGATGCAGTCAGTGCTGGATGCAGCCGCGAAAGACCCCAAAATCAAGCAGACGCTCACGCAGACCGCCGCAGGTCGAAAAGACGAAGTGAATTGAGCGCTGACCGAAATTAGAAGTCCCCCGAAGCGCGGCCAGTATCGTGAACACGCCACACGAGGAGAGAGCGCTGATGCAAAGGCCCATCGGCTTAATGGCAGGAATGACGGCGGTGAGTTGTTCCGCCTTGTTTGTCGGATGCCAAGAGCAAAAGCAGGGTGAGGTTGAGAATTCGCTGACATCTACAGATGATCTCGCCAGCCGCACGATCGAGCGACGCGCGGTCGAGGCAGTCATCTGGGGCAAGCCGGCAGTCAACTACGACCGCATGTATCAGGCCATGGTCCACGACGCCAAGGCCGGCGAGGACAGCAATAAGATCGCCTTCTGGTCGCGCCTCCCGGATTGGAAAAACCAGACTCTAACCCCGAATCCCAACTCGATCTACCTGATGCCCTTCTTCAACACAAAGGATGTAGGTCCGGTCGTACTCGAGATTCCACCCGCTGATGAAGATCCATCGCTGGCTCGATCGATGACTGCTGGCAAACCGCCATCGAAGATGTCGGTTCCGCGGATGTCGACAAAGGCAATCGTCGCCGTTTTCCCGCGGGCTCCTCAGGACGATACGCCGAAAAACAAGGCTGCAATACAGCCGCTCCGAGGGCTATGCACTGCTGCGCTCCATCCTCAAGAGCAGCAGTGATGCCGACGTCGCCAAGGCAGTCGCTGGCGGCAAGCGAATCAGGCTTTACCCGCTCAGCCAGGCGGCTCATCCGCCTGAAAGACAATTCTTCGACGCAAGGGACGTGGTATACGATGCCACCTTCCCTACGACCAACGATTCTTCGAGTCGCTTGACCGCGTTATGCAGATCGAGCCCTGGCAGACCCGGGACAAGGCGATGTCTTTAGTCCAGACGCGAAAACGTAGGACACCCTCAACGACGCCATGCGCGAGGCTCAGGCCTGGTTGGTCGATCGGTACGAAAACGCCTACCTCGCAACGCCCTCCTATGAAGGCGGACACTGGGCAGTGCCCGCGTCGCCCGAAGTCATTGAGGCGATGTCAACAAACTTCGCCAATCCGAACACCTATCCCGTTGATAGCCGCGGTATCGCGTACACTCTCGGCTTTTTCAGCGCCAAGCATCTGGGAGCGGGCCCGCGCTACCTGATGACATTTAAGGACAAGACGGCAACAGCTTCGACGGCGCTAATACCGATCGGCTTAACGTGCCGGCTCCAGCACCGGTCACGCAATACTGGTCAGCGACGATCTACGACCGCGCCACGCATGCCCTTATCCGGAACATGCAAGGGCCGAGCCCCTCCTCCCAGACCGAGGGACTTCAAAAGAACCCGGACGACTCGATTGATGTTTATTTCAGCCAGAAAGCACCAGCTGGCAAAGAGTTCGAACTGAGTTCCTACGAGCGCTGATGGAAGGTTCGAGGTCCTCTTCCGCGTCTATGGGCCTGAAAAGCCGCTCTTCGATAAGACCTGGAAGCTGCCGGATGTCGAAAAGTGAGATGAAAGCCTTCTTGCCACGCGGCGAATTGACAGGACACTTCACATCCAGGCTTCCTTTTCCACCACGAGCTTTCTCACTAGTCCGCAGGGCTGGTCAGCGATTTTCTGTTTGAGAGCGTCAGGCGCTGCGCACCGTTCGCCGCTCGATGCGGTGCTCGTAGTTCTCGCCTTTGAGAATGCGCTTAACGTAGATGCCCGGCGTTATCACATGGTCGGGGTCGATGTCTCCGGGGTTTACGAGCTCCTCGACCTCGGCGATTGTGATCTGCGCGGCGGTGGCCATCATGGGATTGAAATTTCGCGCCGTCTTTTTATAGACGAGATTTCCCATCGTGTCGCCTTTCCAGGCCTTGACCAGCGCGAAGTCGGCGCGCAGCCAGTGCTCCAGCAGATAGGGATTGCCCTCGAACTCGCGCGTCTCCTTGCCATCGGCGACAAGCGTGCCCACTCCCGCCGGTGTGTAGAACGCCGGTATGCCCGCCCCGCCGGCGCGAATTCGCTCAGAGAGTGTGCCCTGAGGAATCAGCGTAAGGTCAATTTCACCCTTGAGGACCTTTTCTTCGAGTAGCTTGTTCTCGCCCACATAGCTGCCGGTATGCGCGACGATCATGTCCGTCTCGAGCATGCGGCCCATGCCGAACTGATCGACTCCCATGTTGTTGCTGATGGTGCGCAGACCCTTCACGCCACGCCGGACGAGGGCGGCGATCAGGTTCTCGGGGATGCCGCACAAGCCAAAGCCGCCAACCATCAGCGTTGCGCCGTCGGGAATATCGGCCACCGCCGCGTCGGAACTTTCAACTACCTTGTTCAACCTGAGCCTCCATCGGACTCCTCTATATCACAAAGCACCGAGCAGAATACTGGATGCGCCTGCGCGAAAGCCAGTTCAGGCCAGAGCTTGCTGTAACAAAGCTCCCGGCCGGGCATAAAGATGCGATAGCATGGCTGCGACTGGGCATACACCTCGAATAAGACCTCGATCTCACTTACAAGGAGCATACCGATGCTGAAAGGTTTTCGTGACTTCATTCTCCGTGGCAACGTAGTTGATCTGGCCGTCGCCGTCGTGATCGGCGCCGCCTTCAGCGCCATCGTGAACTCGCTGGTAACAGACCTGATCAATCCTACGATTGCCGCCGCCTTCAAAAAGCCCGATTTCTCCTACCTAGTGCTCAATATTCATGGCGGCCACATCCGATATGGCAACTTCCTCAATGCCCTGATCCAGTTTCTTCTGGTTGCCACGGCGGTCTATTTCTTTGTCGTGCTGCCGCTCAACACGCTGATGGCAAAATTCAAGCCTGCTGAAGCCGCACCACCACTTACTCAGCCTTGCCCGCAGTGCCTGAGCGATATCCCGGTCGCTGCCAAGCGCTGCTCACACTGCGCGCAGCTGGTTGCGTGAAGTCAGGGTTCAGCTCATCGATATCCACGTCCGAAAATCCGGACGTGGGGCACTCGTCTGTAGTTGCTGACACCTCTTGCTGACTAACGACGAACTCGATCGTATCAACGTGGTGCTGGTGGCTACGCGCAATCCGCTGAATATCGGTGTGGCGGCGCGCGCCATGAGCAATTTCGGCTTCCTGCGCCTGCGGGTGGTGAATCGCTACAATGTTGCCTTTCGTGAAGCACGGTCGGCCGTCGGCGCGCCCGAGCTTTTACAGAATGCCGAGGAATGCGCAAGCGTGGCGGATGCGGTTGGCGACTGCTCACTGGTAGTGGGGACAACGGCGGTGGGATCGCGCCAGGTCGAGCACCCGGTGCATCGGCTGGAGGCAGGCGGCCAGCTCGTTCGCGAATATATAGCGGATGGCGGGCTCGTGGCCCTGCTCTTCGGTTCGGAGAAACGCGGGCTCTCGAATGACGACCTCAGCTATTGCCATTGGCTCATGCGCATTCCCACACGCGAAGAACATATCTCGATGAACCTGGGCCAGGCCGTTACGGTGTGCCTGTATGAATTGATACGCGGGGAAAGGCCGCCTGTGCTCGCCAGTGCTCCTGTCCAGGCTACTGGCGCAGAGCTAGAGCGCATGGAACGCGCCCTGCTCGAAGCGCTTCACGCGAGCGGATACACAAAGCCTGGAACGGAGGCTGCGACCGAAGAGAAGGCGCGCAGGCTCATTCATAGGATGCAATTGGATTCACAAGATGCCGAAATGTGGACCGGCATGTTGGCCAAGATGCAACTAAAGCCGCGACGAAAGAACCAGCCCTAGTTCATGCTGTTTCGCTGGTCTACTAAAGCCTGATCGTAGCGGTCTATCCGGATAATGCCGAAGCGTGGGAACTCAAGATCGATGATCGTGTAGACGGTCACCGTCAGCGCTATCGCATAGACCAGCGTGTGCAGCCACTCATGCTTGCCGGAGTCGCCCATGCCATATCCGGCAATAAGCGAACTGGCCAATGCGAGCAATATCAGGGTTATGTACATGGGCACCGGTGGATGCGTCCGCAGGGCGATAGCACGCGTGGTGGTGATGTCAAACATGTCATTGAGAGAGGACACGACGAGCGTCAGGACGGCGGGGGACGAAGTCTGCTTCGCCGCAGCGACGGATTCGACCCAGATCTTTTTTTTGCAGTTCTCCCGAGAGCGCCAGTGCGTTAAATGCCTTCGCACGGTCAGTGCTCAGCTCTTTGTAAAAAGCGAGGCGCGCGTCGAGATAGGCGCGAAAGTCGTTGCGGATCTCAGGCTGCGCAGCCTCGGGCAGCAGGTCGACGCGTAGCCAGGCCGTACCGATGGCGTTAGTCTCCTGCACGATGAGCTGGAGACGCGTCTCGAAGCGTGAGACGGCTCCGGAGAACGAAAAGGCGAGGAGCAGGCCCATCAGCCCGAAGACCGCGCCGTCGATCACGCCGAGCCCCGAGCTGGATCTCTCCTCGCCATTGCGGAGCCGGAGCCGGCGGCCGAACTCGATGCTCGCAATCACCAGGCCGACGATGAGCAACGCGGCCAATAGAAAGGTGGGAAAAGCCATCAGTATCTCCAGCTCGTGAGATCGGCGCCCGGGGGTGCGGTTTTCTTCATGCGATCGAGGATCTTCGGCAGATACATGGTGTTGTAGTGGAGTCGCGACAGGTAGTTTGGCAACGTAGGATCGCCGTTCCAGCAGTGCTCGGCGCGATCTCCGTACTTTACCTCGCCGTCATAGGGCGGTTTGGTCGTGGTCTTCAGAAAATCTTCCATGCGATAGACGGCGTCGTTCAGGAAGTAAGTATCGTCGCTGCCCACGTAGATGTGAATCTTGCCCTGAAGCTTCGGTCCCAGCGTTGGCCACTCGCGCTCCAGAATATCGCGCAGGTCGTAGTGCTCCCGCCAGTACTCGGCCACGTGATGGTCGATCTCGCCCGTCTCCTTGTTAAAGATCGGCTGAGGATAGCCGTCTTCGCCGACCGGTCCATACACCGCCTGCCAGATGTCGAACTGCTCGCCTGAGCGGCCGTGATCTCCGAGGGCCAGCTCATACGCGTTGATATCGGGCAGCGTGGTGAGTGTGCGGCCCAGATAATCTCGCATGGCGGGTTGCGGAACCTGCTTGTGAGCGCCTTCGAGGTAGAAGGCGTTCTTGTCCTTGTAAAGATCAATTTCCGTGTACGCGTGGAAGTCGATTGGGTCGGGACAGGCGGCGAAGGTTCCGTTGTAATGGTCGGGATAGAAGATCTGCACGGCGAGCGACTCCCATCCGCCTGTCGATCCTCCATAAAGGAAACGCGCCCAGCCTTCGCCGATCCCCCGGAACTGCTTTTCGATGGCCGGAATCAGCTCCGTCTCGATCGCGTCGCCATAAGGGCCGACGTTGGCCGAATTCACCGCGTAAGAATCGTCATAGTACGGGTTGGCATGCTGGATTTTGACAATGAGTACGCGCGGAAAGCCAGGACCGGTCCACGTTTGGTAGAACTTGTACGCCTGTTCCTGCTGGATGCGGTTGTATCCGCTGATGTGAAAGCGTTCGCTGTAGTCGGGCTTCAGATTCGGATCGGGCGGCTCGGTGCGGAAATCGTCGAAGCCCTCGACGAAGTGGTCGTGAAAGATGATCAGCGGGAAGCGAGCATCCGGATGGTCGTCGAATCCCCAGGGCACAAGTACCACGGCGGAGAGGTACATGGGTCGACCCCAGAACTTCGTCAGCAGCTCGCTCTGGATTCGGATGTGGCGGATGAACTTCGTGTCTTTTGGCTCGGGGATGGGCGGGATCTCCTGGTCGAGCGAGAGAGAGATCACGCCGCCGCCGGGCTTGACGTTGATCTTCTTCGGCTTGCTGTAGAGATTTCCGGGCGAGATGTTCCAGTGCTGCCCCTCGCCCTGGTCCATGTGAAGCTTGACGACTTTGCCATCGGCGCGGTGAAAGGTCTCGTATTTGTTGAGCACCGCCTGCACGGTGTACTCGCCCGGAGGAACATCCTTCAGGCTACGGATGGGGTATCCCCAGGCCTTCTCGTCGATGATGACGGGCCGGCCGGGCTTGAGGCCGTCGACGGTGACTCCGAAAACGATTTGCGACTTGGGCGTGTCGTTGATCTGGTTGCGCGGTTCATCGGAGGGGTCAGTAGACAGCACCAGCAGCACGCGTCCGTCGAGCGGCTGCGCGCTGCGCTCGGCAGGAAAGCTGACGGAAAAACTCTGTGCGGAGGCGGTTAGCGCGAGAGGCAGAACTGCACTAGCAGCGAGGAGAGCAATCCGGATATGAAGCATGAAGGGAGTGTAAGGCATTTCACGATGGTTATCGCGCTGAATGCCAAAGGCACCCGGCTTCGGCTCATGAAAACCGGCAAGGGGTCAATTACTGGGATGGTCCGCGTGCGCCGTGAAAGGCGTTTGGTTCACAGTGGGTGCAAATCCTGCCCGGAATTGATTCGTTCCACCCGGTTGCAATCGGAGCAGTGGTGGAGGTAACGAAACTGCTGAAGCCTCCGGTATAAAAGGACCGGGCAGGCGATTCTGCAAGTATGCAGGCCGTAACATGAGTGAACGCCGAGCAAGCCTCGAAAACCATGATGCAGCCGACCCACCGCGGACTCGGGGAAGGCCAAAGAGGGGGAAGTGTACGAGTGAAGAGCTTCCACCGAACCTGCCGTGGTAGTGGCGACAGCATGCATGCAAGAGGGAACCAAAGGCAACACGGGAAGCCCCAACGGCGGTCGCCGTTATGGCCAACTGGCGGCTCGCGAGAGACAGACCGGGCCGTCTGGGGTGACGGAGAGCTCGTAGTGCGTGCTGAGCAGCACGTTGTTCAGGAGGGTTAAAGTCCCTCCGGCGCTCGAATGAGGAGCGCTGTATCCAAAAATGGGGCTAACACCTCACTGGCCGGAGAAGGGAAAGGGTATGGAGAAGCCTAAACGGGCACGAAAGCGAAAGCCTGAAACAGCCAAGGTGGACCTGAAGCCGCTCCCGGTAAGACTTCGGAGGACAGGGTGTCCACCGTGAGGTGGAATCCGAAGAGTATGCGGAGAAGTACCGGGCCGTAATTAACGGGGGCCACCCCGATGATGAACCGGTCGGCCAAAGGTGGGCAAGGTGCGAGCCCGCACTATGGGAGCGAAGGCGTTCTCATTCACCCACCGCGCCAAGGTGTTTGCGGACGGCAGGACTGATACACACGCTCAGTATGCTGGCAATCTCCTCGGCAACACTCGGTGCACTGGCGGTGGCACTGGGCTCGAACGTGACGAGAAAAATGCAGTGGGCCGTGTACATCGTTGGCGGGTTGGCCGTCGTGACGGCGATCTTTACGCCGTCGGATCGTCTGGCCAGGCTGCCGCTCACAACGCGTGGAGGAGGCAGCCTGATTTTCTATCAGGAGGGTCGCGGCGCTACAGTTGCCGTTGCCGAGCAGCGAACGGGCGACAATGTGTTTCGACGGCTCTACATTCAGGGCGTATCTAATTCCGGTGATGCCATGCCCTCACTTCGCTATATGCGGTTACAGGCGATGCTGCCGTTGATCATCCATCGCGGCAAGCCAAAGTCTGTGTTAGTGATCGGTTTCGGCACCGGCATTACAGCCGGAGCGGTTCTGCACTATCCGGATTTGCAGCGAAGAGTAGCCGTGGAGCTGCTTCCGGCCGTCGTGCGTGCAGGTGAGCTCTTTCCTGAGAACTACAGGGCCGGCCCCGAGCCACGAATGCAGATTCGCATCACTGATGGACGTCAGGAGCTGCTGCGTAGTCCGGAACGCTACGACCTTATCACTTTAGAGCCTCCTCCACCTTCGGCGGAGGGAGTCGTGAACCTCTACTCGACGGATTTCTATCGACTCGCCGGGAAACGGCTGGAGCCGGATGGGCTGTTTGCGCAGTGGTTGCCACTCACAACACAGAATGACGAGGATACCCGCTCGCTGGTGCGCAGCTTTCTCGATGTTTTTCCCTATGCGACTCTCTGGAGCACGGAAATGCACGAGATGCTGCTCGTTGGCTCCTATTCGTCGATTGAATTGAACGCCGATCGGATCGCCAACCGATTCAATCAGAGTGGCGTAAGCACTCCCTTGCAGTCTGTCGGCATTTCTTCGCCTGCAGCGCTGCTTGCGACGTGGGTTACGGGAAGAGAGGGACTGGAGCACTACGCAGCCGATGCCCGGCCGGTGACCGACGATTATCCGCGCATTGAATACGCACAGTGGGTTCGGCCTAAAGAGATCACGCGGACGCTCCCGAATCTACTTTCTCTCAGGACTGATCCGCCGGTAGTCGGCGCGGATGATGCTCTGGGCGCGGAAATTACCCGCCAGCGTCAGAGCCTGATGGATTTTTACACAGCCGGCATCGCTGCATATAACGGTGATAGAGAACAATGGAGTCATGCAATTGACCGCGTTCTGGCTGCAGATGCCCATAATCCGTACTATCGATGGATTATTGGTGAAGGAAGGTAATTCAAGTTACCGACGAGCCGTAACCAGACACAATAAAAGGAAAACCACATGCACCTCGAAAATCAGAAACAGGCTGAACTGCGCCACGTCATCATTGTGGGCGGAGGCTTTGCGGGATTGAAGTGCGCCACCGAGCTCGCGCCGCACTCCAATGTGCGGATTACGCTCATCGACAGGAATAACTATCAGCAGTTCCAGCCGCTCCTTTATCAGGTGGCAACGAGCGCACTTTCTCCCAGCAATGCGGCGTTTGCCTTCCGCGACATTTTCCGCAGCCATGACAATGTGGATGTGCAGATGGACGACGTTGTCTCCGTCAACCTCAGCGAGAGGGGCGTGACCACCGCGTCCGGCAAGAAGCATCAGGGCGATTTCCTTGTTCTGGCAACCGGCTCGCACGTCAACTTCTACGGGACGCCGGGTGCCGAGCATCATACCTTCCCCCTCTACACGCTTCAGGACGCCGAAAGGCTGCGCTCGACCATTCTGAAGACATTTGAAGCGGCGGACCACGATCCTGAAAAGTCCGATGGCGGCCAGCTGAACTTTGTCATTGTCGGCGGAGGACCTACGGGCGTGGAGATGGCGGGAAACCTGAGCGACATGCTACAGCGTGTATTTAAAAGGGAGTTTCGGCATGTGGGGAATACCCGCCCGCAGGTGTTTCTGATCGAGATGAGCCAGTCGGTTTTGGGCACGTTTGCTCCGGCGTCGCAGGAGTATGCGGCAACCGCGCTGAGGGAGCACGGTGTGGATGTCCGTCTCGGAGTAGCAGTCACGCAGGTGACGCCAGACGCGGTCACGCTCTCGGATGGTTCTCACATCCCCACGAAAACCGTGGTTTGGGCGGCCGGCCTGAAGGCTGCGGCTCCGCCGCAATCGGAGCTGTCGCGTCTCTCTAATCTATCCAATGGCCGCGTCGAGGTGGAAGCGGACCTCAGCGTGCGCGGTTTGCCCGGAGTTTACGTACTCGGCGATCTGGCGAACTCGCTGGATGACGCAGGAAAGGCGCTGCCGCAGCTCGCGGCGGTGGCCAAACAGGCCGGAGAGCAATGCGCTCGAAACATCCTCGCCGCGATCGCAGGAAAACCATCGCGCCCGTTCGTTTACTCCGATCGCGGCACTCTTGCCATGATCGGGCGGAACGCTGCAGTGGCGGAGCTAGGCAAGACTCACCATGAACTTGTTGGACCGATTGCGTTCGCCGCGTGGCTTGGAGTTCACGCAGTCTTGCTGACAGCTGCGCGCGCCCGCCTGGAAGCCATCGTGGAGTGGGCATGGGAGTATTTTACCGGCGAACATCCAAGCCAGTTGATTGATAGATGAAAACGGGCTGCCGGCTTAGCCTTTGCTTACTGGAACCTGAATCTCCGTCACGTAAGACTCGTCAGTCACCCAGCGCGGCAGCGGGTCGTAGGCTTTGGGTAAGCGGCCGTATGCGCCGTTGTGGATCGTGCTGGCTACTGTCGTCTCCGGCAGCTCATAGACACGGACGCCATCCGTGGCCGGTACTTGCTGCTTGAGGTAGAAGCCGACCTCCGCATCGACATCGCTCTCCGTATATCCAAAAGCGTGCCAGAGAGCCACTCCCATCAGGCAGCTGGCCAGCGAGGAGTCTCAACCCCGCTGTCACCTTCGGATAGAGACTTCCTACTGTGTTGTAGGCGGGGATGGTTTCTCGCACAGATGCGATCCATTGCGTTGGGACCGTCTTGATGACGACGTCGTATGCCATGTGATTCTCCTGTTCGATCAGCCGGATTAGACTGTTGAGTCTGCTGAGCCGTCGCGCTCCTCTTCTACTCGTTTTTGCTGCTCGCCTGGCGCAACCAAAGCATTCCGCGTATCTGCTGGGCGGAGTAACACCGGTAGCCGGTTGCAGAATCGATGTGCGCAGGGGTCTGATCGCAATACCGGAGCGTCTTGATGGAAACTTGCGAAAGCGCCGAGAAGTCGCCGACCTTCAGCATGCTTCTCTTGTAGTGTCTCCAGTAACGGGAGGGTCAAGAGGTTTTTTGAAAAACGGCCTTTGATCAGGACCGCCGATTCACGCTTACCGATTCCCAGCATCCGTGCTGCGGATGAACGCGGCGACCCGGTCATGCAGTTGCTGCAACGACTCGTCGCGCACGTAGACCATGTGTCCCGACTCGTACCAGTCGTACTCGATGTTCTTTGCCAGGCTCTCGGGGATGGGCAGGTGCTTGTCCTCGTAATACGCGGCATAGAAGGGCGTGGCCAGGTCGTAGTAGCCGCCGTTCACCATCACCTTGAGGCGCGGATTGGTCTTCATCGCAGTCGCCAGATCGGCGCTGACGTTCAGGTTGATGGGATTGCCGTTATGCTTGAGGTCCCACTCTGCGCTGCCGAACTGGGCCTGGGGCAGATAAGTCTGTCCTTCGCCGTATTTCAGATCGCGGCGCACATAGTCATTGAAGAGCGAAACATAGGCCGAGGAGATTGCCGAGCTTTGCGGATCGTACTCGGCCTCTTCGCTCAGAGGATTGATGGTGGGGCCAGAGAAGCGCGTGTCCAGGCGGCCGGTGGTCAGGTCCTGGTCGTCCTGCAGGTTCTTGGTGAAGCCGCCGCCGCTCACACGGAGATCGGCCTTAAGAAGATAGGCGATCGGCAGGCCGGTATAGTTATGCAGCTTCTCGGCGACGGCCTGCTTCTCCCCTGCGGAAAGATCGGTGCCCTGCGCCAGCGCGTGCGCATACTCGCCCATGGCGAAGTCTTCTACTTCTTTCAAAAATGGCTCGAGCGCCACGGGCTGGTTCGGCAGCTTGTGGTGGTAATACGCAGTCGCGGCGAACGTGGGCAGCGCAAGCTGGAAGGGAAGATCGATGCCGGGGTTGCCGCGAGCGGCGTCGATGTCCGAGGTAAAGTTGAAGATCTGCGAGAGCAGGATCACGCCGTTCAGGTCGATGCTCTTCTCATTCTCAAGAATGTTCGCGACTACCGACGACCGGGTGGTGCCGTAGCTTTCACCGAAGAGATACTTGGGCGAATTCCAGCGGTTGTACTTGCTGATGAAGCGCGCGATAAAGCGAGCGTAGGCGTGCGCATCTTCGTCGACACCCCAGAAGGCCTTTTCCTTGTCCTTGCCTACCAGGCGGCCAAAGCCGGTGCCCGGCATGTCGATGAAGACCAGATCGCTTACGTCGAGCAGGCTGTAGGCGTTGTTGACCAGCTTGTAGGGAGCGCCAGCCAGATGCTTATCATCCGACGTAACCACGTGCTTGGGGCCGAACGATCCCATGTGCAGCCAGACGGTCGAGGAACCGGGTCCACCGTTGTAGATGAAAGTGATCGGACGGTCTTCGGCCTTCGTGTCTTTCTTGAAATACGCTACGTAGAACATGCGCGCGACTGGTGCGGCATCCTTCGGGTCCTTGGACGCAGCGGCGGCGAGAGCGGCTTCCGTGTCGGGCAGCGGTTTGCCGTCGGGACCAAGCTGCGCATCCTGCTCCTCACTTGCCCCTACAGTAATGGTTCCGGCTACCGCTCGGTAGGCAATCTGCGAGCCGCCCGCGAGCACCGAGCCTTCAGTGGCCGAGTCGGGGGCCGGCGCCGGTGCAGGCACGGTTGTCGGCTTGGCATTGGGAACGTTGTCTTCAGCGGCCAAGGCAGAGACGGAAATCGTCGCTGCGAGCAGGGCAGCCAGCAGCGGAGAAAATTTTGCCATCGGGGCGAACCTCAATTTGTCGATGAATATGTAACCAGTATAGAGCGACCCGGCGCTGGCCTGGGCTGCGCTGGTGCTAATCTTCCCATTTAGACTTGTTGCGCGGGAGAAAGTCGTGTTCTATCCAATGAGTTTGCCGTTCCGAATTGCAGCAGTGATCGTTGCTTTTGCGGGCTGTGCGGGGGTGTCAGTCGCGGGCGCCCAGACAACCGCTCAGCCGATCCTGATTACTGCCGATCTTACCGATGCGCCGCGAAAGCTGATCCACGCCGACATCGAAGTTCCTGTCGCGCCGGGCCCGATCACGCTCACCACGGCAAAGTGGATTCCGGGAACGCACCGGCCCAGCGGCCCCATCGATAATTTCACCGGGCTCGTTGTTCGTGCGGGTGATCGGGAACTCGTCTGGCGTCGCGACGACGTCGACATGTACGCCTTTCACATCGATGTGCCGCAGGGCGTGACGAAGCTCGATATCCATGCGGATTTTCTCGCTGTTGCGGGAGGGACCGTGAGCAGCGACGACGGCTCGACCAGCGGCGTGCAGAGTACAGTGGAGTGGGAAGAGGTGCTGCTCTATCCAGCAGGAGTGCCGGTGCGTGGAATCGCAGTCGTCCCTTCGGTCAAACTACCCGCGGAGTGGAAGCTGGGCACAGCGCTCACGCCGACGTCGACTGACGGAAGCACGACCCACTTCGCTCCAACCACCGTCGAGATGCTGGTGGACTCGCCGGTCATTGCGGGCAAGTATTTCCGCGAGATTCCGCTCGCGCCCGATGTGACGCCGAAGCACTTCCTCGACCTCGCCGCCGATGCGCCCGAAGATCTCGAACTGAAACCGGCGATGCTGGAGTCGCTCTCAAAGCTGGTGCGCGAAGCCGGCGCGATGTACGCGTCACGCCACTACAACCACTATCACTTTCTGCTCGGCCTGAGCGATGTCGAAGAGGGCAACGGACTTGAGCATCATCAATCGAGCGACAACCGCACACCGGAGCATGCCTTCTCCGACGAGAATCTTGCGCCGCTTTTCGGCGATCTTCTTCCGCACGAATACACGCACTCCTGGAACGGGAAGTATCGCCGCCCAACTGGCCTCGCAACGCCCGATTTCGCAACTCCCATGCAGGGAAGGTTGTTGTGGGTCTATGAGGGCATGACGCAGTATCTCGGCGAGATTCTCGCGGTGCGGACCAGTCTTGTAACTCCGGAGCAATTCAAGGAGGCGCTGGCATTTTCTGCCGCAAACCTCGATGTGAAACCCGGGCGCACCTGGCGCGATCTCGAGGATACGGCCGTTGCTACATCCATCCTGCGCGGCGGCGGTCGCGAGTGGAGCAACTGGCGGCGCGGGCAGGACTATTACCAAGAGGGTGCGCTGATCTGGCTGGACGTCGATACAACCATCCGCAAGCTGACCGGCGACAAGAAGAGCCTGAACGATTTCTGCGCGCTCTTCCTGGGCAAGGGAGGCAACACTCCGCCGGAGGTTGTGCCTTACGACTTCGACGAGCTGGTCGCCACGCTCAACCAGATTGCGCCGAACGACTGGGCGGCATTCCTCCGTGAACACCTGACCTCGACGGCTCCTCATGCGCCGCTTGAAGGAATTACCCAGGGCGGATACTCGCTGGTCTACTCCGACAAGCCATCGGCTTATGAGCGCGCAGTGTTCGGACGCAGCGGCGGTGTCGATGCGTATTTCTCCGCCGGCTTGGTGGCGCGTGGAGACGGAACCATCTCCGATGTGCTCATCGGTTCGCCGGCCTTCAAAGCAGGGCTTGGACCGGCGGAAAAGATCATCGCCGTCAATGGTCGGGCCTTTTCCGGGCCGATACTGGGCCTCGCCTTACGTGCTGCCAAAGGAACGTCCCAGCCCATTGACCTGATCGTCGAGAACACCAACTTCTTCCGGACAGTGCATCTCGACTATCACGATGGTGAAAAATTCCCTGTACTCAAGCGCGTCGACAACACGCCGGACGTTCTTAGCGAGATTCTTAAGCCGCTCGCGAAGTAGAGTTACGATGAACTCTCAGTGAGCATGTTGAAGCTGCCCGCATTTGCTGTGTCGATTGCGTTGCTAGCCGCGAGCACGTCGTTCGCGGGTCCTGGCGCTCCTGTCGTTATTAAGGTCGTTGTCAATGTCGACGCGAGTAAGACCGAGGGCGCATACACTCCCGTGTGGAATTACTTCGGAGCGGACGAGCCGAATTACGTCTACGCGCGCAACGGTGAAAAGCTGCTTCGCGAGCTCAGCGCGCTGAGTCCGGCTCCGGTGTATTTCCGCACGCACAATCTGTTGACCACTGGCGACGGAAGCAGTTCGCTCAAGTGGGGTTCGACGAATGCGTATCGCGAGGCCGCGGACGGTTCACCCATCTATGACTGGACAATCACCGACCGCATCTTCGATGCGATGCAGTCCGCGCATGTGCTCCCGCTGGTTGAGGTTGGCTTCATGCCGGAGGCGCTTTCGACGCATCCGGAGCCGTATCGCCATACCTTTCCCGACGGCGAAATCTTCACCGGATGGTCGTATCCGCCGAAAGACTATGCGAAGTGGAGCGCGCTGGTTACGGCATGGGTGCGGCATTTGCACCAGCGTTATGACGTAAGCGGCTGGCTGTGGGAGGTTTGGAATGAACCCGATATTCCTTACTGGCACGGCACGCCCGAAGAGTACGACAAGCTATACGACGTGACCGTAGCGGCGATTCGCAAGGAACTTCCGCAGGCCAAAGTCGGTGGCCCCGAGTCGACTGGCCCCGCGAATGATCGCGCGGCCGTGTTTTTGCAGCGGTTTCTGGAGCATTGTGCGCACGGGTTCAACGCTGCAACGGGCAAGACCGGAGCGCCGCTAGACTTCATCAGCTTTCATCCCAAAGGCAGCCCGAAATTCGTTGACGGCCACGTTCGCATGAACGTAGGCGCGCAGCTCAGGTCAGTGCAACGAGGGATGCAAATCGTGGCATCGTTTCCCGAGTGGCGCAACACGCCGATTATTCTCGGTGAGAGCGATCCCGAAGGCTGCGCCGCGTGCGAGGGCGAGCAGAACGGCTATCGCAACGGCGCGCTCTACGGTGTGAGCGTCGCCGATGCCATCGCCCGTACCTACGAGCTTGCGCGCAAGAAGGGTGTGTATCTTCAGGGCGCGGTCACATGGGCCTTCGAGTTCGAGGATCAGCCGTATTTCGCGGGCTTCCGGGAACTCGCGACGAACGGCATCGATAAGCCGGTGCTCAACGTCTTTCGCATGCTGGGCATGCTCGGCGGAGATTGGATTGAGGCGACCAGCAGCGGCGCCCAACCTCTGGAGGCCGTGGTTGCAGACAGCGTGACTGACGCTCCCGACGTGAACGCTGTGGCCACACACAAGGATCGGGAAGTCGACGTGCTTGTTTGGAACTATCACGACGACGACATTGCCAGCGAGCCGACGCAGGTGAGGCTGTCCGTCGCAAATCTTCCCGCGAAACGGGTGCGTGCGGAGATATTTCGCATGGACGGCGATCACAGCAACTCATTTACCGCGTGGAAGAAGATGGGAAGTCCGCAAAAGCCGACACCAGCCGAGCAGAAGCGGCTCGAAGAGAGCGGTCGCCTTGAGCATGCTTCTTTAGAAACGCCTGCCATGACCGATGCTACTGCCACGCTGAATTTCCCGCTGTCTCGTCAGGGCGTCTATCTCGTGCGGGTCAAGTGGTAAAAGTTGCCGTAGACTCAAGGGTTTCTGCAACGGAGAGGGTGCATCCGGCGTCTAAAATGGAGCGATGGCCGATCAACTTTACCTTAGCCTGTGGTATCCCAATTTCCGCCTGATTGCGCTGCCAGCTGCGCTGGAGAAAGTCATGGAGCAGTTCGCTGCCGTCGCCGGATCGTCGCGCGTCAAGGCGGCCGCGGCCTATCCCCTCTCTTGGAATGAGGCTCCCGCGTATCAGCGCGTGTATGACAAAGAGCACGATCCGGATGCGATAGATTCCGAACCACGAGAGGCGATTCCAGCGGCCATGGAGATGCTCCACAACGATTTTGCCTACGAATTCGAGCTGATCTGGGAGCTTTGGGCGCCTGAGGTCGGAGGCGGGCTCAACCCTGTCTGGCGCAAGGAGCCGCGCGTGGTTCGCATCGTCGGCTTCGGGCCGGAGTTCGACGAAGCGGCCTACGAACAAAACGGGCATATTCGTGTGGATTTCGGTCCCGATACGCCTTTCCTGCAGGAAGATGTGGACCTGGACGATGAGTCAGCAGCCCATGTGAAGGAAAATGTACAACTGCTGGTTGATTTCACCAACGCAGTGCAGCAGCATGGCGGCATCTCAACAAGGTTGCTATGGTCGGAGTCGGGTGAAAGCCTCGCGCAGAAGTTGATCGCGCGGCTGCAAAGTGTGAATTAGCTGGTAAAGCGGGTAGCTAAGAAGCGGGTAGCGAAAGAGTGCTAGTGGAAAAAACATTTACCCCTTGTTGGGTCAGCTGTTCGGTTCGGTATGATATCCCGTTTTTTGCTAACCGGTTCTTAGCTATCCGGACCTTAGCTCGGGTCTATCCATGCGCATAACGGTGGCACGCCTTCGCCGGAGCATTATCGTGCTGGCCTGCCTATTGTTTCTGGCTCTGGCGGGCTTTTTTCTGTATGCACGCTACCGCTTCCGGCGCTTTGAGAAAGACCTGCCGGCCAAACTGGGCATTGATATCCAGCAGACGGCCAGCGGTTTTACCTATTCGCAGTCGAGCAAGGGTCACACGTTCTTCACCATCCACGCCTCGAGGCTCGTGCAGTACAAGGCGGGTGGTCACGCCACACTTCACGATGTGGACATCACGCTCTACGGTCCGCAGGGATCGAATCGCACCGACAAAATTTACGGGTCGGAGTTCGACTACGATCCCCAATCCGGAATAGCTTCGGCTAAGGGTGAGGTCCAGATCGACCTGGCCGGACTGGGAACGGATCAAAAACAGCCGCCTTCGGCTGAAGATGATCAAACGCAAACGAACACCATCCACATAAGAACCAGCAGGCTCACCTTCAACTCAAAGACCGGCGACGCGGTTACGGACGAACACATGGAGTTCCGCACCCAGAGGGCGGCGGGCAGCTCCACAGGCGCCAGCTACAACTCCCAGACTGGCCTGCTGGTGCTGAAGGGCCAGGTGGAAGTTACCACGAGCAGCGATGGCAATCAGGCGGTGGTGCGCGCGTCGCACGCGGAGGTATTGCGCAATTCAAAGCAGGCCACCCTGCTCAACCCCACCCTCGAATACCAGTCGGGGAAAAGCTCCGCCGATCAGGCGATCGTTTACTTCCGTGCGGATGGGTCCGCCGAGCGCATCGAGGCTCAGGGCCATGTTCACGCCATCACTGACAGCGGCGCGGTCATAACCGCCGGGAATTCGCAGACGGACCTCGACGCGAAGAGTCAGCCTGTTCAGGTGAAGTTGGGCGGAGGCGTCAATTTTGTCTCGAACGAGGAGAACCGGAGCATGCACGGCAACGCGATCGAAGGCACCCTGACCTTCGACGCCATGTCGATGCTCAAGCACGCCCAGTTCCGCAATACGGTCAGCTTCGTCGACCAGTTGCTGAAGCTGGATGACGATCCCCGAGGGGCGGCTTCGCGCCAGTTGAAGGCCTCCAAGGTTGATATCGATTTCGCGCCTGGGCCTGACCCGAAGAAGAGTGTTGCGCAGAAGGCTCTAGCCACGGGTAATGCCTCGGTCAATGTGCACACCATTCCTTCGACCGGGCCGCAGGAGGTCACAACGATCACCGGCGATCAATTGGTGGCGGCGCTGGACAATGGCACGACCATCAGGCAGCTCGACGGCTCAGGTAACACGAAGATCGTCGACCTCGGCGCGGATGGCTCGACGAATACGAGTCAAGGGGACCGGCTGTTGGCGACCTTCACTCCCCAGCCTCGCCCGCTGCACACCGTTCCCGGCCAGACCCAGCAACACCCCGTCCGGCTGGAAGGGAAGCACGGCAGTCCTGCGGATTCACAATCCGCACAGCTGGAAACGGCGATTCAGGATGGGAACGTGGTAATGACCCAGACGCCGGCGAAAACGCCGGCTGCTGCGGCCGACCCGGCGACGCTCACCGCGTGGGCGAAGCGCGCCGAATATCATGCCGCCGACCAGATTCTCCACTTAACCGGTGATCCTCGGCTCAACGATGGACAATCACTGCAAATGGCCGCCGAGGCTATCGACTTCCACCGCGATTCCCGCGACGCCGCCGCGCAAGGCAGCGTGAAGGTGACCTACACGCAACAAAAGACCCAGAACGCTGCTGCGGGTCCGACGCTGGGAGGCGACGGGCCGGTTCATATCATCGCCGACCGAGCACAGTTGCACCACGCGACCAACATCAGTATCTTCCACGGCTCTCCTGGCACACCCGCGCACATGTGGCAGGGAGACAACTCCGTCCTGGCCCCGGTGCTCGAGCTATCGAGAACGCCGCAGACGCTCAAGGCCCACGGAGAGGATGGCAGCGGCGCCCCGGTGGTCAATGCCAATCTGACTTCCGCCATGGGCACCAGGCACGAGCGTAGTGTAGTGCGTGTCCACAGCCAGACACTCTTTTATGCGGATGCCGAGCGGCGCGGCGACTTTCGTGGGACAGTGACGGCGGAGGGCCCGGACGGCGTTATCCATGCCGATCAGGTCCAGTTCTATCTGACCCCAGCTCCAACGCAAAAGAGCCACGCCGGTGCAGCGCCAGCCACACCCGGTTCAAGCCAGCTTGATCGCATCGTCGCCACGGGCCGCGTCCTCATCACCCAGCCTGGCCGCAAAGGAGTTGGCGAGAAGCTGGTTTACACCGCCGCCGACGGCAAATATATTCTCACAGGAACTCCAGGAAGTCCGCCTCGCATCTCCGATGAGGCGAAGGGAACCACCACCGGCGCGACGTTGATTTTCAATAGTCAGGATGATAGCGTCGTGGTGAGTGGGGGGCAGTCGAGCTCCGTCACCGAAACGCGAGCTCCGAGGTAGATGCAAAAGCTTTCAACCGATGAGATCGGCAAGTCCTACAAGAGGCGTCAGGTAGTCAGCGGCGTCAGCATCCACGTGAGCCAAGGAGAAGTGGTAGGACTGCTGGGGCCGAACGGTGCTGGAAAGACAACCAGCTTCTACATGATTGTTGGCCTGATCGCTCCGGACTCCGGCCAGATCCTCGCCGACGGGAAAGATATTACCCACGTTCCCATGTACCTGCGGGCCCGGCAATATGGCATCAGCTACCTTCCGCAGGAGCCTTCTGTCTTTCGCAAGCTCACGGTGGAGGAGAACATCCTGGCCGTGCTCGAAGTGCAGAGCATCTCGCCGGAGATGCGGCGATCGCGCACCGAGAAACTCATCGAGCAGCTCAATCTTGGCCACATTCGCAAGACGCGCGGCTATGCATTGTCCGGCGGCGAACGGCGGCGAGTGGAAATCGCGCGCTGCCTCTGCATCCAGCCCTCTTTTATTTTGCTCGACGAACCCTTTTCGGGAATCGATCCCATTGCGGTAATCGATCTGCAAGAGATTATCTTCGACCTTAAAGCCAGCGGTATCGGCGTGCTGATAACGGACCATAATGTCCGTGAGACTCTTTCGGTGACCGACCGTGCGTACATCATCAATCAGGGCAAGATCTTCCGCGATGGCACGCCGGAGCAACTGGGCAACGACCCGGAGGTGCGGAGAGTTTACTTAGGCGAAGGATTCACACTAGGCTGAACCGGAGGTAGTTCTAAAGCGTTCCCTCGCGGATGTACACTGTGAGCAATCTTTCAGCATATTTTCAAGGTTAGGATGCGATGGCTCTTCTCCAACCCAAGCTGAGCTTGAAAGTAGCTCAACGGCAGATATTGACGCCCGGCCTGATGCAAATGGTCAGCGTGCTGGCGTTGAACAAGCTTGAGCTGAAGGAGATGATCAACGCCGAGATTACCGAGAATCCGATTCTCGAGGAAATCGAGGAGAATGTCCCGCTCCTCGACGAGGTTGCCGGCCAGGAGATCGAGCACGACCGCTCGATCGAGCTGCGTGCGGCCGAGGCGGAGCCGGAAAAGAAGACCGACCCCTTCGACGAAATCGATTTCGGATCGTACTTTCAGGATTATCTCGATCCCGGCTTCCGCACCGGCAATAGCGTTGAAATCAGCGAAGCGCCTTCGATTGAGAACTTTCTTTCCCAGCCCGGAACGCTAACCGATCATATATTCTGGCAGCTGGGCTCTATCTCTCTTTCACCAGCAGTTCGTGACGCGGCTGAATACATCGTCGGCAATCTGAACGAAGATGGCTACCTGACAGCAAGCGATGAAGAACTGCTCGAGGGCTATCTGCGCGAACAGCTCGGCCCGGAAGCGGGTCCGGATAGCGATTCAGATACAGAATCGGGCGCGGATCCCGGCACACACCGAGCATCATCCGGCCGCAGGAATGGCCAGACTACGTTGGCTCAGCTGCCCCAAGCCATGCTGGACCGCGCCAAAGCTCACCTCGATGCCGGTCTCGCCGTGGTCCGACAGCTCGATCCGGTGGGTATCGCCACACGCGATCTCCGCGAGTGTCTGCTGATGCAGGTGGAGGCCCAGCGCAAGGAATTTGAGCTGATCTTCGAGCGGCAGAGTCGGGGGCAAGCGCCAAGCCGTGGACACCGCCACGGCCGAGGACTGCTGGGCGGTCATGCCGGAGCCGAGAACGGCAGCCCCGATCACGGCGACGATCGCACCAACGATCCCACGAGGACCAACGCTAACGGCAGGATCGACCTTCATGGCGTTCCCGAGCCAGATATTGTCATCGGCGAAATAGCCGCGGAGACCATAGAGAATAGAGCGGGGCAGATCGCTCCGGGGACGGTTTCCCATGGCTGCGCACATGGCGCCGCCGTGAACGCTGCCGACAGCCGCCTGGAGATATTCGATATCGCCGCCTGCATCATTGACAAGCATCTGCAGCTCCTGCAAAAGCGTGATCCACGAGAGTTGTCCAAGGCCATAGGCAGATCCAGTGAGATGGCTCAACAGGTGATCGAATTCATCCGCACCCTGGACCCGCGCCCGGGACAGCGATACAACCGATCCGACGCGAGATTGATTGAACCGGATGTGGCCTTTGTAAAGCGTGGCGACGAATATGTGGTGGTCATGAACGAAGAGGACCTGCCCACGCTGCGTCTGAACCAGGGCTACCGCCGCATGCTGACGCAGGAAGGTGCGGAAAAAGAAGTCAAAGATTACGTGAAGGAGCGGTATCGCTCGGCGCTTCAGCTCATGCGCAATATCGAGCAGCGCAAGAACACCATCCTGCGCACCTGCGAGGCAATTGTTCGCCGCCAGGGCGACTTCCTCGAAAAGGGTGTAGAGGCGCTCCGGCCGATGATGATCAAGGAGGTCGCCGAGGAGATCGGCGTTCACCCCTCGACGGTCAGCCGCGCCGTCTCGAACAAATACGTGCACACCGCGCAGGGAGTCTTCGAGTTGCGGTTCTTCTTTTCCGAGGGTGTCAACGGTCCTGAAGGGGCCGGCACGCCGCTCATGCTGCTCAAGCGCAAGGTGAAAAAACTGATCGAAGACGAAGATCCCAGCAAGCCGCTCACCGACGACCAGATCGCCAGCATGCTGCAGGGCCAGGGCATTGATGTAACCCGGCGAACGGTGGCCAAATACCGCGAAGATTTACGGATTCCAAGTACCCACCAGCGGCGGGTGCGCGGATGAGGTACAGGCATTTTCGAAAATTCCAAGCCGATTTCACATTATTCCGGGTCCCCCCTCCCTAATGGTCGCGTTGGCTTAGGGGCGTCGGCTTCGGACTACGGCGTTTTCGAAAATGCTGTAGAATCGCCATTCTCAGCGGGAATTTCTATTCCAGAAGGGAGCTTTCACCATGCAGGTTGAGTACACCGGCAGACAGGTGACCGTTACCCCGGCACTCCGCACACTGGCGGAGGAGGGCATTGTGCGAATCGGCAAGATTCTCGGCAGGACAACCGGCGCCCACGTAATTCTGAGCGCGGAGAAGTACCGTAAGACAGCTGAGGTGAGCATCCAGACCCGGCGTCAGGATATTCTTGGCATCTCCGAGTCAACGAGTATGGAAAGCGCCCTGCGCGAAGCGCTGGACAAGGCTGAAACCCAGGCAATCCGCTGCAGAAAAAAGCTTCAGGCAAAGAAGCGCCAGCCCAAGGAAGAGAAGATCACAGCCGAGCCGCAGTTGCAGCGTCCGCGCCGCGCCTCCGCTAAGCCGCCTGGCACGGTGGAGAAATCACCGCCCGCGCCCGCTCCCAAGGTCAACGGCCAGGGGCGCGGCAGGCCGGCAATTCCGGTAACTGTGCACAGCTTTCCGGCCAAAACGCCCATTCCTGAGCCCCATGTCGTCCGCTCCGCCGATTCGGTTGCGCTTCGTCCCATGACGCTCGAGGAAGCCGTGAAAGAGTGTGAGTTCCGCGACCGCGAGGTCTTCGTCTTCCGCGACAACAGCGGAAATGTGAAGGTACTGCACCGCAAGCGCGACGGCAAAATGGAGCTGATCGAAGAGCCTTAAAGGCAGGGAACAGGGCTCAGAGCGCAGAGTTCAGGAAAGCGTCGGGGCAGTACGCTGAGCCCTGTTAGGATTGAGCGCATGGCCAGGCCACGGAAGACCGCTCCCAGCAAGATTGACCCGCCAAAGACCTCTAGCAATGCGACCAGGATTCAGCGATCGCCTAAGAATCAGAAAGATGCAAAGACCGCTGTGCGCCTTGCCAGCATCCCTGCATCTCACATTGAAGCCCGCCGCGAACTGGTCATCCTCACCGGATTGTCTGGCTCCGGAAAACTTTCGGCGCTTAAAGCTTTTGAAGACCTCGGCTATTACTCCGTTGACAACCTGCCCGTCGAATTGCTCACCAGCTTCGCCGAGCTGGTAACACAATCGATCGAAATTACCCGTGCCGCGCTGGTAGTCGATGTGCGTGAAGGGCAGGGACTCGAGCGCTTTCCTGCCATCCTGAGGGAGGTACGCAAGCGGTTGTCCACCAAGGTCATCTACCTCGAAGCTTCCACGGCCGCGCTAGTGCGCCGTTTCTCAGAGACGCGCCGTCCGCATCCGCTGGGCCGCGAAGAAATGGTGGGACCCGCGATTCAGGCCGAGCGCAAGCTGCTTGACCCTGTCCGCAACGTAGCCGACATCCTGATCGACACCTCCAACTTCAACGTGCACGAGCTGCGCGCCTACATTCAGAATCAGTTCGAGCGCGAGTCCGACGGCAAAAGCCTGCTTGTTTCCTCCCTGAGCTTCGGCTACAAGAACGGAGTGCCGCTTGAAGCCGATCTCGTCTTCGATGTGCGCTTCCTGCCGAATCCGCATTTCATCCGGCAGTTCCGCCATCTGACCGGCCGCGATCCCAAGGTGATCGCATACGTGCGCAAATTCGCGCAGACGCAGGAGTTTCTCAGCCGCGTCACCGACCTGCTGCTCTTTTTGCTTCCGCACTACATCCACGAGGGCAAGAGCTATTTAACGGTGGCTTTCGGCTGTACGGGAGGGCAA
>Ga0206966_1069_pt1 | contig 31765 bp, 27 predicted proteins | sample Alteio_BWOrgHeat_23_FD_152970 | JGI IMG/M metagenome (GOLD analysis project Ga0206966, IMG submission 152970) | Enriched cells from forest soil in Barre Woods Harvard Forest LTER site, Petersham, Massachusetts, United States -... | ecosystem: Environmental > Terrestrial > Soil > Temperate forest >...
AAACCGCCCTGCGTGGGTACAAAGAGCTGAATCTTCGGGCGCTGAAGATGCTGCGTCCGGGTGGAATACTGGTGACTTGCTCCTGCTCTTATCATGTGAGCGGCCCAGAGTTTGCCGCGATAGTTGCCGATGCTAGCCGGGATGCGCACAGAAATCTGCGCCTACTAGAAAGCCGCAGCCAGGCTAAAGACCACCCGATTCTACTTACCGTTCCGGAGACAGGATACTTGAAGTGCCTGATTGCTATAACGTAAACTATTGATATTAAAAGCCAATTGTTAATTGACAATAGTACACTCATATTTTATGCTTTGATTACGCTAATTACACTGGAAAGCGTAACTAAGGAGAAAACTTTTATGACTTTACTTACTCGTTGGGATCCATTCCGTGAGTTCGCAACTCTGCAGGGCCGGATGAACCGGCTGTATCGCGACACCTACAATGACCGTGACGAAGCCCTGACCACCACTAACTTTGCTCCGGCGGTGGATGTGTACGAGGACGAGCACAATGTCACTCTGAAAATTGAAGTGCCGGGCATTGACGAGAAGGACATTGATGTCCGCATCGAGAACAACACCTTGACCGTGCACGGCGAACGTAAGTTCGAGAAGGAAGAGAAAGAGGAAAACTTCCGTCGCGTCGAGCGGCAATATGGAAGCTTCACTCGTTCCTTCACGTTGCCTACGACCGTGGACGCAGAGAAGGTTTCGGCCAACTATGAGAAGGGCGTTTTGAAAATCGCCCTGCCCAAGAAGGCCGAAGCCAAGCCCAAGCAGATCAAAGTCAACGTAGGCAGCGAGACCCTGGAAGGCAAGGGTCAAAGCAAGGCTGCCTAAACACGATCGCAAAGTGCGACAGTTCTGACGGGAGACGGCAAGTCCGTCTCCCGTTTTCTACCAGTTCTGTCATTCTGAGCGAAGCGAAGAACCTATGCATTTCTCAGCACCGCAAATACATAGGCCCTTCGCTTCGCTCAGGGTGACAATGGTATAAGGGGAAAATTATGGCAATTCGTTGGGACAAGTTCACAGTCAAAGCACAAGAGGCAGTCCAGCGCGCCAATAGCTTGGCCTCCGAGCACGGCAACCCTGAGCTTATGCCGGTGCATCTTCTGGCCGCGCTGGTGGAGGACAAGGAAGGTATCGTCCCGCCGGTGCTGGAAAAGATCGGGATCGGCCCGCAGGCTGTGTTGCACGATGTGTACGGCACGATTGAGGGTCTGCCCAAAGTCTCTGGCGGCGCGGCCCAGGCGACAATTTCCAACTCGGCGAACCAACTATTGGAGCTGGCTTTCAAGGAAGCCAGCAATTTCAAGGACGAATACGTTTCCACTGAGCACCTGTTACTGGCGGCAACCCAACTCAAGCGCGACACGGCGCAGGAAATCCTGACGCGGCACGGTGCAACCCACGATGCCATCCTGAAAGCGCTGATCTCGGTACGGGGGACGCAAAAAGTTACCGACCAGAATCCCGAGGACAAATACCAGTCGCTGCAGCGTTATACCCGCGACCTAACCGAGCAGGCCCGGCGTGGAAAGCTGGATCCCGTGATTGGTCGCGACGAAGAGATTCGCCGCGTTATTCAGGTGCTTTCCCGGCGCACCAAGAACAATCCGGTGCTGATCGGGGAACCCGGCGTGGGAAAGACCGCCATTGTGGAAGGCCTGGCACAGCGCGTCATTTCTGGCGATGTGCCCGAAGGGCTGAAGAACAAGCGTGTGGTTGCGCTTGATTTGGGCGCGATGCTGGCGGGCGCGAAATATCGTGGCGAGTTTGAAGATCGCCTGAAAGCCGTGCTGAAAGAGATCGAAGATTCTTCGGGACAGATCATTCTTTTCATCGACGAGCTGCACACGCTAGTGGGTGCAGGCGCAGCTGAGGGCGCGATGGACGCTTCCAACATGCTGAAGCCGGCACTGGCCCGTGGCGAGCTGCGCGCGGTTGGCGCGACTACGCTCAACGAGTATCGCAAACATATTGAGAAAGATGCGGCCCTGGAGCGGCGATTCCAGATTGTCTTCGTCGGCGAGCCCAATGTCGAGGACACTATCGCCATTCTGCGTGGGCTGAAAGAACGTTACGAAGTGCATCACGGCGTGCGCATCAAAGACTCGGCGATTGTGGCCGCGGCAACTTTGTCACATCGGTACATCTCCGATCGCTTCCTGCCCGACAAGGCAATTGACTTGATTGACGAGGCAGCATCATCGCTGCGAATTCAAATTGATTCCATGCCTACGGATATTGACCAACTCGAGCGCAGGGCGACCCAGCTTGAGATCGAGCGTCAGGCGTTGAAGAAGGAAGACGATCGCAGCTCCAAAGAGCGCCTTCAGCTGATTGACAAGGAGCTGTCGGAAGTACGTGAGAAGTCGAATGCCCTGAAGGCCAACTGGAAACGGGAAAAGGAACTCATCGGTCGCTCGCGCTCACTCAAAGAAAAGATCGAGCAGCTGAAGACTGAAGAGCAAGCGGAGGAGCGCAAAGGAAACTTACAGCGCGTGGCGGAGATTCGCTACGGACTGCTGCGTCAGGCGGAAGAAGAGTTAAGTAAGCTGACTGAAAAAGCAGCGGGCGGGGGCGCCCGCTCCACACCACCACGGATGCTGAAAGAAGAAGTGGACGAAGAGGATGTTGCCCGCATTGTCTCCAAGTGGACGGGTATCCCAGTGTCAAAAATGCTCGAGGGCGAAGTCAAAAAGCTGATCAACATGGAAGACCGCCTGCGGCAGCGAGTAGTCGGTCAAGATGCGGCACTGGAGCGGGTTTCAAACGCGATTCGCCGTTCCCGGGCTGGCTTGAACGATCCCAAGCGTCCGATTGGTTCCTTCATTTTCCTGGGCCCGACGGGTGTGGGCAAGACCGAACTGGCGCGCGCCCTGGCCGAGTTCCTTTTCGATGATGAGCACGCGATGGTGCGAATTGACATGTCCGAGTACATGGAGAAGCACGCCGTATCGCGGCTCATCGGCGCGCCTCCGGGATACGTCGGCTACGAGGAAGGTGGACAGCTCACCGAGCAGGTACGGCGCCATCCATACGCAGTCATCCTGTTTGATGAGATCGAGAAGGCGCATCCCGACGTCTTCAATGTGCTGTTGCAAATGATGGACGACGGCCGCCTCACCGACGGCAAGGGACGTACCGTGGATTTTCGTAATACCGTGATCATCATGACTTCGAATCTCGGATCGTCTTTTCTGCAGGCGGAAAGCCTGCGCTCGGAGAAGGAGTTCGACGAGGCCTCGAAACAAGTGATGAACGCTCTGCACGGACACTTCAAACCAGAGTTCCTGAATCGTGTGGACGATATCATCATTTTCCGTCCGCTGGGCAAGGAGCAGTTAGTGAAGATCATCGAGCTGCGCCTCGAAGACGTGCGCCGACTCTTGGCAGAGCGTAAGATTTCGCTCGAGTTGACCGATGCGGCCAAAGATTTGCTGTTCGCTGAAGGCTTCGACCCGAATTTCGGAGCGCGGCCGCTGAAACGTGCGATTCAGAAAATGGTGCAGGACCCGCTGGCGCTGAAGATTCTTGACGGTGAAGTGCTGCACGGCGATCACGTGATCGTGGACGCGGACAAGAAAGCCGGAAAGATGAAGTTCGAGATCAGTAAGCGCGTGGGCGAGGGAGAACCGGTAAAGGCGAAGCGCTAATCCCGGCCCAAACAGAACAAGTCGAGCTTGCTCGACCGGACAGCCGAGGGCGGCTGTCCCCACGCAATTTTCCTACTCTGTCACTGCCGTTGTTCCTTGCCTTAGTAGCCGTTCCAGCGTCACCGACGGGCAAATATTTTGATGGATGTAGTTCATCACGTTGGTAGCCAGGCTGCGTACCAGTTTCTCGATCGCCAGGTCGAGCACGTGGCCGGAGGAGTCAAACACCTTCTGTACATTGGGGACGGATACCGCTAGGGGCAGCACAAAAGCGCCGATATGAGAGGCAATGCTGCGTAGCTGTTCCAGGGATTTGATCGCGCCGATCGAACCCGCCGCTACGCCCAGCAACGCGACCGGCTTTCCCGCAAGTACCGAGGGGAAGCCCAGATTCTCGATAACCAGCTTCATGACACTGCTAAGACTGCCGTGATACTCCGGCGTCGCTAGTATAACCATGGTCGCTTGCTTCACAGCTTCTTGCAGCTTGCGCGTTCCCTCAGCTTTAGGATTAATTCCTGGCAGCGGCAGATCGAGTTCCAGCGGGTTGATCACTTCGACGCTGACCTTCGGATCTTTTCTCAGTTCGTCCACCACCAGGGCGGATGCCATGCTGGTGTAGTTTCCCGGACGCACGCTGCCATTGATCAGGACAATACGGATCGGCTTCGACTCATCTGCCATTCGGCTGGCCTCAGTCATTGTGGGAATTTGGATGTAGGAGCCTGCTAAACGATTCAAACGGCTGGGAGTAATCCAGTCTGGTACTGGCGCACATGGCACGCAAGACGTAATACCAGCGGAGGTAGTTTTCGACACTGCGATCGACGGTTTGTGCCGATCTCTTTGATGAGATGACTAGGAGAGGCATGGACAAGAGTGCGCGCGTGTTATTGGTTACGGCGCTCATGATTCTCATCGCTTGCGGAGGTCGGCCGCCGGATGCTCAAAAAGCCGGGTTCATCAACCGTTCCAGGCACTCAGATGCGGAGCTGCAGGCCATCTGGGCCACGGCACAGCAGAGTATAGCCCAGAGCATTGACCTGAATCCGTTGCAGCAATCCAGCCCCGGCGTGCCACCCAATGTGCTTCCTGGGGATGCTCGCGCGATCGATATTAAGCCAACGGAACTTCTGGTGGATCCCATTCCGGATGTGTCGTCACAGGCATTCTTCGTGGCCACCGGAATCCGGCGGACCAGCCCTACCGGCATGATCCCCTGCCCCAAGCCTTGCAACGCACGCTACGCGCCGGCCTATTCTTTCTATCAGCCTGAATTGACGAAATATGCGGCTTCGTGGGATTCACAGCCCGACAACTTCAGTGTGATCCTGGAATACGAGTTCGAGAACCACATATTGCACACGCTCGGCTACAACACCAAGTGGCGCTAGCCGTAAGCCGCGATGCTTCCCATTCGCGAGCACCCCACATCTATAATCTTTCCCTATGCCTGCAAGAGATATCGAGAAAAAGATCGAAGCACTGCGGGAAAAAATCCAGCACCATGAATATCGTTATTTCGTCCTCGATGACCCCGAGATCAGCGACTCTGAGTTTGATCAGCTGATGGACCAACTCAAGCAGTTGGAAGCGGCCCACCCTGAGCTGATCACTCCGGATTCTCCGACGCAGCGTGTGGGCGGAAAACCGCGCGAGGGGGTAGTGAAGGCGGCCCACTCCTCGCTTATGTTGTCCCTGGACAACACCTACAACGTCGAGGATCTGCGCGCCTGGGAGCGGCGTGTCCACGAATTGAGTGGGCGTAGTGACGTTGACTATGTTTGCGAACTCAAACTCGACGGCATGTCTTTGGCACTGCACTACGAAGAGGGCAGGCTGGTGCGCGGCATTACACGAGGCGATGGCGCGGTCGGCGAGGATGTGACTTTGAACGTGCGTACGGTGCGTTCGATACCGCTTTCCATTCCCAATGAAAGGCTGAAGAAAGCTGGGGTCCCTGCGACCTTTGAAGTCCGGGGCGAAATGCTGATGCCCCTGGTGGCCTTTAAAAAAATGAATGCGGAAAGGGAAGAGAAAGGGCTTTCTCTGTTTGCCAATCCGCGCAATGCCACAGCCGGGACGGTCCGGCAGCTGGAGCCCGGCATTGTGGCGCAGAGACGGTTGGACTATTTTGCCTACGCCCTGCTGCAGAACGGGCGCACCTTGCACGACCGGCATTGGGAAGCGCTCAAGGGGCTCGACGCGGCAGGCTTCAAGGTCAATCCCCAGCGGAAACTGGCCAAGACATTTGAGGATGTCTGGTCGTTCATTGAGAAAGAAGAAGCCAAACGGGAGACGCTTCCTTACGAAATTGACGGGATCGTCATTAAAGTGGACCGAACCGCGCTGCAGGAGGAGCTTGGCTACACCGGCAAAGCCCCGCGTTGGGCGATTGCCTATAAGTACGCTGCCCGAAGCGGCATCACGCAGATTGAAGCCATTTTCGTGGGAGTGGGGCGTACCGGCAAGCTTACGCCAGTAGCAGCGTTGAAGCCGGTTCCCATCGGAGGAACCACGGTCAGCCGCGCCACATTGCACAATCTGGATGAGATTGAACGTCTGGGCGTGAAGATTGGGGACTGGGTGGAAGTGGAGCGGGGGGGAGACGTCATCCCTAAGGTCACGCGCGTAGTGAAGGACGAGAACCACCCGCGAGGCGATGGCTTGTTTCATATGCCGGAGAAATGTCCGGAGTGCGGCACGCATGTGGTGCGCACGGAAGGCGAAGTGGACTATCGCTGTGTGAATGCGAATTGCCCGGCCAAGCTGCGCGAAACCATTCTGCATTTTGCTTCTCGGGGAGTGATGAATATTGACGGTATGGGAGAGGCCCTGGTCAATCAGCTTACCGACCGCGGTCTGGTGAAAAACGTTGCCGACATCTACAAGCTGACCAAAGCCGACCTGGTTGCGCTCGACAGAATGGCTGATAAGTCAGCGCAGAACGTGCTGGACGAAATTGCTGCTTCTAAGAAACTTCCGTTGGAACGTGTGATCTACGGGCTGGGTATTCGCTTCGTAGGCGAACGGACAGCCCAGTTTCTAGCTGAGCATTTCGGTTCGATGGATACGCTGATGAAGGCGAGTTCAGAAGAGCTGCAGCAAGTTAACGAAGTGGGGTCGCGCATCGCCGAAAGCATCGAGGAATTTTTTCAGGAGCCGAGAAACGGTGAACTGGTAGAGAGGCTGGGCAAAGCCGGTCTGACGTTCTCCGGGACCAAGAAGGAACGCGGGACGACGTTTGCGGGGAAAACGTTTGTTCTGACCGGCACTTTGAGCCGGCCTCGAGATCAAGTGAAGCAGATGATTGAGGACGCCGGCGGGCGCGTATCGGGCTCGGTGAGCAAGAAGACCGATTACGTGGTGGCAGGGGAGGATGCGGGGTCGAAGCTCGACAAGGCGAAAGAGCTGGGCGTGGAGGTGATTGAGGAGAAAGAATTGGAAGCAATGCTAGGGCGGTAATGGCGTGTTGAAGGAGAGATTGCGTAGCGAAGTCAGAGCAAGAGTAGTTTTGTAATTTTGTCGAGAGCCACCCTGAATTGACTAGGGTCACGCAACGCCCTAGAATCAAGTTCTAGCGCAACCGAAGACGGATTTTTCTGCGCACGGGGAAGTTTCTTCTAGCCCATGCCACTTTACGAATACGAATGCAAGAAGTGCCATCACCGCTTTGAGCGGATCCAGAAATTTTCTGACTCCCACATGAAGAAATGCCAGGACTGTGGGGGAACAGTGGAGCAGACCATCTCGGCGCCTGCGGTGCAGTTTAAGGGTTCCGGGTGGTACGTAACCGACTACCCGAAAAAGTCCACGGCGGCTTCATCTTCGAACAATGGAGAGTCGCGCGGCAAGGCGGAGGAGAGTTCCGGCAAGGATGAGAAGAGTGCGAAGGAGAAGTCTAAGTCAGAAAAACCCAAGGCAGAGACTTCCAGCGGGAAAAGTGGCAAGAAATAGGTCCCATCTTGCGGGTTGCTGGTTTCAGTAGTTCTTGAGAAAAAATCAACGGCAGCGGTCAGGAGTGTCCGCTCCTCACTCGTTGATCCAGTACAATCCAGCTGATTCACCTCCATGCGCAAGGCAATCCTTCTCTACAATCCGCAGTCGGGCCAGCGTCGCAAACAGCGCGCGGCGGAGGTAGAGGGGGCCCTGCGGGTTTTTCGCGAGGCGGGAGTTGAGGCTTCAATGGCCGAGACGCGGGGCGCGGCTGAAACCGGAGCCCAAGCGCGGCAGGCGATTGAGCAGGGATGTGACACGGTTTTTGCCTGCGGCGGCGACGGTACCATCCATGACGTCTTACAGGCATTGGTGGGGAGCGACGCTGCACTGGGAATTATTCCGCTCGGTACCGCCAATTCTCTGGCCCATGATCTCGGTCTGCCACTAAGACCTGAAGACGCCGCCCGGGCCGCATTGAAGGCGAAACACTGGCGTATCGCAGTAGGACGCATTGAGTATGCGGACCTCAATGGCCAGCCGTCTTCGCGGTACTTTACGGTGGCGGTTGGCATTGGGGTAGATGCGCATTTGTTTTACAAATTGAATCCATCTGTGAAACGGCACTTGGGAATGACCGCGTACTGTGCGCGAGCGACTTGGCTGTGGCTGACACACCCACTAGAAAAATTCGCTGTCAAAATCGGCAAGGAAGACACAGCCCGCCACGTGGAGGTTTCCCAGCTACTCGCGGTCCGCATTCGCGATTTCGGTGGGGTATTACGTGAACTCGCGCCGGGCGCGTCCCTTGATCGCGACGATCTGCGTTTTGTGTTGTTTCGAACTCGCAGCCGGCTGGCGTATCTGCAGTATGTAGTGCGCGGGCTTCTCGGGGCTAAGTGGAGCGTGCCGGGAGTCGAACTGGTTAGCGAAAATCGGGTGGTTTGTAGTTCCATGAGTACTTTGCCGGAATCGCGCATCTATGTAGAAGCCGACGGCGAACTTCTGGGGACGCTGCCAGCACAGATCACGATGGTGAGCGATGCTGTGACTTTGCTGGGTGGAGAGTAGCGTGCTTCTTCTCCAAGTAGTGAAAAAGGGCCCTTATCGGGCCCTCTTTAACTTGTTTTCTTGCTCGAGCTGACAGCAAGTTTAGGGAACAGTAAGCGTCGAGCTCGACATCTGTCCGTTTTCGTTTAGTCCGCCACTGGTCCACACCGGATGTGCTAGGCCCGTGGTCCCATTCGGTCCAGCCGCGATGCCGGAGTAGTCTCCAATGAAATCACGTGAACTTGCGGCGATCTGTTTCGCGTTCGCCCGTGCATTCGGGGCGAAGCTTGTGCCGTTGTTCAAAGTAAAGGTGGCAAAGATGTCCAAGAGATCCGGATTACTTGGACTTCTGCGACTGTCAAACCAGCTCATGTGGACCACGCCGTTAGCGTCAGCCGCAACGGCCGGCATCAGCCGTTGACCTTGGCTGGAACTGTTCACTTTCACAGGCTTGGTAAAAGTCAACCCCCCAGCGGTTTTGGAACGGACAAATTCCGTGGCCGAGTTGGTTCCAGGCTGGTCGGTATATACGTCATAAATAAAACCAGTCTTCGGGTTGACCGCGAGAGCGGGAAAGCTGTTGCAACGATAGTCCAAGCAGAAAGTCAAGTCGGTGAACCCAGGTGTCATGGCCACCGCGGTACCGAACGACCCACCGCCATTGGTGGATTTTGCGACGAGATGCTGGCTTCCTGAAGTGAAGAAGACCTCGTAGGCCACGTAAACCTCGCCCTTCGGACCGACTGCTACTTGCGAGCCCTGAACGCCGCCATTCTGCGAGGCCGGATTAATCTGGATAGGCTTGGACCAATGCACGCCGTGGTCGGTCGAGCGCGAAAAAAGAATGAAGTTCGTGGTGTTGTCTACGAAGTGGGTCCACGAAGCATAGACATTTCCCGAGGATCTGGATGTGCTGTTGTCAACCGCAATCCACTCCTTGTCTTCCAAGTCCGGGGACGAAGTTAACGTCGTTTTCACGGTATGGCAACCCGACTGCTTGAAGGTAGGGCCCGAGGACAGCTTGGCACTACACACGTAGTAGCCGTCGTTGGTGACGTTGCCGCCGCTGACCTGAAGATACAGGTTGGCCAGGAAGACGTTGCCCAGTTTATCGATGGCAACAACCGGGTCGCTGTTAGCCTGCCAAATATGGCCATCGGCAGTGGCAGGAAAGCCTCCGGAAAGAGGCACGAAATTCTCTTTCCAAGTCGTGCCTCCGTTCTTGGAAACCGAGAACTTGCTGGTATTGAAGCCCCCGTTTTGTGAAAAGTCGCTGATCATCCCGATCAGATTCTTGAAGTTGTTGGGGTCGGCGGCGATGTGTTCTTCCCCCTCGGGAACGGTTGTGGTTAGCGTCTTGGTTCGCCCCACCATGTAAGGGGAGCCCGAAAAACTGCCCAGGAACGTCTCGGTTTGTCCGGCAACAGTCGGTTGGTTTGTTGCGCCGGCAAGCGCGTTACGATGGGGAACCATCGTCCTAATGGGAGCAGTACGGTTAAGAGTAGATTCGGTTTGGGCTTGAGCTGTCACACTGAAGCTAATGCCCACTATGATCAGAACGACGAAAAGACAAGATGTTAGGCGAGTCATCGGTTTAATCCTCTCTCTAGTTGGAATGTGCGCTTTCAGCTTTTGGGAATCTTTGGGGAAGTGCGGTTGATTAAACTGCTGGTTCATACAAATATTGAAGACCAAAGGGAGGCCATAGTAGCACGATATTCAGCGTATTTTGTCGGGCAGTTGTAAAACTTATTTTTTTCAAGCCTTTTTAATGACCAGCAATCAAGCCGTGACCAGACTGGTCATGTGTATCTAATGTGCAAAAATTTTTCATCTGCTCGTGGGCTGCAATTTGTGCCCAGAATGATTTCGGCAGTTCCGAAGGCAGTTCAATCGCCGGAGCGCCGGATCATGTATTCTCAATAATTCAGATTACGAACAAGATCCACATAAATTTTGGAACCCATTACTCACTTCTTAACCGGCGCTTGCCTGGGACGGGCCGGATTGAATCGCAAAACTGCGCTGGCGACCGCCACGGTTACGCTTGCCGCTGAAGCTCCGGACTTGGATGTGTTGGGCAGGTTCAGAGGCCCAGTGTTTGGCTTCGCCCATCATCGGGGATTTACACATTCCTTTCTCGGGCTATTTCTGGTGGCTGCTGTAGTAGTCGGATTTATATATTTGATCTGGTGGCTGCGAGGACGGCCGGTTAAAGATCCGAATTTGCCGCCACGCTGGGGACTGTTATTTGGGTTTTCCTACTTGGCCGGCCTTACACATATCTTGCTCGACTTCACCAATAATTACGGCGTCCGGCCGTTCTGGCCGTTTTGGGAGAAATGGTATTCGTGGGACATCGTGTTTATCGTGGAGCCGGTCATTTTGGTATTGCTGACCGCGGGACTGGTTCTGCCCGCATTGTTACTACTGATTGATCGCGAGATCGGCGTGCGCCGCCAAGGCCCCGGAGGGCGCTGGGCGGCCACGGTTGCTCTGTTAGGTGTGTTGGCGCTCTGGGGTGTTCGCGACTATGAGCACCGGCGTGCGGTCAATGCGCTGGAAGCCCGCCTGTACGAAAGTGCCGACCCAATACGCGTTTCGGCATATCCGTTGTGGTGGACTCCGCTGCGTTGGGTGGGAGTGGTTGAAACTCAGAATGCGTTTTCCATCACGACAGTGGATTCGGCGACCCCGGAAGTTGATCCCGATGCGGCCATGCGTGTCATTTACAAACCCGAAGAAACAGCCGCCACCCTCGCCGCCAAAACCTCCTATCTCGGCCGCGTTTACCTGGATTGGGCGCAGTATCCGGTGACGGAAACGGAGATGCTTAACTCCGGAGGTTACATCGTCCGCTTCAAGGACCTGCGATTTCAGTACCCGGGGCGGTTGGGCAGAGGCGTCCTTGCCGCTAGTGTGGAATTGGATCGCGATTTGAAACCGGTGGCGGAACGCTTTGGCGCGTCGAAGACTGTCACCTCACCTCCGGCGGGCGTTCATAGCGGCACGCCTTAGATCGTGTGACCATTGTTTGACTTGACGCTTTGCGCAAGACGTATTTGACACGTAAACACAACCTAACCCAATGAGCGATCGGTGCTTTCGGCGGGCGTTCTCGGCGGTAGAGTTTTTTTTCTTTGCATCACCCAAATCAACAGTCCAACTGCAATCCCTGTCAGCAGCCAGTCGTAGTGCCGGCGGAAGAGCGCTCCGAAGAGTTGCACCACGTCAGGGCCAAATCGGATGGTCAGGAGACCGAGAATCAGGAAACGCACCATGCGCCCGGAGAATATAGCCAGCAGGAAGCGGACGAATCCCATCTCCGAAACGGCCGCGGCCAGAACAAACAGTTTGAACGGAGTAGGTGGCGGCAGCATGGCGGGAAACATCAGGCTCCAAAACGGATGCTTGTCGAATGCCGCATGAATTTTTTCGAAGCGCGCGGGTGGAATGCGTTTACGGAGAAGTTCCTCGCCGCCCTTGTAGCCGATCCCGTAAATCACGATACTTCCCAGCGCCGATCCTACCGAAGCCATCAGAGCATATAGCACAAATCGGGCCCGGTCCTGATAGACGTAACCCGCAACGACTGCATCCATGGGGAGACCTAAGAAGGCGGCGTCGAGCGCCGCTATTGCGAGCACACCCCAAGCACCCAAAGGCTTGAGCAAAGCCCAGAGAAACGCCGTGTAGCGGGAGAGAATGTGTTTGAGTGTTTTCAACCTGTAAGATTAAAAGTGTACGCGAAGGCGGGACATGTTGGGAGTTTCCAATCCGATGATGACGAATTCAATGTGATTCACTTCCAGCGCTGTCGTGGCTGGTATGGCCCGCGAGCAACTGCACGGCGTGTGGAATTAGTTCGATGACCGCGTGCAGCGATTCGACCGCGGCGGTTGGACTTCCGGGTAGGTTGAGGATGATTGATTTGCCCCGCAACCCGCATACGCCGCGGCTGAGCGCGGCGAACGGCGTTTTTTTCGTGCCTTCAAGACGCATGCGCTCAGCCACCCCTTCCAGCAAACGGTCACAAACAGCCAAGGTTGCTTCTGGAGTCACATCGCGGGTTGCGATCCCAGTGCCGCCCGTGGTCACCACGAATCTGGCTTCCTGGGCCCAATAGGCCAACGCATTTTGGATGGCGGGTTGCTCATCGGGAACGATTTCCGTCCCAATGACCGAAAAATTTGCTTTGCGTAGGGCTTCCGTAACCGCAGGCCCGGAAAGATCGGTGCGCTCGCCACCCGCGCAGGAATCGCTGACCGTGATCACCGCCGCAGTAATCGCTTTGTCAGGAGTCGAGGAGGACATCTTCTTCCTCCTCTTGTGCATTGCCCCCGTCGCGTTGGGACTCGTCGAGTAGGCGCAAACCCTCCATCAGCAGACCTTGTGTGTTCAGGGAAGTAGTCTGTTGCTTGGTCTTACCTTCAAAGTTCACCTGAAAGTTGCCGTCTGTCCAGCGCAAGACTTTGAATACGGCAGGATCACCAGTAAGCGGGCCGTAGGCGGCATGGGTTACCTGGCCTTCGCTGAAATACAATTCGCATTTATCGTCTTTGTTGGTTAGCGTGAGGGAACAGTTTTTACGGCCCATCTCCAGCGATTGCACTAGATCAATCACATTCATCTGCAACAGGCTGCCGCGCAGCACACCGTCAGAGGCCACAGTCTTGGCCATTTTCTCGAGTGCGATTTTGTCAATGACGCGTTTGATGCGCTGGGTGGCTTCGCGCAGGAAGAATGGCTTCTCCACGAAGTCATCCACGGGAAAGTCGTGCGTACTCAATTTTTCGCTGATATCGGACTTGGTGGCGACCAGGATCACGGCGGCCACTGCGGTCCTGGGACGGCTGCGAAGTTTTTCCACTAACTGGCGGCCGTCCATGCCCGGCATGCGATAGTCGCAGATGAGAAGATCAGGCGGGTCGTCCACCGCTTTCAGCAACGCATCGGCTGCATCTCCGGCTGTGGTGACGAGGGCCAGCGGATTCAAAGCGCCGCGCAGCAACCCCAGCACCATTGGGTTGTCGTCCACCAATAAGACTTTGACGTTGTTGGCCATGGCAGCGCGCTATTTAGTTTTGCGAGCGCGGGGATAATCTCCGGTCTTTTTTCGGGCGCGGCGGTAATCGCCGCTTTGTCCCCCGGACTTCCGCTCTAGCATGATCTCGCGAATCTGAATGCCCTTATCGAGGGCCTTACACATATCGTACACGGTAAGCGCGGCCACGCTGACGGCCACGAGCGCTTCCATCTCCACGCCGGTCACGGCGGTGGTGGCAACTTTTGAGCGAATCGCGACGCCATTCTCGCACAGCTGCATGTTCACATCAACGTGGGACAGGGGCAAGGGATGGCACATGGGAATCAGATCGGCGGTCCGCTTCGCGGCCATGATTCCTGCAAGGCGCGCAACTTCCAATGGATCGCCCTTGGGATTTTTCGGCAGAGCTTTGATGACCTTCGGTTTCAACACTACGAAGGCGTTGGCCTCGGCTTCGCGGTTGCTGGGGGATTTTGCGGAAACGTTAACCATTCGGGCGCGTCCAGAAGGGTCGTAGTGGGAGAGCTTCTTGGGCATCGGAGAGGTCTATCTTACTAGAAGCGATCTGACTAAGTTCCGGTTTGCCCGTCGTCAGGCTGAGAGAATTTCCGCCAGGCACGGACGATTCCCGTGCCGTTGCGATCTATGGCATCAGCAGCGGAACCCATTCCCCCGTTGCGATTCGTTCGCGGTTTGGCGGAATCACGATGTAGCAGTTCGCCGTTGCAGTCGCTGCGATGTCTCCTGAGCCTTGCCAGCGCACCAATTCGACCTCCGCGTGCTCAAATTCGCCGGAGAGAATTGCGGGCAAGAAGCGCTTCAGTCCTGGCTTGGTCTTGATCTCGGACTTCAACTTGGCGTGTAGGAAAATTAATTTTCGTGGTGTCATGCCAGCCAGGGTCTCCAGCATTGGCCGGGCGAAGAGTTCGAATGTCACCATCGTCGAGACCGGGTTTCCGGGAAGACCGAAAAAATAAGTGTGGCCCTTAGGGGCTAAAGCCCCGTTTTCTTTTGCATTCTTATCGGCACGGCTGAAGCCGTGCCCTTTCAAAGCAATATTGCTCTTAAAAGAAACATTCTTTTCTTCCTCGTCGCGGGCGGGGGCGCCCGCGCCACATAGGGTGCCACATGGGATGCGGCCGAATACCACCGGCCTTCCTGGTTGAATTTGCGCTCCGGTGAAGAAGAATTCCGCGTCGAACTCTGCCAGCGCCTGTTCTACCAAGTCATATTTACCCATGGAGACTCCGCCGGTGAGCAGAAGCAGGTCAGCCGCTAAGCCGTCCGCGATCAGTTCGCGTAGGCGTTCCGGTTCATCGGGAGCGATGGGCAGCAGCACGGGTTCGCCGCCCGTAGCCCGGATTTGTGCCGCCAGCGAGTAGGTATTGGAATTGCGAATCTGGTTGGGCGCGAGGGGAACGTCAATGTCCGCAATTTCATCGCCGGTAGCAAGAACGGCAACGCGAGGTTTGGAATATACCAGCAAATGCGATCGTCCAACCGACGCGGCGACGGCGATCGCCGCGTGATCCAATCGTATCCCTGGAGACAGTAGCCGGTCGCCTTGCTTCGCCTCGGATGCGATGGGAACAATGTTGTCCCCGGCAGCGATTCCCTTTGTGATCGTAACCTGATCCTTGTCTCTCTGATCACTGCCTCGCGAGGTGTACTCGACCATGACCACGGCATCGGAGCCCGACGGTGCAGGCGCTCCGGTCATGATGGACACAGCTTGTCCGGATGCGACTTTGAGGGCCGCATCCGCCGGGGCTCCAGCTTTGATTTCGCCAATTACTTCAAGTGTCGCGGGCAGCTGTGTCAGGTCAGCAGCCCGCACCGCATAACCGTCGCGTGTGGCTCGCGGGAAGGGAGGCAAATTGCGATCCGCGGAAACCGGCTCGGCCAGGACCTGGCTTGCACTGTCTAGCAGCTCGACTAGCTCTTTGCCGCGAGGACGCACGGTGGCAGCGTGCTCCTCGACTACATGCCGCGCCTGTTCGAAGCTTAAGATGTTCGTTGCCGAGACCGTGGATGACATGCAGAGAATCATACGATAGCCAAGAAATGAAGATCGTGTTCAGGAACCCCTTAATTAGGTCATGGACAGACTGTGAAGGCGGGAGGAAATTCGCACCCTGCCGCAAAAAACGCGGGAAGCGTGGTCACCCGGCAATCAGCAGACCGATGAATCATATGAAAAGGGAACCTCGTCCGGCACTCCCGTAACGGTGAAAACGGTCCGTTAGGTACTACCACGGAAACGCATCGAAGACAGATAATAAGTTGGAGTGGTTGTCCTTCGGAAATTTGTTCTAGCTCGCCCGGTTCGCCTTCTGAGCATGGCTGCGGTGTGTGCTGCATTTTATACCTCTCTGGTTCAACCATCGGTCACTCTTGCGGAGCTTCAAACTACTAGCCGGAAGACATCTTCAACTAAAAGTCGGAGCAGTCGCACGCACAAGCGCACTTCTCCCCGCGTACGCCGCATGCACGAAGCCTTTGTTGCGACAGCGACCTTAAAGCCGATGGCGCGGCAATTGCTGCAAGACCGAACGCCTGCTGCTTATGCGGGCGTAGAGACCTTTGCCCGCCGCCATGCAAAAGAAGACGCTGGAGCTTTGGCATGGCTGGTCGCCGGGTATGCACGCATCCAGGACCGGAACTATGCGCAGGCGATTGACGCGCTGAGCCGTGCTAAGCCGCACGCCGGCGACTTAGGCGACTACGTCAATCTGTATCTGGGAACGGCTTACTACCAGAGCGGGCGTTTGGCGGAGGCAGTCGCCACGCTCGGCGGCTTTGACAAAACCTATCCTGAGTCGCTGCTGGTCCGTGACGTGCACGTGACCTATGCCAACGCTTTGGTTGCCGACGGGCGCGCGCCTGACGCTGTGGAGGTGCTGGAAAAGGACCGCCAGCCGGTACGTGCCGATTTGGAGATGACGCTGGGACGGGCATATGAGGCTGCCGACCAGCCCGCCAAAGCATTGAATATTTTCCGGAACCTATATTTCACGATGCCCGTGAGCTGGGAAGCGATTCAGGTAGAAGCCGATATGAACAAGCTGGCCGTCGGCACGCAGGCTTCGCCCATAACTTTTGCGGAACGTAAGACGCGTGCCGATCTGCTGACTCGCAGCAAACAGTTCAACGAAGCAGCCAATGAATATCGCACTCTGGTGAACGACGCCAGCGTGGAAGAGCGCCCGGTCTTGCAGATGGCTTTGGCTGAATCGTTGCACCATGCAGGACGCGACCGGGAAGCCAAGAAAGTGCTGGAGTCCTGGACCCCCGAAAACCCGCTGCTGAGTGCACAACGCCTTTTCAACCTGGGAGAGATTGCGCGAGCGGCGAACGACGACGACAGTTTTCTGCGCACTTTGGACCAGTTGAGGCAGACGTCGCCGACCGGTTCATGGTTGGAACAGGCGTTGTTGTCGGCAGGAAACATTTATCTGTTACGGCGTGACTACGACCGCGCCATCGATTGCTTCCGTGAACTACAACAGCGGTTCCCCAACGGCGTGCGTGCGTCGTATGCGCTGTGGAAGGCGACCTGGTTGAGCCTGCGTCAGGGCCGCCGCATCGATGCCGAGAAAGGGTTCGAAGACCAGATCGCCTTATACCCGGCGTCGACGGAGGTTCCCGCGGCCCTTTATTGGCGTGGACGTCTGGCTGAGGAAGATGGTGAGCCGGCCAAAGCGCGAGCTTTCTACCAGAAGCTGTTGGAGCGCTTCCGCAACTATTACTACGGAGAGCTGGCGCGTCAGGAGCTCAAGAAAGTGAAGAGCGACCCCGACCCGGTGCACTATGCGCTGCTCGACCGGGTGCCAGCGATAGATGCAAATACGAAGATCATTTCCGACGCTTTGCCCGTGGATGATCTGCATCTGCAGAAGGCACAGCTGTTGGAGAACGGAGCGCTGCTTGACTTTGCGGTCCGTGAACTCCACGCCGCCGCCGATGAGAAAAAAGGAAACTGGCTGGCGCCGGAGACAGCGCGTGTTTACGCGGATGCCGGGCGCTATGATGTGGCCATCGAAACCCTGAAGCGGGCTGTACCCAACTACTTTGCCCTCGATTTATCCAGCCTCCCTCGTTCATATTGGGAGGGCCTGTTTCCGAAACCGTTCTGGATTGATCTGAAGAGATTCGCATCGGGCAACGGGCTCGATCCCTATTTGGTGGCGGCGTTGATCCGGCAGGAATCCGAATTCAATCCCGCCGCTGTGTCCCACGCCAATGCGGTTGGACTCATGCAACTCTTGCCCAAGGTAGGGAAGTCCGTGGCCAAACAACAGAAGCTGAAACGATTTTCCACCAGCCAGCTGTTTGTACCAGCGACCAATCTTCAGCTAGGCACGCGCTATTTCCGCAGCATGGTGGACAAGTTCGGGGCATTTGAGTACGCCCTCGCTGCTTACAATGCTGGCGCGGACCGGGTCCAGGACTGGCTGGGGCAAGGGAAGTATCGCGACCCCCAAGAATTTGTAGAATCTATCCCATTCACCGAGACCCGTGAGTATGTGCAAGCCATCCTGCGCAACGCGAATGTGTACCGCCAGTTGTACGGCGCGCCTTAACAGGGAACTGACACTCATTATCCACAACTTTTGAGATTGGCACGCTCTAGCACGTACTTCACCATGCGAAGCGGACGGCCATCTGCTATCTTCGTTAGTCCGTATTTATCGTAAATCCGTCGAAGCGGAATGGCGTACAGCTTGATGACCCGGTTCAAAATGATTGTTCGGATTTAGGGGTGTTCTTTGCCTTCCTTCTACGTCCAAGGGAAACAGAGCTGGGGGGTATGGGTTAGAGATCAGCACGACCGCAACTGCAGCCTCCTAAGGGGGTTAGAAGCGTCTTGGCAGGCTTCGCGCTCAACTCCAAGGATTGACTGGAGGTTGGACACAACGCTCTGCCTACTCTTGCCGATTCAAACCGAAGAGCCATTGTGGATAGGTTTGGGCCTGTTGTTAGAGGGCGGAATCTGGTAGGGAAGATTACTTTCGGAACCCGCAAGCAGTACAACGAAAAGATAGTTACGTCGCATCAGACTAGATGCGGCCGGAAAAGGTGACTTGACGGACGCAATAAAACCGGGCGATAAGCTTTCGGAAGCACAGGCGATTGAGCGCGCCAAGCAGGGAGATGCAGAGGCCTTTGAGTCGCTGTACAACTTGCATAAGCGCCGGGTGTATTCGTTATGTCTTCGCATGACAGCCAATACGGCGGCAGCAGAAGACCTAACCCAGGAAGCGTTTCTGCAGTTGTTCCGCAAGATCGGGACTTTTCGCGGCGAATCTGCATTCTCCACCTGGTTGCACCGCATGGCGGTCAATGTCGTCCTGATGCAACTGCGCAAGAAGGGTCTCCCTGTGGTGTCGCTCGAAGAAACCATGGAAGGCGAAGAGGAGACTGCGCGAAAAGAACCGGGAGGCGAAGATCGCAGATTGGCGGGTTCGATTGACCGTCTGCAATTGGAGAATTCGATTGCCGCCCTGCCTCCGGGATATCGTATGATTTTTCTGCTGCACGATGTTGAAGGATATGAGCACAATGAGATTGCGGGCATGTTGGGATGCTCGATCGGGAACAGTAAATCGCAGCTGCACAAGGCACGAATGAAGCTGCGCGATCTCATTAAAATGAACCGAGCTGAAAAGGCCACCAGGCCATGAGACGGTAGCGGGAGCGGAGAAGGACCAAGAGAGGATTGACTATGACGTGCGAGGAGTTCGAGCGGGCCCTGCCAGAGTTGGAGGGCGTCCACAGTTTAGAGCAGGAAGCGCACTTACAGTCCTGCCCGGCATGCTCTGACTTGGTGTTGGATCTAAGTGCTATTTCCGTTCAGGCGCGACAGCTGGAGGCTTCTGACGAACCCAGCCCACGGATTTGGAATTCGATTGAAATTACCTTGCGCCATGAAGGTCTGATCGGTCAGACTCCGCGCCAACAGGTCTTACGCCCGGTTGCGCTGGGGTGGAGGCTGCGTTGGTTGGTACCTGCGGCGGCCGTATTGCTGCTTGCGGTTGGCGTACTGGTCAGCAATCATGGGACTGGTGGATCCAACGTCGCATTCAAGTCATCTTCCATTTCAAATTCAACGGGGAACGTTGCCGTCGGCAGCGAAGCCGCTCTGATGACGAGCCAGGACCAGCAACTTTTGAACACGGTGGCGGCCCGAATGCCGTCCATGCGGGATGCTTATGAAGCGAACCTACGTACGGTGAATGCATACGTGCGCGATGCGGAACAATCGGCGCACGGGAACCCCAATGACGAAGTGTCGCAACAGTATTTGATGAATGCGTACGAACAGAGAGCGATGGTTTACGAGATGGCTTTAGACCGTTCTCTGCCATAATAGTGAGCAATCGGGGCCGCGGGAGCAACGCCCGCGGGTTTGGGGAGACAGGACATGTATTACAAGCAGCGCACAGCGGCATTGGCCGTGACCACAGTTCTTCTTTTTTTTGTAGTTCTGGCCTCGGGCGAAACTACGCGCAAAGAATACCGATTCAAGGTCGGCCGTCGGGCGAGCATTTCCATCATCAATCAGTACGGCCCTATTTCCGTCAAGTCGGGTCCAAAGAAGCAAATCCTGGTGGTGGCAGTAATTTATTCCGACAAGGTGGAAATTGACCAAAGCAGGAGCGGTAACCGCTTAGCGGTGGCTTCGCATCTGCTGGAGGGTGCGGATGCGAACTTGGGACGCGTGGACTACGAGGTACAAATACCGGCCGATGCCAGCGTGAGCTTGCATTCCGCGACCGGATTGATTCACGTAGAGAAAATTCGTGGTGACATCGAAGTAGAAGGGAATACAGCCAACGTGGACGTGCGCGACGTCAGTTCAACTCATGTGCACATCAAAACCCTGAACGGTGCTGTGACTCTGGCCAACCTTCGGGACGGACATGTAGAGGTCACCTCGGTCAGCGGCGATGTCGCCATGACCGCCGTCAACGGCCCTCTGGTGCATGTGAACTCCAGCAGCGGCAAGATCCATTACGACGGCGACTTCGGTGCCGGCGGAGAATACTCACTCACCAGCCACACTGGAGACATTGAGGCCACTGCGCCTTCCTACGCTTCGATTGACGTAGTGGCGCGCTCCGTGATGGGAAAAGTGATTAACGATTTCGTTCTGCAACCGGAGCACACCGCCTTCGCGGCCATCGCCGGGAGTGCCTTCGCAGGTACCATTGGTAACGCTGCATCTTCGGTAAAGTTGCTTTCCTTCAGTGGTAGAATCCACCTCAAGAAGCGATGAATCATCAAGGCTGAGGCGGTTAGCCATCACTTCAGCTAGATTGGGTGCATGAGAAGCAGAGGCGGTGCGTCTTCGGACGCGTGTCCGGCTGCGTCAAAGCGTTTGTCCGGCGTGCGGGCAGTGTTCCTGGTGGGCTTTATGGGTGCCGGCAAGACCAGCGTCGGGCGAGCTTTGGCGGATCGACTGGGTTGGCCGTTCGAGGACCTGGATGACCGCATCGAAAAACTTGAGGGCCGACTGGTCACGCAGATTTTTCAAGACGCGGGAGAGTCTGGTTTTCGCGAGTCGGAGGCGAGGGCATTGCGTGAGCTGCTTGCCAGCCTGGGGCCGGGCCCGCGCGTCGTGGCCCTGGGTGGAGGCGCGTTTGTACAGGACGCCAATACGGTTCTGATGGATGAAGCCGGCGTGCATTCCGTCTTTCTGGATGCCCCGGCGGAGGAACTGTTCCGGCGCTGTCAGCAGGAACAAAAAGTGCGTCCGTTGGCGCACGACGCATCTCGATTTACCGAACTTTATGAGTCGCGCAGGGCTGCGTATTTGAAGGCAGATGTCGCCGTTCAGACCAGCGGCAAAGATGTGAGTGCAGTTGCGTGGGAGGTGGCATGCAGTCTGGGGTTGGGTTCAGCAATCGAACATTAACCAATGTTGGCTGGAGCGTGCTTGTATTGGTCGCAGTCGGCGGGTTCTGTCTTTTGGCAGTTCCACAAGTGGGCTGGGCTGCGAAACCGGACAAGGCTCCCGCTCAGGACATGGTGGACTCCGGCACGTTTGGGGTGTTTATCAATGGGCACCGCATTGCTACCGAAACCTTCTCCATTCATCAGAGCGGCGCGGGCAGTTCCGTCACTTCGGAATTCAAGGCCGAAGCCGGCACCGACAGAGCGGTCCAGACCTCGGAATGGCAAATGGCTGCCAACGGCGATCTGCGCAAGTATGAGTGGAAGGAAGCCAGCCCTGGACAAGCGCAGGCCGTGGTCGTGCCCAGCCAAGAGTTCCTGATCGAGAAATCCCGTAACACTCCTCAGGAAAAGGAGCACGAGCAGCCTTTCATGCTGCCCGTCTCCAGCAGCATATTGGATGACTATTTCTTTGTGCAAAGAGAAATCCTGGCCTGGAAATTTCTGGCCTCCAGCTGCAAACAGCAAGATGGCCTGCAGTGCCCGCTGAAGCAGTGGGTGCAGTTTGGGGCCCTGAATCCGCATGCCCGAGCTTCTCTGCCCGTCTCGGTGCAGTTTGCGGGACGGGAAAAGGTCACCATCCGCGGTGGGGAACGCGAACTGAACCGGCTTGACCTGAAATCCGATTCGGGAGAATGGGCGCTCTGGCTCGATGACCAGTTTAAGCTACAGCGCATCCTGGTCCCTGGGGAGAACACGGAAGTACTACGAGACTGAAATAAATCTTGAAAGTTCAGGCAGACCCTTGGCCCTTATTGATGCACGTACAACCCGGGTATTGCTGACTACACTGTTTTTTGCGCTGGTCTTGGGTTTTGTCTATATCGCGCGGCGCACTCTGATCGCCTTCCTGTTTGCGATCTTCTTCGCCTATCTGGTGGATCCAGCCGTATCGCGAGTGCAGAAATGGATCCGGAGCCGCGGACAGTCCATCATTGTCATTTATCTCCTTTTCGTGGTCCTGCTGGGCACGTTTGTTTTTCTAGTAGGATCGCGCACCGCGCGCGATGCCCGCCGGTTGAGCGAATCTTGGCCGACGCTATTGGACCGGGTCACTTCGGGAGATCTGGCCCACGACATCGGGCGAGAGCGAGGTTGGAGCGGCGAGACTACCCAGTTGCTGCAAAAATTGCTCTCTGATCCGCGCCTGGCCAGCGTCGCCCAGGAGGTTGGTTTCCGGGTAGCGGAGGTTGCGAAGCAGTCCTGGCTCCTCATTGTGGTCCCTATCCTGGCGATATTCTTCCTGAAGGATGGACGTGGGTTCAGCGAAGTGGGGATTTCGTTTGTGCAAAGCCGGCCGCAACGCGAATTTTTGCAAGACGTCCTCGCCGATTTAAACCAGATGTTGGCCCAGTTCATCCGCTCGCAACTGGAGCTGGCCGCGCTGTCCATGGTGGTTTACCTCGCGTTCATGACGGCCACCCGAGTGCCCTACGCGCTGGTGCTGGGCACGGCGGGCGGGATGATGGAGTTCGTCCCCGTGGTCGGTCCGCTGGTGGCGGGGGTTGTTATTCTTGGGGTCGCCTTGTTGATGAGTTATCCGCACTGGCTCGTATTGCTGGTATTTCTGATTGCCTGGCGCATGGTGCAGGATTATGTTGTTTCGCCCCGCATCATGGGACAGAGCATGGAACTGCATCCGCTGGCTGCAATCTTCGGGGTCCTGGCTGGAGGAGAGATCGCGGGCGTGCTTGGGGTCTATCTTTCCATCCCGGTCATGGCGAGTCTCCGTATTGTCTGGCGGCGCTGGCGCCTTTATGCGGAGAAACGAAGATTCGGGCCGCTCAATGAATATTCCTTCGGAACGGAAATCACCCCGCGCCCTTAGATCATTCAATGCTTGATCCGTGCCTGATGGTTAATGGAGGTCGGCGTCCCGTCCGGCGGGACGATCAGGGGATGTCTTCCAAGTCTGGCTGTGGCTGGTACCTTCGTTCGTATCTCATTGTGGTGGTTGGCATACAATGAAGGAACGCGTGCAAGTTTGCGGGGATGGCTCGTTCTGCATCTAAGTATCCTAGCCATCCAGGTCATAGGTAAGAGGCGATTCTTATGAGGCAACTGAAGTGCGGTTTGTGGGTCCTGCTCGGTTTAGCTCCGGCGGCGTGGGCGTCGGCCATTGGTAGCTCGGCGCGCACCGCGATCCCGTCCGACGTTCAGCAGATCATTACCGTGGACTACCGGACGCTGAAGAACTCCGGCACCGCGATGGCGCTGAAGAACCAGGTTCTGCCTCCGAATCTAAAAGAATTCGAGACTTCAATGAAGGGAGTGGGCATTGATCCGGAAAAGGATGTAGATCAGCTTACATTCGCTTCGTATCGCCAAGGCAAGGACGGTCTAAAAGTGGTGGGCATTGCCCAGGGTGGGTTCTCCCAAAAAGCCTTTGACAAGAAAATGCGTTTGAAGAAAGTGAAGCCGCTTAAGTATCGCGATGCGGCATTGTATTCGATGTCGGGCGGCATGCAGATGACTTTCCTGGATGAGAACACAATTCTCTTCGGCGACAGCGGAGCGGTCCGAGGTGCCCTCGATGCACACGACGGCTATGCTTCCACGCTAGAATCGAATCGTGAGATGTCAGACATGATCGGCTCCGTGGAATCGGGCACGGTGTGGAGCGTGCTCGACCAGCAAGGAACACAGAACATGCTGCTGGCCGCCCTCGGCGACGCCGGTAAACTGGCCGACTTTGCCACCATCAAGAAGCATGTTCTGGGCTCGCGCTATGCCATGAACTTTGGCAGTGGGGTGAACTTTGATCTCGATGTTGTGACCTCGGACTCAGTGACCGCAGCTACACTTTCTTCGCTAGTGAAAGCGGGCGTACTTTATCGCAAGATGACGGCCACGCCGGTGGAGAAAATGGCGCTGGAAAATGTCTCGGTGAACTCGGACAGCTCCGACCTGCAAATGCATTTCAAGGCCGATGACAAGCAGTTTCAGGGTCTGATGCACTCCGACCTGTTTGCAGCCGTGTCGAAATAGGGGTTACGGTGCGTTTCGCTGAGAGGGAGAAACCCAAATCCCTCGTTGCGATCAGGATGACAGCCAAGACGCTGACCGTCAGCTTCGTGTAAAATAGTTCCGGCGAGTATTGGTTCCAATCTAGAGATTGCTCCCGCATTTTCAAAGTCCTTATTTAGCAGCCGGGGAAGAATCTTGTCAGGAGAGCAACGATGGCTAAAATTGCAAAGACAGCAGACCGTAAGAAGGTGATGGATACTTCCAAGAGCACGGATTGTCCGAAGTGTGGCAAAGCTACCCGCATCGTGAAGCGGGTGAAGGACCGCGAGCGCGGCGTGCCGGGCGGTGTGTTTATTTCATGCTCGGCGTGCGAGTTCTTCGAGAAGCTTTAAGGATCGTCGTGCATTAAAAAGCATTCCGGCAAGTCTGGGCTGTCAGGCTTTAAGGTTTACATTTGCGCGACTATCCGCACAGGACTGAGACCTCCTCCCCCCAGACTTTGCGAAATCTATCCACCTCTTCCGTTAGTTTATCTCGATTGGAAATACTCTCATCTTGACAACATAATGGGCCGGTGTATACTAGCCGACGTTCGAATCCAACTGAGGTCTTTCTATGACAAGACACGTTGGTTCATGGTTTCTGACACTTGGTTTCCTTGGTTTGTTTTGTGGTTTTGCTCCAGCCCAATCTCTACCAACGCAATCCTTTCTGCCCTACTGGTATTTCGATCCGCACGATCCCGCAAGCGGGCCAGTGCTGGATTTATCCACCAACACAGACCTGCTTCCATTTACGCCGATTACAGTGAGCGTAGACGTCACGCTTTATATCTGCGGAAGCTCGTCAAGAATGGCGACTGCCACGGTGCAAATTGCTCCGGGGAAAGTGACCCGTGTTCCGGCGAGCGCCCTTCTCCCTAATCTCGGCAGCACTTCGTGCACCGACCCGGGATTTGAAGGCCCTGGGTGGGGGAACGGTGAGATTCAGGGCTCCGCGTGGGGCTCTGCCATGATTCAGATCCATCCCGGAGAGAAGGCGACCGACGTCATTGGCGTGAATGCGACCATCAAGTCGCTCAGCCCGGGCTCGCATATCCAGGTTTCCGACAGCTTTCGCCAGCCTAACCCGGCAGGGCAAGCAACAGTATGGCGGCCGAACGTGAACTCGCGTGTTTACGTAGCGGTCATGAATCCATCGTCATCCACCGCAGTGATAGCCAACCTCACTCTCAACGGGTCGCCGCAGCTGGGCGGTTCGGCGCAGATGTTGCAGCAGATCAGCGTGGCGCCACTGCAAACTACGCTGGTGGAGCTGACGTCGCAGCTGCCGGTCGGGCCGAGCTGGATCGAGGCCTCGCCCGTCCAGGGAGATGGCCCTCTGGTATCAACCACAGTAGTAATCGATGAAGTGGCCCCGGTTAGCACAGCCCAGGCCATGCTGCTATTTGACGGTCCTACGCCGCTCTACTCAGCACCGCTGACCATAGGTACAGGGATTACGAATCAGATCGCGATCGCCAATCCATCTGCTTCGGCAGTCACGGTAGTACCGGCGCTTGGCTGGACAGTTCCAGGAAACACGAGCATTCCTGCTGGTTTTACTTATTGCGCTTCCGAGAACCAGACGTGCAGTTTTAGCGGAGTTCAAGACGTGGCTTTCGGTGGGAATGGCTCCTACAAGCTCTGGCCCGGTGTAGCCAGCGGCAGCTTTGCCTGTAAAACCGGTACGCCGGCCACAGCAACTACAACAATTGCCGGCTCGCTGAACAGCGCTTCTACGTCCGGCTCGGTCCAGCCAGCGGCGGCGGGAAGCCCGCTAGTCGGGTACGTGCAAAGCGACGGTACTTCGCACACGTTTTATCTCGCGCCCAACCAGCATCTCTATCATTTATTTTGGTCGAGTCCTTCCACTTGGACCAATCAGGACCTAACGGTGTTGACTGGGAGCACTCTGGCGGCTGCGAACAGTTCACTAAACGCCCTGCTAGATAGTAAGGGAGTGGGCCAGGTGTTTTATCTCGATTCCAATCAGCATGTGCATCGGTCTTCATGCTGCGCGTGGCAGGACCAGGATCTAACGGGAAGCTACACTGCGGCCGCTTCGGGCAGCCCATTGACCAGCTTCTCCGATGCTAACGGTGATCACGTCGTTTATGTAGGAACAAATCAGCACTTGTACCATCTAAATTCAGCCACTGACGCTATGGAAACCCAGGATCTGGGTCAGGTCTCTGGTGCTGTATTTTCTGCAACGGGCAGTGATTTGACCAGCCTTGTAGACAGCGCGGGAAATGGCCGCGTTTACTATGTGGGCGTGAACCAGCACATCATCGAACTCCGCCTCGATGCGACCAGCGCAACCTGGGGCGCCATTGATCTAACGGCGCAATCAGGAAGCAGAAATTTGGCTGTTGCCAACAGCAGGCTCAGCAGCTTCGGGGCAGTCGGAAACCAGGCCGTACAGGTGATCTATCTCGATGCTAACCAGCACGTGAATGACTTGTGGTTGAACAGTACTGCCAGCACGGGAACCTGGAGCGCTGCTGATTTGACCGCACTCACAAACGGAGCATTGGCCACATCAGGCAGCGCATTGAGCAGCCACGTGGACGGTGCCGTAGCGCGGATTTATTACTTGGGCACCAACCAGCACGTTTACGAGCTGAAGTGGGACAGCGCTCACAACAGTTTGATCTCAATGGACATAATGAATGCAGCAGCAACCAGCAGCACCGCAGTTGCAGGCAGCGCTCTGTTCAGCTTCGCGGCTGCAGACGGCACCCTGGATCATGTTCATTATCTGAATGGAAATCAGTACATCAATGATCTGACCGCAAACACGGCCAGCAGTTGGAGTAATCAGGGTGTTATGGCAGCGGCACTCAATTCGGTCCCGGATTCGGGAACAGTTTCCTTAAATGTCGGCGGTTTCGTGGCCACAGCGTGTTTCGGCCTCAGCACAAACTCATCCTGCACCGGGCAGCCCGAAAATACAAATTCCGGGGAGATCGCAGCCGCGCTGGCCAATGCCATCAATGTATCAGGTTCCCCTGCAACCGCCTTCGTTTCCGGCTCAACACTTACTCTGAGATTGGCTGTTCCTGGACCGACAAGCGGGACGGTGGCTGCTTTGAGCACCACCCATGACAACAAAACACTTTTCTCTGTAGCCTCATTTACCAGCCAGGCGTCGGGTTTTGTTGGCGGGGACTTTTCTGATCCTGCACCCGGCGTCGCAAAGGCGTGTTATATCAGTCAAAGCCATCCTGACGGAAATCCCTCAAGATTTAAATCCTGCGCCAATGAAAACCAGAACTGTGCCATGACAAGCCCAAGGGATATTGCTTTTGGAGCACGGGGCATATTCGATCTCAGGACAAATCTCCCATCCGGCACTGCATGTACGACGGCGACTTTCGGGGATCCGACTCCTGGCGTGGCGAAATCCTGCTATCGCAACACGGTCGATAATTTAACTGCTCTTAGTACACAGTCCGGCCCGGCGCTGACCCTGCCTGCGACTTCAACCGGTACCTATACCCTTGCTTCCCTGGGATTGACTGTGCCCACAGGTGTTGCGACTGTGAATCTGCAGGTGAATCCATCTGATCCAACTAACCCTTCGCTCATAGCAGGATCTACGCTCACCGCGCAGTCAGGATTTTATGTCCCTGCTGCGATGCACTCTACCCTCACTGCAGCCAACACGAAAATTTCTGCTTCCTTCGATTTGGGGGTGGGTGCCGATGATACTCGGGCCACGATTAGTGCGGTGAACGTAACTAACAGTTCCGTACCGATCAACTTAGTTGTGAGTTACACAAATACTTCCGGCTCGCTGCAGCAGTATACTATGCCTGCTACTCTTCCTGGATCCGGCGGCATGGTGAGTTATGACCTGAGACAGCTGCGCGACAATCAGGTTCCGGATGCGAATAGCAATGTTCTTCCCGCGAATCTGACAACTGCTACGGCCAGAATCTGGGCTGGTGTTCCAGCTATCACCGGCAATGCCCAAACTTTTAGCGTTTCTCAACGCATGGTTTCTCCCAGCGATGACGGGTGCGGCCCACTGTTGGACAGCACAGGAGACAACATTTCGGATGATGGTCCATGTTTTGATCCGGGCTTTCCTGTGTCTTTTAGCGATCCATGCGATCCGAATAGTCCAGACTACAGTGGCTTAGCTTGCTTTTTTGAGCAGGGGCAGCCATTCCGAAGAGTTTGGAATTTCCATAAAGTAAAGCTGGGGCTACAGGATTTTGGAATTGACATACCAGTAGATACTCCTTTTGGAAAATATACTTATTACGAATATTGCCGTCCCATAAATGTAGACTGTCCAACCTACCCAGGCTGGCCACGGTTCCTTGACATCCTGGGGATTGTGGTGACGTATAGGTCAAATGGAACTCAGCCGTCACCGGGTTATATTCGTGACGTATGGCTGGTTGATCTCACTCCAATTCCGTTGTTTAGCCCGATTATACCAGATCAAATTTGCACCCTGGGGTTTGTCGCAGAACGTCTGTCGGATGCACCATGCACACCACCAGACTTTAGAAGGAAAGGCAACCCCCCAATGTAGAATCAGAAAGTAATCTGAGCGAGGATGGCCCTTGCCTAGGCGGCAGGGTCGGAGGCCGCTGTGATCGGGCGGGCCGACCACGATGTGAGTGGCGCAGCGGCAATCGCTTCAGGCGGACGAAACATTCAAGGCAACCAAGCGCTGGCATGGATCGGATATTCTTCAAGATTGTTTAAACGAACGGGTCAATAGGCTACTGGCTGGAGTTCCGCAACCTGCTGTAACCGCGCTTCTTTCGGTTGCGCCAGATCGATGCGTACCCGCTGCAGGCCTTGCTCCTGGAAGCGAAGTACATGGGCAGCCCCGTAGGACAGGTCAATGATCCGGCCCGGGATAATGGGCCCGCGATCGTTGATGCGGACATAAACCACGCGATGATTGCGCAGGTTGGTCACTCGCACCCAGCTCCCCAGAGGCAGCGTGGGATGGGCAGCGGTCAAATCGTACATGTTGTACGGCTCGCCGCTGGCCGTAGCTTTGCCTTCAAAGTATTCGCCATACCAGGAGGCAGTACCCACCTGATAGGGTTGGTGATGGTTGGTTTTAGCTTGAAAACCCGCCTTGGGGTTCGGTATCGAATTGCTGGGTTTCGCACTTTGGGCGTCTTTCGACCCTGAGCTGGTTGGCCCCTGCGCTGCCCCCAGGCTGACGACCAGTAAAACGCTCGCCAGTCCATGAGCGATATGTCCTCGCATTCAGTCACCTCGTCTCTAAAGTCTTATGGCTTCCTAAAGTCGTCCTCCCAACGACCAAGTTTTGAAATTGATCTGTTGATGCTATCGGGCTGGGCAGGGTCTGTCAACCCGGAATTTACTGCAAGAATGTAATCAGATAGTTATAGATGTCTTACGTAACTTGTTGTGCAACTTGAGGAAAACTGACAATGTTACTGTAACTAAAGCAGCTTGGTTGTTTATATAATGGTAAATAACCAAAGTTAACCTCTGGATGCAAAAATTGCACTGCTTTTGTTTTCATCAGTTTACAATAAATATCAGCCTTAATCGTTGGTTACCAGTAACCTATGCGTTCGGAATTGCTTGATTAGGTTAGCTTTTCCAGCGCCAAACGAGAAATTCGGAAGTGGTTTTGGGATGCCCTTTATGGTTGTAAGGCCTCCAGTCGTTCTCACCATCGCCGGTTTTGATCCCAGCTCGGGCGCAGGTGTCACTGCTGACATAAAGACCATAGCGGCGCATGGCTGCTACGGAGTGGGCTGTATTACAGCCCTGACCGTACAATCTACGACCGCGGTTCGGCGGGTGGAAGCTGTAGATCCCAGCCTGGTCACCGAAACCCTGACTGAGCTTGCCGCTGATATGGAGATTTCCGCCGTTCATGTTGGAATGCTAGGCTCAGAAAAAGTGGTGCGGGCGGTCGCAGATTTTCTGACGGCGCGCAAGGTGGAGAACGTGGTGCTGGATCCGATCCTCAAAAGCTCCTCGGGAACAGCCCTGCTGGATACCAGCGGGACGCGGTGGCTGATTGAAAGATTGATTCCTGTGGCGGCCGTGGTTACGCCCAACGTGGATGAAGCCGCGATCTTGACGGGAATGGCCGTAACCGGTCCTGAGCAGATGAAAGCGGCTGCCTTGAAGCTGCACGAGATGGGCGCGGTTGCGGTTGTGATTACAGGCGGCCATCTCGACAAAGCAATCGATCTGTTAAGCTTCACCAGCAAGCGAGGCGTAGAGCAGGAACTGTTTAAGTCGGCAAGGTTGAGATCGAACTCGACGCATGGCACGGGTTGCGCTTTCGCTACCTCAATGGCATGTCATTTGGCGCAGGGAAGAGGGTTGCCGGAGGCTGCGTTGTTGGCCAAAGCTTACGTTTCGGCAGCTATCAGTAATGCACAGCCACTGGGGCATGGGACGGGACCGGTACACCACTTGTATCGCATGCATCAGCAGCGTCGCGCCATTATTGCCGATCCTGAACCAGTGAATTAATTGTGAGATGGGGCAGAGAGGGGCGAAGGAGTGACCCTAATCGGGGCAGCGAACTGAGCTCTCGGGCTATTTACGCAAAGTGCCAGCCTGCTTGAGCAAAATGCCGGCAACGAACGCCACTAATGCGGCCAACAACCACTGGGTCCGCCAAGACTGGACGGCTTGAAAATCTGACAAATTTTGTATGGAATAGAACAAGCCCAACATGAGCGCGGCCAACAGACAGCCGACACCCGCAAAAAAAGCGATGAGTGAGGCCAGGGGAAGACCCAGCCATTCCTTCACATTTTGAAATTCTAGAGCACTGAAGATTTCCAGAAACCGTACCCAATGGCCAGCCGGTTTAGAGACGACCTGGCGGCTTGCCCCGCAGAGATGGCAGAACCGTGCACCGGGCATGAACTCGGTCTCGCAGCCATCGCACGCTTCGACTAAGGCTGGAACCCCCGCTGGTTGGGCTGATGGAGGCCGCCAGAATTCCTGATTCGCAGACTCGATTACTTCAGACATATGCATTTCCCCCAAGGCTGTCGCAAGCCAGTGACCAAATACGCCTGCCCTAAGTCGTTGCAACTCAGCCGCTTTTGCCAGCCCCAAAACGCCACT
>Ga0206966_1070_pt1 | contig 31451 bp, 17 predicted proteins | sample Alteio_BWOrgHeat_23_FD_152970 | JGI IMG/M metagenome (GOLD analysis project Ga0206966, IMG submission 152970) | Enriched cells from forest soil in Barre Woods Harvard Forest LTER site, Petersham, Massachusetts, United States -... | ecosystem: Environmental > Terrestrial > Soil > Temperate forest >...
GCCCTAGCCGATTGATCTATCTCAGCAGTGGTATGCATCGCAGCGGAAGTCCTTCACTCCGGGACGTGGACTGGGTGGACCAGCGCTGGGATGAAACGCAGGCTTACTGCGATAGCAAGCTCCTTGTCACGGCCCTCGCATTTGCAGTTGCTCGGCTTTAGCCGGATGTCCTGAGCAATGCCGTCGATCCGGGATGGGTTCCAACGAAGATGGGCGGCGCTGGCGCGACAGACGACCTTGAAATGGGACACCAGACGCAGACATGGCTGGCCGTCAGTGACGATCCCCCTGCTGCCGTTAGTGGACGATACTGGCATCACCGACAGGTGCAAACCCCTGCCGCCGTTGTAGCCGATATGGCGCCTGCAGCTACGGGCTCAGTCCTGGTGATCTCGACACCCTCGATCCGGAAGTTCGCAACATCGGTGCAGGATTGCGCACGTTGCGCATTGGCGGCGGCTTGCCGCACACGACACCGCAAGGAGAATCCATGAGAATTTCAACAGCTTCTTGACTGGCCTTGCTTTTCTTGTTGCCATAGCCATCCTCACTCAAAAACGTTCAGCTACTGGATTGCGTACGAGTAGATATTCACGCTGAAGGGCGGAAGCGAAATTGTTCCCGGGAGCGGACCAAGCGGTTGTTCGGTTACTTCGACTTCGGGCTTCTTCCCCACCGTGTTTGCCGCATCGATCGACAGCGGGGCCATCTGCCATAGTTTGCCCTGGCGAGCCAGCTTCGCGGCGCTGATCGAGAGGTTCATACTTTGCTGGGAATCCGAAGGATTGATCACAGCAAAGGTCAACGTCTTGCGGTCTTCGCTCAAGGCAGCGCTTACATCGAGAGGATAAGTGTCGCTGCCCGGGTTGACGGCAGGCTGATCGCCTCCGGCGGGGAAGGCCGGCTTCGGCTGCGGCGAATCTCCACTCACCTGGGCGGGGATGACGCCGAAGTGATCGCGGTACATCTTGAACAGCAGGCCGGTAGGACTCAGCACCGCTTCCGTTCGGTTCTCACTCATCATTGACGTGGCAAATGTGAATGCCGCCATCTGGAAGAGATCCGAATGGCGGAACATCTCGTGGAAGGCCCACGCGTACGCGGGCACGACCTTATAGCCGGGGCCAAACGTGTACGCCCACTCATCGATGGCGATGGGCACGGGCTTGGCCCGGAGAGCGGGGATCCGCTTCAGGTATTCCTGGTAGTGCTCGTACTTCGCGCGGACCTGCGTGGCAGGCTCGCGCTCCCACTCGATCAGCGTCAGCGGCGGGTCGATAGGCACCTTCTTCTCGAGCTTCATGTCTGTGTGCTGGGTGCCTGACGCATAGTAGTGCTCGCTGAGCATGTCAATATTGTCGAGATCGTGGAGGAGCATGTTGCCGCTCCAGTCCGCGGCCGAGAGATAGTCGGGAACATACTGCCCGTTTATGCGCTTGGCCTGGTTCGCTCCCTCCATCACATCCGGCATGGCGCCCCCCGCGATCAGCTTGATCGAGGGATCCACGCTGCGCATTGCCTTGGCGAACATGTTGTGCTTGAGCTCGTACTGCGGCAGCGACATGGCGCCCATCTGGTAATCTCCCCAGGGCTCATTGCCGATGCCCCACAACTTCACGTTGTACGGCACCGGATGGCCGTTGGCCGCGCGCCATTTCCCCATCGGCGTAGTCACCGGGCTGTTGGTATATTCCACCAGCTCCTTCGCCGACCAGGCGTCGCCGAACCCCGCATTCACGGTAATGCACGGATCGACGCCCAGCAAACGGGTCAAGGTCATGAATTCGTCTGTGCCCACGTCGTTCATCTGCACGGTATGCCAGACCGGATCGTAGATGGGCGGCCGCTTGTCAATCTCGCCGACGCCATTGCGCCACTCGTACGATGAGACGAAATTTCCTCCGGGGAAGCGATAAACGCCCGAGTGGAGTTGCTTGAGCGCTGCAATCACTTCTGCACGGAATCCCTCGATGTTGTTGGCCGGCATCAGCGAAACGGCGCCCACATGATATGACCCGTTGCCGGTTCCTGCGATCTCGAGGCGCGCATCGTCACTGTCGCCCTGGGCCTCGAACTGAAGCGGAAACTTGCGGTACGTGGCGTCCAGTGCGGGAATCGTCACCGTCTGCCGGTCGCTCGCGCCGCTGTCCCAGACGAGAGTTACCTTTACCGCCGCGCCTGGGCTGCCGGCAAGGACGATGCGGCCTGTGTAAGCCATTCCTTTACGCACTGTTATTCCAGACTGCGCGAATCCATGCGGGTCCTTCGCGTCGAGCTTGACCAGCGGAGTGTGATCGCCCGTGTATGGGTGATCGGTATTCATGGTCACGGATTCATCGCCCCCGATCGGTATCCAGTGGCGCAGTGGAGGCCGTCGTCTCGGTCCCGGATTCGGCGGCGGCGGCTCATCCTGCGGCTTGGAGGTGACGGGATAGTAGAACTTCCGGTCCTCTAGCATTTCGGCCCAGACGCTCTCGTTGACGAGGTTCCCTGCGTGTTCCAGAAACTGCCCGTAGATGTACTTCGAAATTGGCGCGCCAGTTTTCGACGCGTCGATGCTCACTTGAACGGGCTTTGTCTGGGCAGACGCGATGACCGTGAGGAGGAGGGCTGCCAGCAGGGCAAGTCTGCCGCTCAGCCAGATATCTCTTTGTGTGAAAAGCATATGTTCAATCTCCTCTGCGAGGATGAGGCACGCAGACTGCATGCTTGGTTCCTCGGTGAATGACTGTGTTTCGGGGCTGGCTTTGCCGCGTCCCCAAGTTCGAGCATGCGGATGGGCTACGGTCCGATCGAGACGACGGTAACGGACTTCGGGTCGAGAGACAGCGCCAGTTTGCCGTCCTGAAGCTTCACAGCCGCAGGCTTTGGAATGACGGTGCGAGGCGAATCGAAGGTGTTCACGCTGTCCACTGCCGGAGCCGTCAGTGTTTCTCCACTCGCGGTTGTCGCCTTGATGCCGGCGATATCGGCTTCGATCTGCAAGGGTTTTTCAGGATCGAGGTTCGTAACAGCCAGCCATAGCTTGCCCGAGGCGTCTCTGGCGGCGATCGCGTCCAGTCGTGGCAACGTTACGCCACCATGGTCGTAGGTTCCGGCGTCAAAGGCGACCGAAATAAAAGTCGCATCCTGGAATGGCACATACATTTTGAAGACGTAGTAGGTCGGAGTGAGAACCATCTTTTCCTTGTCGGTCAGGATCATTGCCTGCAGCACGTTGATCATCTGCGCGATATTGGCCATGCGCACCCGATCCGCGTGACGGGCAAAGATATTCAGGTTCATCGCCGCCAGAACCGCGTCCCGCATACTGTTCTGCTGCTCAAGAAACGACTTGTTGGTTCCAGGCAGCGGCGCAAGCCACGTGCCCCACTCGTCAACGACGAGCGCGACCTTCTTCTCCGGGTCGTACTTGTCCATGACGGCTTCCTGCTTATGCAGGAATTCATCCATGAACAGGGTGGACTTGAGGGTCTTCACGTAGTCGTCGATTCCGAAGCCGGTCGAGGGCTCCGAGGGAGGCCAGCCTGTGGGAACGGTGTACCAGTGAAGCGACAGGCCGTTGATATCCCAGCTCCAGGTGTGGTGCTGCCATGCCTTCATCACGGCCTCGGTCCATTCCGTCGTGGGAGTGCCGGGACCGACAGCGATGCGCAGCATTTGATCCTTGTCGCGCTGCGCGGGATTCAGGTTCGGGACGAAGCGGCTGTAGATCTTCATCAGGCTGACGTAGTAGTCGGGACTCATTGCTCCGCCGCAGTCCCAGCTCTCGTTGCCAATGCCGAGCATTGGGACTTTGTAGGGATCGGGATGGCCGTTGGCGGCTCGCTCTTTGGCCAGCGCAGTGGGCTGCGCCGCGGTCATGTACTCAAGCCACTCGGCCGCATCCTGCGGGGTTCCGGAGCCGATGTTGAGCGATACATAAGCGTTGCTGCCGATCTGGTGGATAAAGTCCATGAACTCGTCGGTCCCGAAGGCGTTGGTATCGATCACATCGCCCCAGGCTGAGTTCAAAGTAGCCGGACGCTTGTCGGCAGGGCCGATCCCTTTGCGCCAGTGGTACTGATCGGCAAAGCAGCCGCCCGGCCAACGGACATCCGGCACCTTCAGCTCCCGTAGCGCCGTGACAACATCGTTGCGAATCCCGCGCGTATTCGGGATCGGCGAATCGGGTCCGACCCATATCCCGCCATAAAGGCCGCGGCCGAGATTCTCGGCAAACTGGCCGAAGAGTTTGCGGTCGATCTTTGCTCCTCTCTTCGACGCGTCGATCGATAAGTGAGCACCGTCCTGCGCCGCCGCCGGCAGGATTGAAATTAAGATGAGGAGACAACTGCGAAAGAGGGCGCAAAATTTCGTGGTCGGCATAAGGGTATCCATCGGTTGTTGTGAACGTTCACTGGCAATACCGAGCTTCCCTTAACCTCGAAGCTTCCTGCGGCCGTCGGCACGACCGTATTTGGCTGACCACCACCAACCGAAACCGAATACGTCCCTTCCGGAATGATCGGCTCGCCTGCCTCCGACACCATGATCAAATCACGCGGCTTGAGTTCGAACCGTAGCGTTTCCGACTGGCCGGGACCGAGATGCACCCTCCGGAAGCCACGCAGGGCGCGAATGGGCTCGCCCGCCACATTCGGAATGCCCAGGTACAGCTGCGCCACTTCGTCGCCGGCGCGCTTGCCAGTATTGGTCACGGTGACCTCAGCAGTCAAGGGCTGCCCCGCCGACACCGGGCTCCTGGGGACATTTGCCTTCCTCCTGAAGGCGGCGCATCGCAGGGATTGTTTCATTGACAATCTGTTCCACGTTGCCAAACTCTACATCGTGCGCTTGGAACAGATCCACGTGATCGGTGTGCAGACGCTTTAGCGATTCCTCTATGCTTAGCCGAACCGGCCTCATTGAGAAATCGAATTGCTCCAATCCATATCGGCCGCACTTGGTAGCCAGAACGACGCGGTTCCGCTTACCCAACAGGGCTTGTCCCAGACGCTCCTCAGCGAGGGTCAACCCGTAGTAAGGCGACACGTCAAAAAAGTTGAGGCCGTTGTCGATAGCCAGGTGCACCGCAGTCTTACCTTCACGGGCATCGCTTGGCCCAAACACGCGACCGAGGGGCGACGCGCCGAAGCCAATCACAGAAAGCTGTAAATCGGTAAGGCCCAGCCTGCGGTATTCCATTTGGCAGTGCCGATCGTCCGCTTGTCGAACAGCGAGTTTGGATTCCGACATAGGCTCTCTCAATGATGTGTTGAGTATCTGCTTGTCAAAACTATGGCGCTGGGTACAGATCCGCTCTACGGCGCCCCTGCGGAAAGATCCGTTCGATCACCGATTGCAGCATGTCCTTGTCCAGACTGAGGTCTGCCACTAACTCCTTGAGCCGCGCGGCATTCTTTCCCTGATAAAAAGAATCGCCAGTAGTCCCAGTGCGCCGGGGACCAGACTCGACCGGTCCGGCCCCACGCGCATTGTTAGGATAGAGGTAATGTCAGCGGAGCCGCTCAGAAATAGAGCTTCCCGCCGAACTGGAAGACACGCGGATCAGCAGTGGCGTTTATTTGCCCAGCAGTGGAGTTGTAGGGGTTGGCAGCGGAACCGGTGAGGACCCCCGTGTTCACCCCGGTGAACTGGGTATGGTTCCAGGTATTGAAGCTCTCGGCCCTGAACTGGAACCCAGCCCTCTCAGTGAAGCGGAAGTCTTTATACAAGGCGAGGGTCCAGTTGTTGCGTCCGGGACCCAGGAGGGTGTTCCTGCCTCCATCGCCCCAGGTCAGCGGAGCCGGCTGAGCGAGACCGTTCGGACTGAACCAGTTTCTAAACGTATGGGGATAAGTGATCGGCCCCACCCGGTCCGCGTGGTTGGTGGTGTCGCCGCCGAAGCCGAGATTGTCGTTGGCGGCATTGACGCTCAACGGATTTCCGGTCTGCGCAAGCACGATGCCGGAGATTGCCCATCCTCCCACCAAGGTCCTGGTAAACGCGCCAGAATCCTTGAAGGTTGGCAGGTTGTAATCGAAGGTGAAGACCGCGATTTGCCGGCGGTCGAAGCCTGCCGTCCCATATTGGTAACTTGGGTCCCTGGGATTATCGAGGGGGTTAAAGAGTTGGCCGTCGATAATATCCAGGGCATGCGAGAAGGTGTACGCAGCACTGAATGTCCAGTTCTTCCACGCCGTGGCCCGGAAGGTGGCCTGCAACCCGTGGTAGCTGGCGTTTCCTTGGTTTTGGACCGTGTTGATACCGGCAAAGCCCAAATAAGGCCGATCATAGTTGGCATTGTAGCCGCCGGGAGCACCACAATTGCCGCCGCAAATGTGAATACGGTTTGGATCGTCGGCAGGGACGAGGTTGATGTCGCCTGTTTGCGACAGGTGAAAAGAGGTGTTCCCTACATAACCCAAAGTTGCCACCATGTTTCTCTTCACCTGTTGCTGAATTCCCAGGCTGAATTGATACAACGTGGTAATCGGGTTGTTGTACTGTATGCCAGTGAAGCCTTGCGGAGTGGTGGGCGACTGTCCAGCGCTGACGCCGTTGGTCCAGGATGTCGTGGTAGTGTCCAGATAGGGATAAATTGTCGTCGCACTGTTGCTGAACGGCACATTGGCACCCATGTTGTACTCTTCGTTGCCGGCATTGCGTTCGTAGAACATCCCGAATCCACCCCGGACAACAGTCTTCCCAGTTGCAAACAGATCGTATGCAAATCCTACGCGTGGGGCAAAAGTGGTCCAGTGGTTCTGCACCAGACCCTTCGGAATTCCGTCCCGGCCGGCAAGGCCGACTCCATTCATGTAGAAGAGGGTGTCCGCCAGTTCAACGCCGGGAACCGTGGTAAATCCCGGACCGCTGGTGTTCAACGCGCCACTCGTGGGAGACGTGAACTCCGCCGCATCAGCCGGGTTGTAAAGATTCGGATAGAAATTCGACGCACGGTTATTTGTGTCATACGCGTGGGGCAGGCCCTCCCAGCGGAGACCCAGATTGAGCGTGAGCTGTTTGGTGGCGCGCCAGTCGTCCATAGCATAAAGATTGATCGTGTTAAAGGAGATTGAGACGGAATCCTGCAACTCCGCCTGGTTAAATTGGCTGGCATTTCCCAGCAGGAAATCCGCAAGCCCGACGCCGGGACCGGCGGTGGCTGTGCAACTCGGCGGGGCGCATGCGGTGCCTGTCCCATTGAACTGGTAAGTTCCGGCTGTGTTTACGAAAATCTCCTGGTTTTTGTGCGTGTGCATCCATGCAAAGCCAAACTTAAAGTTATGCGCCCCATGGGACCAGGAAAGGTCGTCCTTCCATTGGTTGCTGCGCCAGGTATTCGACCATGGCCAGTTGCCCGAATCCATATTGACGGTGTATGGGCTGCTGATTTCCATTCCGGCAATCTTGCCGATGGTATTGGCGTCAGGGAAGATCGGCGCGGTTTGGAAGTCTGAAGGCGCCTTCCAAAGACCGGTATTGGCAATGGTGATGTTATTGCCATTGAGGTTGTACGCAAATTCGTTCAGCAGATCGGGACGGATGTTCATCGTGGTACGCACGACAGCAGCCCATGAAGGAACGTCTTCGAGCGACCCAATTGTCGGATACGTATTGCTGCTCCAGGCCACAATGGGAGATTCCTGACTGACGGAGTCATAGATCAGGTGACCCATTATGGTGAACTTTTCATTGAACTGGTGGTCGACCCGGGCTATTTCCTCGCGGAAGTTCGTGTCAGTATTGGCGGATGAAAAGTAATGTACCCCATCTGAAGCGTTGGGCGGCAGCATATAACCGGCCTTAAGGTATGCCGCAGCAGTCGGGCTGATAAGGCTCGTCGGAATTGTGTCGTCGGGAAATTCCTGGCCCGGCGTCAATCCCTCAGCCGCGTACTTTGCGAGCGCGACCGGATCTGTGGTATTGGGCACATAAATGTGACCCAGGCCGGTCATGTTGCCGCCAAACTGTGCCGCGGTCGGTACCTGGTTGAAAATGCTGCCTCCGTTGACCTCCCTCCGCCACTCCATGTTATAGAAGAAGAACGTACTGGGTCGGGAGGACTTGAACTCGACCGGCCCGCCGATGTTGAATCCGAACGCATTGTAGCGGAGTTCCGGTTTTGTAGGGTTTGTTACCTGTTTCGACAAGAAGGAGTAAGCGTCCAGAGCGTCATTGCGAACATACTCCCATGCGGCGCCGTGGAATTGCTTCGTGCCGCTCTTGACGGCCATGGAGGTCATGCCCCCGGAGGAATTTCCCAGGTCAGCGGCATAGTTGCTGGTCGCGATTGTCATTTCCTGGAGCGCATCCTGGGAAGGGGAAACGAGCAGAATGCCGCCGCCACCGCGGTCATAGGCTTCTCCGCCATCGATGAGCCAGTTGTTAGCGTCTTGCCGCATTCCGTTGAAATAGATGCTGCGGTTCTGGAACTGCGCTCCGGGAAGATCGAAATCCGGCATGTTGGAGGACGCACCGGGTACCAGGACCGTGAGCTGGAGTATGTTACGGCCGTTTGTTGGCAGAGTCTCAATCTGGTTGCTGGTGATCGTCTGGCTAACAACGCTCGAGTCCGCTTGAACTTGAAGCACGTTGGCTTCGACGGTGACGCTTTGTCCCACACTTCCGATTTGGAGCGCTGCGTCGACCCGGACAGTTGCATTCACGTTCAGAGTGATGTCATGTTGTTCGAACGTTTTGAAGCCCTGGACCTCGATACGTAGTTGGTAAGCACCGTTGGGAAGCTCACCTGCACTGTAGTTGCCCGTGGAGTTGGTTGTGGTGGTACGGATGAATCCAGTGTCGATGTCCGTTATCGTGATCGAGGCATTCGGAATGGCGGCGCCGCTAGGATCGGTGACCGTCCCGACAATGGTGGCTGATCCCTGTCCGAAGGCCGCCTTGCCCAGAACCCCTAGCCCAACAACGAGCAACACAGTCGCTCGCATCACGAACCACAAACTTGATTTAAGACTCACTCTGTTCACTCTGTCCTCCGAAAATAAAGCTGAATTTGTGAAGAATCCAGGACGGCAGCTCATTGTGGCCGAGCTTTCCTGGAATCGATCACATGGTCGCTTATCATTTACTAAAGCGATTTAGTTGTCTTCCCGGTCGACATCTGAACAGCTTATTCAGAGCTTTGTGAAGGGGTGTTACCGTGGAACCTCGCAGATATCCCGGTGAATCACGCGAATATTAGGCGAAGCGAGTCCTGGGCACCTAGTGCCACTGCGCTGACGTGTGAGTTTTTGCAGGATTCACGGAGAGGGATCACGACGCTGGGTGAGGCCGAACGTGCTCTGTTCTATTTCGCCTCGTCAATGATTTCGATCGCCCTGATCTCTGCATAATTCACCCTCGGAGAGAACGAGAGGAGTAACTTTCCCTGGCCGTTGGGGTGCAAGCCGTGAAATTCACGGACCACGGGCCGGAATGCCCCGGAGGCCGCCTGAACGATATCGAAATCATGAAGGAGCATCACGCCATTGCAGGTAACGTCGAAGAGTCTGCAGCCTACACCCTGGCAATTTGCGGCTGGGATCAAGGGACTGAAAAACGTCTCAAGGAAATGGAGCTTCACTGTGTAGCTTCCCGGTGCTACGGGTATAGAGTAGCTAAAATTACCATGCCGCTCGCCGGAGTAGAGGCTTGGTATACTCGGGCCTCTTGCGGGATTTTTATAGATCCAGGTGCGCCCATCTATAAAGAAGTTGTCCCCGCTCCAGTGTGTGCCGTCGGCGTCTGTAAAGTCCGATGGACGAGCGCTAATCCGGATCGGCTTTTGTTTTCCCGGCATGCCTGTGGTCAACTCCAGGGCACTCACGAAAGCGAGTCCCCATTCCGAACGAAACTCAATATGGACTTTCCCGTCGGCAGCAGGGCGCACATCCTTGAACACGCGAACGTCCACTGAAGCGGAACCAGCGTCTGCTATCGGATCCAAACCAAGCAATAAAGGACGTCCATTGACGTCAATTTGAAAGTGGCGGACATTTTGCGAGTCCTCCTTCTGATCCACGTCCGGCAGGCGGAGAGGATCAGCGAAATAGAGCCTAAGTTCGTAGACTCCAGGAGTTACCGGAATGTTGTACTGAAACTCGCGTTCCGATTGCGGGACCATATTGCCGTCTGAGACTGCCTCTCGCATGGACCTAAATTGATCCTCGTCGGCAACCGGCGGAAAGAGGTGCCGGGGTCCGGGTCGAACAACGCCCCCGTCGTAGTAGCGATCAGCTTCCCAGCGGTGTCCGCGCACGTCCACATAAGGGGCTCCCGTGTGACCGGCGGCGATGCGGATTTCGCTGGCGCTAGCGCCTAGCGCCACACGCTCGCTCGCTCTCTGCTTGTTTGCATCAGGCTGGCCCTCCACGGAAACTGAACCCGCTGGAACCAGAGCGGACGGCGGGTAGTCAGATCTCGGCTTGGATATCAGGCTTCCAAGCCATATGCCGAAGAGACTTAACATGATAGCTACTCCGGGCAGAAGCCATAGCAAGCGGCGAGTTCTTCGCGCTGCTGGTACTTGAATATCGGGCCGTGGCAGCGGCTCTACAGTATGAGGGTCCGGCTCTATAGTACGAGGGTCGAAGCTTGGCAGATATTGGCCCTTTGGGATCGTAATAACGACCGCCTCGTCCCTGCCCTCGTTGGCGAAATGATGCTCCAGCTTCATCCGCAGTATGCGTGCCTGGGAGCGGACGATATTGTCTTCATTCTGGTTGTATTGAGGACGTCGACCGTAGACGTGAATCCCGATCTGCTGTTCAGTTGCCTCTTCGGGTTTGTCATCGAGTGCGCACCTGCAGACGTGGAGGAAGAAAGCTCGAAGCCGCGGTGATTTTTCAAGGGTGACGCTGGAAGCCACGCGACGTACCAGTTCCTCTCGCGGCCTCGTAGGCCCGACACCAGCCTCCCTGGAGTGCGCTATTGTGACGACTTGTAAACTCACCTCAATTAAACTCCGGGCGTTTCTAAGTTTGGTCGATCGCAAGGAAACGTTTTCCTGCTTGAAAAAATCCGCAGATAGAAAGATGATCCTAGCCGACATTCATGTCAATTGAAAAAGAAGCCGATTTGTCGGGTCATTTCGGTTTGATGTCAGCATTCTGCCCCGGCGGCCTTTTGCTTCGAGCTGGTTCATTCTCCTCGAAGTGATTGATTTCCCGTGTTCTGTATCTCAGGATCGATGCTTCATGGCTCCTCGCTGCTGTTCAGGCCCACTTTACGGCGGGGAGCCATCGCCCGAGACCATCTGACTTAGCGGCTCATCCTTCGCGTTGATCAGCTTTTTGGTCTCGGCGAATTCCTGTGCCGCCCTATCCTTCTCTCCAAGCACTGAGTACAGCCGCGCCAGCCGATAATGCGCGTCAGCTTGAGTGGGATCCAGAGCGATCGCATGTTGGAGTGCCGCGAGGGCCTCCTGGTTTCGATTTTGATCGGCATAGATGCAGCCGAGATCGAAATAGGCCAAGCGGCTTTCATTCTGCAGCTCGACCGCCTTCTTCAACAAGGGCTCGGCGGCGACATTGTCGGTAGAGCGCCGAGCGATGTCGCCCAGATATAAATATGACTGGGCGTGGCCGGGATTGTTCTTGATCTCCAACTCCAGTTCGGCCTTTGCCCGATCGAAGTCTCGCTGCTTGTAGTAGAGATAGCCGAGCATGAAGTGAAGCTCGGGTTCATTGGGTTTGAGACGCTTGGCTTGCTCCAACTCCTTGATTGCATCCGCTGTTTTGTCCATGCCATCGAGTGCCTCCGCCATCAACATATGCACCTGGACCGAATCCGGATTTGCCGCGAGAATGTTCTGAAGCTCCTCCTTTGCGCAATCATACTGTTTTCCCCATAAACAGTTATGCGCAAGAACGTTGCGCAACTCCATATTCGATGGGTCATTCGTTACCGCCTTCTGCAGATACGGGGTCGCTTTGACATATTCATGAAGCCCGTAGTCGCTCATCCCCAACAACAGTGCGCTGCGGGAGTCTTCTGGTTTTTCCTTCGCGAAAGCCTCGAACTCTGGGATTGCCGCGGAAAAATGACCTTGCTTGAACTCGGCGACACCAAGGTTGAAAGCCACATCAGGCTGGTGCGGATTCAGAGTCAGCGATTTCCGGTATTCTGCCGCAGCGTTCTCTAGCGTGCCTTGCTGCGCAAGTGCAAAACCCAGGCCATTGTGGATCGAGACGTTCCTTGGGTATTGCGCTTCCAATTGACGCCAAAGCAGCTCGGCGTCGTGAAACTTTCCCGCTTGCATCAGTGCCGTAGCCTGCTCAGCCAGATCAGCTTGCCCACGGAGAAGAGCGCCCGCTTCAGGTAACAACAAAAGCGTGAGCGCCAACAGAAGCCTGCGTTTCGAGGAGAGATCCGCCCTTCGGCGGCGGGTCTCTATTTTCTTGTGAACGGGACGTGTAGCCGGCTGGCCAACCGCGGTCTCTGAGCGCAACATCGCGTTGGCTGGATTATGCACCAAAGTCCGGCTGATTAAAAGCGCACGATCATGACGGAGCTGCAGGAAAAGCGTCCCCGCCCGCCCGCGCCCTATCTTCTCCAAGGCGTCCGCCATCCGAGCACCACGGGCATTCAGACCATCCGTGACCGCATTCGTGAGCTCTCGATCCGCGCTGAAGCCCGGCGCTCCGATGGCTCTCCCCTGGTGTTGTTGCCACATGACTGCCGACGAGTTTTTGCCTCCGAGCACCTGAACAACAACACACCCGTGCATGTCATTCAGGCGCTGCTAGGCCACGCCTCGCCCGATACGGCGCGCGATGTGCTGACCGCCATCTCCCCCGTTTGGGACGAGACCCTGATTCTTGCCGGAAATGAACCGGGCAAGGTGATTGCCGAGGCAAGACGATCCGGCAAGCAATGGTTCCTCGCGGTGATCAACGGCGGCGATCCGACGAGCCTGGATATCCCATTGGACTTCCTCGGTGCCGGCTCGTGGCAGGCGATCCAGCTGCGCGACGCCAAAGACAAGCCGGATGCATGGGACCGCCAGGTGGGAAAAGCAACACGCAACGACCACATCCGACTCGAAATCGCTCCGCGTGGCGGCTTCGTCGGCTGGATTCACCAATAATTTCGGGGCCACCTGCCTCTGTTCATACACCGTCTCTTGCCGACTGGTCTTTCACTGGGAGCCAGTGGCTTCAAGGCTTCCCAAAACTCGGTGACCGCAACACGGCACACAGATAGCCGCCGGTGCGCTCAACCCAACGTCTGCAGTTTGTCGCACAGGACGAGCAGCGAAGCGGCCGGGGCCAGACTCTGGCCCACCACCACAAGCATTCAACACCGCAGTGCGCTGGCGCAGGCGGATCTGTCGGTGATCCGAGGACGATATGCGCTGGTGCGTGCGAGGACGGCGCTGGTGTGTTCGGCGCGAGGGTTGACGAAATCGTTGTGGCCGGTATTCTGCTCTCCGGTGATGGCGTCAAGCACGCGTCGAGAGCGCCCCGCTACGGTACTTGCGCAAAGTGCAGGTGCTCTCAGTTCAGAACATTTGGATTAATGCCCAGGGTGTAGCAACCTCCACCTGCCGACGCTCAAAGAAAGGTATCACCAGCCAGCAATTGCCACTTCGTAGATCAAGAAGTGCTTCCACTATTGCTGTCGGGCCGATGACCTACTCTGCGTCGCCACATCCGCGAAATGGATTGCCGGAATACGTATTCGTGTCCGGATTTGTCTTGAGTCCAGCGATCTTCAGCACGAAAGCCTCACGATGTTCCGACGAGTCAGGCAGGGTTACGACAAGTCCCGAAGCTTCCTGTTTGTATTGCAATGATCCCGCGCCGAGCATTGCAACGGAGCGCACCGTCCCGGCCGGCCCACCCTGGGGCAGCGAACCGATCACGACCTCCGAGCCGGTACTCTTGCCCATCACGATCGCATAAAAATCATCTCCCTTAACGGTGAAGTAGACGTGGTCTTTGCCTTTTTCTTCGAACTTCGTCCATGCGTGCGTATCGTAGATCGCCTCGCCGTTGGTCTGGAGCCATTTGCCGACGGCGAGAAGAGTGTCTTGCTGGTCTTGCGGAATCGTTCCATCGGCCTTCGGCGAAACGTTGAGCAACAGGGTACCGTTCTTGCTGACGGTATCGACGAGCCACCCAATCACGGTCTCGGGTGAATTAACCCTGAGCCCGTCTACGTACCCCCAGCTTTGTACCCCGATCGGTCTGTCGACCACCCACGAGCCGGTGCGGATGCCGTCCGGCGGCGCGCCTTCAAAATCCAGGATTGAGGCAATGGTCTTCGTGTTCGTGCCGGATGGAGCAAACGCCGCCTTCTTTGTGGTGAAGGAAACTTGCTTGCCCCAACCCTTGGCCCGATTGTAGTAGTACGCAGCAATCTGCAGTTTCAGAGGATCGATGTGACGCTGATCTACGCCGTTGTCGAAGTAGATGAGGTCGGGCTGGTACTTATCGATAAGCTCAGCGTTGCGCTCATACCAGTTCACCAGGAAGCGCTTCATGGCTGCGTTGCTGCGGTCCGCGTAGTTGTAGAAGCCGACCCACTTGGGATCATACAGATCGATCTTCTCCGCCTTCATTCTCTCGGCCAATTCGAGCGGAGGATTGACGAACTCGAAGTTCTCGATTCCGTGATTCGCTACTCCCAGCTTCATTCCTTGCTTCCGCACGGCTACAGCAAGTTCGCCGATGATGTCGCGCTTCGGCCCCATCTGCATTGAATTGAAAGGCGTCACCTTGCTGTCCCACATGGCGAAGTTCTCATGATGCTGCGCGCCCGGCATTACGTAACGGGCACCGGCCTTCTGGAACAGCGTCGCCCAGGCATCGGCATCGAAATGCTCCGCCTTGAACATCGGGATGAAGTCCTTGTAACCGAACTTGTCAACAGGACCAAAGTGCTCCGTGTGCCAGGCGCGCGTGCCGTTCGGGCCGTTGTTGGCCCCGAGCGCCAGATCGTTGCCGCCGAGCACCTTCAACACGCTATCGTTCCCGCCCGCATACAGGTATTTCTCATACCACTCATTCCCGTGCGCCGGAACAGAGAAGATGCCGAAGTGGATGAAGATACCGAACTTCGCCCCTTTGAACCAGTCGGGAACCTTGTAATTTTCTTTGAGGGAATCCCAGGTTGGCTTGAGGGGGCCGGGAGCCATCGCTATCGGGATTTGCCTGACCGCGTCCTCTACCACTCGCTGGCTGGTCTCCGGAGCCATATCGAATCCCAAGCTGTTCCCAGCTTCTCCTGCGCACTGGGCAGTCAGCCGCGGTGAAAAGCTCGCCAGCACGGCAGCGGCGCTCACAAAAGCTGCGAACATCCTCATTCGCTTTGGTAGGCACTGGCGGTCGGTGGGCTGGGCTACGTCGCCAACATTTTTGCCAGGGTTATTCCAATCTTCGTTGAAGTTCATCTGTTTCCCTACATTATGCTGCCTGCGGGAATCGCGGAAATAGCCTTGACTCTTTGGCTGCTGGTCCGAGGCTTAAACGTTGTCAGATGGAGTGAGCGGGCGAGCGCATCGTGATTCCACCTAGGTCAGGAACTCCATAGCGACGAACCAACCGCAAGTAATACTCAACTGACGCTCTCAGGCCAACGCGCTCATTGACCTATTCAGATCGATCTGTGTCTTCGGCAAGTTGCGGCATAGCCGGCAAGTGTCCAAGTCGCCGACCCGTTCTTCTGATAGGGCATTCCTATGGTGGTGCAGTCATTACCGAACCGGGCAACGAACCCAAAGTCGTGGGCCTGGTTTATGTCGCCGCGTTCGCACCAGACAAAGGGGAATCTGGGAAACCCGTACGGAGCGACGCAAACCCCTACCCAAGGTCGGGTGCAAAATCCTCGATGACGTTTTTGGTGTGAGAACGAGAAAGCCATCGGCGAGGGGGCCGCAATTTTTAGAGCGTGACCACAACTCGTCCTGGATGCTGCGGGTGCTCGGCAAGCTCATGAGCCCGAACGATCTCCGATAGAGGAATCCGTTCGCCTATCGCGAAGCCCGACCAACCAGCCTCAAGCGCGGCGTTGATGTCGCGCGCTGCGGCGGTCTTCGCTTGCGGAGTAAAGTCATCGCTGCCCAGAAAAAAGAGCTGGATGTTCTTGAACACCATCTGCCAAAAGGGAATCGCCGGAGTCGCTGCATTCGTGGCATAGGTCGCGATGGATCCACCCATTGTCAGGAGTTCAACATCACGCTCTATATTTGCCCCAAATGCGACTTCAACAATATGGTCGATCCCTTGAGGGGCGAGGGCCTTCACACGCGCGGGCAGTTCCGCATCGTTGGGCAGGACCTCGTGCGCGCCTGCCTGTTTCGCTGTTTGCTCCTCTGCCGGTGTACGGATTGTGCCAATCACATGAGCCCCGCCGTGACGCGCCAACTGGACCGCACATAACCCCACGGATCCTGCAGCTCCTTGGACAAGCACGGTGCGTCCGCGGACGGGCCCGGCCACGAACACGGCGCGATGACCGGTGATGCCGGGAATGCCGAGGCATGCCCCTTGCTCCGTGGTCACGTTTGCGGGTAGGGGAACGGCTTGCGCTGCGTGGACGACCGTGAATTCAGCGGCAGTGCCAAACGGGCGATAGGATTGGGCGCCATAGCACCATACTGATTTCCCCAACCAATCCCGAGAAACACCGTCACCCACCAGATCTACTTGTCCGGCGCCATCGCTGTGCGGGATGACGGTGTGCTGACGCTGGCGCCTCAGGACGCCGAATTACTGCAGTGAGTTCGCCGGTCGGGGTCGCGTTTCATCCTTAGGACGTCTACAAGCGGGCCGGCATGGAAGCGTCAGTTCAGCAGAGGCGTCTGACCGATTTTCCCCGCTTCCGAACTCACGTGGAAAGTATCCGGAAAGAAAATGCATATTTACATGGCGGAGTGTCGGGTAGCTCGATCGCAAGTCCGTCAGTTCCTCGGCTCCACTTCAGCTCAGATTTCGATCCAAGCAATTGAATGCTTTTAATCTGGCGAGGATAGTTCTCGGAGGTTTGCGCAAGCGACTTGACCAGAATCTTCCCATCGGTTGGCCAACCCAGAGCGATAGCGTAGAGGGCTTCTCCTTTGGTGGTGAATCGTATGTCGGCGTAATCGAACTCGAGCTTCGCGAACTGGTAGGAAGGCAACATCTTGGCTCCTGTCGACGGACCTTCCCCGTAGATCTTCCAGGGACGGGTTCCTTTGATCGCCTCGGAGTTGACCTGCTGCCAATCTGAAAGTTCTCCCAGGAATGCGATCTCATCACTGTCCGGCTCGCCATACCCGGGTAGCGGAATATTGAGAAGCAGATTGCCGTTCTTGCTGACAATATCCACCAGGAGCGGGATCATCAGGGATGCTTTCTGGTAAGTATGGGTCTCGAAGGCTTTGCGATCATAGTGCCAATGTCCGATGCATGCCTCGGTCTGCCATGGCTCTTCCTGAAGCTTATCTGCCAATGACATTTCGAAGTCGCGGGTGAGCGTACTCCACACAGGCTCAGGGACCTCCTTTAGGTCAACTACTCCTTCCAGTCGGCCGCCATGCGACTGCACATTCTTGTTGTAGTAATAGGCCATGATTTGCGGTGCCAGGTCCGGTATTCCCAGCCATACCTTCAAATCCGGGGCTCCGGGACCGCCACGATCAAAATCGAATTGCGCCCCATCATCAAAGTTCAGAATATCGGGATTGTACGTGTCAATAACGTCCTGAACACGCAGAAGAAACTGCTGAACGAATTCGGGGCAGGGAGTGTTCTTTTCGTGTGGTTTGCCATTGATCATCTGCGGATCCATGCCATCCCACCACTTACCCTTTCCGTCAGCACTGGTCTGCATGCCGTCATAAGGAACTCCGGCAAGCGCCCCTGTGGTATCGCTCTTGTAGCGAACTGGAAGAAACTCGTCCCATACTCGATGCGGGGTTCCGTGGTAACTCACACCGAATCGGAGGCCGTGGGAACGCGCCACCTGCGCCCAAGTGCCAACGATGTCCCGCTTCGGCCCGACGTTGACGCAGTTCCATGGCTGGTATTTGGAATTCCAGCAATCGAAGTTGTCGTGGTGAGTAGCCAAGGCGACGAGATACTCAGCTCCAGCCCGCTTGTATAGCTTGATAAGTGCGTCTGGATCCCATCGTTCAGCTTTCCAGAGATGGCAGATATCTTTGTACCCGAACTGCGAGGGATGGCCATAATGCTTCACATGAGATTCATATTGAGGCATGCCTTGGATATACATGTTGCGCGCATACCAATCGCCCTGCTCTGGAACACACTGAGGGCTCCAATGAGCCCAGATGCCGAACTTGGCATCCCGAAACCAGTCGGGACAACGATAAGATTTCAAGGACTCCCAAAACGGCAAGAACGGACCATTCGGAATCTGTCCGCGAAAGAACTGCGAGTCTTCGAGTGCTCTCGCCATACGAGATAGTGCAATCATAGACATCCCACCCGTCAAGAATCGCCTTCGGTTCATTGGTTAAATTCCCCTTTGAAATCGGATGTGGATCTTTGATCAAGAAGAATGCCACTGACTAGCTGCATGCTAAGTTAGTTCTGTGTCCTCCGACACGGAGAAAAGGTTTGCAAGACTATTTTGGTGATCTCGTTGAGCCGATCAAATTATCAAATCACTTAGGTAATCGACAAGCGATTGCCTGGCCGCGATACGACACAGTATGGGAAGATTTTGAATCAACGGCTACGAGATTGAAACGCCTCGACTGTAGCATGCCTGGAAATTGTCCATTACGCTTTCTTATCGAGAGCTCTCTCTTCTTATCGTCCCAATGGAAGTGAATCGTACTCCGCTGGCCCTGTTCATAGTGATAATTAGTGCCCTCATCTTCATACAGAGTGAAGTCTCCCTCTGCACCGGGGTAGATGCGAATGTCAAGGTTGGCTGCCGGCTGTTCGCCTGCATATTGTTCGACAGGGCCCATTGGCAGAATGCTCCCGGCTCGCACGAGGAGCGGGATTCGCTCCATAGGCGCATCGATCAACGAAGTACTCCCCGAAAGTACTGGGCGTGAAGTCCAAAAGTTGTACCATCCGCCAGGCGTCTTCGGCGCGTATACAGGCCATCGTCTTACTCCCGCTTCAAGGACTGGAGCAACCAAGAAGTCGGGGCCAAACATATATTCATATTTCTGAACCAACGCCTCGTCATCACCGGCGAAATCCATCACCAGCGGACGCATGATGGTGGAGCCCTGAAATGTGACGGCGGCGGCCTGAGAATAGATATAGGGCAATAACTGATAGCGAAGGTTCAGATAATAGTGCACTGTGCCTTCGACTTCGTCACCGTATCGCCATGGCTCGGTGTCCGTCTGAAAGCCGTGGACACGCAGCAGCGGGGAGAATGTGGAAAATTGGAACCATCGTATAAATCGCTCATGGTAAGCGGGATCCTGGTACTGCGTCGGGCCGGGACGAAAAAACCCCCCGGCATCAGTAGTCCAGTACGGTAACCCACTCGCAGTATAGCCAAGTCCGGCAGTGATCTGTCTCTTTAGAGTCTCCCAGCTGTTGCCGATGTCGCCGGACCAAGTCGCGGAGGCGTAGCGTTGCTGGCCTAGGAATGCGCTTCGGCTCAATATGAAGACGCGCTTGTTCGGCGCATCTTTTCTTTGGCCCTCGTAAACAGTCTTATTTACGAACAGTGGGAAGAGGAGCCGCACTTTTTCGCCGGGTCCGGCGAAGGTCTGCCTCCCGGCGAGATCGTCGTTTTCCGGCTCCGTAGCGTCCTGCCACCAAGCGTCAATTCCGAGCGACAACATGCGCTCGCTAAAATTCTTCCAATAGAGCCGTGCGGCCGCGGGATTGAAGAAGTCAACCCACTGCGTCCCTGGTATGTAGTACCGGTTGGTCGCGAATTGTTTCCCCACCTCTGTATCAGGATCGATCTTCGACCAGACGGAGACCATCAGTTTCACGTTGATCGCATGAAGTTGGTCTATCATCCCCGCAGGATCGGGATAGTAGTCTTCGTCCCAAGTCATTGCATTCCAGCCGTACTTGCCCCAGTACTGCCAATCCTGCACAAGGACATCAAGTGGCAAAAGTCGTTTTCTAAACTCCGCTGCAGTGTCCAAGATTTCCTGACTTGAGTGGAACCGCTCGCGGCAGTGAATATAGCCATACGCCCACTCCGGCATTAAAGGCGCCGGCCCCGTCAGTTCTCGGTAGCTCGCGATGACGTCATCGGGAGTGGGCCCTGTAAAAACGACGTAATCGACCGCGTCCGCTACCGGGGAACGCAGTACAGTGCGATCTTCGCTTGACCTCCAAAACAAAACTGGCTTGTCGTCTTGCTCGCCGATCACGCGAATTGTGTGGTGGCCGGAGGGAAGATCACTGAACCAGCTGGTTGTAGGAGGCAGCCAGCGATTGGAAAAATCGACAACCGCCTTACCATCGATCTCAACGTAATACCTCCGTGCCATCTTTTGCCCTATGTCCAACATCAAGGCGTATTTTCCACTGTGGGCGACCTCCAGGTCTCCGACAAAATCGCCATCGCGCCGCACCACCTGTCTGGCGCCCTCGCTCGTTGTTACGTCCATTGCCGTCTCCTTGCCGGTAGACGACCGAGTGAGATCCACTCGCTGGTCGGCGGAGTTGAGATCGGTCAAGCCGTAGTTGTGCCAGAGGATTCCGTATCCCTTGCTCGATAGCAGGAAGGGAATTGCGATCTGACTATTGACCTGGGTGAGGCGACGGGGAAGGTCTCGCACGTCGAGGAATCCGTCCTGGAACTCGCCGCTTCCAAATAAGCGCTCGCCGGGTGGGGAGTGGAAGGCCTGTTCTGCAATATAGGTGGGTTCCCCTTGTGCTATTGCCGGGTCTAATCTGCGCGTACCGGCGATCTCTGAGAAGAACGTCTTACCTCGATGGTCGGCAAACTGCAAAGCGCCGTTGCGGCGATCAAAGATCGCCATCATCTTTGCGGTTGCCACGACTATGCTCGTGGCATTCCTGATGACCTTAAAGGCGGGGGGCGACTGTTGCTGAATCAGAACGATACTTGGGTTCTCAGCCACGTTTTGCTTTGCACATCGGATACGCATTGCACCCGCCGTCAGTGGGCGTATGGAGAGTACACAGGCGGCGGTCGTTATCTCTACAGCCGATGGAGTTTCCCGGAGGAGGTCTGCCGATCCACCATGCGCCGCTGCGACGGCAAATGCAGGCCAAACACGAACGCATGCCAGAATAGCCAGGCCTAAGAGCTTGTGCCGCTTCCGTCGATCGAGCGGAATCCTGCTGGGGTCTTTTTGGAGCAATGATGAGACCGAGGTGAATGTGCTCCCCCGGGAAAGCATCGCCAGACGAACACTCAGGCTGCCGCCGCCGCAAGGCATAGCGTCTTGATGTGGATAACGATCAATGTGCACCTCGCCAACAATGGAGCCACCTCCGGCGGGCCCTCCGTGCAGCAGTTTGCTGTATTCAAGCTGGGCCACTTCCGAAGGCTTAAGCTGCCCCTGAAAGCCGCGTGGTGGACCATACATCTCAGTGGGGTTTGTCGCCTCCACCCTCGCCCGGCTCAGCGCGAGCCCCGCCGGGCGTTGAACCGCTGTGATCTGACAGTAGAGACTCTTTGCCTCTGGGATCGAATTGGATCGCCGCTCACCGGTATTGACGGACGTACACCGATAATTCTTCAAAGAAAGACGAGTTGTCTGGTTCACTGACGAAACCCGAACGAGTGAGCAACACGCATATTCAATGACTTTGCCCAATGATTTTGTCGGTGCTAACCATTTTGTGGCGACCATTCAATGACCCTAGAAGTAGCGGCGAGAGCGGCCGACCTCTCCCTGTAAATGCCGCTTTACGGTCCTGGTCACCCAACAAGAATGTATGCCATCGGGTTTAGCAAGGTTTGGTACCGTAGGCTGCTTTACAGTGTGGAAGAAGTCTCGTGTTCTCAATAACGTAATAGAGAGGTAAAATACCTGCGGGTGCCTCAAGCGGGCAATACGCTAGGGGAGGTCATTGGTGAGGAGCTACGACAAAGCTGGGATCTTAATGTCGCCCGGACCCTTGTCTGAAGAGGCAAAGTTATGCGTAAGAAAAGCCCTTCAGGAGATGGTGAGCAGCGCTCCCTTTCGGACAAGCCGCCAATGCCAGGATTTGCTCCGCTATATTGTCTTACACAGCCTGAGCGGAGAGGGCGAGTCGCTTCGCGAACGGATCATCGGAGTCGACGTTTTTGGAAGACTTGCTGACTATGACCAGGCTGAGGATCCAGTCGTACGCATTCGCGCGGCCGATGTGCGAAAGCGGATTGCTCTTTATTATGAGTCAACTGACGTAGCCGAGCGTCATCTCAAGATCTCAATTCCTTCAGGCGCTTATAGAGCCTCCTTTGAGTTTATTGAATCCGGAAAACACCTATCCGATCGCCGCTTGCCGGAAATCGTGGCCCCTCCACTCGCCGAGAGTCATCCGATCAGCCCGCCGGTGGTCATGAGTTCTTCCGCCGAGTCGACTAAAAGCATTCGCGCATGGCTCCAGCGCCATCGAATGGCAGCCTTGCCGATCATAGCGGTGCTGTTGCTTTCCATCTTCTACGGATTGGTGCAATCGACGCGCAAGACCGCGTTTGAACGGTTTTGGTCGCCCGTTCTCAAGAACCCAAATAATAGCTTGATTTACGTTGGCAGCAACGCTGTTTATTCTTTGTCGGAACCCTTCCTCGAAAAATACCGGCAAGAGCATAGCCTCGGCAAACTTGAAACGATGGGTCGCGAGATTCTGGTGCCGCTGGGCCCTAATGACATCGTAACTGGCAATGATCTCATTCCAATAAGGGATACTTACGTCACAGTCGGAGACGTTGCTGCTACTGCCCGGATTGCCTCGTTTCTATCGCTACGGAAGAAAGCCTACGACATGCGGTTCGGAGGAGACATCTCAGTGGGGGATCTCCGAGAGCGACCAGCAATTCTTGTCGGAGGTTTTAATAATTCATGGACCCTCGAAATGACCGACAATCTCCGCTTTGTCTTCGCCTATCGGTATCAAATTCAAGACCGTTTCGACAGACGAAAAGGCTGGAACGCCGATCCGAACTTTACTGAGGATTATGCAATCATCTCTAGAATACCCAACTCCAAGACCGACGAAATACTGATCACGGCCGCTGGCATTGGTCAGGCGGGCACTCGTGCCGCAGGAGAATTCCTGACGAGCCCGAACGCTATTAATTCCGTCATGCTCGGGGCGCCTAAGGGGTGGGAGAAGAAGAATATGCAGATTGTTTTGCACACCACTGTCATCAACAGTTCTCCCGGCCAAGCGGATGTGATCGCCACATACTATTGGTGACTCCAGGATTCCCTCCGAATATTCAGTCTGGTCCGCGGTGCGGTGTCAGCTCAACACCTGCGTAGCGACGGTAGCCGGCCGAGGTGGAAGGCGCCATCACTTTACCGCGATTGCCTCCGTTCGAGGCAAACAACGTCCGGCTTCTACGGCAAGCCGCTTCGTCGGTCGGCTTCCGCGGCTCTCAGGGGAAATTGGTTTGGTTGCGAACTGACGGAGAGGGACTGAGAACGCCGGTGGCCGCCGGATTCGATTGACTGATGAGAAAGATGGCACGAATGCGCCCTTTCCTGCTAGGGAGAAACAACACAAAGCTCGGCTTCGAGTTCGTCGCGTCGCGAAGGAATTTTTCGGAAGGAGATCGATCGCTCCTGTCAATGCTCCCAATTTGTTGCGTCAAAATCCTGGCACGATTTGCTCGTTTTTGACCGATGAACGTCCGAGGATCAGCTCCGGCGTATCGCCGATGTCCACAAGCGCCGGCTGCTCCGAGATCAACGACTCCTAGGCCCTCTAATTCGTGCGAGGAGTGTCCGTCCTTCAACGGACTTCATGCCTGGCGTGCGAAGCCAAGGGTATTTTACCTCCGCCAAGCCATTGTAAATAAACGGGGATCATCGGGTCGCCCGGCTACCTACTGTAGCAAACCTTGTGGGACGCGCCTGCGCTCATTTCAGATCACTGCCGAAAATCGCTTCCCTGCGAGTTGATAGGATCCGGCTGAGAAGATCGTAACAAGGGGAGCAAGCTTTGGGGGTACAGTGGATCGACCAGAGCTGGGAAGCAACTTCGTTAAGGGACACGGTCTTGGTTTGGGGCCACGGAGCATTTGGACGCTCGGGGCATTTGGGGAAATACTGGCCCTCACTCTGAATATCATCGGCTTGGCAACCTTGGACTCATTTTGTCAAAACTCCCAGCGCGAGATGCTCAACGGGGGGACCGGATTCACCAACGGGAACGCCGATCAGGACACCTCCTCTTCGAACTTCGGCAATCGCTTCTCCAGCAATACCGCCTTCCTCTTGGATGGAATCTGGGACCCCCGCCCCGCAGCCCAAGCAGGTGGGCAAACTTTTACTTGAAAGGCGCGGTGGACGAGCTTTGGCCAGGGCCCGAACCGAAGTTGGCAATTCCTATACGTTTAGGAGGGGTGATGCTGCAAAGACGCGAGAAAGCCTTCGGGTATCTGCTGTTAGTGGTAATCGCATTCATCTGTGGCTGCCCCAGCGCTGTCCAAGCGCAAGTGATACATGGATCAATCTATGGGCAGGTTACCGACACTACAGGTGCCGCAGTTCCCAATGCCACCATCACGGTATCCGACAAGAGTAAGGGCACGTCCGTACAAGTCACCAGCAACGAATCGGGAGAATACCTCGTCCCGAATCTCATTCCGGACGTTTACGACATCAAGGGGACCGCGCCTGGTTTTGGCACTGTCCTTAACCCTGGAGTCCAGGTTGCGGCCGATACCTCGCCAAAGATCGACCTGAAGCTCACTGTCGGCAACGCCAGCGAAACGGTAACTGTTACCACCGAGCCTCCGCAGCTTCAAACCGATAAAGCGGAAGTGGGGAGCGTTTTTAATGAAAGAACCATTTCCGGTCTGCCCATACCAAATCGCAACTTTGCCAGCCTTCAACTGTTGATTCCGGGCGCCCAGTCGATGGGATGGACGCAGAACAACGCCGAGGACGCGCAGGGCAGTCCGACCGTTAACATTCAGGGGCAGTTCTTTGCCGGTGTTGGGTATCTGCTCGACGGTGCCTCGAATCAGGATCCGATTTTAGGCCAGATCGTCATCAATCCGCCGCTAGATGCCATTGGAGAGGCCAAAATCTTGGTGCAAAGCTACGAGGCGGAGTTCGGGCAGTCGGTTGCCGCCGTGGTGAGCGCGCAAACGAAGTCGGGAACCAACAACTTCCACGGGGACGCATTTTGGTACCGGCGAAGCGGGGCCCAGCTGGCACGAAATCCTTATAACCAGTTCGCGCCATATTCCGCTACGTCAACTCGCTTGACTCCACCGGCGCTCTATAACCAATTTGGAGGGTCGTTGGGGGGGCCGATTCTGAAGAACAAATTATTCTTCTTCGGCGACTACCAGGGTGTCAGGCAACGGAATGGAGCTTCCGCTCAAGAGACGGTTCCAACGGCCCTCGCTCACAATTCATGTCTGTCAGGAAATGGATGCGATCTGAGCGAATTCTTGGTGGGCCGCGGGGCACTCCAGGGCCAGATCTACAATCCCCGTATCATCAATCCGGTTATGGGCCCGGCGCCTTTTGTGAACAACTTCATTCCGAGGCAATATGTTTCCTCGCAGGCGCTTTACCTCCTCAACCTGATTCCGCTGCCGAATGCGCCGGGTACGCAGGATGGCACGGCCAATAACTACAATGCAGGCGGCACCGGGGCGACGAACCAGAACCAGTTCGATGTGCGCGTCGACTATGAGCTTCGCGAGTCCATGCACGCCTTTGGCCGCTACAGCTATTTCAACAATGCAAACTCGGCTAACGTCATCTTTGGACCAGCCGGCGGCACGGGATTCTCGTCCATCACCAACAATTTTGGCGGTTCGGCCACCGGGCGCAATCAGAGCGCGGTCGCCGGCATGGATATCGTGTTAAATCCTAAGTTCCTCACCGACTTCCGTTTGGGATATCTGCGCTATCACGTCTCCACTGAGAAGTATGACGGCGAGCAGGATCTCGCCACCTTGGCAGGCATCCCGGGACTGAATCTTGGGACGAGCTTCACCTCCGGTGCCCCCGGTTTTTTCATGAATAATACGAGCGGCGGGAGCGGTGACGGACTGTCAAGTTTCGGTTCGAGCTTGCAGGTAAACGCGTGCAACTGCCATCTGCTTGAGACGGAAGACCAGTATCAGTTCGTGAATAACTGGACGAGGATCATTGGTAATCACAACATCAGGTTCGGCGCGGATCTACGCTATGCCCGGAATCTGCGTGTCCCGAGCGACGCCAATCGGGCCGGCGAGGTGACCTTCAGCGCCACCGACACGGAGAACACAACCCTGAGCACACCCGGAGGACTGGGCCTGGCTACTTTCCTGTTGGGCGATGTCACAAATTTCGGCCGTTACGTGAGCACTTCAACAAATGCGAAGGAATCGCAGAAGATCATCTTCAGTTATGTGCAGGACACTTGGCGGCTGACGCCCAACTTGACCCTCAACCTGGGCCTACGTTGGGAGATTTACTTCCCCGAGACGGTCAACGGAGCAGGGCAGGGCGGCTTCGCCGATCTCACGACCGGCGCAATTCGCGCCGCGGGTTACGGCCCATTCAACACAGCAATGAATGTTAAGAAGGACTTCAACAATATTGCTCCGCGTGTCGGCATCACCTACCAGCTCGACCCGAAAACAGTGATCCGTAGCGGCTATGGAAGAAGCTTCGACATCGGAGTCTTCGGCACGCTCTTCGGTCACGTGGTGACCCAGAATCTCCCGGTCCTTGCCAATCAGAACCTCACCAACTCCGGCGCAAATACATCCGCCTTCAATCTCTCCACCGGTCCCACGGCCTTCGTCTTTCCGACAATTCCCTCAAACGGCCAAATCCCGATTCCAAATGGCCTGAGTGCCAAAGTCCGCGATGACCCCCAACATTTACCCACAGTGGACGCATGGAACCTAAGCATCCAGAGGCAACTGACCCAGTCGGTGTCCGGGACGCTCGCTTACGTCGGCAACAAGGGCACCCATACCTTTGCCGGCGACGGGCAGACCCTTAATCTTAATGCGGTTGCTGCCTGCATTCCGGCAAACGAGAGTATTACCGGTCAAGGGCTCTGCTGGAATCCCGCGGCCCCCGCGGGTTCGCTAACCGAGACCAGCAACACGAACTACCTCCGAAAGTACTATTCCCAGTTCGGTTGGACCCAAAACCTGACGTACTACCACGATGGATTCGACTCTCATTACAACGCCCTGCAGGCAACATTGGACAAGCACTTCACCCAAGGTTTGCAATTTACCGCGAGGTACACGTGGCAAGCGGCGTTCAACTACGGAAACAACGATTACGCCCTGATCGACAGGAAGGTCGTTTACGGAAGATATGATGATCTGCGGGAACAAGAGTTCCAGCTCTATGGGAACTACGATCTGCCTTTCGGCAATAACCAGAGGTTTTTCAGTGGAGTTCCGAAGTGGGCGAATTACCTCATTAGTGGATACCAACTAAGCCCGTATTTGAACTGGTCGAGCGGTCTCCCCTACACTCCGAGCTATGGCGCGTGCGGATCCGATATACCGAACGGCCCCTGCATGCCCAACAAGACGGGCGGCATTCTGCCGACCAATCTCACTTCTTTCAGCACCGCTTCCCACAGCCGGACCTTCTTCATTCCAGTTGCCGCCTTTGGCGCAAATGGATCGGTTTCCGGACCATTTTCTAGGCCTTACCTCAATCAATTCGGCGATGTTGGACGCAACAACTACTATGGCCCAGCGTTCTTCAATACCGACCTGTCCTTATCCAAGAACACTCCGATCCGTGAGAACATCACAGCCCAGTTCCGTGTCGATGCCTTCAATGTCTTCAACCACATCAGTCCGGGAAATCCAGGAAACACTTGCATTGATTGCACTGGCGCCGGGATCATCACCGGGATGGCTATCGGACAGAGTCCGCGTCAACTGGAATTCTCTGTGACAATCAGCTTTTGAATCGCCCCCAGGGCAGTGTTATGAGATCGGCGCCGCATAACTTGTTTGCTCAAACCCAAGTCCAGGGTCCTTGGAGCTTGGCCGTCGCCTCGGATGCAACTCTCCCAAGCCGCGCCTTGTTCGTTATTGCGCGGCTTTTTTTAATCTGGTACGAGTGATAAATGGCGATGAGGAACAAAAATATTACTAAGAAAAGAACGCTCATGCACTCATTCCACGGCGCTGGTGACAAAACAATAAAGTCTTTGCCCCCGGGGGGCGCGGCAACCATGTCCACGACAACATGCATATGGAATGTGGTCGCCCGTGCAATGGGTGGCCTGCTCTTGGCTATCTCCATGTGTGGGATGGCGATGGCTCAAGGGCTGGTGCTGGAGCGGGATGGGAGGACGATTTCGCTCGAGCCCTACGCCCCGAACATTTTGCGGATAACGATGAGCAACGACAGGGCCGCGGCGACTGGCCCTCCGGGATACGGATTCGTGGCTAAATTATCGGCAGATGGCTGGACGCACGAGCGCGACGCGGAGGGTGACGACGTATACCGGTCCGGCCGGATGGTGGTGCGCCTGGCGCCGGGAGATCTCACCAGAGACAAGCGGCCGCAGCCGATGCGGCTGGACTCGCTGAATCTTGAGCTGCGCAACCAGTACTTTGGCGGCGGCGGTGGTAATGGTCCGAACGACGGCGGCCGCGGTCCGCACAACGACGCGCTGCTGGTGACAACAGCGGACGGCAAGACGCTGCTGCACATGCGCACATGGATCATGGGACCGGAGAGCGCGGAGGTGGCTGCGAACGACGCGGGCGCCAAGGGCTACCGGATATCGTCGATGTTCGACTCGCCGGAAGGTGAGCACTACTATGGCCTGGGGCAGCAGCAGAAGGGATGGATGGACCTGCGGGATCACGAGATTCGCTGCTGGCATGACTACGTGGCGATTGGCGGACAGGACGTATGTGTGCCGTTCATGGTCTCCAGCCGTGGCTATGGGCTGGTGTGGGATAACCCTTCCAAAACGACCGTGGATCTGGGATTCAATGGGCGGAATGTGTGGTCGTCGGAGGTTGGAGACCGGATCTCGTATTTCGTAATCGCAGGCGGCACCAGCGACGAAATCTACGAGGGCTACCGTCTGCTGACCGGCGTGACTCACTTGCTGCCGCGGGCGATCTACGGATATATCCAAAGCAAGGCGATCTATCCGACGCAGGAACAGATTCTGGATGTCGCCAAGGGATACCGCGAGAGGAAGCTGCCGCTGGATGTGATGGTCGTCGATTTTCTCAACATGACGAAGCAGGGCGAGATGGACCTAGATCCGAAGCGCTGGCCCGACCCGGCGGCAATGAACCGCGAACTGCATGCGATGGGCGTCGGAACGTTGCTAAGCGTGTGGCCGCACTATTCGCCCGGGACGCAGTTCTACGACATGCTGCAGAGCAAGGGCTGGCTGATCCATACCCGAGACGGAAAGCCGGATTCGGGAGGCTTTCAACAGGTCATCGGACCGAACATCGACACGACCAACCCGGAGGCGGCGAACTGGTTCTGGGAGAAGATTCGCGACCGGTACGTGAAACCATACAGCTTCGATTACATATGGCTGGACGAGACCGAGCCGGATGTCGATCCGGCCAAGGACGTCTTCTCGGTCGGTTCGGGCACACGCTTCTACAACGTGTATCCACTGTTTCATACCGCTTCGGTATACGAGGGTTTCCGACGGGATTTTGGGGAGAGCCGGAGGGTGATGATCCTGGCTCGGGCGGCGTACCTGGGGGCGCAACGCAACGGTACGGTGTTTTGGTCGAGCGATATTGTTTCGACGTGGGACATGCTGAAGCGCTCAATTCCAGCAGGTCTGAACTTTACGGCGACGGGGCTCCCTTACTGGGACACGGACATCGCCGGGTTCTTCTCGCCGCTGGTGCCCGCGGACTATCATGCGCCCCACAAGCCGCTGATCGATGGATCGGACGTGCATGGCACGATCGGGAACTATGAGGATTATCCCGAGCTCTTTGTGCGCTGGTTTCAATGGGGCGCCTTCCAGCCAGTGATGCGCGCTCACGGAGAGAGAAATCACAACGAGGTATGGTCGTATGGTAAACAGGCCGAGCCGATCCTCGCGAAGTATCTGAAGCTGCGCTATCAGCTGCTGCCGTACACCTACTCGGTCGCCTACCGCAGCTACCAGACGGGTGCTCCGTACATGAGGGCGCTCTTCATGGATTTTCCTGAGGATCCAAAGGCGGCGGATATTCCGGACGAGTATATGTATGGGCCGGCGTTCCTGGTGGCTCCGGTGACGGAACAGGGCGCGACGCACCGGACGGTGTATCTGCCGGCGGGCTGTGACTGGTACAACTACTGGACCAATGAGAGGCTGCATGGCGGACAGACCATTGTGGCGGATTCCCCAATCGATACCTTGCCGCTGTTTGTAAGGGCGGGCAGCGTTGTGCCTCTTGGGTTGGAGGTGCTGAGCGCAGACGAGTCACAGACGATCGCCTCAGTCCGGGTGTATCCCGGAGCGAACGGCACATTCGCAGTCTTTCAGGACGACGGGAAGACCTACGGGTACGAGTCGGGCGGCGGCTCAGTCACGACGCTGACATGGGATGATGCAGCGCATCAGCTGAAACATGAGGGAGCGCCGGCATGGAGTGAACCGGATGCGTCAGTGGTGACGATAGTGGGCAATTAGACGATGGGCGCACCCAAGTACGCGACCTAAAGGTGCGGCTCCGCATTCCGACCTAGCGCTTCACATAATGACCCATCTTTACGATGCGAACATACGGTCGCACGGCGGAACACACGAGGGTGTATCAGACCTGAAACACGTGCCGGAACCGTGCGGCCGCCCTCACACAAACTTCGCGATGGACTTGGCGAAAGCTGGCGGATCGATTGCGACCAGGGGCGCCCACACGGCTCGTTGAGTTACCTGACACTGGAAGGATTTGCAGCTAGACTCTTACTTACCCGGACCACCCTGAGGGGCAGTTCAAAGTGCTCCGGGGAGAGGCCTCCTCGCGAGGTGAACCTATAATGCGCGCTTTAAAGCAGCAATGTGGCGTTTTCATTTTTTTTGGGATTTTCATTGGGTGTCGCTTGCCTCACGGGAACGTTCGAAGCAGTCGCGAACGGTCAAAGCGCCGGTCCCGTTTCCAGTGCCGAGGAACTGGTGAGACATGGCCGGCTCGACGAAGCTCTTGGATTATTGAATCCGCTCATTTCGACGAATCCGGAGCCCAAGGGAGCTGAATATCTGCGGGGACTCGTGCTGTACGAAAAGGGTGATTTTCATGACGCGACGGGCGCTTTCGCGAAAGCGGCGGAGCAGGATCCGAGCGATCTCGAAGCGATGAAGATGGAAGGCGCGAGCCTGTTTCGCATGGGCCGAGCCGCAGAAGCGATTCCCTTGCTCGAGAAGGCT
>Ga0206966_1071_pt1 | contig 31138 bp, 24 predicted proteins | sample Alteio_BWOrgHeat_23_FD_152970 | JGI IMG/M metagenome (GOLD analysis project Ga0206966, IMG submission 152970) | Enriched cells from forest soil in Barre Woods Harvard Forest LTER site, Petersham, Massachusetts, United States -... | ecosystem: Environmental > Terrestrial > Soil > Temperate forest >...
CGGGAGGGTATTTCTTTGCCTGTTCCCCATTTATATCCGGCTACGGCTCGCTGACTCCTCAGGCAATATCAGTGGGTGCAAGTGAAACTTGCGCTTCTATCTGGCAGGACAACGTGTCCACAAGAAGGGATGAGGGACCTTGAGGTCCTCGGCACTATATTCCTAGTAATTTTTTCCCCTGCTGCCTATGAATTCTGACAGTTCCCGAGAAATCTGGAAGAGTCTAGGCTCGCGTCAGGAACTCTGGTTCTTCACCTCAGACTCATCCGTTCATCCGCGCTCGATTGACCGTACGCCGCTCATCTCGCGACAAATGGAGCGTAGGTGATCTCAGACTCACAACAACTGGGGGAATGACCAGATTCTCGAAAGGAACAGATGGTCGACTTGATGCGCCTTTTGATGGTGATTGCCTTTACGGTTTCATTATTCGTCGTGAGTCCGCGACAAACACGAAGAAAGTCGCGACGCGCACTGAGGGGCGAGGTGAAGGACGTGCGCAGAACGGACAACAGGCAGGGAGAGGGTAACGTATGAATTTTAGCGTGGGTGTTCGAAAACTAGCCCTTGGCAGGCTTATCGTCTCGAGGTTCTTGCTCGGGAGCGCAACAGTGAGAAGCACCTCCCGACTGCATCTAGGTGGAGTTGGGAGCATTAATCGCGCACGCCACTCAGCGGAGGCGGCCAGCAGAAAAGCACGCATGCGCGAACAGCAGCTGTGAACATAGTCATACCTATGCCATTACGCCCGATAGGCCCTGGTGGTCAGTCCTGGCGCGCTGATCGTCTGCTTCGACGCAGGTGTTTTTATGCGGTGCAAAGAGCCATCGTTTCCCAGACTCTGTTTCCAGATCCTTTGAGATGCAGCGAGCCCTGAAACTCGCGTGGTCGATAGCAGTTGTGGCATGTTCGCTGCAGAGGCTTAACGCCCAGGATCTTTCGCCGCGAACCTACGTCATCACTCCTATCCATTCCAACGCGATCACCCTGACCTGGTCCTTCTACGACGGAAGTATTGATTTCAACGGTACAATCCCGGCTACTGGCGCCACGGGAACGTATAACGTACCGATCTTCAGCTACTATCACTCGTTCAGCTTCTTTGGCCGCTCCGCCAACGTCGTCGCCTCGTTGCCTTACGCAGTAGGAAGCTTTCAGGGTACAGTCAACGGCGCAGGGACCCACCTTTACCGTTCTGGTCTTTTAGATTCGGTCTATCGCTTCGCCGTAAACATTAAGGGGGGACCTGCCATACCGCCGCAGCAGTTCGGGAAATGGAGGCAGAAAGTTCTGTTGGGCGTCAGCCTCAAGCTGATGGCTCCCACGGGCCAGTACGATCCTACGAAGCTAATCAACTGGGGCACCAACCGCTGGTCTTTCAAACCGGAATTTGGTTATTCCCAACGCTGGAGCGGCAAATGGGTGCTCGATGGGTACGCCGGAGTGTGGTTCTTTACCACGAATTCCGACTTCTGGTCGCGGAACATCTACTATCCAGGCACCAGGTCCCAATCGCAGGCTCCAATTGGCGCGTTTGAGGGACACCTGAGCTACGACTTCAAGCCGCGGCTCTGGGCCTCCCTTGACGGCAATTATTGGTTCGGTGGGAAAACAAGCCTGAATGGTGTACAAAACCCACTCACCCAAGAGTCGAACTCACGCATCGGAGGCACCGTCGCGATCCCTATCACCAAACACCAGGCTCTGAAATTCAGCTACAGCAATGGCACCTATATCCGGTTTGGGGGCAACTACCAGAACGTCTCAGCTGCGTGGCAGTACTCCTGGCTGGGGAGGCCCAATTGACTGCGGGCGTTGCCCTTAGATTCACACACGCGGGATCTGCTTAGCAGCTTAGTCCTACTCTACGACGCGAGAAAATCGCAGTGGATTGACTAGCTTTGTCGATCCTGAAAGCGCACCATTACGAACTTCAATAGCCTCCGACATTCAAGCCTCAAAGAGACCTTCATTGACCTTGTTTGCGTCATTGCATTCGTGTGCTTCTTCGTCTGCTAGAAGAGATCACATTAGCTCACTTATACGCAGTGAATTTGAGGTGCAAGAGCCGTTTAATTCAATGTCAATGCGGGTAGTTGCAGTTATCGCATCGAAAATATTTTTTGAAATTACGTCCCATACTTCCACATTTAGCGTTACGCTATGCAGCAAGCAGTTGCGAGACTCTGCAGTTCACGTGTTGAGGCTTCCACGCATGTTGACTCTCTCTAAAGCACTGTCGGCGAACCAGGCCCGCACATACCATGCGAGAGAGTTCACGTCTGAGAAGCAGAACTACTGGAGCCGTGATCGTCAGGGACACAGTGAATGGCAAGGGGCACTTGCTCGTGATTGGGCTCTGCATGGCACAGTGGCTGATGAGCAGTTCGCGCGGTTGAGCGAAGGTCAGCATCCAGAGAGCGCCGTGCAACTCGTCAGGCATCAACCAGCGAAGACCTACGAGAATGAATACGGCAAGCGGATCACAAGCGCGGAACATCGTGCTGGTTGGGATGCCACGCTCTCCGCACCGAAGTCCGTTTCTCTTACTGCGCTTGTGGGTGGTGATGAACGCGTGCGCGACGCACATCGTGAAAGTGTTCGCGTTGCGCTTCATGAATTGGAACGCTATACGCAGGCTCGCATCGGTAACGTCCATGCACCTGAGACAACAGGCAAGTTCATCGCCGCAACCTTCGAGCATGACACGGCGCGGCCTGTTGACGGATATGCGGCACCGCAGCTTCACACCCATGCCGTGATCTTCAACATCACAGAGCGCGAGAACGGCCAGACCCGCGCTTTGCAGGAGCGCAGTCTCTTTCAGTCACAGCAGTACGCAACGAGTGTGTATCGCTCCGAGCTTGCCATGCGGCTACAAGGTCTTGGTTACAAGATCGAACGTGGCCAACATGGGCAGCCAGAGATCAAGGGTTACTCGCAGGAGTATCTGGAAGCATCGAGTCCTCGACGTGCGCAGATCAAAGAGCATCTGCATGAGATTGGGCGCGACGGCGCCGGAGCCGCACAAGTTGCGGCGCATCGCACGAGAGACAGCAAGGACCTGCTTTCGCGTGAAGAGGTGCTCGAACGGCACCGTGACCTTGCTACAAAGTTCGACAATCAAGCGGGCCGGATCGTTGCTCAAGCGCGGGAACATGAATACAAAGTTGAACAGCGGCCTGAGAAGACGGCACAGCAGTCGATGACCTACTCGCGCAACCACGTTTTCGAGCGGTCAGCCGTGCAGGACGAGCGAAGCATTTTGCAGGCAGCTCTGGATCACAGCATGGGCGAAGCCACATACACCCAAGTCCGCCAAGAGTTTGAGCAACGTGTAAGACACGGGGAGTTTCGCATAGTTGACCGCTCAGACGGGAGGGCTGCTCCTCAATACACAACAGCCGAGATGGTTCGTATGGAACGCGAGATCATCGGTCTTGTGCAGAAGAGCAATGAGAGCAGATATGAGAGTTCCATGTTGGTATCGCCTGTGCTGCGAATCCGTACAGAGGAGTCGCATCCCGAATTGAGCAAGTCGCAGCTTGCCGCTGTCGATGATATTTTTCTGACCCGAGAGAAGGTTGTGGGGATAGATGGGGTTGCAGGCGCGGGAAAGACAACTACGCTCGCAGTCATCCGTGAAGGCGTTGAAGCGCAGGGCTACCTCGTCGAAGGATTTGCACCAACAAGCCGTGCGGCACAGCAACTCGCTGAGGCTGGTATGAAGACATCGACGCTTCAGCATCATCTAGCCAGGGGTGAGCGACCAGACACGGGGGCGAAGCAGCTCTTTGTCTTGGATGAATCTTCTCTCGCTTCTACGCGGCAGATCCACGAGTTCCTGTCACGTCTTCATCGGAATGATCGCGTGTTGCTCGTGGGCGATGTTCGTCAGCATGAAGGCGTGGAAGCTGGTCGTCCTTTTGCGCAGCTTCAAGAAGCCGGGATGCACACAGTGAAGTTGGATGAGATTTTGCGCCAGCGTGCTCCTGGATTGAAGGAGGCAGTGGAGTTGTTGGCGCATGGGCATGTCGCCACTGCAGTTGAAAGCCTTGACCTCCAGGGGCGTGTTCACGAGGTAAAGGGACGTGAAGACCGAATCACCGCGATTGCACGAGAGTATGCGGTATCACCGAAGAGCACGCTCGTAGTATCACCCGACAATCGCTCCCGCACTGAGATCAACACTGCGATTCATAGAGAACTGCAAGGGCGAGGTGTCGTCGCTAAGCAGGAACATGCGATGCAGGTGCTTGTGCCACGTCAGGAGTTGACGGGAGCAGATCGCAGTTGGGCGCAGCGATATCAGCCCAACGACATACTCCACTATTCGCGGACATCGAAAGAGACCGGCATCGGCAAGGGGGAATACGCGCGCGTACTTGCCGTGAACGCTCAAGAGAACCTGCTGACGGTTCTGCGTGGCAATGGAGAGCAGTCAACCTACGATCCACGCCGTCAGATGGGCATCTCCGTTTACAGGGCAGAAGAGAAGTCGTTCGCGGTTGGAGACCGCGTACAGTTTACCGCGCCAAATCAAGAGTTGAAGGTCGCCAATCGAGAGCTGGCAAGTATCGAGAGCATCACCGCGCATGGTGCAGTGCAATTAAAGCTGGATAATGGTCGCAGCGTCGAGTTTGGAGTAAAGGATTTCCCCCACTTGGATTACGGCTATGCAGTCACGAGCCATTCCAGCCAGGGACAGACCGCAGAGCGCGTGCTGATCCATGTGGACACCGAACTTGGTGCGAAAGACTTGCTGAATCACCGGATGGCGTATGTGTCGGTCTCTCGTGGACAGTGGGACGCACAGATATTCACCAACGACCGCGAGAAGCTGGCGCAGGCATTGAGCCACGATGTTTCGCACACGAGCGCATTTCGGCCAGAGCAGGCGATCTCTGCAATGCCGCAGAAGATTGGTCCAGCATCCGAGCACGCGCCGGAGCGGAGCCTGGGATATGGATTGGATTTGTGATTCTTCAAAAAACAGGAGCAGATGACTTGTGATGCGCTAACACAGGTAGATTCTGCCGTGTCAATACAAGTAAATTATGCCGCATTTTGACAAGTTTTATTCTGTTCGCGTGTCTGCGCTTAGATCGGCTGGATTGAGCTGAAATAAGCGGCCTCCAAGAAAGCGACTGCCGCGAAAGGCAACAGCCGACAAACAGTCATCGGATCAAAATCCGCTGAGTATGGCGGGTGAGTTTTGACCTCCTAGAACAGCTACCAAACCTCTTTTTCGGATTTTCGATCCGCCGTGTTTTTGGCGATTGTGCACTACTTTTCGCGCATTTTTAGCATTCCGTCCAGCCGTCATGACTTCAGCTCGAATCCGTTGGCTGGATTGACAAGCACGACCTGCCTGTTCGGAATCAATGCGCCAGTGGCATCTTTGACGGCTCCCGCGATACGGCCTTCAGTCTATGCAGCGAGGAACTGCGATGAGATCGCGCAAGTGAAGAGGAAAGCGATCAAGGCCTTGCAACGGAAGGGCCGTGGGAAGCTCTGCGCTCCCTTGACGGCGGCGAGCAGTTTGCTGAAAGTCGACATGATGGAATCTCCGCGACGTTTTTGGGCACACGTCGAGTGTTCTGGGCAGAGTCGCTTTCCGGCTCGCCAGGGAGTCGTTTGCTTGCGTCTGTCTGTTACGCAGGCACTCGGTTGTTACGGAGCTTGTTCAAGAGTTCGCGCAGTGGGCGTATATCCCTTGCTGCGAGCGGAGAGCATCATGCGATGTCGTGCTCAGAGAGGGATTAGCGCTTGCCTCCGGCGATGCGGAGGCTCACTCGAAACTGGGTCGTTCATTTCTCCTCCTCTCGTGTTGAAATCGCTAGCGAACCTTGTGCAGAAGACCGGAGAGATCGATGACGTGGTAGCCGAGCATCAACGTCATCAGGATCAAGTAGGCCCGCAGGATTCCGAGCGAAAGACACGCCGCCCGCGTCATCCGAATCTTGCCAAGCCCAACCGTCGAACACTTTTGTTCCGGGACATCATCCAACGGATGAATGACGCGGAATCCGTTCATATCAGGGGATACTCCCATCGTTGCCATGACTCACCTCTCTACTGAAACAGGTTCGGAAGCATTACCTGGGCTGCGAGCAGCAGCGACAGGGCAAAGAGAACGACGATGATCGTCCAGTTGATGTAGTTGTTCCATGGCCGGTTGACCCAGCGGTCGCCGAGCAGTTCGCGGTCATTGAGCAGAAGTTGAAGGAAGATGATGGCGGAGGGCAGGATGAGTCCGGCGAACACCTGGACACTGATGATGACCAACTGCAGCGGCACATGCGGAATCAGCACAATGGCCGCAGCCGCTCCGACACAGGCGATATACGTTGCATAGAAGCCGGGAGCTTCCCAGAGCTTCTTGTGCAGAGAATGCTCCCAACCCCTCACCTCGCCATAGGCCCATGCGCTGGCGAGCGAGATGGCCGTCGTTCCCAGCACGCCGGCGTTGACCATCAAGAGCAGGACGCCATTGCGAACAAAGTTACCTGCAATCGGGCCGAGTGCCAGGGCGAGCTGTGCCGGGTCCTGGAAAGCAACCTTGTGTTCAAAGCCGTAGTTCCCAATCAGCATCATCGCGCCGGCAACACAGACGGTGAAGGTTGCGCCGATGAGCGTGTCCAGCCGCGCCCATTTCAGATCGGCGAAGCGGAGCCGCTTCTCGGCCACGCAACTCTGCTGGAAGAAGAGCTGCCAGGGCGCGATAGTCGTACCGACGATGGCTATTACAAGGAACACAAGACTGCTGGTCATGCCTCCCGCCGGCATCGTCGGAACGATGGAGTTGTGGACAACAGTCGCCCAATGCGGATGCACCTTGAAGGCAAGGACGAACCAGGTCAAATCCATCAGGCACAGTGCTATGACAATCCGCTCCCAACGCAGATAGCTTCCCGTCACAACCATCAGGGTCAAGCCAGCGGCTGACACAGGCACAGAGATGGAAGGGCTGACGCCGAGTGCGCTCAGAGCGAGCGAGATCGCGGCGAACTCCGTGATGAGGGTGAGGAAGTTGACTGCGAGCAGGTCAAGCAGCGAGAAGCGTCCCCACCACTTGCCGAACCGCTCGTAGATCATCGCGGCATGGCCCTTGCCTGTCGCAATGCCTAGCCGGGCAACCATCTCTTGAATGAAGTAGCAGATGGGCAACAGCACGACTAGCAGCCACAGCAGATGCAGGCCGTACTGACCACCGGCCTGCATATAGGTAGAGACGGCTCCGGCATCATTGTCCGCCTCCATGACGATCAGGCCGGGGCCAAAGACCATCAGGAAGGTCAGAATGCGCCGCTGCCACGCACTCCGAACGACGACTCCCGCAGTGGGAGTGGTCACGGTATCCTCTGGTTCCATCACGCGCATAGGCGTAATCCCCCTATTTCATCGCTGGATGGGTCGGCCGGACTTGAACACAGCTTTGCGTTGTCGGCCTGCACCCAGATTCCTACCAGAGGCATTCCGGGATCACCGGTGGAACGCCATACACGGACGAGAGGGCTCGGCCTGCGGACTGCAAGAATCTTGTTGTTCTGGACCTTGTTCATGATTCCTCCTTGCGCGATTCATGCAAGAGCCGGCGATGGCCGCGCGGAAGCGCAGCCATAAAACGCTCTTTCGGATCGTCGGTTCGGGAGGTGTGAGGTTGGCCCTTTGGGCCACAGTCTCACGCGCTCAAATCTCAGGTCGTATGCTGGGACGAGCGGTGAGACATCGCCGGTAGCGGAAGCTCGAGGCGGGTTCCAGAGCGCTCATCGCAACACAGGAAAGCTCTCGGGGTACTTGGAGGCTCTTGTGCGGAATTTATGCTCATAGGGTGTTCGGTTTCTCCTGCGAGAACGAAAGCTCTCGCTCTTATTTTTTTTACCATACCCCCCTAGGATATACAAGGAGATTATGTCTCAGATTGACAAAGAAAAACAGAAGCTCGTTGCTCGTATCAAACGCATTCGCGGACAGGTAGACGCCATCGAACGCTCGCTTACCGAGGAGGACGATTGCGCGGACGTTCTCATGCTTCTTGCGAACATCCGTGGCGGTATCAACAGTCTTATGGCCGAGGTGCTTGAGGATCATATACGGCATCATTTGCTATCCCCTGAAAGAAGTTCAGCTCCCCCTCACGAACTAGCCGAAGACATGATTGAGCTGGTGCGCGCTTATCTGAAATAGAGCAACAGTGTTGCAGAGATACTCCGCTTAATCCCAGCCCATCGGGCTTTTTACAAGTTCGACTCTTCGCGCCTTGCTTTTTGCCTTCACCTTCTCGCGAGAAGGAAGCAGACGGGATGAAGATCAGTTCCGAGGTGACGTGGATGAACGTCGCAAGGAGCGGGTTTAAGATGCCGACTGCCGCCAGTCTAATGCAGGCCATGCTGATCCCACCGCTGCCGATGGATGCGCCCGATGGGATTCGCGTCTACCACGACGAGCCAACGGTTCAGGACCAGAAGACCGATCGCGGCGAATTTGTCTATGGACGCCGAACACAATCAGCGAGATATCTCATCCAGAAGGAAGGTGATTACACGCTCCCATCGATCGCGGTGAAGTGGTGGAACCTCTCCACGAATCGCCTCGTTACGGCGACGTTGCCCCCAGTGCGCTTTATTGCCATCACAAATTCCAATTATGTTGCAGAGTTACCACCAGAGCCGGAACCGGTACCGATTCCGCAAGCGAAGCACATCAGTCTTTGGACAAGATACAGATTTTGGGTTCGCGTTATAGCGCCGTTCTGCGTCGGTTTTCTGCTTCTGTTCTGGACGGGACGGCGCTATATTCCGCGACTTCGGCGAAGGTTGCGGGGTTGGCGCGAGCAGCGCGAACACTCTGAGACTGCTTATTTTCGCAGCCTTCTCAACGCATGCGAAAAGAATCGGCCTGTGGAGACTTACGAGCGGCTCTTGAGGTGGGTCTCGGTTGCCGATCCGGGAGTGAAACTGGATGACTTTCTGAGCCGTACGGCTGACCCCGCACTGGCATCTGAAGTGAACGCCCTCGGCGCCGTCCTATTTAGCCAAATGCATGAGGAACAATGGCAGGGCAAAAAGATGGCTGAACTCTTGCGTCATCACCACCAGGGGACCTCATACGCAACAGCACGATCGGACTTGCTGGAACTCAATCCATGAGGGCCGGAGAGTGCCGTTTTTCTGATGCCGCCTCCATCATGGAAGTAGCGATTAAAAACGCGACCGGCAAATCTACAAGAGGGCGAGCCGGAGATACGGGAAGCGGTTCGTGATCTGCGTTTGCGGGTTCTGCCTTTCGAGGCGCGGCACGCGTACAGGCTGCTTTACGCTGCCGCTGCACTATCGTGATTCCTTCGACCGCATGATGATTACACTGCCTCTCCTTCGCATGAGCAAACGCAGGAAGCGTTGGATCATCGCGGTTTCTTATGAGAGTCAGTATCGTCCGAAGTTGTATCCAAGCGGCAGTGAGGGATGTCACAAATCGAAGATGATAGAGTCATCTTCGACTCTTGAGCCGGTGAGACTGTTACCGTTTCAGAACCTGTTCCAGGTAAGTTAAAGCGCGTGGGTCATGGGATTGCCCGAGCCAGAAAATTGCCTCTTTGCGAATCACGGGATTAGAATTCGTATCTGCGACGTGAATCAATTGGGGAACGCTTTCGTCTTTTGGCAATTGGCTGAGAGCAAAGACTGCCTTCTTCTTTACATCCGTTTCGGGATCGTTCTGAATAGCATCCGTGAGTGCCGCCGTTGCCTTCTTGCCGGCCTTCTGCGCCAACCAGAAAAGCGCTTGCTCCCGAACCTTGGTATCGCCATCGAACTTGGCCATGTGAAACAGTGCGTCTTCCGCCGCGGGATCGGAATTTTGTGAGAAATCGAAAGGGAGCTTCTCTCGAAAACCTGCATCGGTGCTTTTGCTTTCCAACGACTGCAACGCAAGAAAGCCTTCATGTCCGCGTTGGACTCCAAGCCAGAAGGCCGCCTGTTCGCGCGTATGCATGGGCGCGCCAGACGATGCGATTTGGGCGAGGGATTGGGTGGCTGCTGATGTAGCATGATAGCTAATCGATAAAAAGGCTTCATCAACGATGCTGGAGTGATCTGATTCGGATGCCTGAGTGGCAAGTTGCGTGAGGAAGGATACGCTTTCTTCTGGCTGGATCCCGGTAAGCCAGGTGAACGCAACGCCGCCTGCATCGAGGTGGCAGCCAGCCATCACCGGGCGAATCTTGATGAGTTGACCATGATCGTAGCGAAGAAGAACGTAGATATTTTGAACTGCCGGCGTTTTATCGCCTCGGTTCATGCTGTAGTTGTTCTCCTCCAATCGATATTCACCGCAACATCCATCGTCCACCTGTGATGTATCAGACCAGTTCGAACACGTAGATAAATGTGATTGTGGAAGAGCTGGCACTTCATATCCAAGCCAGAGCCGTTCAGTCGAGTGGCGAAATCGATCCACCGTTGCGGTGAGAGTTCCTCCTGTTGGTTCGATGGTGAACTGAGTATTGCTAACCTTGGGTTGCTGCGCTATCAATGCAACCGTGGATGCGCAGATGATGATTGCAACTAGATGCCTCTGCATAAGTGCTCCTTATTTGTTGAGAACTTCCATCATGTAGTCGGTCGCTTCTTTGCTGTGCATCACGGCGAGCTTTCCGACGATATCCCGTTTCGCGGAAGGATCTTTCTCAGAGCGTGCAAGAACGACGAGATCATGTGCGTCTCCAGCAACAAACAGCGCGTCGAGAACAGCTCTTTTCGTTTCTTCATCTGTACTTTTGGAATAAATCGACAAAAGCGTTGGAATTGTGGGAGAACCGCCGGCTACTCCCATGTTGCGGATTGCCTTGCGGCGGAGATCGGGGTCTTGTTCAGATGACGCAATAGCGCTGAGTGCATCCGCTCCTTTGCCGCCGGCGGCAACAAAGGCATTGATGATCGCGACCTTTGCATCTTTGCTGGTGGTCGCCTGATACATGCTCGATAGCTGTGAGACAGATCCCATTGCGCCGAGTTCGGAAATGGCGTGTCGCATCAGTTCGGGATCTGCTTCGTGCTGCGCCACCTGCTCTAACTTATCGGGAGCGCCCATAACGAGGTAGGAGTCCAGAACAGCTTTCTTGACAGATTGATTGCTCGACCTACTGTAGATATCCGCAAGCATGGCGGCGGTCTGGCTTCCATTGGTGACCGCAAGCAACCGGATGGCTTTGATTTGTAATTTGGGATCTCTTTCCCCACGAACGATCTGCCCCAGGAGATCCTGTGCCGGTTTGGACTGATCCTGAGCGAGAACAAAGAGGGCGCGCTCTTTCACACGTTCGGACTGCTGTCCCTCGAGTATTTGCTGGAGAATCGGCAATGCATTGGCGTCTCCACTCTGCATGAGCGAATTTAGGGCGAGTAGCTTGAGATCTTCATCCTGCTCCGATTGTGGCTGAACCGGACTTCCGCTTTTGCCCCGAATCTCGATCTCCAGAGCATTGCATTCTTTGAGCCAATTGCTCTTTGGGTAGGATTGACGAAGGCTGGAGCAGGTGTTCACGGCATCGGAAGAGCGGCCCTGCTTGTTTTCTACATAGGCCTTCCAGTAGAGCGCTCCATCGGCGCGACGACCATGTTGATCGATGACCTGATCAAGCAGCGACTCAGCATCCGACCAGCGGCTCTCGTTGATCGCGCGTGTTGCATCGGAATAGAGCTGGTCTTCGCGTGTGGTTGTTGCCAAGGAGTCGGATTCCGTTGGCTGGAAAATCAGCCCCGCGGCGGATGGAGCCGAAAGCGACAAGGCTCCGCAAATTGCAGCCAGATAAAACCATTGCTTTGTTTTCATTTAGAGAGTTGCTCCTTTTCGGGCAGCTTGAGCATTTGTCTGTTGTCCAGAAACTTTTGTACGAAGAACACGAATCTGAAAGAGCAGACCCTGCGTATTCATTTCCTCCTCGATGCGTGCTATGTCAGCTCCATTCAACTCGTCTGACGAGTTTGCAACCTCAACGAGCACGCGTTCGAGATGATCAAGCGCGGCACCGAGCAACGGATCGTTGTTCTGGGCGACGCTTTGGCGATACAGTCGATTGTCGACAAGAAGTTGCCGCGCTTCCGCCTGTAACGGGAGACCTACTTCTTCCTCTGCCCCGGCGTGATTCAGCTGAACGAGCAGCCGCTCCGACCGGTCGAGGTGATTATCGAGGACGAAAAGAACTACACGCTCTTTTGATTGTTGAGGTGCGTCGGCCAGAGGAGGCTTGGTATGTGCATGCTCCCAAATTCTTCCAGCCAGGAATGCACCAGCTAGAAGGAGCAGGCAAGCGGCCGCGTACGCAAACTGAGGCAACCGGAAGTAGCTGCGTTTTCTCTTTCGTTGATAAGGCTGCAACACTCCCTGGATAGACTGCCATACTTGCGCTCCATATTCTGAACTTCGCTCCGGCGGTTCAGCAGCGCGAACACTGCCGAGGAGCTTTCCGAGTTCTCCATATGCAAGCGCGCATTGCTTGCAGGCTTGAAGATGTGTCTCGGCGTCAGCCTTATAGAAATCTTCGGAGTAGTAGTGCTCGATCATTTCTTCTTCTGTTAAGTGCTTCATGACTTCACCCAGAGTGGCGCGAGCGATCGCCGTAATTTTTGTACTGCCCGAAAGACCGCTTGCTTCGCAGAGTTCGGTGCGATCCCAAGTGCTGTCGCTATCTCCTCCGTTGATCGGTCCTCCATGTGGCGCAGCACAAAAGCAACACGTTCGGTTGGTGTTAACTTCTCCATGGCTGCATGTCTCCGTGCTTCGAGCTCCTGATTTAGTAGAAGTCGATCTGGACCAGCTCCGCGATCTGCGAGTTGGACAGTTGCCTGTTCACCGTCATATTCCTCAGCAATAGGCACGACCGTCTTGCTTTTTCGCTTGTTCAAAATATCCAGTGCGCAGTTCATAGCGATCCGGTAAATCCAGGTTCGATAATTGGCTCGAGCATCGAAGTCTCCGAGCCTGCGATAGCCTCGGAGGAAGGTTTCCTGCACGACCTCCTCCGCGTCGGCCTCATTTTCGGTAATGCGGAAGGCAACACGAAAGACACTTTGGCTGTGGCGTGTTACGAGCGGGCCGTAGGCGTCTTTGTCTCCGGCAAGAACGGCCCGGATGAGCGCGTGGTCGTCATTCCCCATTCAGCGCATTAGACAGGATCGGGAGCTTGCGGTTAGGAAGAAATTTTTCTATGGGTGTGTGTTAGCTAATCGCCTGCCGACGAAAAGCTGCTGGCTTCATGAACTGAGCTCATTAGAGATAAATTCAAGTTGCTGCAAAAGGGGCTGCTCATATAGAAGCCGTATCTGTCCGGCCTTCACGGTCTGCTGTGGATGGCGCGCGCTTTGGAGACAAAGACGAGCAGGGGAGCGGCGATGACGGCGACCTTGGCGTAGCGTTCGATCAGTTCGCGCCGGGTCGTTATCGCTGGCTCATCCCCCGTATCGGGGGATGATGGAGTCACAACGTTCTCGTCTTCCGGGTGCATCCCTTGTTGTCGCTGGTTCATGGCGTTGGATGAAGCTCCCTTTCTCCGACTTTGGGGGAGATTTCGGTGGTTAGCCTCCAGAACTCACAGTCATCAGGGAGCCGTGTTCGCTGATGTGCTCGATCCGTACTTGCTCGCGCCATCCCGCGTATAGCTGCCGTTGAACAGGTTCGTGGGAGACAACGAGAGTCCGCTGAAAGGCACAGCGATCTGCGTGCCGTCAAACAGCACTCCCGTATTGTTGCTGAAGCAGTTGGAGACCACGACATCCGGCGTGCCATCCAGGTTGATATCGCCCACTGCCGCCGAGTAAGGACCAGTCCCCACCTTGAAGGGCCCGATCAGCCTGTATGGAGCCGAAGTGCTTCCCAGCAGCAGATCGACCGTGCCATCGGTGTAATTGGACACCGCCAGGTCGGGTGTGCCGTCTCCATTGAAATCAGCAAAGCCCACGTCGTCCGGTCCCTTGCCGACAGGAACGATCGTTTGCGCGCCGAATGCGCCGCTTCCGTTGCTCTTCATCACGCTTATGGTGTTGTCCTTGTAGTTTGCGACGGCCAACAGCAGGCTACTTCCGCTGCCATTGATGGCCAGTGCCTGTGGACCGGAATGCGCACCGCTGCCTACGCTGATCGCTGTTGCGGTAAATGTTCCGCTGCCGTTGTTGAGAAGAGTAGTGACCGTCCCGCTTCCGTAGTTCGCTACAGCCAGGTCAGGAACCCCGTCACCGTTGAAGTCTCCGGCCCGAATCGCCTCGGGTGCGCTTCCCACACTGATGATCGGCGTGAGTTGCACTGTGAGATTCCCGGTTCCGTCGCCCAGAAGGATGCTGACTCTATTGTCTCCGTAATCGGCGACGGCAACGTCGAGATTGCCGTCATGGTTGAAGTCACCGCTGGTGAGTGACGTGGGCGTATTGGCCGATGAACCAACGATGTAAAACGTGGGATTCCCGAAGCCTCCACTTCCATTGCCGAGGAGTACAGCAATTTGATTCATGTTGAAGCTGCCGACAATCAGATCCATTGTGCCATTGCCGCGTAGACTGACCGCATGAACCTCCGCCGGCCCGAAGCCCGACTCAATCAGGTAGGTCGTGGCTGCCTTGAAGGTGCCGTCTCCATTACCCAGTTGCACGCTGACCGAATCGGTCTGGAAGAGCGAAGTGATCAGATCCAGGATGCCGTCGCCGTTGACGTCGGCCAGCTCGGTCCAGCAGGGAAGCGTGTTTGTCCCCGTGCTGGTCGTCGTTTGAGGAGTCAGAGCCGTGGTCGCGGTTGACGTGTTGAGCGTCACCGGAGCCACGACCGGAGTGCTCGTTGTTACATCCGTGAAGGCAAGCTGGCCGCTGGGCGCAGTGAAGCCAAAGCCGAAAACGTCGATCGTCGCGGCGGTTGTGGTCAGCGATGCGAATGTCGTAGACGACTTGCCAAGGTTGGTCAGCTGGAAGTTGGACGTGGCCGTCCCCGATGCGGCCTGCACGTTGTACGGGCCACCGGGGATGCCGTTGGCGGTCATAGCGCCCGAACTTGCTTGACCGAGGGTACTGGTGGTTGCGCTGATGGTGGTCGATGAGTTGGAGAAAGCCAGGCTTGGCTTGAGTCCCGTAGGTGCCGTAAAAGTCACTGTGACGCCGGATAACAAGTTCCCACCAATGTCCGCTACCGTGGCAATCAACGGGTTCGTGAATGCCGTGCCAATCACCGCGCTTTGGCCGCTTCCGCTGGTCAACGCAATGCTCGCCGGGGCGCCGGGAGTGTTCGTCAGGTTGAAGGTCGCCGATGCGCTACCCGCCGTCGCGCTGGCGGTATACGAGCCGGCCTTGCTGTTTGCCGTGAACGTGCCCGGGCTGGCGATGCCGGATCCGTTGGTCGCCATCTGGATCGTGTTGGTTGAGTTGGAGAAAGTTCCGCTCTGTCCGTTGCTCCCGGTCGTGGCCGTAAAGGTTACGTTGAAGCTGGGAATGGCAACGCCGCCGGCGTCCTTCACGGTGACTGATAGGGCCGTGGGAAACGCCATGCCAATGGTGGTGGACTGAGTGCCGCCCCCGTTATTGATGGTCACGCTGGCCGGCACCTGGATTACGGTAGCGGTGTCACTCGCCGTCGCGGCCGTTGTCGAATTCGTATGAGTCAGGTCGCCGCCGCCCCACGTCTTCGCCGTGTTGGAAACCGAGACCGCTGAATTGGCCGGGACGTTCACGGTGAGATTGATCACCGAATCAGCACCGCCGGCTATTCCCCCCGTCGTGGTGCAGGTGACTGTACTGGTGCCGCTGCAACTCCAGGCAACACTCCCGGTTGAGGTAAACGAATTGAGAGTGTAGCCGGCGGGAAGCGTATCCGAGACCGTGATCGTACCGTTGGTCATGCCGCTGCTTGCTGTGTTGGATACGGTGATATTCCATTGGGCGGTCTGACCTTGCGTGAAGTTTCCGGTGTGGCTCTTCTGAACCGACAGCACCGGAGCCGGCAAAATGGTCACCGAGTCAGTGTTGGAGGTTGCGTTCTTGGCGCCGCCGGCGCTCACCGAGACCTGGTTGGGGACAGGGGTGGTGGTGCTCGCGGTCGGGCTTACGTTCACGTTGATCGTCAGCTCTGAGTAACTGCTGCCCTGGGCCACAGTAGAGTCATTCGTGCACGTCACCGTCTGTCCGCTCGCCGAGCAGCTCCAGCCGGTGCCCGAGGAGCTGTTGTAGGAGAAGGCAGAGTTCAGCGTGTCGGTGATGCTCAACGGATTTTTCCCCGCCGTCGGGTCACCCGTGGATCCGGGCCCGTTGTTGGTAATGGCGACTGTGAACGGCACGCCTTGCTGGCCCTGCGTGAAAGTGGCGGTGTGAGACTTGCTCACCGACACGGATGGCAGATTCGCGGTGAGGCTGACGCACCAGCCGCCGGTGAGGAAGCTCGCTTCGCCGCCTCCGGTGGGGCCGCCATCATTCAGATAGAGACTCCAGGTTCCGTTTCCGTTATAGGTGCTGGAAGTGGTGCCGCCGAAAACTCCTGCAGCGTTCGCATTGCCCAGAATAGCGGTCCCAGCAGTCGCAGCTTTGTTGGTTGGCGTGAATGGGTTCGAAGGCAAAGGCGGTCCCACTGCCGGGCTGCCGCAACTAGTTGCGTTGGGCGGGCATTGCGGGTAGGTGATGTTCGTGTTCAAGCTCGTCGGCAGGAAGGTGCCGGCAGAAACGAGATTGCTGGTGACTCTGCTTGACGCGGTATCGGAGAAGGTAACGTTGAACGGTGATGGGTAGTTGGAGACATTGCTGCCCGTCAACGAGAAGAAGTCGAGGTTCTTGCCGCTCGGGCCCACCAGCAGGGAGAGGAGATCGCCCTGGTCTTTGGTGCTGAACCCGTTCAGACTGACGGTTACTGCATTCACTGTGCCAGGCAGGTTGGTCACGAAGATGTTCGAGGGGTAAGGCGCAGCCGCTCCCGCGTCGGCTCCCTGTCCCGGGGCGGTGATTGAACCAGTATTGCAGTACGTGTAGGGCCCCGCTCCCGACCCCGAAGTGGGGATGCTAGTGGCGGTGTCGATGCGCTGGTTGTATTTCCCGGTACTGATGCCGAACTCGGTTCCGGTATTGGTCCCGCTGTAGGTGGCGACGATCTGATGAGTGCCCTCAGTTAGCGATGTACTGAGTGTCGCAACGCCATTTGTAACTGTTCCTGAACCAAGATTGGTGCTGCCGTCGACAAAGGTGACCGTGCCCGCGTTCACCGTCAATCCAGAGCCGTCGGTAACAGAAACCGTTGCAGTGAGAGCGACAGCGGCCTTTGTAGCAGGCGGAACGAATGAAGCCGGATTCGGCGATCCGCTAACCGACGTCGTGGTGGGATGGGCGTTCGCCTGCATCGTGAAATTCATGCACCAGGAACCGATGTTTCCGGCGGCACCAGGTTCGACTATCCGGGTATCGAGATACAGGCTCCAGGTATTATTTGCTCCCTGCCCTCCGAACTCCGTTGTGAAGGTGGCCGAACTGGTGGGAGCAGCCGTGGCGAACGTCGCCGGCGCAGGGGACGGGAACGTGTCCGGATTGTCCGAGCCTACGTCAATGAAATTGTCTGTTGGCAAACATGTCGTGCAGGCGGGTGCGGCGAACGGCGGGATCTGCGACGTGCCCGTGTCCGACATCGTAAGGGAGCCGCTGCTGAAGGGGTTGCCCGCCCAGGAGAGGAACTGGAACGCGTTGCCGGAACTCCCCGTGCCCGATGTGTTGTTGCCTGGCGCCTGAAGAAGGAAACCCAGGTTTGCCAGCTGCGCTTCATTCTGCAAGCTGATGTTATTCAAACTAACGGTAACGCTCTCGATGGTGCCCTGGAGCTGAGAATTACCAGTGCTCAGAGCCAGCAGGGAGGGATAGGGAGTCCCGGCGCCGGTATTGCTCAGCGCAACCGGACCGTTGCAGAAGGTGCCGGTGGACGGATTGTACGGATGGTTTGTGGTTAAGACCGTTGCCGTGGATGAAGTGCTCGCTGCGAATGAGGAATTTCCGTTATATACCGCCGAAATGCTGCGGGAACCTTCTTTGCTCCCTGGAAAAGTCACCGATGTCGACGCCTGGCCAGAAGCGGTGACGGCGACGTCATTAGCAAGAATGGGGCCCATGCCAGCACTGGAACCGGTGCTGTCGTAGAAGGTGACGGTGCCGCTCGTGACCGGTGAGCCGCCGGACGTCACGGTGGCCGTGAGCACTACCGAGGTGGGTGTGGTGGGATCGTTGTGGACATTGCTGCTTGTGAAGACAAGCGAGCTCGAGCCATTCGGGCTGGCTGAAACGGAGGTCGTGGTCGCGGCGGCGGACTCCGTGGTGAACGTGATACTCCATGATCCAAGCGATCCGGACGGGTTGAAGGTCGAACCGCTCGTATTCTGACTGGCAATATAGAGTGTCCAGGTTCCGTTAAAGTTACTTCCATTGGCAGGCAGGTTGAAAGCGGTGGTGAAGTTATCGTTGCCGCAAGTGATGCCAAGGCTTATACATTCGCTGTTGCCGATTCCCGCCGAATTGAAAGTCGAAGGCCCTCCGGAACCGCCAGCGTTAAAGACCGGCGTCTGAAAGTTAGCGTAATAGTCGACGGGTAGGTAGGTGCCCGATAGCGCGCTGGGGCAGCTGCTTATGCCAAGGGCAGGGAGCATACCGCTGAGGTTGCCCGGGCCGAACGGGCCCGTATCGGCCTGCGTGAATGAAGCGTTTGCCGAGTTGCAAGGTCCTCCAAATAGATCGAAAGCCGTACCGGAGGGGGGTTGGAGCGCCATCGACACGCTGTTCAGATTTGTGACGTTGAGATTGGTGAAATTCACCGAAATGGCCTTCACCGTGCCTGAGAGACCGGTAACGGAGACCGTGGAGTCCTTCGAAACTCCGTAGGTGCTGCTCACGGTGATGGAGTTCGATCCGCCGAAGGTTTGCGCAGAGGCAGACACTGCGAACGTGGCGAACAGGAGAATCGTTAAACCTGCAACGCCCCGGAAGGCATGTGCCTTGCGTACAACGACGGCCTGACTGGCCGCACTCGCTGTCATCTCCTGCATAAGAGTCCTCCGCAGTGTGTGGCTGCCACCGGGCTTCACTAACTGATCGAGGGTCAGTAGTGCAAACGAACCACTTAGAGCAACCGGTCGTTATCTGAGCTGAAAACGGGGAAGTTGAGCGCGCCGGAAGTGTAGCACAACCAACAAATGCAAGAAAAAAGAAAAGAGAAAGCAGGTGACGTCAACAGCTTTTCGCCCTCGATTTATTACCTGTTTCAGTCGGAAGTAACGAGAAACATGAACTCAGCAATATACGCGGGGTGATTTTCAAGACTTGCCGGGAGGGCACAATATTTACCGAATCAGTTACGGATTCTGCATTGATGAAAATTCAGGGAATCTTTCAACTAACTCGGGCAATGGATATTCCACTAATATTTCTTGCACGGCAAAGGGTAACAGTGATATTAGTGATGGGCCGTTTCCTTTATCCCCCGGATCACCGCCAAAATCTGAAGGAGGAATTTCCCCATGGGTCAGCCTTATGTCGGTGAGATACGTATGTTCGCGGGCAACTTCGCTCCAGCAGGCTGGATGTTCTGCGAGGGGCAGCTGCTCCCCATCTCCGAATACGAGACTCTGTTCAACCTAATCGGAACCACGTACGGCGGCGACGGTCAAAGCACCTTCCAGCTACCCGACCTGAGGGGCCGGCTTCCGATGCATATGGGGAACGGCTTCACTCTGGCGCAGATTGGCGGTGTTGAGACTGTCACCCTGACGACGAGTCAAATGCCGGCGCACAGCCACCCGGTCTTGGCGACAACGAATTCAAATACCGCTTCTCTCCCAAACGGCGGTTTCCTGGCCTCAGGCCCGGACATCTACGATCTGAATATAGGCGGCACCAGCACAATGGCTCCCGCAATTAGTCCGGTTGGAGGAAGTCAGCCACACGACAATTTCCAACCCTACCTGTGCGTAGATTTCATCATCTCCCTTTTCGGAATCTTCCCAAGTCAGAACTAGTCCGCCTGCAAGGAGAACAACATGTCAGAGCCATTCCTAGGCGAAATCAGGGTTATGAGTTTCGGTTTTCCACCCAAAGGCTGGGCGCTTTGCAACGGGCAACTGCTGCCCATTAATCAGAACCAGGCCTTGTTCTCGTTGCTCGGAACCACTTACGGAGGCGACGGACGAGTGAATTTCGCCTTACCGAATCTGCAGGGCCGCACGCCTATGCATATGGGTAGCACTCATACTCTGGGTGAGTTGGGCGGTGAGCAAGCTCACACGCTCACTTCCTCCGAGCTCCCGGCCCACACCCATACGTGGGGCGCTACCAACACGCCGGCGAACCAGCCCGGTCCGGCTTCGAATGTGCTGGGTGCCGCGCCGGAATACAACGGCTCCGCGACCAATCTCACAGCTATGTATCCGACTGTGCTGTCAAGCGTCGGGGGCAGCCAGGCGCATCCGAATATGCAGCCCTACCTCACGCTGAATTTCTGCATCGCGCTACAGGGGATATTCCCCAGTCAAACTTAGGCCCCAGCCGCAAGGAGGACGTGACATGGCAAACCCGTATGTAGCAGAGATAAGGATATTCCCATTCAACTTCGCTCCAAGGGGGTGGGCATTTTGCAACGGCCAGCTTCTGCCCCTCTCCCAAAACACGGCGCTTTTCTCTCTGCTGGGAACCACCTATGGCGGAGATGGGAAAAGCAACTTTGCGCTTCCTAACCTCCAGGGGAGCGCTCCGATGCATCCGGGCCAAGGCCCGGGCCTGACCTTGCACGATCTTGGCGAAACCGGAGGCTCGGATACCGTCTCTTTGCTCCAGAGCGAGATACCGACTCATACTCATACCATTAATTGCGTCGACGGGCCCAGAGTTGGGGGGCAATCCGGCCAACCGGGCAACGCAACTCTCGTGAAGACAGGCGGTACACCCGCGAATGCCTACACCAGCAGCGCCACACAGAATCAAACGATGAATGCGAATATGGTGGCCCCCGCGGGTGGGAATCAGCCGCACAATAACCTGATGCCGTATCTCACGCTTAACTTCTGCATCGCCCTCCAGGGCGTTTACCCGCCGCGGACTTAGCAAACGGTTTTGCAAGCCGGTCCGTTGCTCCCTTTTCAGCCATGTCCACTCTTGTTGTTCGCCCCACGTTGCCGCAGGACGAGATATTTCTATACGACCTTTACTCGGCAGTCCGCGCGCCGGAGTTCGAACTCGCGTCGATCCCCACGGCACAAAAGGAACTACTCATCCGGATGCAGTTTCACGCCCAACTGTCGGCGTACACTGAGACGTACCCAAACTCCTGCTACCACCTGGTGCTGCTCGACAGTAAGCCGGTTGGCCGGCTGTGGGTTGCACCTTGCGAAGGCGAATTGCATTTGGTGGATATCGCCGTCCATCCGAATCTGCAGGGCAAAGGAATCGGAACCGTGCTGGTCCAGAGGGTGCAACAGGAAGCTGCGAAGCTCAGGCTGCCCATCCGCTGCTGCGTATTCCGGTTTAATCCTGGTTCTCTACGTTTCCATCTGCGCTTGGGCTTTTCCGTCGTTCGCGAGGATCAAACGCACTACTATCTGGAATGGCGGCCCGTGCCGCTGCTGTAGTGTGCAAAGAATAGCTATCCGCTAGTGGCCATTGAGTCGCCGGTAGAGCCGGTCTTAGACTCGACCACAGAATCGATCAAGCTCCGCGCCCCACCCATCGCATATCTATTGCGCTCGGCTCGGTTTTACAAAGTCGGCCTCGGCACAACAATTCAGATTCGTTTGCCTAGCAAGCGTTCGACGGCGTCGCGCTGGTAGCGCGACATGCGCAGTTCTTCTCCGCTGTGCAGTATCACAATATGGCTGCCTTGGAACCAGGGTTGTACTTCGCGAATGCGATGCAGGTTGACAATGGTGGAGCGGTGGATGCGGACGAAGTCGCGCGGATCGAGTTTTTCCATCAGCGCCTGAAGGGTCTCCCGCACGTCGTAGACGCGACGTGAGACGTGGAGGCGGGCGTAGTTGTCTTCGGCTTCTATCCAGTCAATATCGGCGACGGGAACGAAAAGGATGCGGCCGCGCGTCGAGACCGTAAGACGCTGCGCGTAGTCGGACTGGGAACGCGTGCGGTCGAGCAGAGAGAAGAGGCGCTGTGCGGCTTCTTTATCCTGGCGGTCAAAGCAGCGGTCACGAGCGCGCACGAGTGCCCGGGAGAGCCGGTCTGCGGCGAACGGCTTGAGCAGATAGTCAACCGCATTGGCATCAAATGCATCGAGCGCATAACGATCAAATGCAGTTACAAATATGGTGACTGGCATTTGCTCGACACCGATGGTCTCAACGACGCGAAAGCCGTCCATTTCGGGCATCTGCACGTCGAGAAAGACCAGATCCGGCTGGGTGCGGCGAATGGCGTCGACTGCGGATTCTCCATCGCCGCACTGGCCGATCACACTCACGCCGGGCTCGTTCTTGAGCAGGCGCGATAAGGCTTTGCGGGCTAGGATTTCATCGTCGACGATGAGGGCGCGCAGGCTCATGGGGCAGTCTGAACGGCGGACCTTGGTATGGCAGGCTGGTTGCGCGGCGCGGGAATAAAGATGCGTGCGGCGGCACCTCGACGCCCGAGTGAGCGGAGAATAAGGGAGGCGCCGTTGCCGTAGAGGTGCTGAACGCGGGCCCTGGTATTGCGAAGACCGACGCCGCGAAGGAAGAGGCGTTCACTGCTGTCTTCTACGACGCTGTTCGCGTTGCATACCTCAAGTTGTAGGCCGCCATTCTCCATGCGGGCATAAATTTCGATCAGGTCCTCGCCTTTGTGCTTTCCGATCCCGTGATGGATGGCGTTTTCTACGAGCGGTTGCAGCAGGAGTGGCGGGACCTGGTGCTCAAGCGTCGAAGCATCGGCGTGGATTTCGACCGTGAGGCGGTCGCCGAAGCGCTGGCGCTGGATGCCGATGTAGAGATCGAGAAATTCGAGCTCGCGCGCGAGAGGGATTTCGTTGGTTCCCATCTGGTCGAGTGTGATGCGCAGCAACTGGCTCAGGCGTAAGAGCACGTCTTCGGCTGCTCGCGGGTCCTCTGGCACGAGAGTGATGGCGGCCTGCAGGGTGTTGAAAAGGAAGTGGGGATGGAGCTGCATGCGCAGCATCTCAAGCTCGGCCGAAGCGAGACGTGTTTCGAGCTGCGCCTGACGCAGGTCGCGCAGTCGTATTTGCTCGCGGAGATTGATGAAGGCCGCTATGGCGAGGATGATCCAGTAGGTGAGTACGCCCAGCAGACCGCGATCCTCGAGAGTTCCGAAGATGAGAGTGAGCAGTGGCGTATGCACTTCGTGATTAAGCGTGTAGATCCATCCGGCTATGCCCCGAAGCACAGCTTGAATTATCACGCAGCCGAAGCATGCGAATGCGTGGGGAACAAAAATGCGTTTCGTATAGTTCGTTCGATTGATGGGGTAATGCCGCGCCAGAGCGAGAACGGCAGGCGTGAGGAACGCCCATGAATACCAGTTGAACGCAGCCCAGATCAGGTAGTGAGACAGAGGCAGAATGTCGCTGTGCAGCGCATCCGCGATAAAGACCCATCCGCTCTCAAGGACCACGAAGCCTGACCAGCAGAGGATTGAGATGGGCAGCTGCGCCAAATAGGCGTCAATGCCTGGCCTCCTCGGACGCCACTCTTTGCCGGTCGCCATAGAAATAGATAGCTGCAACGTTGTTCTGCTTCTTTCCTGTCTCTTTATAGACCCTTGAGTAAGGATCGACGAACGGGATCGTGGTGCGCAAGAAGGGCCTTACGATTCGCCCTGTCCGTTCGACGATTCGCCCCAACAAATACCGATTGGACATTTTGGGATGCGGCTGAAGGCGCTCGTCTGCGTAATCTCATGCCACGCAGGGAGGCGTGATATATGCGGAGTAGATGGATCGCGATCGTCTTTTGTATGGCACTGATGAACGGCCCCGTTTGGGCACAAAACATAACGGCAACCGCACTCGATCGAGATATCCACAAATATGAGCTGTTGGTGCAGGATCAGACAGTGCAGCAGGATGGGCCGGTGTGGTGGCATCTTGCGATGCTCTATCAGGATGCGGCGCGATACCAGGATGCAGAGCGTGCCTACACCAAAGCTCTCGAGTTGCTAAAGACCGGAGATCGCGCAATGCTCGCGAACGCGATGGACGAGATGGGCACAATGTATATGGAAACAGGCAGCTACGCAAAAGCTGAGCCTTTGGAACGGGAAGCGCTTGCGATGCGCGAGACCCGGAATGACTCCATTGGCGTAGGGCGGAGCTGGATGCACCTGGCGATGCTTTCGCTGGGTAGGCGCGACGTTGCTGATGCGGAGAGGTATGCCGAGATGGCCGCGGACCGACTTGTGCCGGAGCGCGCAGGGCATCCGGCAGAAAAGGCTGCGACTCCAGAAGAAAAGATGACGGCGCTCATCTACCTTTCACTGATACGCTGCGCTCAGGGCGATTGCTCTAAGGCTATTTCTGAGTTGAGGGCGGCCAGCGGCATCGCTCAGGCGAGCTACGGCGCGGGAGGCCTTCCGGTTGCCTTTACAGATTTTCTGCTCGGCTATGCGTACTGGAAGAGCGGGGATACCCGGTCGGCCGCGGAGTTGATGAAGAGTGGCACGGCCGGCATGGAGGCGCAGGTGGGATGGGGACATCCAACATACATTGCGGCGATGACGCAGTACGAGGCTTTCTTGAGGCAAATTGGGCACAACGCTGAGGCGGCGGAGGTAAAAGCGAAGTTTGCGCGTGTGCAAGCATCGCAGCGGCCGGTGGAAGTGGCGCATGGAGAGACGATACTTGATCTAATTGCGTCGCGATGAGAGCCCGCATGCGTTATTCCGACAGGGCAGAAGCATACAAGCCAAAAGAGGAAGGAACCAAGGGCCGGTTACAAGCCCAGATCACTCAACCCTGGGTAGTCGTCCGGCCGCCGTCCAATCGGCCATTGAAACATACGTTCGGACTCTTTGATATTCAGATCATTAATGCTTGCGTGCCGCGCATACATGAGACCCTCCTGGTCAAACTCCCAATTCTCATTGCCGTATGCGCGAAACCAATTTCCTGAATCGTCGTGGTACTCGTAGGCAAAACGTACCGCGATACGGTTGCGGTTGAATGCCCATAACTCCTTGATAAGCCGGTAGTCGAGTTCTCTGGTCCACTTTCGCGTCAGGAATTGAATGATCTGCTCACGTCCCGTGGCAAATTCTGCACGGTTCCTCCATCGCGAGTCGATTGTATATGCAAGCGATACCTTTTCCGGGTCGCGCGTGTTCCAGCCATCTTCTGCCAAGCGAACTTTCTGAATGGCTGTCTCATTGGTGAACGGAGGTAATGGTGGACGTGAGGACATGGTCATATGCTCCTTCAAGCTTTTGGAACCAGCTCGCACGGCAATCTATTTGCAAGCGCTTCATTCTAACCCTCCAGCGTTTCGACATGCTCTCGATCACGGGTAAAGTCCAAACGTTCTACGCACGGCCTAACCAAATGTGAGGTCAAGAGCCTGACGCAAGAATTGAAGAATTCGATCTCAAATATGCGGTTTTCTATTTGACCCTCCTGGCCAGGCCTGTGAGCGATGTTGGCAGATTGACGGTGCAGGTCAGTCTGCTTCGAAAAGGGCAAGAACAGAAAATCAATTGTGTGATGCAGCCAGTAGCTCTTCTTCCGGTTCTACATGAACCAGCACCTCAGCGACACGTGGAACGGTCTGCATAATATGAGCCTTTACTTGGTGAGCAATCTTGTGTCCTTCCCGAACGGTCAGTGACCCATTGACGACGACGTGAAGATCGACATAAAAGCGAAAGCCGACTTTGCGGACATAACATTTCTCAATTCCGATGACGTGAGGATTACTGGAGGCCGCGACCCGCACGTCGTGTTCAAATTGCGGACCAGGAGAGGTATCCAGCAACTCACCCAACGGGTTTCGCATCTGACGGCAGGCACTGAAAAGGATGACTAGTGAGGCGCAGAGTGCAGCCCAATCGTCCGCCGTCGGGTTTCGAATCCAAAGAGCAATCGCTATTCCGATGAAGGCGAAGCCTGATGTAATTGCATCGCTCAGATGATGCCATGCATCGTTTCGTACCGCGCTGCTGTCGATCTTTTTACCGACTGATGACACATATCGAGACAGCAGAATTTTCACCGCGGCGACGGCCAAAAGCACCCACAACGTAAAGGGCTCGGGCAACGGATGTGGTGTCCGAATCCGTCGAATGCTGCCGGCAGCGATGAGGATGGCGGCGGCAACCATCGCGAGGCTCACGATAATCGCAGCTACAGGTTCAGCCTTGCCGTGCCCATAGGGATGTTCCTCATCAGGCGGCTTGATCGCATATTTCAGACCGAAATAGACAACACTCGAACTCACAACGTCGGACATCGATTCGATACCGTCCGCCATCAAAGCGAAAGAGTGACCTAAAAATCCGGCGACGCATTTGAAAAGAGCCAGAATTAGATTTATTCCGATGCCGACCAGGGAAGACTTCAAGCCTCTTTCTACTAATTGTTCAGCGGTTTGAACGTTCTTCAGGGTCATGCATCATCCGAGAGACTACGCGTAGTCGCCTTTCCAGTTTAGCCGTAGTAAGAATCGGCCATGACATCATGCCACATAGATGAGGCGCGCGAGAAGCAGCAGCGCTTCTCTAAAACAAAAACCCAGACAGAGCGTACCGCCTTGGGCTGGATCGACGGAAAACTGTTTTTCACGAACTGGGTAATGGGAGGTTAACTCGATGACCCGCGTGAGCTCCTACGGAGTTACATTGAAGTGTGCCTCTGCTGTCGCGAGCGAGCTGCCACCAATCCACACCGTGTAATTCGTTGGCTCAATGACAGCCCTGCTTTCCGTGTTATAAAAAGAGAGCTCCGGGAAGCCCAGGTCAAATGAAACCTCTCTGGATTCACCCGGTTTCAGCGTGATTCTGGTGAAACCCTTCAAGCTGCGCACCGGCTGCTCGACGCTGGCGCCCAGATTGCGCACATAACATTGCACAATTTCTGCCGCAGGTCGGCTGCCTGTATTTGTAACTATGACGGTTGCAGTTATCAATTTTTGGGCATCTTCGCGATTTGCTTCCTTCAGAGGAACTGCAGACCGGGAGAGAGTCACCTTTCCATAAACAAATTGCGTATAACTCAATCCATATCCAAAAGGAAAGAGCGCATCGTTCGGCACATCGACGTAGCGTGAGAAGAATCGGGAATCGGGCCCGGGGGGCCGCGTGAGGTCAAGGCCTGTGGCAGGACGCCCGGTGGGAAACTGATTGTAATACAGTGGCTCCTGGCCAACCGCCCGCGGGAAACTCATGGGAAGTTTGCCGCTCGGGGAAACATCGCCGTAAAGCACATTCGCAATCGCCGAGCCGGCTTCGATCCCGGGAAACCAGACCTCCAGAATCGCCGGTATGTGCTGCGCTGCCCAGCTCAGCTCCAGTGGGCGCCCGGAGAAGACCAGCAATACAATCGGGCGGCCGGTAGCGGCGACCGCTTCGAGCAGCTTCTCCTGATTTCCCGGAAGACTGAGATCCGCGCGTGATCCTGCTTCGCCGCTCATAGAGCCCGATTCGCCCAGCGCCAGTACGGCGACATCCGACCCGTCCGCCGCATGGACAGCTTCGGCAAAACCATCTTCCCGCGTGCCGTCGATTTCGGTGCCCATGGCATACGTCAACGACCCGCCGTATTGTTTCACCCGCGATTCGAGCGCATCCTTGATAGTGACGACGTCCGGCAGTCGCCTGGCGCCTCCCCACGCGCCCAACATTTCGCCTGTGTTATCGGCAAGCGGTCCGATGAGAGCAATTTTTCTGGGCTGGGATGAAAGAGGCAGCACCGGACGACCCTGAGAAACCGGTTTGTTGCTTAGCAGCACGAAGGATTCTTCCGCTGCCCTGCGCACCAGCGGACGATGTTCGGGGACGGCAGCCGTGATTTCCGTTCCACGTGAATACGGATGCTTAAAGAGGTTAAGCGCAAACTTGACTCGAAGCACTCTGCGTACAGCCTCATCCACCACGCTCATCGGCACCTGCCCCGAACGGATCAGCTCCGGCAGCTGCGCATCGTAGTAATGCGACATCATGTCCACATCGACGCCGGCGAGAATCGCCTTGCGCGTGGCCGCTGCTGCATCCAGCGCAATGCCGTGATTGACCAGCTCCATAACCGCCGTATAGTCGCTGACGACGAAACCGTTGAAGCCCCATTCCTCGCGGAGAACCTTTTGCAGCAGGAAGGAGTTGGCGGTCGCAGGGACACCATTTAGGGCATTGAAGGCGCTCATGATGGTAACTGCGCCTGCCTCAACTGCAGCTTTGTATGGCGGGAGATACACCTGTCTTAATCGGATCTCCGACATATCGGTCGTATTGTATTCGCGGCCCGCCTCGGCAGCACCATACGCGGCGAAGTGCTTGACGCAGGCAGCCACGCTGTCCGGGTTGGCAAGGTCGCTGCCCTGGTACCCCTGCACATAAGCGCGTGCCATAGCCGCGCCAAGATAAGGATCTTCCCCGGCGCCTTCGGTTGTGCGTCCCCATCGCGCATCGCGAGAAATATCGACCATCGGCGAATAAAACCACCGCACACCTGCCGTTGTTGCCTCTTTCGCAGCGATGCGCGCCACCGACCTCACCAGCTCAGGATCGAAGCTGGCTGCAAGCCCGAGCGGCTGAGGATAGACAGTGCGAAAGCCGTGGATGATATCCGCGCCAAAGAGCAGCGGAATATGCAGGCGGCTTTTTTCGACGGCCGCATGCTGAAAGGCGTTCGTACGCTCTGCGCCCACGGTGTTGAGCATCGACCCCAGCCTTCCAGTTGCCGCCAGTTCCATGGCGTTCACTTTGTTACGGGCGTCAGGATTCGCCGCGATCTGCGCCGCATTTCCTGCGTCGGCGTATCCACTGTCGTTGTATTGGACCAGTTGGCCGATCTTTTCCTCCAACGTCATCTTCTTCAGAAGATCGTCAACCTCGAGCTCGATAGCCGGAGACGCAAGCTGAGCATTTGACGGTGGAACGGTCTGCACTTGTGGCGTCTGAGCGGCTGCGATCCCGGCCAGTAAGACACCGCAAATTCCGATAACACCAATACTGCGGGTCGCACTCCGCCGCGTAAATGCTGGATCGAGAGCTTTATGAAACAACCTTTTTCTCCCCTTAGACAGAATTATCTACGCATTTGTTTCTCTATCTGTTTCCGTCCGGCTGTAGTCCGATCGTTTGCTGTATATGGGCCATCTCCGGGTTGGACATGAAATTTCGCCAAATTAGCCCCGTGCGACCATCTTCGATCATCACCGCCATGGGGGCCTGGTTCAGCCCCATCGTAATACCGGAGTACCAGTTCTCCTGTTGATTGAATGCATCGCGAAAACCATAGATATCCCAAAGTTGCGCGCCAAGATCACGATAAAAGTGTTTCAAGGCCCGCAAGGATTGCTGTGGCGCGAATGCATATGAGCTGATGGCTCCTGTGGGGGCGATCGTCCCATCGTCTTCCGTGAAGGGCTTATATTCGCGATAGCCATGCGGTCCATCGACGGCGGTCAGCCCCCACGAGTCTGCACCATAACCTTTCCAGTGCAGAGGATCTGCGATACTGTATGCCTCACTTACCAACGCTTCGTTCCGATTGTTAACAAAATAATTGGCGAACGTATCGCGCCAGCCACGCGGGTCATAACCCATGTAGGAGTATTGCGTAAAGAAGAGCGGTCCTGGTGAGCCGGGGCCATAGTTCATCTCGAGCTGGATGCCGTAGTAAGTATGGTGCTCTCCATATATGTGGCTTGTGCCTTCTGCTGTATAGCCAGTGTGGTAAAGACTGGGAGGCACGGGATGCGTCGGCGACGCGATCGCCAGCAGGTACGTGATCATTACTTCGTTCCACCCTTCCAGCCGGTTGGCGATGTGAAAGGCATAGTCCGGAGACCAGTGCCAGTAGAGCGCATCCTTCTTTGGAGTCGCGCGGAACCAATCCCATTCGACGCCTTGCCAGAGCTTTGTAATGTTACTGCGCAGACGCTGCTCCTTATCGTTGTCCTCGTGGAAGTACTGCCGCGCCGTGAGAAGGCCCTGCATCAGGAATGAAGTTTCCACCAGATCGGCACCATTGTCATAGATGCCGAAGACAGCTAGAGTATGGCCTGTTTTTCCACTCAGGAAGTGTGGCCATACGCCGTGGTAGCGGTTGGCGCGGTCAAGAAAATCAGTGATCCGAAGCAGACGGTCGACGACCTGATCGCGAGGAACGAAGCCGCGATCCGCGGCAACGACCATGGCCATAATGCCGAAGCCGCTGGCCCCAAGCGCAATGACATCATCATCTCCTGGTGTGTTTTCGCGTGTCATGCCAGAGTTCGGTTCAGCTGCGTCCCAGTAGTAGCGAAAGGAGGCTTCCTGGACCATCGTGAGCAGTTCATCATCGGTCATGGAATGCGTGGACGCCGTGACTGTTTCGGACAGTGGAGACTCTTGGAGCGATGAGGTACGCGCAGAGATCTTGTAGGATGCGGTGGCATGCGGGTCACCGATGAAATCGGCGAATCGGTTGACTCCGTATCGCTGCACGCCAACGGGGCGAAACGGCTCATCGTGCATCGACCGGTAGATCACGTATTGTGCGACCGTGGGGTCGGGCGCCGCTTCCCACTTTAGATCGATGTGTCGCTCGTAACCCTTTGCCTCGATGAGCTTCGGCATGGACGGCGCGTGGTTATTCTGTCCGGCCTTTTCGATACGAACGTCATCGATATAGAGCGTATGAGCGCTGCTATCTGCCGCACCTTGCGCAAGTATGATGGCTTCGAGACGGTGTGGTTGAAAGCTGTGCAGCGAAGTGCTCACGAATTTGTCTAAGGGAATTTGCACTCTGGTCCACTCCCCGGGCGCTAGACCACCTGTAAATGATCCAATTGAGAGCGGTGCTGTAAAGTTCTGGTCAATATCTCGTAACGCTATCTTCGGCAAATCCTCGGCACGGATGCCATCTTTTGCATAGAGCCACAGGAAAAGGCTGTCTCCGGGGAAGTCGACATTGCGGTTGCGCCATGTGTAGAGGTAAATTTCCGCATCCCACCCTCCCCTTG
>Ga0206966_1072_pt1 | contig 30681 bp, 27 predicted proteins | sample Alteio_BWOrgHeat_23_FD_152970 | JGI IMG/M metagenome (GOLD analysis project Ga0206966, IMG submission 152970) | Enriched cells from forest soil in Barre Woods Harvard Forest LTER site, Petersham, Massachusetts, United States -... | ecosystem: Environmental > Terrestrial > Soil > Temperate forest >...
ATATTGGGATTTGGGGTCAGCGCACTCATTTCTATACTTAGACGCTCGTGCTTGGATCCGAGACTACCGCCGGAATTCTGGGCGAACGCTCACCAGCTTCACTTGTTGACGGCTGCGGCGAAAATGCGCAGGTAATTTGCTCCGCCGATCTTTCCAATCTCGTCTGGAGTGAAACCAATCTTCAACATCGCATCGACAACCACGTAGTAGAACCCGACGGTCTGATCCTCCCATGCCAGATTGGTGCGCTCTCCAACCTGCGGGTGTTGTTGCCCCGGACGAAAACCGGGAGGCGGATCTCCTTGACCGGCAGGGCCGCCGTGGTCTCCAGGTGGAGGGCCCGCAGGGCGAAGACTGGGTTGGGTGAGCTTGGTATCTGTGCCGATGCACACATGATCAACGCCGATCACGTCGATTAAAGCTCGGATGTTGTGGGCATATTCCAATGGCGTGCCGGAGAGATGCGTCCAGACTCCGACTGCGCCACCAGCGTCGGCGACAATCTTGGCCTGCTCTTTGCTAATAAGTCTTGGGCGCATCATCTGCGCCATTCGTGGATCGTTCCCCAACTGGGTATCGAGACCGGTATGGGAGATGATAACCGGCCGGTTCGTAGCCTTCAGGGCGGCTTGAGTAGTTTGCAGATTTGCATGGGCGAGATCGACAACCATACCCAGCCTGTTGCATTCCTTAATGACGGACGCTCCGAATGCGGTCAATCCGCCATAGCGCGGCGGATTGGTGTACACGTCGCCCAGCGGCAGGGTGGCATCGCTGTCGTGAAGCAGCCCAAAGTGCCGAAGACCTCGGTTATAGCCTTCTTCCACACGTTCAAGATGACCTTGAAGGAAGTGGGCACCTTCAACCGATTGGATGACCGTAGGCTGTCCACTCAGATGAGCTTTCCTGATGTCATCGGGCGTTAAGGAGCGCTTCATGTTGTTGCTCTTCAACTGCCGATCCATCGATGCCAATCCTTTGAGAAAGCGATCGTAAGCGTCTCCAGGCTGATAGTCGGTTGCAAAGGTCATGCAGATGGCTGCCAGGCCTGAACGCTTCATCTCGCCCTTCAGATCGATATCTGGGCCGGGCATTTCGGCGGCGGTGAGGGGAACGTCGATGTGATTGTGAGTGTCGATCCCGATCGTCTTGACGACAATGTCGCCCACTCTAGAACCGATCGCGTTTGCAGCCCATCCCAATCGCGGACGAAACATAGCGGTTCCTGCTGTCATGGCAAGGGCGGAGAGAAACTGCCGTCTTGAACCGCTTGTCCGAATTTCCAATGCATATCCCCTAATAAATCGGTTGTAATAGTTCTCCTGGCCGGAAGAACTAGCTAGTGAGTGAAGCCCGAGGTGGTGATCCCCTCTTCCATGAGTCCGATGTTGTCGACCATCCGAATGCGGCCGTCGAGAATCTTGAAAACCTCGTTGATCTGCATCCTGCGCGGACTGTCGCCGTAATAGAGAATGGAGTACCCGATCACAACGCCCCGTTCAGCGTCGATCACTGCGATCCGAGTTTCGGTCGCTGGTCCCCACGGCTTCGGACCAACGTTGCTCTCGTAGCAACCCACTTCGCCGCTGCTTTCGACTCCGTTTCGAGAGTTGTGTGTGACGCGGTTTCCACTGTGGTAGCGGTCGCAGCGGGGATCGTAGTCCGCCTCGATCGGCTTGTGGTCGGTCAAGCCCTGGAAATATGAGGTGATGATGCGCTCCAGTTGCTCACGAGTGGAACGCTCGCCTTCGGGCACGATCGTGGTGAAGAGTGGATCATATGGGATCAGGTTTTTTGCATTGACCTGAGGACCGTCGTCAAAGTTGATTTCAACTTCTGTAATCCTTCCACCGGCAACTTTGAGCCGGGTGCCGATATAGACAGTTTTGCCGGCGTCCGTTTCTGCAGCCACATGCTCAACCACATTACCGAGAATTGGATCTGCAAAGACGCCTTGCGAGCGGATTTGCTTGACGCTTGACCACTTACTGGCATCGAGTGAGATGGTTTTGGTGTTTTCTCGGATCTCCGCTGCCGGCGCCAACGAGATTTTGCCGGTGGTATGAGCCAGCATATTGCTGTTGAACTGCGCGGCTTGCTGAAGAAGGCATGCGCGATCGCAGGTGGCAGCGACGGCTCTTCCAAAGCCAAACGCCAGGACGACCGCGATCGTGATCCTGGAATACTTCAATGTCCTTACGGGCTTCATTTATCTACCTCGTGTCCCTCTCGTCCAACGCTGATGATGTCTCTACCAGGTGTTACTTTCTGACTGGTACGCCTGCTTTTGCGTAACGACTTACGGTGGTCAGCAAATCCCGGATGGTACGGGTTTGAAGAGAGCCAGCAACTGCCCGTTCCGCATCCTCATAGACCACCCCCAATGCTTGACGAACATACTGGCCCACCGTGCAATTTGGAGAGGGATCGTTCTTGTGCATCCGAAATGTGACTTCTTCGCCCAACGCATCTCTCACTTGGCTTAGCTTGATTGCCTCCGGCTTCCGAGCAAGCATCCACCCGCCGCCTCGCGCTCCCTTGGATTCAACCAGCTTTGCCTTTCGGAGGAGAGCCAACTGACGCCGAATCACAACGGGATTCGTGCCGACGCTTCCGGCAATCAGTTCCGAGGTGACGCGTTCGTCCGGCATCGAAGCCAGCAGGGTGAGGATGTGGATCGCAGTCGAAAACCTGGAGTTCATAGATAAAGGCTTGAATTGCTACTCTCAAAAAAAAATAGTGTAACATTTTTTGTGTCGCTTTAAATCGCCGAGCGTCTCTTGAAGCATGTAGTCCATCAGCGAGAGGGGCCTTTCCATGTCAACGCAAGATTTGATACTTGTCACAGGAGCCACCGGAAAGATCGGCGCAAGTATTGGCAGGCAACTTGATCGGTTTGGCAAAGAGATTCGACTGCTCGTCCGGGATCCGAAGAAGCTCTCCGGCTTTTTGTCGGCAGAGAAGGTCATTGGCGATTACGGCGATGTCGAATCCCTCAACCATGCATTTCGAGGTGTGTCGTCGGCATTTATCGTCTCCGGTTACGTCGAACCTGGCGAACGCTCAAAATTGCATCGCAACGCGTTCCAGGCTGCACAGCGAGCCGGTGGTCGGTACCTGATTTATCTCTCTACGCTGGGCGCATCTCCGAACTCTCGTTTCCCCATGTCTCGCGATCATTATGAAAGCGAGGGGTTCCTGAAAGAAACCAGCGTGCCGCATACGATCCTTCGGGACAGCTTTTACTCTGAGCTCGCTGTGGAGATGTTCAATGAAGAAGGCGTCATGAAAGGCCCCGGAGGGCAGGGCAAGGTGTCTTGGGTCGGTCGCGAGGAAATTGCCGAAGCCGCTGCGAAATTGCTTGCAGGCGACGAACCTCTATTGGGTACATTTCTAATGACCGGACCCACAGCCCTCAGCCTCAGTGAGACCGCTGCATTAATCGGTTCTATGAAGAACCAGTCGCTTCGATACGAAGATGAGCCGGTTGACGCTGCAAAGGAGTGGCGAAGCAAGCTCGGTGTGCCCGCATGGGAAGTCGATACTTGGGTCGGCTCCTATGAAGCTATCGCTGCAGGCGAATTCGAGGCGATCGATCCAGCCCTCGGGACAATCCTTGGAAGACCCGCCGATGACCTTCAAACGTACATCGCTGGTCGCCCTGATCTCTGAAGAAAACACGACCGCCGGTCAAGTCCCGAAGTCCCCATGTGACTCGTAGTCCGTTCTTGCCACCTGGCTGAGGAGTCTTCGCAAATCGTACACTTGCCGGTCGAAGGCCCCCGAACGTTCGTCTAACGGTCAATCGGCCACTTGAACTGGGAGCAAATCCGACGCAGATCTACTCGCGAGGATTGATGCTGTACGGATCTTCCAGCTCAGTCACTTCGCTCCCAAAAGGATGGTCTCGGTTTCAAGGAGCTTTAAGGACTTCACCATTCCGGCAGTACCGCTCTTGTACTTCTTAAAATGTGGAGATTGGAGGTGTGTTTCATAAGCGTCAGCGTTGGCGTAAATCTCGAACAGCCTTATCTGTGTCGGATGATCCTTTACAGAGACCGCATACAGCGTCAAGACACCCGGCTCGACGCGAATGGAGGTTGCAATCTCCTCCTGAAGTGCGGCCTTGTACGATTCAAGGTGAGCAGAATCGATCTCTAACTCGGCAAGACGCACTACGCGTTCCTGGCCGGTCTCCGCAGACGACGGGCCCCTCAAAAGCAGTGTCCCTACAATCACGGCTTTACTGACCATTGCGACCGTCTTCGCTCTCATGTTGACCTCCTTCGAGACTTACGGTGAGCGGACTAGCGAGGCGAGATTTCAACTGTAGCTGACTGCGCCTGAGAGCCGATCATGGGCTCCAGATAAGCACTGCTCTTGTACTTCACTCTGTAGGCAGCGTCAATCGCGGCATGCACTTCGACACTGGCGGGCCGAAACACGACGTCCCAGGCCATTCGGGCAGCCGTGATCCTAGCCTCCTTCTGTCTCATCGCTGCTTTGTACCACCGTGATGACTGACCGTTATAGGCACGGACGTAGAGCCTGTCTCCCACAACCACGGACCAAACCCACGTCGGTGTTCCATAGGTGACCTCATCTTCACGCAACGGAGAGATGTGAAGATCATCCGTTTCTGCGATGCGTTGAAGTTCATCCTGCGGCCAGTTCTTCATAGCTCTCCCTGACTACCACTTTCTAACGCATCACATAGCCGCCATCGACTGAGATCGATTGGCCGGTAACATAGCTGGCCGCGTCGCTGCAAAGCCAGAGGACGGCATCCGCGATCTCCTCGGGTCGCCCCAATCGCTTCATCGGGACAAAGGTCTTCAACATCCTGTCCAGCTCCTCACCCTGACCTTCGGCGATCATTTTGTCAGACATGGGTGTTTGAATCATCCCGGGGCACACATCATTGACCCGAATGCCACGCGTCGCGTATTCGAGGGCCGCACTCTTCGTAAACCCGATCACGCCGTGCTTCGCAGCATGGTATGTTCCGCGCTGGTTCCCGCCGATAAGGCCCCCGAGCGAAGAACAGTTTACGATCGCCCCGCTACCTTGCTTGCGCATCTGTTGGAGCTCGTATTTCATGCAGCTCCATACGCCGCGCAGGTTGATGCTCATGACGCGATCGTAGTCGTCCTGCGGAGAGTCAGCGGTTTCGGCAAGAACGTTCTGAATGCCCGCGTTGTTATAAGCAGCATCGAGCTGTCCAAACTTGGCAACGGCTTGTTGCACCATGGCCTCGACCTGACTGTCATCCGAGACGTCACAGTGGACAGCCAGTGTTTTTTGGCCTTTGCTTGCGAGATCCTTGGCTACGGTCTGAACTTCCTCTTCATTCCAGTCGGCCAGCACAACAGAGGCCCCCGCTTCGGCGAAAGCCTTCGCCGTTGCCAGGCCGAGCCCCGACGCAGCGCCTGTCACCAGGGCGACTTTGTTCTCAAACGTGATCTTCATTCTTTTCTCCGTGTCTTGATTGATCGAGTAGTTTGCGTTATCGATCGATCAGCTTCGCGTGGGTTGCTGGGTAGCGTTCTCCTTCGACATTGATAGCCGAGGAAGCGGTTTCGAGAGCGTGCACATCTTCCGCAGTGAGTGCGAGGGATGCACCGCCGAGATTCTCTTCAAGTCGGGAGAGCTTGGTTGTGCCGGGAATTGGGGCTATCCACGGCTTCTTGGCGAGTAGCCACGCGAGGGCGATCTGTGCAGGCGTGGCGCCTTTCTGCTCCGCGAACTTGGTGACCACATCAACGAGCGCCTGATTGGCCTTCCGGTTTTCCTCGGTGAAGCGCGGGACGACGGCACGGAAGTCGGTGCTGTCGAATTTGGTGGATGCATCTATCTTGCCGGTTAGGAAGCCTTTGCCGAGCGGACTGAAAGGAACGAAGCCGATGCCGAGCTCCTCGAGTGTCGGCATGACAGATTCTTCGGGCTCGCGCCAGAAGAGAGAGTACTCGCTTTGCAACGCGGTGACGGGCTGCACAGCGTGGGCGCGACGGATGGTCTTTGCACCTGCTTCGGAAAGGCCGAAGTGTTTGACCTTGCCCGCTTGGATGAGTTCCTTGACGGCACCGGCGGTGTCTTCAATGGGAGTGTTGGGGTCAACGCGATGCTGATACAGAAGGTCGATGGTCTCGGTCCGCAGGCGTTTAAGCGAGCCTTCAACGACCTGCTTAATGTGGTTCGGGCGGCTGTTGGTCGCAGTCCATTTGCCGTCATTGTTGGGGTCGGGTTCAAAGCCAAACTTAGTAGCAATGATGACGTCTTTGCGGAAGGGAGCGAGAGCTTCGCCGACAACTTCTTCGTTGATGTACGGGCCATAGACTTCGGCGGTGTCGAAGAAAGTGACGCCGCGCTTCACGGCGGCGCGAATAAGCTTGATGGCTGCCGACCTTTCGGTGGCCGGGCCGAGACCAAAGCTGAGGCCCATGCAGCCGAGCCCGAGTGCTGAAACTTCGAGGCCGCTGTTTCCTAAAGTGCGCTTTTGCATAATTCTCCTGGATCAGTCGTGCACTATTCCTACATCTATTAGTCTAGGCAGATGCCCTCAATGAGACTAGAGACCATCTGATTCAAAGAGTTATGAGTAAAATGCATGAATCATGAAAAATGACTTGGGAGAGCTCTCAGCATTTGCGACAGTAGCGGAAGAACGGAGCTTTACGCGCGCCGCTGCACGGCTGGGCATTTCACAATCTGCACTTAGCCATTCCATGCGCGGCCTGGAGAAGAGGTTGGGACTTCAACTGCTCGCGCGAACAACGCGAAGTGTTGCTCCGACTGCGGCAGGCACGACGCTCCTTCAAGAGCTCACCCCCGCTTTGGAGCGGATTGAGCGGGCTCTTGCGGATAGCCGAAAACAGAGGGAGACTCCATCGGGTCGAATACGGCTCATCATTCCTCGAACAGCGATAAAAGCGGTAATTTTGCCGAAACTGGCTCAGTTTACCCGCACCTATCCTGAGATCGTGTTGGAGATCACGGCCTCCAATGACCCTGTCGATCTTGTTGCAGCGGAGTATGACGCGGGTGTACAGCTTGGCGAATTCATTCAGCGTGACATGATTGCGGTTCGGGTGACCAAAGAGCTGCGTCTCGCCGTCGTTGGGTCTCCCCAGTATTTCAAACGAAACAGCATCCCAAAACATCCGCAGGACCTTAAGGACCATTCGTGCATCGGATTCCGATTCAGCAAAGGCCTGTACCGATGGGAGTTTGAGAAGGGCCGCAAATCGCTGACGGTCAGCCCCCAGGGGCCAGCATCGTTTGATGATCCAGACCTCGTCATTCAGGCGGTATTAGAAGGAGTAGGAATCGGAACAGCGATGGAGGATAGTCTTAAGGGCCTGATTGCGGAAGGTCGATTAGTTCAAGTACTAAAAGAATGGTGCCCTTTATTCCCGGGCTATTTCCTCTACTATCCCAGTCGTCGGAATCAGCCGGCCGCGCTTGCCGCGCTTATTGACGCCCTTCGACTAGATTAGGTAAGGGAAATGCGCTTGCTGCACCTGGCCGTATAGTCGGCTACGCGTCCAATTGCGGACTCAACAACTCACCCGGGTTCGATGCCCAGTCTGTCGTTCACAGCGACTCTCAAACGCTGTTTGCAGCCTATGTAGCGTTCGGTAGTTTGTACTGAGACATGCCCGAGGAGAAATTGGATCTGCTCAAGCTCGCCGCCAGAATCATGGCAGAGTCGCGCACACGATCGTCGAAGATCATGTGGAGCGAGCCTTGGAATGTTCATGTCCGCGGCCGTCTTCTTCACAACGTGCCAGACTGTCTTTTCTGAGATGCCGTGTCCCCAGAGTTTACCCGCCCGACAGACACATCGGAATAGCGGGCCACTTTCGACGCCGGCTGCCGTTAACCACGCATCGAGGGTCTCTTTCACCCAATTCGGTACAGGAACGGTTCGTATGTGTCTTCCCTTGCCGATTTAGGTCCACTATGGCCCAGCGCTCCTCGCGACGCTACAAGTTCTCTAACGTCAGTTCTGCGAGCTCGCGGCGGCGCAGCCCGCAACCGAGCAGGATCGCCAGAATCGCTCGATTCCGCTTTCCCGTAAGAGTTTTGTCATCGGGTAACTGCCAGAGCGCCGACGCTTCGCCAGCTGTAAGCCAGTTGCCCAACCGAGAGCCCAGCTTGCGAACACCTTTCACGCGATGAATGCCAGCGGCCAGTTCGGGACTCAATAGGCCAGCATCGGCTGCCTCGTAAGCCAGTCGGCGCACAGCGGCCAGTCGGACGTTGATGGTCCCGGGCGCGAGGCCGCGCTCCTCCAGGTGAAACCGATAACGCAAAACCACTGTTTTGTTGAATGCCAGTCGTGGTTCAGAACAGTACCAGGCAACGAACTCGTCGATCGCATGTTGGTATCCGCGCCTCGAATCTGGAGAACCGAGGCTACGGAGGACTGCAGCTTTCGAGTGTTCCAAATCGGGGATACCGAGCTTAATCTTGGGTCGGTTCTTCTTGCCCTTCGCTCTACTCGTAGATGTCGTCCTCATGATTGCCGCCCTCCACTGCGACGGATCATGAGGTTAATGATTCGTTGAGCCCTGTGTCCGCTGTTACGCTGCTCTTGGGTAGGTGATCGGTAGCCGGTTTCTCGTCAGGGTGAAGCGAATACGTTCGTAAACCCTGGCCGATATCAACTCGCGTGAGCCTCGTATCCCCATACCTCATTGAGAAGTTCATCCCGGGAAAGAACTCGAAACGGATTCTGCACAAAAAACTTGAGCGTCTTGAACTCCATGGCGGCGAAGGTTAGCAGCTGGCTAGAGCGGTAGACTTCCATGGTCAGAAGATTGATCCGGACTTCACCGAACTGGACGACGCCTTCCGTATGCGGACGATCTGGATGGCGAGGATGGTTGTTGATCTGCGATGCAATATCTCGCCAGGTCAGGGGCAGGAGCCGGCCCACGCGCCACTCTGCGGCGAAAGCAATGATGCACCATTCTCTCCAATCTCAATCGGGATGAGAGCAATCTGATAGGCATCCGCGTCGATTTGGTTAGCCGGGCTGGCATGAAGAAAGGAGCCGAAGCCCCGCGGCGCCTGTGTTCAGTTCAACACGGGCACTCGCGAACCAGGGTCCGGGACCCGCAGATTGCGGGCGGGTTCAAGAATGGAAGCGAGCCGGATCGTGATCGGGATTGCTTTCTCCAGAATCATGCGTTGTCCTCTCCTCGTAATTGGCAAATCTGCATCAATTCTCATCGGGATTTCCGGCGCATTCCGGCAAAGCGCATTCTCCTTCAGAGGCAAGTCGCGTAGTAGTCGTGAAACATTCCCCGAGAAATTTGAGAAGTTCTTCCTTGGAACAAAACCTCAGCTCTTTCCCGGTGTCGACCTCTTCTACCAGGCCTTCGAACCTGCCCTCGTCCGGTTTGGTCGTTAATCCAAGTCGTATGACAAAAGCGTATCGCATCACCTTCACAGAGTATGGCGACGCTGAAATCGATGTGTGATGAATTGGTCGGTTATTGGTCTTGTTTCGGTGATTGATGCCGGAGGGATCGGGCCGTCGGGGAAGGTTGCTTGTCGCTGGAATAGCGGGACTGAGCCCGCTGTCGGAATTATTGGCACGTCATTTTAGCGGAGCAACTTCGAGACAGACTCTCGCCAGGCGCAGATCGGCAGTCTCGTATCCTTCGGTGAAGGAGGAATAAATCTCCGCAAGTTGCGTATGGTTTGGATTCCCAAGCATCAGATCAAGACGGTGCATGCTCAATGCGGCTCTCAACTCCCACGATCTTGTTCCTTGTTGCTGTGCCATTGCGAGGGCGTCAGCAAAACAGGCACGCGCCTGAGACAGAGCCGTTGATTGAGATGCATCGTTCGAGGGCTTATCAGCCTGGTTCAATTCGCTGCTCTTCATGAATAACTCGCCTTTGATCCGATGCAGATCCGCAATCGCATATCCCTCTCCGGTGTGCTCGGCACAGGTTAGGGCTTTCGCGATCACCGCCAGTCCTTCCTCTATCCGTTCTGCTTTGTTTAATTGATCAGCCAGGGAACCGAGAAAGACCGGATAAATAATTTTCGTCCCGGTGGCTTCGTACGCTGCGAGGCCTTGCCGCATCTGTTCGATCCCCCGTTGGACTTCGCCGAGTTCAGCATCAGCCCACCCGAGATCAATCTTGCCGAGCGCCACCCACAGCTCCAGACAATATTCCTCAGCAACCCCGATAACCTCTTTTGCGCGCTCTTGGGCAAGCAGCGGCTCGCCTCTCAACTGATGCAGCTGGGCGGAAAAGTGAGCTGCATAAGCCAAGCTCTGCGGATGAGCCAACTCTCTAGCGAATTCCAGTCCGACCTGCATTCGTCGCATGGCAGCATCAGGAAAGCCAAGGGCCCACAATGCCTTTCCTGCAGAACATTCACTCAGCACCTTGCAGTCACGACCGCTGATCAGAGTTTGGGGATGGGGGCGGTTTACAGAATATACGTGCGAAGCCCGATCCACGTGTTCAAGTGCTTCGCTGCATCTGCCCATTTCTAAAAGGGTAGACCCCCTTGCGCGATGGGCTTCCATGATCAGTCTTGGGTCCTTGAGTACTTCCGCAAGATCCAGCAATTGATCTGCAATCTCCAAAGCAGGTCTGATCTTCCCCCGGAACATGTGAAGCAGGCCAAGCAGATATAGCCAATTGAATAGTTGTGGCGACGGTTCGCTCAACCGGAACAGATCTTTTCCATCGGCATAAACCTCCTCCACTCCAGCCCATGCAAAGCCTTTCATCGCCATGAGCGAGACGATCAGAATCATGCGCAGTACGACCTCTTGTTGATCCCGTTCGGTAGACTTCGGCAATAATTTCAATATCGCTAATCCTCGCTGCGCAAGCTCTGCGGACTCGTGATGGGCAGATTTACGAGTAGCGTTCTCAGCCGCCTGGATCAGATACTGCAACGCAAGCGGCCAGTCGCGGCATTGTTCAAAATGCATTGCCAGTTCTGCGGCAATATCGGTGCTGCGATCGCCGTAAATCGCTACTCCGCGTTCGGCGATACGTTGATGAATTTGCGAGCGGCGCATCGCTGACATCAGCCGGTAAGGTACGTCGCGATAGAGAATATGGATGAAACGATGACGCGGAGTAATGGTCCCGTCCGGGAGCTCCGCGAGCCAGGCAGGGGACAAGAATTGATGGCTTCGCGCCAATTCCTCGCAGTGTTTTTCCACCCACTCAGCTGGTCGATCGAGGCCAGCGGCAATGGCCACGCAGGAGCATTCCATACCTGCCACGCTCGCTGCCTCCAGCACCGACCGCTCGTCGGGACTCAGTCTCTCGATTTGCTTTTCGATCAGTTGCCGCAGATTCGCCGGAACCCCGCGTTCGATCTCCGCCAGGTCAACCTGTAGCTCCCATGCTTGGTCGTTTCTGACAATCATCTTCTCGTCGGTCAAATACTCCACCAGGTTGACCATGAATAGCGGATTGCCCTCAGTTCGCCTAAAAATTGTCCTCCTCAACCCGGCTGGAAACCGGTGGCTGGGAAATCTAGTGGCCAGGTAGGATCCGATGGCCTCCTCGGAGAGATATTCGAGAGGCAGTTCGTGGCACAGACCGTGGGCTTGAAGTTCGCGTTTTACTTCTTTCAGGGGGTGGTCACCTACGATCACGTCGACTGGCCGATATGTGCCGATGACCATGAGCCGCGCAGGGTCTTGCCGCCGTGCCAAATAGGCAACCAGGTCAAGCGTGGAGTAATCGCTCCAATGTAGGTCCTCCAAGATCAGCAGCATGGGAGATTCCGACGTCAGGGTCTCGATCGCTTCGGCCATCTCGCGAAGCATCCGTTCACGCGATGTGGCGGCAACCTGCGTTCGCAAAGTTGCTCTTTCGGGCTCGGGAACCAGGGAGGGCATCTGGGCCAGCCAAGCCGACGCTTCTTGTCGCAATATGTCCAGCACCTGGGCTCCGTGACGTGAACGGCAAAGCCTCGAGAATCCCTCGAGGACGGGTAGATAGGCTTCAGCCGCGCCATACTGCTCCAGGCATTGTCCCCGCGCCACAAGTATTCCCGGGACTTGAGTGGCTTGTTCAAGGAATGCCTGAACAATGGTGGTCTTCCCGATTCCAGGTTCACCAGTAACAAAGATGGTTTGACGTTCTCCGGCGAGAGTCCGCTCTAGCCAACCTCGCATCCTGGCTAACTCAGCATCGCGACCCAGAACTCCATTTACAAAGGTAGAGGTAAGTGCGGCCCTATCAGGAGTCAGTTGCAAAGGTGGTACCGGCGCAGCTGCGCTGAGACTCTGGTCCGGGCCTGACGCGGTGAGCTTCCCGATGAATCGGTAGCCGCGTCGATGTGCGGTCTCGATATAGATCGGTGATCCGGCGTCGTCGCGCAGCGCCTCACGCAATTGACGAATGTTGTCTTTGAGGACGGCGTCACCTACGAAAGTGCCAGGCCAAATTGCGTCCAAGATCTGTTGCTTATTGACAAGTTGTCCGGGTTGCTCGAGCAACAGTTTCAATACCGCGAAAGCTTTTGGGCGCAGAGGAATTGAGCGGGTGCCCTGCCACAGACACTCGTTTGTGAGATCAAGCCGAAATTTCCCGAAAGCGATCTCTTTCGCAGCTTGGATTGTGCACCACCATTACAACAATAGCTTCCACCTTGATTAGCTCGGCGAATTCAGTGACGCAACCATGTTCAGAGCGTAGTCAGGGCTCCCCATCAAAGAGCAGGTCTAATGCGTGCTTGTCGGATCAAACGAATCAACATGACTTTAACGTGACCCCTTCATTATGACTTGCGCCAAAGCTAAGGCTACTCTCTCGAGGTGATGGAGAGAATCTCAAATAACAAACGCATTCATATCCCGTTCAATGTGTGCCGCAGACTTGCTTTCTGCAGTGATTTGGCCTCTTTCATAGCAGTGTCGCCTGCGACGGTGGCAATCCGGACCAATGCCGCCTCAGAAAATGAGCCGAGTACGGCATGGCCAACCGCAGACTTCGGTCTATTAGGTTCACCACCAAAACATCACGCCAACATGACCTCTACATTATGACTCGCGCAAGGGCTACGAATAGCCTCAGATCGTGATCAAGGCTGTCAACGCGCAAAGCTTCTGACAATACCTAAGAAGAGGATCGGAGCAGCATGCGAGCGCAAACTGTTTCACAAACTAAAAAAGGAGAATGATGTGAGTAAGAATTGCAGTGCGAAGTTCCTCAACGGTAGAGCGTATACAACCATCGCTTTCGGACTCCTGCTAGCTCTTGTACTGGGTGTGGCTGGCGTGGCATCCGCTCAAGAATCAACGAACCTGAAATTCAGAGGCGGCATTGGGGTCATTCCTGTTACCGGTGTTGCCGCGAACGGATCTGCGACCCTTAACGTCGTACGCGGTATCAATCCTGCCGGGCCTTGGCGAATCGCGGACCTCAGCGCGGATGTGAGCTACGAGGGGCGGATCAGGATCAAGGGACGCGGCCTTCTGCTTGCCGCCGGAAATGGTATAGGGACCAACGCTGGAGCAAGCGTTTTCGCTACTCTGTTCTGCGGCGCCGCTAACACGGCCACGGCCCACAGCTCGAATCGAGTGGCCCTCGATGTGGACGGAGACTTCAGAATCGACGAGGTTTTGTCTCCTGTCCCCCCGACTTCCTGCGATACACCAGTGCTGCTTATCCGAAATGGAGCCGGAGCTGGAGTGTGGTTCGCTGCCGGCATTCCGGAGCTCAAGTAAGAAGGGCCGAGTGAATTACGTCGACGTTTAAACACTTGAAGTAACACAAGAAAATTGGAGAACAAAGAAATGAGCCACAACTTTTGTCAGAAGTTCAAGACTGCGCGAGTTCGAAGCCTGTTCCCGGCCGCCCTCGTGCTTGCATGCGCATTTGCCACGGTCATCCATGCCGGGGCGCAAGTCACGCCTCCATCCGTTCCCGACACCATTGCAGTACCGGAGGGAAACTCTCTGTACTTGGTCGGCCACGCCTTCGGTAGTCAGGGCTATACTTGCCTGCCTACGAGCACCGGAGACGCTGCCTGGAATCCAACCGCACGCCCCGAAGCCACACTCTTTACCGATTTCTTCGAGCAGCAATTCCAGATCATCACCCACTTCCAAAGCATCAATGCAAACCCCAAAGCGGGCATTTCCGTTCCCCAAAGTGGGAACGCAACGTGGCAGAGTTCTCTCGATAGCAGCAGGGTGTGGATGGTAAAGAAGAACGGTATCGACCCCAGTTCTGAAATCGACAGTTGTCCGAATACAGGCTCGATTCAATGTCTGCTGTTGCAGTCAGTCGGGAATCAAAAGGGGCCTACCGGCGGCAACCTCCTGGCCAAAACAACCTTCATCCAACGTTTAAACACCAGCGGAGGAGCTGTTCCTACCAGCTCCTGCACCGTGGGTCAGACTCAGCTCGTGCCTTACACCGCCGACTATTTCTTCTACAAGGCGGACAAAGAGTAGTTTTCACTTTCCTTAACCGGGGAGGCGGATGTGCACGCGTAAGAGTTTAGTACTCTTCGCGTGCACGCCCGTGGGCTGACATGTGCAAAAAGCTCACTCCACCACCAAGGTACCCGCATTCGGACCAACCAAATCAGAGGAGGACAGATGAAATGGAAAATGAACGTGCCTGGCTGTTTCGGCTTTCTAACCGCACTACTTCTGACCTGTGCAGCAGCGGCACAAACGAAGATCTAGAAGCGATTGCCACTCTGAAGCTTTACGCCGCCGGGGAGGGCAATTCTCTCGCCGTTGGGATATCCCCCTCCAACGTAGTCTTTGACGGCAGCAGTATCTTGGTGTCAAACGGCCCGAGCCGTTCGATCACCAAGCGTCGAGCAAGCGACGGAGCCCTGCTTGGGACTTTCCCCACTCCCGACTTCGCTACCAGCATGGCATTTGATGGGGCCAACATCTGGGTGGTGAATCCGTATCAGCACAGCGTAACCAAGCTGCGAGCGAGCGACGGAGTAAACCTCGGCTCTTTCCAGGTCGGACTCAGTCCTGGCGCGGGCGTCGCATTCGATGGCGCGAACATCTGGGTCTCGAACTCCTTTGACAACATGGTTACCAAGCTGCGCGCCGGTGATGGAACGAACCTGGGCACTTTCCCGATGGGCGTGGCCCCTGCAGGTGGGGCTTTCGACGGAGCTAATATCTGGGTCGCGAACACCACTGACGATACTGTTACCAAACTTCGCGCCCGCGATGGAACGAACCTCGGAACCTTTCCCACAGGACATGGGCCGAGAAAGCTCGTTTTCGATGGCGCCAGTATCTGGGTTGCCAATTCGTTTACGAATGATGTTACAAAGTTGCGGGCCAGCGACGGCTTGAACCAGGGCACGTTCTCAGTTGGTCATGGTCCCGTGGCTCTCGCCTTCGACGGCACCAGTGTCTGAGTGACAAATTTCTCCGATAACACAGTCACGCGACTCCGCTCCAGCGACGGACTGGGCTTGGGAACCTTCCCTACAGGGAGGTCATCCGTTGGCGCTGCCTTTGATGGCGCGAATGTCTGGGTCGTGAATACAGCTGACAATACGGTCTCGAAGTTATAACGGGGTGACAAGATCAAGGTTGTGCTTATGGCTCGCAGTTGCTTGCATCCTGCCCGGCAACTGTCGTCGTTACGAAAACAATGGCAAAAAAATAGAACCAATGCCGGGAGAAAGTTAGGTGCGAGTCGCACAAAAAAGACTGCGCGAGTTCGAAACCTGTTCGTGGCCGCAATGAGTGAAGAACGAGGCCAGGGACATCAGTCACCAAAGAAATAGAGTGCCGATGCGTTCACAGAATCAGAGAGTGATGCAGCCGGCCCTGAATGGAACGGCGCACTGAATTGAGGGCCCCAACGAATTGGAAATGGAGTAAATCAATGAAGATTCTAAGTTCCTTTGTGCTTTTGCTATTGATGTTGCCTTTTGCCACGAGAGCTGTAGGTGAGAACAATCGTTCTGCCGCGGAGCCGGGGCGTTTCGTCACCCTAAAGCAGAGCGACGGAAGTGAATTCCGCGCCTTTGTCGCTGGACCTGTAAACGCTAAGGCCGCTGTTTTAGTTGTCCACGATTACTTCGGCATCTCCGATGCCACGAAACAGTCCGTGGAACGCCTCGGCGCTCTTGGATACCGCTCCGTTGCCGTCGATCTTTATGAAGGCAAATCGGCGACCAGCCATGAGGAGGCGGTGAAACTGATGCAGTCCTTAGACCGAAAGGCAACTGACAAGATTCTGCAGGCTGGACTCGATTATCTGAAGCAAACCGGTAGGAAGGTGGCAACCATCGGATTTAGCATGGGCGGACCGGAATCGCTCAATGCAAATTTGAACGATCCGGAGGCGGTGAGCGCAACGGCGATGATTTACGGGTCCGGCTTTGACAAGATCGATACGAACAGGCTCGAGCACCTCAGGAGTCCCGTTCTGGCGATCACGGGGGACGAAGATACTGGTGCCATGCAGTCAGCCATCAATTTCCTTTCCAGCATGAAAGAGGCAAAACGACCGTACGAGATGCTCGTTTATCCCGGTGCGGACCACGGTTACGCGCAGCCACTCTTCAATAAAGGAAAGAATTACAACCCGGAGGCAGTCCGTACCACCTGGGTGCTTGTCGAAGATTTTCTCGACAGTCATTTGCGGCGCTGATGTTGAGGTCGTTCGTTGAGAGAAAAATGCGATCGCTGGATTGCTCGTCTGGCTTTCAGGAAGGGCACCGTTGCCAGCGCGATCATGGGATGGCATCGCTTCTTCGCCACAAATAAATCTGCTTTGAGGAAAAAGCAAACTCTTCCGAAATCTCGTAATGTCCTGTAGGGCAGCTTACCTTCCCCAGGCAACCGTTAAACCAAACGGACACATGTAGCCAACTGGGCCGCGTGCAGGAATGCGGCAAACGGCCTTGCTGGACGTGTGTCTCGGACAACCTCAACCCTCCTCGGCCGGCACGCGGGGGGCGCATCAGCGCTGGTGCCCTTTGCGCGTAGTTCCCCATTCGCCCTCTGTTTGGCTAGTCTGGAATGCTGATCAGGAATATTGCATGAAGGGAGGTCCAGAGTGGCACGGACATCAAGGGATACCCAGCCAACCACTTTTAAGCAGCCTAGTCGAAGATCATTCCTTGAGGGAGGAGCGTTGCTCCTGCTCGGTGGTGCAGGACACCTGGCATTTGCCGACGATGCGTTGCCGCCTGAGAGGTTATTTAGCATCGAACGCGTGTCGAAACACGTATACGCGGCCATTGCTCAAACCACGCCGGTGGTCAATGGAAATTCCGCAATCATTGTGACGCAGGAAGGCCTGGTCGTCGTTGATTCCCAATCATGGCCAGGTGCCGCGCATTCTCTCTACAGTCAGTTCAAACAAGAGATCGCAGCGCTTCCGGTGCGTTACCTGATCAATACCCATCATCATCTCGATCACGCACATGGCAACGCGGCTTATGCCGAAATGTTCGGTTCTCGAATGGACGTCGTTTCAACCGACCTCAGTCGCGCTGCCCTGGAGCAGGCAACGCGCTGGTTTAACGGTTTTCTGCAAGACAGACCTGTACCCTCCGCGCAACTTCAGAAGGTTCCGAATCAGGAGCGGTACTATCAGTTCGTCCAGGGGTACATCAGCGGTTTGAAGGACCAGCTGCCCACACTCGAATCTGAAGCTGCTCACCTGGACGGTGCCAGGAGGGCAGTTGCGGAGAGCCGCATAGAGAGCCTTCGCTCCTATTTCGCGGAAATGTCCAGATTCGCTCCGACTCTCCCAAACGTCACCTTCGACCGCGAAGTTACGTTGTATTGCGGCGATGTCACGGTAGAGGTGCGTTATCTCGGTCGCGGTCATACGGCCGGTGACGCGGTCGTATTTATCCCAGAGGACCGGGTTGTTGATACTGGCGACCTGGTACACGGACTTGAGCCGCTGTTGTTTGAGGCGTATCCGGACGAATGGCCGGCTACGCTGGACAGAGTGTCAGAACTGGAGTTCGACATCATTGTGCCGGGCCATGGGCCGGTACAGCACGGACGAAAGACGTTGAATTTCTTCAGGGACTACCTGACGGAACTGAATCAGCTTGTAAGGGAAGGCGTATCTGCAGGCAAGAGTCTGACAACGTTGCAGGCCGAATTGGTTCCTGCGCGATTCCGCTCGCTTCGGGAGGAGGACTACGGGCAAACCCTTCAGAGAAACCGTGAAGCGCTGTTAGGTCTTCCAGCTGGACAACCGCTCGGCCCAGTGGTCAGTCAGGGCGTTGAACAAGTCTATTACTACTACGCCGGGAAGTGACTATCTGCCTAACATTGGGCTTGTTCGAGTGGCACAACGGACAATCGGCCGAACATGTTCGGCTGCGTAACCGATGAATTGTCTGACCATGGATGTCAAAACAAAGAGCACTCAAGGTCACGTGTCTGTATAGTCGTTAGCCTTGATCGGAAATGCCTCGGGGCAGGATGCTGAGGGCGCGGGGATTGCTCCGAGGCATTTTCGATAAGGAGACTAGAAGGAAGAGGCTGGCAGTGGTGGGCGCTGCTATGGAGCTGAGGGCGAGGCTTGGCCTAGGTGAACGCCGCGACGAGTCTGGCAGTGGCGGCCGGTCTGGGGTGTGATGCGAGGTAGACGTGCGAGAAAGAGGCAATTCCGCGACCAGCATGGCGCCAGTAATGCGTGATAGGGCGGTAGTTTTGCGGTGAGGACGTAGGAGTGCGAAGACGTGCCGGCACGCGTTTGAGAGCGATTGTATGGCGGCGGAATCAGGAAGAGTCGGGCAGTTTGCATCGAAAGGCCAGTTGTTGCGCGGTAAGGTTGGGCCCGATGCGCATGTTGGCTCCGCAACGTGGGCAGCGCCAAGTAGCTGATTGGGAATTGGCGATGCGCAGATTGGGCTGAGGTTGGCATTCGAGCTGAAGACGAGCCAGTGCGAGTAGAGCGGTACGGTGGGCACTGGCGAGATAGCCGAAGTGGCGGATGCGGACAAAACCTCGGGGAAGCACATGTTGGCAAAAGCGGCGCAGGAACTCGGTAGCGGTAAGAGTCATGATGCGCTGCTTATTCCCGTGTGCATAGTCTCTCCATCGGAAGGTCACGCTATGACCGTCGAAGCTAAGCAGCCGCTGATTGCTGATGGCCACGCGATGGGTATAGCGGCCAAGATAGCGCAGCACGCATTTGGGTTCACCAAAAGCGGGCTTGGCATAGACGACCCAGTCTTGCAGTAGCAAGGAGTGCACGAGGTTAGAGGAGAGGCTCGGAAGATGTGGACGGGGCACTCGTTGAAGGAGATCGAGAAACTTGCCGCGGAAGATGCGGCTGAGGACCTTGACGGGGAGGAAGAAGGAATATTTAGGATGTACCCAGCGGGAGTAGCTTGGTTCGAAACCTCCGGCGGGAACGACGCAGTGGAGATGAGGGTGCAATCGCAGGTTCTGTCCCCACGTATGCAGAATGCTGAGGAAGCCGATCTTGGCTCCAAGGTGCTTGGGGTCTGCCGCAACTTCGAGCATGGTCTGCGCGCTAGCGCGGAAGAGCAGATCATAAAGTAGCCGTGGATAACGCTGACAGAGCGGGTTCAACTGGTGAGGCAAGGTAAAGACGACGTGGAAGTAGGGCACGCTGAGCAGATCCTGTTCTCGCCGTGCGAGCCAGCGCGGACGCGCTTGTGCCTGGCACTTGGGACAGTGCCGGTTGCGACAGGAGTTATAAGAGATGGCTTGGTGGTCGCAGCGTGAGCAGGCGTCCAGATGGCCTCCCAGTGCAGCCGTGCGACATGCGGTGATGGCCCGCAACACGTTGAGCTGCTGGTAACCAAGCCAGGAGCGGTTCTGTTCCCGGAAGTAGTCACCCCGGACGCGAAGGATATCAGCCACTTCCACGGCAGGCCGAGTCATCAATTATCTTTTTTCCGGTGATAGTTGTGGCCTGCCTGGCTGACGCTGGAGAGTTGCAAACTCTCCAGCGGGTTGGCTACTGTCTGTAAGTGCCGCTGCGACAGATGAAGGTATTTGGCTGTGGTCTCCAGGTCCCCATGGCCGAGCAGAACCTGGATGGTACGCAGGTCCGTTCCCGCCTCGAGCAAATGGGTGGCCCAACTATGGCGTAAGGTGTGAGGCGTTACGTGCTTGGTGATGCGGGCGTGGACGGCGGCTTCTTTACAGGCGTACCAGACGGTCTTGTCCGAGATGGGCCTATCCTGGCCTCGTTGACCTACGCTGCTGGGGAAGAGGTAGATGTGAGGTTTTTTCCAACGCCAATACGCACGCAGCGTTTCCAATAGGGCTGGGCTAAGTGGCAGATCTCGGCCGACACCGCCCTTGCCGCGCTCCACGCGGATCATCATGCGCCGGCTGTCGATATCGCGCACCCTCAGCATCGACACTTCCGTCCGCCGCATGCCGGTGCCGTAAAGCGTCATCAACAGAGCGCGCTGCATGAGGTTGGCGGCGGCATCGATCAGTTGGGCAACCTCCAGGCTCAGCACCGTCGGCAACCGACGATGATCCTTCGGATAGGGCAACTCCTCTCGGAAGTCACGTCGCTTGAGTGTTCGAACGAAGAAGAATCGTAGTGCGGCAACGCGGGCCACCACGCTCCCAACCGCCAGCTTGCGCTCGGTGAGCAGATGGGCCTGGTAGCTTCTGAGATCATCTGGCCCTAACTTGTCTGGGGATTTTCCAAAGTGTACGGCGAACTGCTGAACCGCCTGCAGATAGCCGCGGATCGTGCTCTCGGAGTAGTTGCGCCGCTGGAGTTCTTCCAGCATCTTCTTGCGTAGATGGGTCACAGGAACCTCCTTCCTTGTGACCCAACCTTACCTCAGCTACCGCTGCTGGTTGCTCCGCGCTCAGGCGGTGTCCGCCGCGCCAGCGGCTTCGTTCTAGTCGGCTTTTCGTACAAGTGGCGTTCACTCAACTGGTGATAAACGACGTATCTGCCCATCGAGCGAGGAAATTCTGGAAACACCCGTCGCCGCAGTCGACCTTCGCTGGGCCGAACTTGCAGTGCAAAACCTGCGCGGGACTCATCTTCAAATCACTGTAAGAAGTAATGGATCGAATGAAATCCTCGCCACCGCAAGGGGCTTGTAACGAATGTCTCAGGTCCACACCGTAACGCATCTCCCGGTACACTCAGGGAAGCTTCGCCGGGCTCTGTTACTTCATCCGGCTAATTAGGAGGCGAAGAGGCTACTGAGCCGGATGCCAAAGGAACTCGTAAGACTAGATCACGTGTGGCGGACGCCACTGCAGAATTCCGGTAAGCTTTGGTAATGCCGCCTAGCAATAAAAGGAGCTGCGCAACTACTGACTCAAGGCGGCTCTGATGACATCCTCGAAACGGATCTTCGGAAGTTGCCAGGAGGGTTAAGCTGAAGGTGCTCTGGCGTTTCCGCAACCACCATGACTGAGGTTGTCCGAATCCCATGTTTTCAAGATTGACTGGTCGGGTGAATCCTCGCAGTAGAGGCAGGAGCTATTCGCGTCCATCAAAGCCGCAGACCCGGTGCGGTCGGGTTTCTGGATCGCATTGGATGGGCTTCGCAATCAGCTAGCAGATAAGATCCATGAGCCCGGAGCTGTCAGCCGCATGATGGGTAGTTGGTTTTATGAAGACAACGCGTAGAGATTTCCTCCAAGCATCCGCTCTGGCGTCGCTCGCAGCAGCACAGCAAGTGGCGAGCGTCCCGGCCCCGGCCCAATCCATCGAAACCACCCCAGCGACCGAAAAGCTGGATGGCTATAAGCTCGCCGCCCGACACACGATCCGAAGGGAAATACCCGGCCCTACTTTCTTTGAAGGGATGCTGCTGGGAAATGGCGATGTTGGAGTCTGTGCGCTCGTGCGGCCGGACGCGCTCGGCCTGCATTTCGGCAAAAACGATTGCTGGGATATCCGTGTAAGCGAGGATATCGCGGAGCATGTTCTGCCCTTCGCTGAAGTCCTTAAGCTCTGGCGGCGGGCGAGCGAAGAGGCGAAGCGGCAAGGCAAACCGGACATGCTTTATCTCGAGTCCGGAATTGATTTCTTCAACGACTACTCAAAAAGAGTCGGTACCTCCTATTCGAATAAGTGGCCACGTCCGTGGCCTTGCGGCACTGTCTGGCTCAACTGGGATCCGCGATGGGTTGCGCCAGGTCAATACACGTTGAATCCCGCAAATGGCACCTTCACGTTGGAGCTCAAATGCACGAATCCTGGTATCGATTCCCGCAACAGCGATGCAGACGGCGGTTCGCGCAGCATCCAGCTCACCTGCTTTGTCGATTGGGCCACTGGACTGGTGTCGGTTTCGACGAATGGATCAGTACCGCTGCTATCGCTAGTTTATTCGCCAGAGATCGATGGCTTTCATGGTGGACCATTTGATCGTGGTCACGTTGACGTTAAACCAGAGCTTTTACCCAAACCCGAAACCGCTGCCAAGACCGGAGATGACTTCGCCGAATTCTCCTGCTTCCAGTATCTGCCCTCCATTGGCCCGGCTAGGGAGCTTCCATCGCCGCCGAAGTCTGACAAAGACCGTAATTTCTCTTTGCATGGGAGGATCGCCGGGCGCTGGTCGGTTACGTCGGCGAAGCCATCGACGGACGTGACCCTCGCTTCCATCGGGGAACAGGCGATTCATCTCGATGTTCTGCTGGTGACGCCGCGTGACCTCTATCTCAAGCGACTGGAGGAACAGGCGTCTTCTGGCAAACGCTGGGTTTCGGTTCCGCAAAATCACGCTTTCAGCGCGGAGGACTTGGACACAGCGGCCCATGCGCAGACGCAGGTGGCCCGTTTGTCAGGCACAGAATTCACAGATCGTCAGCAAGATTCCGAAAAGCACTGGCGCGAACACTGGTCCCGCTCCGCGGTCGAGCTCAAAGACAAAGATCTGGAACGCATCTGGTATCACAACCAGTATTTCTTGGCTTGTTGTCTACGGAAGCATAAGGTAGCTCCGGGCCTCTTCGCAAATTGGTCAGCCGGCGACATCGGTACCGCGTGGCACGGCGACTACCATCTGGACTACAACTGCCAGCAAGTCTATTGGGGTGTCTTCTCAAGCAATCATGTTGACCAGCACCTCCCCTATGTCGAGATGTGCGAGAACCTGACCCCCATCGCGGAGAAGTTCGCGAAAGAGAACTTCAACCTGCCGGGTGCATTCTTTCCTGTATCCGCCTATCCGGTGCCCAGCCAGATCGTTCCTTATCCGGTGCCGCCGTGGGCCTATCAGATCAGTATGACTCCATGGATCGTGCAGAGCCTATGGTGGCAATACCTCTACACGCAGGACGACGAATATCTCCGGCATGTTTATCCGATCCTACGCAGTGCCGCGCGTTTCGTCGCAGCTTTTGTCAAGAGAGGCGACGATCAGCTGTACCATTTCATCCCCACTGTCTCATCAGAGAACTGGGGCTTCACTGTAGACTACCGGCTCAACAAAGACTGCATTCTTGACATCGCCCTGACTCGCTTTCTACTCAGTGCGGTGATCGAAGGTTCAACTGTGATGAGTATCGATGAAGAAGAGAGAGCCCAGTGGCGCAATATTTACCGGAATCTCGCCTCCTATCCCAAGGCCAACGGTCCCTATGGCGAAGTATGGCTCGATATCATGAATGGGCCTATCGAGCACATCTTTAATGTGCCGATCACGCTGGCTCCTGTCTTTCCTGGGGAACAGGTCGGAATCGGACAGGAACCTCAGGAATGGGAAATCGCGAACCGCACAGCACACACACTAAGGCTCGAGGGCGGTAACGACCTCGTGTACCAACCGCTGATCCGCGCGCGGCTCAGCATGTTGGACCTGGATTGGTTCAAGCGTGAAGTCCTCTATTGCACCTTGCCGAACGGCATCGCGAATGATCGCGTCAGGCAATCAGGAGGACGATACTCGCAGTCGGTGGACTTCGACTTCATGATGCGCATGGGCGTTTGGTGCGAAAACTTCGCTCTCCCGGCGGTATTGAATGAATGCATGATGCAGAGCTATACGGGAACGATTCGACTCTTTCCCAATGCGATGAACATGGGCCCCGCACGATTCGAAAGCCTTCGAGCTGCGGGAGCTTTCCTGGTGAGCGCGGTCTACGATGGTCGCACAGTGACACACCTCTCCTTGCTCAGCGAGAAGGGTAAGACTGTCCGAATGTCGGCGCCTTGGAAAGAGAAGAGGATTCGTGTGACGCGTATACGCGATCGGGGGGCAGTGGCCGTCTGGAGCGACGGCGAAGAATTTCGTTTCGAAACCGAACCCGACACGAGTTATCTCATCGAGCCCAAGTGATCTGGGTCTCTGATTGTGGAAGTTTCCCGATTCTCAAATCCGGATCAGCAATAGCAGGCTCCGATGAGATGTTTGCGTGCAAGCCGAATCCTGCCCGCCTCGTCGTCGCGCGCCAGAAACTTGATCATGTATTTGCCCGGCAGCAACGTAAATCCGTATCATACTCCACTGGCCGTTTGGCCAAATCAGCGGCAGTCGCATCTGAAAGCTTGATGTTCACGTTGTCGCGCACATTAGTGAAAGTGGTGCCTTCGGCAAGGTCCTTAATCTCGCCGACCAAATCAATAAGCGTGTGTGCTCCGCGCCGCCGCGCTTCGCCAGGGCAAGCTCGCTGCCCGGAATTTTCACGATGATCGGCAAGGCTCTCAAAAAACACACGGCTGATGGGCTTTCCACGTAGACCAGCTATTTCACAACCCAGGGGAATCACCGCAAAGGAGAATCGCCATGAATAAATTAAACGGAAAAGTCGCAGTGGTCACAGGAGCTTCGAAGGGTATTGGAGCTTCCATCGCAGAGCATCTGGCAGCAGAGGGCGTTTCGGTTGTAGTGAACTATGCCAGCAGCAGAGCGGGCGCAGACGGCGTCGTAGCTCGAATCACCGGGAAGGGCGGAAAGGCGATTGCCGTTCAGGGGGACGTCTCCAGGCCGGAAGATATCCAACGGCTCTTTTCAGAGACGAAGAAGGCGTACGGCAAACTTGATGTGCTCGTGAACAACGCCGGCGTCTATGAATTTGCCCCACTGGAAGCCATCACCCTGGAGCACATCCAGAAGCAGTTCAATCTCAACGTCGCTGGTTTATTGCTCACTACACAGGAAGCGGTCAAGCTGTTTGGGCCGGAGGGCGGTTCAATCATTAATATCGGTTCCATCGTTGGTCCCATGCCGGCTCCGCAAGCCTCCACCTACAGTGCAAGCAAAGCTGCGGTAGATGCAATTACGGTTTCCCTCTCTATGGAGCTTGGCCCGCGTAAGATCCGGGTGAACTCGCTTAACCCCGGCATGGTCGAAACCGAGGGCTTGCGTGCCTCCGGGCTCCACGAGGGTGAATTTCGAGAGCAGCAGGACAGGGAGACGCCTCTTGGCCGGATCGCCCAGCCGGAAGATATTGCGCTGGCAGCCACGTTCCTCGCAGGCGACGATGCCCGCTGGATTACCGGGCAGGTTATCGTAGCTGCCGGCGGAAAACGGATGTGAGCATTCCGATCGAGCTTGAGACCGGACGCAGCCCGCGTTCAGCCTCAAACTCCTTAATTAATCCTGGCATGTTGGAACGTTCTTGGGTCTACGAAGACCAGTCACGGTTTCTTTGGTCTGCTTCTTCATGGTCGAAGCCTTGGAGCTTGAAACCATGCGTCAGGGAACGTTGCACGGGGCAGAGAAGTTAACCGATGATGTGTGCTTGCTACTATCGAGGGGAGTTTCTAAAGAGCTGGTACAAGAAGATCGTCGCCAATCCGCCACCTCATTTAGAAAAGCCGCATTCGAGTCGCACTACCTCCTGGAAAGTTCCGTTTCAGGTAACTTTACAGGAAGAGTGCGCTCGATCTACCAAGAGTGACTTTTTGGCGAACACGAAGATCCGCCCAACTTGGGGCGGAGGGATGGTAGGCTGTTCGGGATGCTCGAGGTAATAATAATGCTGCGGAAGGTGATGACGTACGCGGGGGTGGAGTTGATGGGCGTACCGAATAAAGGTGTCGGGTAATACCATCCCCGCCGCATGACCCGATGGCAATTCAATACGACTCAGGTGGAATTACGCAGACCATACAAGGGAGGCGTGAAATGCGCATGGCGCGACTAATTACCAGCCTCATTTTGGCGCTTGTTTGCGCCTATTTGCCGGCGCAGCCATCAGAGCAAAAAATAGCCGCAACCGGTAAGCTCGTCCGAGCTATGGCCATCGGAGGAGAATCGACAGGCTGGATTCTTGAACTCGAATCGGCGGTCACTATCGACGGTAAGCCGTGGAATTCGATTCTAGTTAGTTATCGCAAGACCGGAAAATTGGAGAAATTGGAAAACGCACGTGTGAGCGTCACTGGTAAGATCGAACATCGACACGAGGTGGAGAAGGGTGAGCACCTTGTCCTAGATATTTCCTCGATAAAAGAGGCCGAAGCTACAGCCCAACCAGCACCAGCGCAACCAGTTTCCTTACAAAAAATAGCCATGACCGGTAAGCTCGTCCGAGCAATGGCCATTGGAGGAGAATCGACGGGCTGGAGCCTTGAACTCGAATCCACAACCATTATTGCCGGTAAGCAAGTGCATTCGATTCAAGTGAGTTATCGAAAAACCGAAACATTGGAAAAATTGGAAAACGCACGTGTGAGGGTCACTGGTAAAATCACCCGTCGACACGGGGTGGAGACGGGTGAGCAGCTTGTCCTTGATGTTTCCTCGATAAAAGAGGCCAAAGCTACAGCCCAACCAGCACCAGCGCAACCGGGGCTTCCTTCGCCTTTCAAGTAGCGAATGGATCATGGAGGAGTAACCGTCGGTTCTGACCGTTGCCCCGATTTGGTCAGTCGTCGGAATGACTCGACCATACTTGTCATGCAAAAGGAGATGTCCGAGTCGTACGGTTGCGCTCAACTTCAACACCCTGGTCTTTTCCAATCGCGAAATCGTTGACACGATCATCTGGTTTCGCTGCAGCTCACCGTACTGTAATCGAGATGGTTGTGGTCGTACTCGTAATCCCGGTCGCGTTGCCGGTAATTGTCACGTACACACACGCCCGGTGTGGTTCCGAGGTTGCCTTTGCTAACCTCTCCCCTCCGCTCCCACCGCATTCAAATATGAGTTGCACATTACTTCCCTATTCATTGAGACAACGAAGAAGGTGTGCGACGGATAGTGATCTCCCCACCGTCGGCTAGGTCCGAATGACCAATGGAGAGCGGCATACGTGCTGCCATGGATGACCCGTTGGTGACCGACCCGACAGGTCAGCGATGAGATGACCGCGACACGTCACAATCGAACCAACGAAAACTACCGCCATTCCTCCGATACCTCGGAGCCTTGACGAACTGGGCGAACTCGCGTCAGATCCTCGCACCAGCGACCCCACGACACTGCCTGCGGCATAATGAACATTGTGGATCTGGCGAGCTGTCGCAAAGGTTGCGTCCTTACGACCTCGCAAAGATCTGGACTAGATCCCTGACTTTGGTACCAATGAGGAGCCCTCGCCATGCCGAACGATCCAAAAGACGGCCTTGATCGCCGCGACTTCATGATGGGAGCCATCGCCCTGGTTGGCGCGTCGGCTGCTCTCGCGAGCGATGTCGGCACTGCGAATGCCCAAGGCACGAAAGCACCGCCAGCCGGCCGGGCACCGGACGCATCGCAAAAAACGGTCTACACCGGAGATGTGATCCGGGGGAAGAAGGTCATCAGCGCTCTTGACGTGAACGATCTAGAACGTGGCAAGAAGCACATGTTCTATTTCGAGGGCGTGCAAATGCCCACGGGGCAGCACTGGTATGTGTCGGTGATAGTCGCCGTGGGGGCAAAGCCGGGCAAGCGTATCGCTCTCACCAGCGGTGTGCACGGCGATGAGATCAGTCCGGTGCACATGATACAAACCGTCATGAGCAAGCTCGATCCGGCCCAGATGTCGGGTACGGTGCTGGCGGTCCCTGACGTATCCCGTCCGGCCCTGGAAGGCATGGCGCGTAGATGGCCTAATTCAGGAAGAGGAATCGACCTCATCGACATCAATCGCGAATGGCCCGGGAATGAGAATGGCGCCAGTGCGCCCGGCCGGCACGCTGGGATACTGTTCAACAGACTCTTCAGACCGAACACCGATTACGCGCTCGATTTTCATACCGGGACCACAGGTATGGATGTGACAGCGTTCAATCTCGCCCGGATGGAGCTGCCCGAGGTACGGGCGATGGCGGAGCTCTTTCCCATCGACCAGATCTTCGACAATGCCGCCTATCCAACTCTCCTCGCGAACGCATTCATCAATGTGGGCATCCCGGCACTCACGCCCGAGATTGGCGCTTCGCGCATCCTGGACCTCAACATGATCCCCTTGTTCGTGGAAGGCACAATGAATGTGCTTAAGCACCACGGGATTATCTCCGGTCAGATGGGCCGCACCGGAAGGGACACGGACATCTTCATCGGCAACAGCAGCCACTTTATCCTTGCAACTCATGGCGGATTCGTGGAGCTTCTGGTCAAGCTGAAGGACAAGGTCAACGTCGGGCAGAAGGTCGCCATCCAACGCAATACGTTTGGCGAAATAGTGGCCGAATACACGAGCGGGATGGCCGGCGAGGTCACGGGTCGTCGCTCAGACGCAACAGCCGAGCCTGGCAATCCGCTGATAGCTATCCTCTATAACGACGCGACTCATGAGTTCCCGGTGGACTACTCCGAGTGAGTCAGCCGTGAATGTGCAGCTAATGACAAATACGTCGTTCGACCGCCGCTGTCGCGAAAGCATGAGATGCAAACGGGAGGCCGCAGAATGCGTCCGCGTTGTTGGGCATAAACCGAGACGTTCACATGGTTGCACTGCCGAAATGGTACGTCTACCAAGCAGGACGACGACTTCACCGGAGTGGACAACCTTCTTCCCGTGCTCATTCGGGCTGCTCGCCCCGAAGGGAGAATGGGTTGCAGAAAAGAACAGGGTACCGCACACAAAATCGCGCGCATTTTCTATCACGTCTTGCTCACGTAGGAGCCCTATAGCGAAACCGTCTTTTATCAGTGTGAAGAGCAGAGTCAAGAACGAGCGCAGCCGAGTTTGCGCAGATACCCTCAGCAACTGGGTGTCCAGCTAATACCAATCAAAGAATCTTGAACGGAGAAGGTTGGAGAGGCATCACTGGGATAGGACGAAACCTCTCACGAACTCTACGCAGACGCCTCCCAAAGGTGTCTGAAGCGAGAAAGACATGGCCTGCTGTGAGCGGGCCAACCAGTTTGTGATGACCTACCGCTGCCAATCCCATCGAGGCGATGCATCCGCACTGACTACAGTCAGGCTTACCTCCAAACTGGCACGGTGTGATCTGGGTCTTGAGATCGGCAGAAATCGTCTCTGTTGTCCTTGCAAAGATGCACTCTTCCGCACTTTGCGGAGGATTTGCGATCTCGTCGATTACCGCGTCTGGCATGTCGAGCACTGCGTATTTGTGACGAAGCGCTCGAAGTTGCGCAATCACTGAGACGCGTTGCTGAGCACTCAGGATTTCCGGGTCTTTAGCCCCGAGCTGCGGTGTGAAGAGACTAAACCAAACCTTGGCGATCTGTGGCTGCTGGCTCCAAAACGCAAGAAACTCCTCAAGGTAACCTTCGCGTTGCGCAATCTGAGCCGTCACCGTGCAATGGATCGTTACATGAGCATCGCGGATGCTTTTGAGGATTCGTTCATAAGTAGCAGGTTTACGACGCGCATCATGTTCAGGCTGCAATCCATCGATGGAGACCACAACATTCAACTTTAAGAACTGCTTCCAATGGCCCGGGATGACTCGGAAGGCACTTGTGACGATTTGGGTATGCACGCCTCGACGCTCCATCTCCGGTAGAAGCGTTTCCAACTCTCGATAGCGAACGAGGGGATCCCCACCCACCAGAGAGACATGGAGGGGTTTGCGCTCATCGATGATAGCAAGCACTCGGCTGACAAGTTCATCCCCTTTGAAGTCCGATAGCTGCCGAAGCAAGATCCCGCCACCAAGATGAGCGGTGTCAAAGGCGTAGCAGCCTGGGCAGCGCAGTGGGCACTCTTTCGTGATCTCAATGGAAAGTGAGGGGGAGCGCCCGGCCAGAATAGTGGCCCACGCCTGAAAAACTTCAGACTTCTTCATTTTCTCTCCCGAATGGTCAGGAACCATCCAAATAGACAGGGGCCACGCACGCAGGAAACGCTCCTGGCGCTCGGACGCGTCAGAGGAAAGAGATCAAATCCGAAGGGGCAACGGAACAGCCCCGAGCGAGAAAGGCTCCTTCGGAGGAGCCCAGATGATCGAAGTGCTCACAATGGATCTGAACAGGTTAGCAGCTTCTTCCCAGAAGTCGTGAGGTTCCCACGGCTCCTCTCCAAAGAGTTGGTCAACAATCCCCTTCCCCCACAGAGCTGCAAGCAAGGTTAAGCAAAGCAGCATAATGAGCAGGAAGCAGGACAATTCAAAATCCTGGCCGCCACGGGGAAAGTTGTCGAAAGTTGTCACGCTCTCAGAAAAGGGGGAGATAAGGGTGATAATGAACGACAAAGACAGCAGAAGGTACCCCAAGACTCTACAGAAGCGTAGCGATCTGCTCTTGGCCCGGGCTGTGCTTCGTCTTCGCGTCCGATCTCTCCTGTAAACCAGTCTACGCCTTCCGATAGAGAGAAAGACGTGTGTCGCAGCGTCCTGTCGGTGGAGA
>Ga0206966_1073_pt1 | contig 30399 bp, 23 predicted proteins | sample Alteio_BWOrgHeat_23_FD_152970 | JGI IMG/M metagenome (GOLD analysis project Ga0206966, IMG submission 152970) | Enriched cells from forest soil in Barre Woods Harvard Forest LTER site, Petersham, Massachusetts, United States -... | ecosystem: Environmental > Terrestrial > Soil > Temperate forest >...
GTCTGCGCGATGCATGACTCGCAGAACCCCGGATGGCGATGGTACATCAGGCAATTCTGCGAACAGAATTTGAGATCTCCGTCCTGCTTCCCTCCGACCATCACGCCCCGACAAGTCGCGCAGGTGCCGAAGATCTTGCCCGTGCATCCCTCTACTCGAGAGCTTCTTCTGCCCGGTTACTTTTTCCCTGAGTCAGGCTTCGTCGGCTCGGGTTTGGTATCCGTGGCTGCGGCGGCTTCGTCCTCTTCTTCGAGGATCGACGCTGCGGCCGCAACGCGGTCGCCGTCGTCAAGGCGCAGCAAGCGAACGCCCTGCGTGCCGCGGCCTGCCTCGCGGATCTCGCCGGCGTGGACGCGGATCACTTTTCCGTGGCCCGTGATGATCATTACGTCCGAATCCTCGCGCACCTGCAGAGCCGCGACCACAGGACCGTTGCGATCGGTGGACTTCAGGTTGATGACGCCCTTGCCGCCGCGCGAAGTGACGCGGTATTCGGCGAGCGGCGTGCGCTTGCCGTAACCCTTCTCGGCGACGGTGAGCATCAGCGAAGTGAGCGATTCGCGAATCTGATCGCTCTCGAGATCGTCCAGATTGCGCGTGCTCTTCTTGAATTCCTTCTCGATGATTCCGAAGTCGGGCTGCGCCGCGTCCATGCTGACCACGTAGTCGCCCTTCGCCGGATCCATTCCGTTCACGCCGCCTGCTGCGCGACCCATCGACCGAACTTCCGTCTCGCGAAACAGGATGGCCTGGCCGTCGTGGCTGGCGAGGAAAATCATCTGCGTGCCGTCGGTGAGCTTCGCGCCGATCAATTCGTCATCCGCTTCGAGATTGATGGCGATGATGCCCGACGGACGCGGGTTAGAGAATTCCGCGAGCGCCGTCTTTTTCACCGTGCCGTTTTTGGTGGCGAGGAAAACGAACGTATCCACCGCTTCCAGATTGCGCGCCGGCACTACAGCCGTGAGTTTTTCGTTTTCCTGGAAGCGGACCAGGCTGCTGATCGCTTTTCCGCGCGTCGCTGCCGCGGCCTCAGGAATTTCGTAAACCTTCAGCCAGTAAATCCGGCCCTTCGATGTGAAGAGCAGGATGTAACTGTGTGCTGACGCGATGAAGAAGCGCTCGACGAAATCGTCTTCGCGCGTCTTCGCGCCGATGCGACCCTTGCCGCCGCGCGACTGGTGGCGGTAGGTGTCCACGGAGGTGCGCTTCACGTAGCCCGCGTGGCTGACGGTAATCGCCATCTCCTCGTCTTTGATCAGGTCTTCGAGCTTAATGTCGTCCACCGCATCGACGATCTGGGTGCGCCGCTCGTCGCCGTAGGTCTTGATGATTTCGCGCAGCTCCGCCACGATCACGGCCTTCAGCTTCTTGTCGCTGCCGAGAATTTCGCGCAGCTCGCCGATGCGATCGCGGATGGCTTTCAATTCGTTGAGAATATCTTCGGTGGAAAGCCGCGTGAGGCGGTGCAACTGCAGTTCGAGAATCGCGTCGATCTGCGCGTAGCTTAAGCCTTCCACGGAAGCAGGCATTCCGTACTTTTTGTTGCTGATCTGCACGCCGGCCAGGCTTTTGGCCTTGCCGTCTTCGCTGATCGAGATTTTCTTGTCGAGGAAGTAGTCGTGCAAATTCTCACGGGCGTTGGCGCGGCTGGCCGACCCGCGGATGATGCGAATCACTTCATCGATGTAATCGAGGGCGATCTGGTAGCCGAGCAAAATATGCTCGCGCTCTTCGGCCTTGCGCAATTCGTACTGCGAGCGCCTGCGCACCACGTCGATGCGGTGCTCGACGAACAGACGCAGCATGTCGATCAGGCCCAGCTCGCGCGGCTGCCCCGCCACGATGGAGAGCAGAATCATGCTGAACGACTCTTCCATCTGCGTCAGCTTGAAGAGCTTGTTCAGCACGATTTGCGGCTCTTCATCGCGCTTCACTTCGATCACGATGCGCATGCCCTGGCGATCGCTTTCGTCGCGAATGTCAGAGATGCCGTCGATCTTCTTGTCGTTGATCAGCTGCGCGATGTGGGAAATCATGCGCGCTTTGTTTACCTGATAGGGCAGCTCGGTGATCACGATGTCTTCGCGATCTTTGCCGCGCTTTTCGATCGCGGCTTTGGCGCGCATTTTGAAGGCGCCGCGGCCGGTCTTGTAGGCCTGCTCGATGCCTTCGCGGCCGCTGATGAATCCGGCGGTCGGGAAGTCCGGGCCGGGAATCGTCTTCATTAATTTTTTCAGCGTGATATCTGGATCTTCGATGTACTGGATCGCGCCTTCCACCACTTCGCGCAAATTGTGCGGCGGAATGTTGGTGGCCATGCCGACGGCGATACCGGACGAGCCGTTGACCAGAAGATTCGGGATGCGCGTAGGAAGGACGACCGGTTCTTTTTCGGTCTCGTCGAAGTTCGGCGTGAAATCGACGGTTTCCTTCTCGATGTCCGAGAGCATTTCCTCGGCGATTTTCGAGAGGCGCGCTTCGGTGTAACGCATCGCCGCGGGAGGATCGCCATCGACGGAGCCGAAGTTGCCCTGGCCATCGACGAGCGGGTAGCGCATGTTGAAATCCTGCGCGAGGCGCACGAGCGCGTCATACACCGGCGTATCGCCGTGCGGATGGAACTTGCCGAGAACTTCACCGACGATCTTCGCGCACTTGCGGTAGCCCTTGGTGGACGTGAGGCCGAGCTCGTACATGCCGAAGAGAATCCGGCGATGAACGGGCTTTAAGCCGTCGCGCACATCGGGCAAAGCGCGGCCGATGATTACGCTCATCGAGTAATCGAGGTACGACTTCTTCATCTCCGATTCGATATCAACCGGCGTCAGTATCTGGTTTGTTTCGTCGGCCACTCTGCGTCTCCGTCGTTGTGAAAATTCCCGCTGTTGGTGGTTATGCGTTTACGCGTGTTTACGTGCGCTGTGCGGTCCACGCGATCACGAACGCTTTCACCGTTTCGAAAGCGGTCGCGTTGTTCGAAAATCGCTGCTGCTCGAATGTCGATTCGAGCAACTTGAGCAGTTCGTCGCGTTCGGCTTCGGTCCTGGCGCTGAATGCGACGCCCCGCTCGTTATCGGGCGTTGTGGTGGGCGTGGCTTTAAATTCGGAACAGCTCAGCCCCCGCAGGCCCGGCAAAATCTTCCACACCAGCTGATACGTCGTCATGGCTCGACTCGTGCTGCGTCTGCGCGTTAAATGTCGAGGTTGACGACGTCGAGCGCGTTTTCCTCGATGAACTTGCGGCGCTCTTCCACGTTTTCGCCCATCAGCGTCGAGAAAATCTCCTCGGCCGCGACGGCGTCTTCCACGCGAACCTTCAGCAGCGTGCGGACCTCCGCGTTCATCGTGGTGGTCCAGAGCTGCTCGGGATTCATTTCGCCCAAGCCCTTGAAGCGCGTGATGGTGAAATCCTTCTTCGCGTCTTCGAGGACGTAGTTGAGGACGGCTGTCGTGTCGTCCTTCACCACTTTTTCCGAGTTATGCGTGATGGTGAAGGGCGGTTTATCGAGTTCGGAAATCGCGCCGTAGAGCGAGCGCATCTTCTTGTATTCAGGGGACGATGCGAGCGCCCAATTCACGCGGCGCTCCACGCCATTCTTCACCACGAGTTCGTGCAGGCTGTGCTCTTCGTCGTACGCCATCTTAGTATCGAGATCGAGCTTCGACTTTTCGATGGCCTTCGCGAGTTCCTGCAGTTTTTTCTTGTCTTCGAAGTCGGCCTTCTTATCGAGATCGCTTTCAGCGAGCAACTCCACGAGCTTCGGCACGCGCAACCGGCGGCCGAGCTTCGCAGTGACCTGATCGTATTCCTGCACGTTGAGCAGGAATTTTGTCAGGTCGCCGCCTTCGAGCGACTTGCCGTTCTTACCCTTGATCGAGTGGTCTTCGGTGGCGCGCTTCATCAATTCGCCGGCGAACTCGCGTTCGTCGCGGATGTAGCGATCCATCTTGCCGCGCTTCACGCGGTAGAGTGGCGGTTGAGCGATGTAGATGTGGCCGCGTTCGATCAGCTCGCGCATGTGGCGGAAGAAAAAAGTGAGCAGCAGCGTGCGGATATGGCTGCCGTCCACGTCCGCGTCGGTCATCAGGATCACTTTGTGGTAGCGGAGTTTGTTGGCGTCGAAATCGTCTTTGCCGATGCCGGTGCCCAGCGCCGTGATGATGGCGCGAATTTCTTCGTGGCCGAGCATCTTGTCGTAGCGCGCTTTTTCGACGTTGAGAATTTTACCTTTCAGCGGAAGGATCGCTTGGTACTTGCGATCGCGGCCGCCTTTTGCGGAGCCGCCTGCGGACTCACCCTCGACGAGGAAGAGTTCGCAGCGCGCCGGATCGCGTTCCTGGCAGTCAGCAAGCTTGCCGGGCAATCCGCTCGAATCGAGCGCGGATTTGCGGCGCGTGAGTTCGCGGGCCTTGCGTGCAGCTTCGCGCGCGCGGGCCGCTTCAATGCACTTGCCGATGATTTTGCGAGCGATCGATGAGTGCTTGTCGAAATATTCGCCGAGCTTTTCGTTCACCATCTGCTCGACGACGCCCTTGATATCGCTATTGAGCTTGCCCTTGGTCTGCCCTTCAAACTGCGGCTGCGGCAGCTTCACCGACACCACAGCGACGAGACCTTCGCGAACGTCGTCACCGTTGATCGTGACTTCGTCCTTCTGCTCTTTCAGCATGCCCAGCGAACTGGCGTAGTAGTTGATCGTGCGCGTGAGCGACGAGCGGAAGCCGGAAAGGTGCGTGCCGCCATCGACAGTGTTGATGGTGTTCGCGAATGCAAACACGTTTTCCGCGTAGCTGTCGTTGTACTGCAGCGCGATTTCCACTTCCACCGTGTCGCGCTTTCCTTCGATGTAGATCGGCGAATCGTGCAGCACGCCCTTGCCCTTGTTCAGGTGCTTGACGAATTCAGCGATGCCGCCCGTGAAGCGGAACTCGGTCTTCTTGCCGCTGCGCTCGTCGTCGAGCGTGATCTTCAAACCCTTGTTCAGGAACGCGAGTTCGCGCAGGCGCTGCGCCAGCGTGTCGTAGCTATAGACGATCGTGGTGAAGATGGAAGGATCGGCGTGAAACGTGATCTTCGTACCGGTCTTGCGCGTCTTGCCGGAGGACTTCAACTTCGATTTCGGCGCGCCCTTCTCGTATTCCTGCTCCCACACTTCGCCATCGCGCCAGATTTCCAGCTCGAGCCAGTCGGACAGCGCGTTCACCACCGAAACACCGACGCCGTGGAGACCGCCGGAAACTTTGTACGTGTCGCTATCGAATTTTCCGCCGGCGTGGAGAACGGTCATCACCACTTCTGCAGCGGACTTTTTCTCCGTGGCGTGCATATCCACAGGAATTCCGCGGCCGTTGTCCTGCACGGTGACGCTGTTGTCGTCGTGCACCGTGACATTAATTTCGTCACAGTAGCCCGCCATTGCCTCGTCCACCGAATTGTCGGCAACTTCCCAGACGAGATGGTGCAATCCCATTTCGCCCGTGGATCCGATATACATCGCGGGGCGTTTGCGAACGGCTTCCAGACCAGCGAGAACCTTAATCGATGTGGCGTCGTACTTGTGCCCAGCGGCGTTTGCGGCCGCGGCGTCTTTTTCAGCCATGGGTGCAGCGTCTCCTCAGAATGCGTGGTCTTACGCGGAAGGCGGGTCGCGTGGATAGCTCGACACTTGCCTTGCCATTGGTCCCCTTCAATCGGCTAGCCGATCGAACTGAGACTCGAAGGGTTGCGGCTCCATCCCGACCCAATCCGAAATTTCGGGGGGACGCGGCGGAGCTTGTTTTTCCCCTGCGGAAGGGGGAAAGCCCGACGGATTCGCTCGCCGAAAACGCCCTGGCGCGGGCGCAACACTCAGCGGAAATCGATCGAACTTAGTGCCGTTCTAGGTATTACAAGAACTGAGGGGGAGTGTACAGGAAGGAAGCCGGAATCTCAACAAAAAACTGATTCAGCGATGGTCAGTATCGCCTTTATTTTGAGCGCTTTACGACTGGGCAGATTACGTGTTTTGTGGCTGCTGCTGCGGGCGTTTCGCCCTCTGAAAAGTGGCTCGCGGCGCGTCGATTTTCAGCCGAATTTCGACCGGTTTCGCGCGGCGCGATGGTGTCCGGCGAGGAGTTTACTTGACTGCTTGGCTCGAAAAGGGCAGTTTGTGGCCAGATTCCGCGGGTATGTGAGGTGCGCGCGATGAAGCGAAGCTGGAATTGGCGGATTTGGGCGGGTGCGCTCGTCGTGATCGCGGGCGTCGTGGGGTATCAGGTGTACTGCGTTCGGGTTCCTGCGCTGCGCGATCGTCCGTGGCTAAATCTTCCGATCATCTTGGTCGGTCTCGTGATGATCGGCGTCGGCTTGAAACGCGCGTTCCAGCAACCTGAGCTGTATCGCGGAAAAATTTTCGGCAGCCTGGTCGGCGGACTGATGGCCATGCTCGCGCTGTTTTTCTGCTTCGCGATGTTTATCGCGTCGCACCACATCCTGCCGGTGACCAAAGGCGCGCCGCAGGTCGGTCAGGTAGCGCCGGATTTCACTCCACCCGATTCGAAGAATGAGCCGGTGCAGTTGTCCGCTCTGCTGAGTTCATCGTTCGCGGGCAACGGTGATGCTGTAGGCGCTGCGGGAGCCGGCCAGACAGCCGGAGTGCTGCTGATTTTCTACCGAGGGTATTGGTGACCGTTCTGCAACTCCGAGTTGCGGAGTTTCCAGAAAGCGTTGCCCAAATTTGATGCGCGGAGAATCCGCGTGATCGGTGTCAGCGTGGACTCGCCGGAGGAATCGGAGAATCTGCGCAAATCGCAGGGTTACACGTTTCCAATTCTTTCCGACGCAAATCGCAATGTGATCAAGCGGTGGGACGTGGTGCACTCGCACGGCGGCCACGCCACGCACGACGGTGAAGACATCGCGCGTCCGGCGGAGTTTCTGATCGATTCCACAGGGAAAGTGCGCTGGGTGAATCTCACGGACGACTTCGTAGTGCGCGCTCGCCCGGAACAGGCGCTCGCAGCATTCGACGCGACGAAAAAATGAAGAGCGCACCCGCCACGCGACGGCGTGCCCCAAGCGCCGGTCGGAGCGATCAGATGCGCATCGGCATTACCACATAGCGGTAACGCGACGAATCCGAGCCATCCTTGGCAACGGGCCGGAGCTGGCCGGCAGACTGTTCGTCCTTCAGCTCAAAGCTGATCTGGCAATCGCCCGCAGCGGCAAGAAAATCGAGCAAATACTGCGCGTTGAAACCGATCGCGATCGTCTCGCCCTTGTATTCCTTCCCGATCACTTCCTTCGCTTCACCGTAATCCGGGCTCGACGAAGAAACTTCCATGCCCTCATTCGAAAGCATGAACTTCACGGCGTGCGTGCGCTGATCCGCAAGCTGCGCCACGCGCCGTAGCGCGGCCTGCAACTCTTCCTTCTCGAGCACGAGCGTCTTATTCGCGTCGCGCGGCAGCACAGCTTCGTAATTCGGAAATTGTCCGGTTAGCTTGCGCGACGTAAGCAGACGTCCGCCAAACTGAAAGAACAAGTGGCTTTCATCCTGGCCGAACTCGACTAGGCCATCCTCGCCGATGCCCTGCGCCAGGCGCTGCACTTCCGTCATCGCCTTCTTCGGAACCAGCACGCTCGTCTCGTTCGAGAATCCTTCGAACTTGTGATCGATTTCCACCATCGCGAGCCTGTGGCCGTCCGTGGCGACCATGCGCACCAGATTCGGCTTCAACACCAGCAGCGCGCCATTCAGCGTGTAGCGCGACTCTTCCAGCGAAATCGCAAACGTCGTCTTGGCAATCAGGTCCGAAAGCAGCGCCGCCGGCACCTTCACCATCGCATGCGGGAAATTCGGCAGCGCGGGGAAATTTTCCTTCGACATGCCGACCAGCTTGTAATTCCGGCGATCGCACGTGATGTGAACCCAGTGATTATCGAGCAGCTTGAATTTGATTTCTTCCTCGGGCAGCAAACGCACCAGCTCGAGAAGTTTCTTCGCGGGAATCGTGCCCGCGCCTTCCTTCTTGATCTTCGCTTCGCAGGAGGTGCGAATGCTCAGCTCGAGGTCGGTCGCCGTGATCGTCAGGCGGTTGCCCTTCGCTTCCACAAGCAGGTTACTCAGAATGGGGATCGTCGTCTTGCGCTCCACCACTCCCTGCGTGTATTGCAGTTCCTCGAGCAGGTCAAACTTCTTTACGCTGAATTCCATCTCGGGCGGCCCTCTTATTGGCGTGAGCGTGCGTTTGCAGCGGTTACTCTACTGCTTTTCTTAAACTGAATAAATATATATGAACACCGTCGCCGTCGCCGCATCTGTGGAAATCGCGGAAAACTTTGTAAGTCCTGCGCGGCGCGATTGTTACTCGAAGAAGATCGGTGTGAAGGCGTTCGAAAAACTGGGCGGCGAAGCTCTCGTACTGGAACCACGCCGCAGAACCAGCTCGTCCACATTTTCTTGCACAGGAAAACACACAGCGGAAAGGCGGGGTTTTGTGAATATCTTTCAGTAAGTCTAACCGAATGAATCGAGTAGCCTGTTGATAATTTTGTTCAAATCTTTGTCGCTCTGCCGCAACCCTTCGATTTTGTTGATCGAATGCAGCACCGTCGTGTGATGCTTCCCACCGAACTGCCGACCGATTTCCGGCAGCGAAGCAGACGTCAGCTGCTTCACGATGAACATCGCAACCTGCCGAGGGTAAGAAATCACCTTGGAGTTGCTGCGCATCTTCAGATCCTGCGCGCGAAGGCCAAACACTTCGCTCACGCGCTTCTGAATCTGCTCTATCGTGACCTTCTTCTCGTGCGTCTCGATAATGTTCTTCAACACTTGCTGCGCGGTGGCCAGGTTCAGCTCGGTGCCGGTGAGCGAGGTGTACGCCATCACGCGAATCAAAGCGCCCTCAAGCTCGCGAATGTTCGACTTGATCGAACGCGCGATGTACTCCGCGACATCATCCGGAACCTGTGCGCGCTCGCTCTCCGCCTTCTTCTGCAGAATCGCGATCTTGGTTTCCAGGTCAGGCGGCTGAATGTCCGCGATCAGGCCCCACTCAAATCGAGATCGCAGCCGCTCCTCAATCGACGAAATTTCCTTCGGCGGGCAATCCGACGAGATCACGATCTGCTTCTGCTGGTCGTAGAGCGCGTTAAACGTGTGGAAGAACTCTTCCTGCGTCCGCTCGCGCGTGGCGATGAACTGAATGTCGTCCACCATCAGTACGTCCATGTTGCGGAAGCGGTCGCGGAACGCAGCCATGCGCTCAAAGCGGATCGATGCGATCACTTCATTCGTGAATTTCTCGGCGCTGATGTACGTGATGCGCAGCGCGGGGTTACGCTTCTTCAGCGAATGGCCGATCGCCTGCATCAAGTGCGTCTTGCCTAGGCCGACTCCTCCGTAAAGGAAGAGCGGGTTGTAGGATTTCGACGGCTGCTCGGCTACGGCCACCGCGGCGGCGTGCGCAAACTGGTTCGACGCGCCGACGATGAACGAATCAAACGTGTAGCGCGGATTTAACTGGTGCGCGACGGCGTCGAAGTCGAGTTTCGCCTGAGCAGTGACGGCTGCGTTCACTGCGGCCGGCTCCGCATCGGCGCAAACAAACTCAAGCTGCAGCTGCGGCTTCCCAATCTCGGTGATCACGGCCTGCAAAAGCTGCCCGTAGGTCTCGGTGAGTCGCTTGCAGAACAGGCGCGTCGGTACGCGGACGATCAGGCGGTCCTCATCCAACCGCTCCATCCGCGTGGGACGGAACCATGTGGCGAAGCTGTGCGGGTTAACGCGCCGCTCGGTATGTAGAAGAATCTTGTCCCAAAGATTCATAGCAAAAGCCAGCCCTTGCCGCGATTTCCAGATGTGTGGAAACGCTGTGGAAAAACCCGCCCCTTCAGGCGGAACAATTTTTAGACTTGTCGCTCAGGTTCGGTGATGCAATGCGCTGCGCCCCTGGTTGCATCGCCCGAGAAATCAACACGGTTTGAAAGTCGCTCGACACGTGAGGCGGGATTCTGCCTAAACGCGACGTTGGTAGCAAGAGAAAACTGCGTGAATCCTCCCGCCACTCTCCACATATAATTCACAGGATTTCCACAGAACAAAATTTTGATTATCGTGCGCGAATTCGCTTGATTCCCGGAAAAACTCTCGCGCCCTCTGATGAAAAGTTTTTTCCGCCGGCAGTCGAGCGTCAATCGAGCTTGAAATTCACGCGCTCGATCGAGCTGGCGCGCCCCGTAATTTCATCCACAATGATTTCCACAGTGTTCATCTGCACGTCGTTCTCAGCCACCACGAACTTCGTCGGCATCGCATCGAGAAACTTCTGCACGATCGGCTTTTTCTCCATGCCGATTACGCCATCGTGTGGTCCGGTCATGCCCACATCTGTGATGTAAGCCGTTCCTCCGGGCAGCACGCGATTATCGGCCGTGGTTACGTGCGTATGCGTCCCCAGCACCGCGGACACGCGCCCATCGAGATGCCAGCCCATCGCTATTTTTTCCGAAGTCGCCTCGGCGTGCATATCCACGATGATCACTTTCGCATTCGGAGGCAGCGACTCAAGCTCGCGGTTCGCCGTACGAAACGGATCCTCGAGCGGCGCCATAAACGTGCGCCCCTGAAGATTCAACACCGCGTACTCGATGCCGTTCTTCGCAAAGCCGACGTACGTTCCTTTGCCCGCCGAGCCTTGTGGAAAATTGGCAGGACGAATCAGCCGCGGCTCGTGCGGCAGGAAATCGATGATCTCTTTGCGATCCCAGATGTGATTGCCGCCAGTGATCACCTCCACGCCCGCCGCGAAAATTTCTTCCGCGAGGCGCGGCGTGATTCCGAATCCAGACGCGGCGTTCTCCCCGTTTGCGATACAAAGGTCGACCTTGCGCTGGACGAGAATGTCCGCCAGGCGGTCGTGCACGATTTTTCTTCCGGGAGAGCCAATGATGTCACCGATAAAAAGAATCTTCACTCGAAGGGTCCGATCTAAGTGGAAAAGGTATTGCGCGCCGTGAGCGCGCGAAGTTTGCAGAACGGTCCACTTCGCCGTGCGTTGCTAGGCCTCTGAACCCCACGAACAAGTGGGTGCCCTGCGCCTGCTTTAAGGCCATCCAGCCGGCAAGCCGTCAGACAGCACAAGGGCAGGTCGACGCGGACTCCCTGGGATCCAGTGTTGGTTCAAAAGACCATCGCAACGACCACCTGCGTCGCAGGCGCGTTCCGCAACCCATTGTAGCAGGAATTTCTACGGCGTCTGGCGGACGCGCGAACGTCGACTCGTGAACAAATAAAAGCGCCGCGAGCCCGGAACAGTTGTGCTCCGAACCCGCGGCGTTTTTCTACGCGTGATTGACCTGCTCTAAGCGAGTGGCTCCCGTTAGAAGTGGAAGCCGATCTCGCCGGTGATGGCTCTCGGCGTCACGTAGTGCGTGCCGCTGAACGTCGAGAGGAAATTGTAGAGCGCCGCGGTGTTGGTGAGGTTGATCACCGTCAAGCGCGCGCTCCATTTGTGGCGATCGCCGTTGAAGATGTTGTCGTCGCCCACCGCGATATCAAACAAATTGCGCGAAGCGATTCGCGGCGGGTGATGGTCGTCATCTTCGGTGCCGGGTTTCGGAACGTTGATCAACGTCGATCCGAACTGCGACGCGAGGCACGGATTGGGCAACGGCGTCGTCGGAGTCGCCTTCTGCGAACCGCAGAAGAATCCCGCCTCGAACTCCTGATCGGCAGTGAGCGGATTGCCGAAGGGATCCTCCATCAGGATCGCCGGCTGTCCGCCGAGCGTGGTGCTCTGCGGGCAGTCGTTGTTTGCGTTGATGCCGTAGCACGGCGCGGCGCCGGCAACGAGGCCGGAGTCGTACCGCCAGTTGAAGCCCACCCACGGGAGTTTCTTCCACGGTTGATATTGCAGGTGCGTGGTTTCGTTGAAGTGCTCGTCGTGGTCGATACGGAACGGCTGCGAGCCGGAGCCGGGAGGCTGCGGCGTCACACCGGCTCCGCCGATTTGTGGCGTGAAGAACCGCGCGGCCACGCTCGACATCACCACAAACGCCGTGAAGCCGTGATAATTCGGCACCGTGGCGCGCAGCATGTAGCCCGGGATTTTCGAATTGTGCCACTCGATCGGAAACGTGATCGGCGTGTTGCCCAGCACGCTGAAGTCGTAACCGTTGTGAGTGTACTTCCAGATGTACTCGCCATCGACAACGAGGAATTTCCCGAATGCCTGCTGGAATCCTGCGTGGAATTCGTTGCGGAATCCCGGACTCAGCGGTTCGGGTGAAAGCGCACCGCAAGCGAGCAGCGGATTCAAAACTGGCGACTCGCAACCGATGCTCGAAAGGATCAGGTTTTCGTTGAACGGCGTTTCGAGCGTGCGAGCGTACGAGGCGCGAAGCACCGTGTTGGTCTTCTTGATGTTGTAGGCGACGCCGAGGCGCGGTTCCGCCTGGTTCGCTTTCGTCAGTCCGTTGTAGAGGTCGCCGCGGATGCCGAGGTTGAACGACCAGTTCCTCCAGGTGATCGAATCCTCCACATACATCGCGAACTCTTTCACGTCCGTGTGGCCGTTGAAAGTGAAGAGGCCGCCGCCGCGCGAAAGGTCGAACGGAAGCAGGACTGGGTTGAAGAGCGGATACAGCGTCGAGCCAGGCGCGTTCGGGTTCGTGGCGACGTTCTGCTGGAAGCCTGAGGCGCCGCACTGCGTAGGATCGGTGAACCCTTCCACAGGAACGTTCGGGTCGGCCGAAAGAGCGGACGTCAAGCACGGCGCGTTGAACGTGGGATCGACGATGCCGAGATGATCGTGCTCGTCGAGAAACGTCTGCTCGTACACCACTCCGGCTTTCACGTTGTTGATGCCGTGTACCCAGGAAATGCTGGAGCGCGCGCCGGCGTTGGTGAGCGTGCGATTCTGTCCCACGCTTTCCCGCTGCAAGCTCGGCGCCCCGAGATCGGCAAACGGATTGTCGCTGGGATAGTAGTTGTAATTGTCGTGGCGGACGAAGATGCCGCTGGTCAGCACCGCGTTTGAGTTGATGATGTGCGTCCACGACGGAGCGATGTTGTACGTTTCGATCTTCGAGCGTTGATCCGTCGCGCCCACCACATTGCCGTTCGGATCGAGCCCGCCGTTGTCCACTACCACGCCGTTCCACGCCGTTGCGTTCTGCGCGTCGAAGGAGTTCGGCGTCTGAAACCAAGATCGCGTGTAGCCGCCATTCAGGTGAATCGAGTTCGCCGCGTTGAGCGTGTAGTCCACGCGGTCGAATATGTTTTCCTGGTTGCCTTTGTCATGCATCACGCTGAATTCCGGCGGATCCAGAAAACGCCCGCTGTCGAGGCCGCTGACGGCGATGAAGTTGCCCCAGCTCTGGCCGCCGTAAGCGAGATCGAACCCCGCGTCTGAGCTGCCAAACGAGCCGTACGATGCCGTTATGCTGCCGTGCGGGGTCGTCACTCCCTGGCCGGAACGCGTCGTCACATTGATCACCAGGCTGGTCTTATCGCCGTATTCCGCCGGCGGCGCGCCGGAGATCACTTCGATCGATTCGATCGAGTCCGCGGGAATCTGGTTCGAGAACACTTTGCTCTGTTGGTCTGTGATCGGCTGGCCGTCCACGGAAAAAGAATTTTCCGCGTGGTCACCGAGCCCGTGGAACAAACCGTTGGAATCGGCCGCCACGCCGGGCGTGGATAGCGTGACGAGTGAACTGACCGACGACGACGCGCTTTCGAGCGGCATGCGGTCAAACAGTTTGCGATCCACGTCCGTGTGAAACGTAGGGTCGTTCTCAGTAAGGTCTTCGCCGCCCTCGACCGTCACGCTCGAAGAGCTGCCCTGGACCTTGAGCGCAATTTTCAGCTCAACGGGGACCGACGAGCGAACGTCCACATCCTGCGCGTAACCCGCAAAACCCGCCGCCGCGACGCTCAGGTGGTACGGGTTGAACGGCACGTTCGGAATCGTGAAGCTGCCTGCCGCGTCGGTCGTGGCCGTGCGTTCGAGTCCGCTCACAGGGTTGTGCAGCGTCACAGCGGCACCCGCAACCACCGCGCCGGAAGGATCGGTGACAATACCGGTCACGTTCGCCGAGTTCACGTTCTGCGCGCCGGCGATCTGCGCCACGAACGCCAGTACAAAGACTAAGACGGCTGCTGGAAATCGAAATACACGCCTGACTCTCATCAATAATTCCCCTTTGAATGAAATAGGGCTCCGCCGCAATAAATGCGGCTAGACGCCGAATGAAGGTGGAATTCGGCGCAATGCGCGTGAGCTTCGCGCGCAGTTGCGCTGAGGATTCAATTTTCGGGATGAGTTGAGAGAGTTAGACCGGGGGTGCGCGGGGAATTCTTTGCGTGAAGACAGTTTCGATCGACGGCGGCAATTCGCGCACAAATGCGAATCGCGCGATCGGGAAAACGACGCCGGAAAGGGGCTGCGCGGTTGGCTTGGGAATCGCCGCGTGGCCGATGTGGCAAACCTGGCAATGGCGCTCGTCTGAGCCATCGGCGTGCGAGTGGTTCACGCCCTGCGCCACAAATACGCACACGCACAGCATCAGCAGAATGGCTAGTGCACGTTTTGTGGCGACGCTACGCATTTCTAAAATTCAGCTGCGGCCTCAGACCTGCAGCACGTCTCCTTCTTTTGCAAACAGCATGTACATCACAGGGCTCACGATGCGGCCCAGGAACAACCGCGAGATCAGCCCCGCAACGATCACGATCGCGAATGGCTTTTGCGAGTCTGATCCGATACCCGTTGATAACGCCGCAGGCAGCAGGCCCAGGCATGCGACTAGAGCCGTCATCGTGATCGGGCGGAAGCGAACCAGCGAACCGTCCACCGTGGCCTGCTCGATGCCCATCCCTTCCAAGCGCAGCTTATTGATGTACGAAACATCGATCACTGCCGTTTCCACGCCCACGCCGAGCAGCACCAGCATCCCGAGCAGCGACGACACGCTGAACGGTGTGTGCGTCAATTTCAACGCCAGCAACGCGCCAACCGGCTCGGTGACGATCACGCTGCACACCACCACCAGAGGAAACTTTGCGTTGCCGTACAACGCGAAAAGGATCATGAAGATCAGAATCACCGTGAGCGGCGCGACGAGGTACACCTGGCTCATGGCTGTCAGAAACTCGCTGTATTCTCCGCCCCACGCCAGCCGATAGCCGATCGGCAGCGACTTCGACACATCCGCTATCGCCTTCTGTCCGTCGCGCACAGCGCTCGCCAGGTCTCTTCCCTCGATGCTGTATTGCACGCCGATGTAGCGCGAATTGTTTTCGCGGTAGATGAAAGAGGCGCCATTGCCCTCGTGAATGTCGGCCACTTCACTCAAAGGAATTTGTTGTCCCGTTGGTGTGCCGACCAGCAGGTTCGCGATCTGCTGCGCGTTCTCGCGGAACTGCGGCTGCATGCGCACCACAAGGTCAAAGAGCTTCTCGCCCTGGATCACCTGCGTCGCAGCCTGTCCGCCCACCGCCGCCTGTACGATGCCTTCCACGTCCGCCACGTTCACGCCGTACCGCGCGATCTTGTCGCGATCCACCTGCACGATCAGCGTGGGCTGGCCCAGTTCGCGCACCACAGTCAGTTCCGTGAAGCCCGGAACCTGTTCGAGCCTCAGCTTGATCTCCAGCGCCTTGTCTTGCAGCACATTCAAATCGCTGCCGTAAATTTTCACCGCCAGCGCGCTCTTCAATCCCGTCAGCGCTTCGTCCACCGCGTCTTCCGCAGGCTGCGTGTAATTAAAAATAATTCCAGGGAACGCGCCCAGCTGCTTCTGCAGCTCCTCGATCAACTCAGCCTTGTTGTGGACGCTCGAGCTACTCCACGTCGCATCCTTGTAAGGCTTCAAGCCGACGTAGAACTCGCAGTTGAAAAACCCCGTTGGATCCGTGCCGTCGTCAGGCCGGCCAAGCTCGGAGCCAACATCCGTAACCATTGGATACTTCGCCAGAATCGTCCGAATCTGCGGCGCGACCTTCGCGGCCTCTTCATACGAAATCGTGTACGGCATCGTCGCGCGCACCCATAGCGCGCCCTCATCGAGGTGGGGCATGAACTCGCCCCCGATAAATGGAACCAGTAGCAGCGTCGCGCAAAGAATCAGCACGCAGACGATCACAGTCAGCACCGGCCGCTTGACGCACCACCTCAGCTCCGTTGCGTACTCGTTCTTGATCCATTCAAACGCGCGATTTCTCTTTTCGCGCACGCCGCTCTTGAACCAGTAGCTGCACAGCACCGGCACCAGCGTCAGCGTGAGGATCAGCGAGCCGATCAGCGCCACACCCATCGTGTCCGCCATCGGATGGAACAGCAGCCCAGACGGCCCGCTCAGCGCATAGATCGGAATGTAGCCGGCGATGATGATCGCCACCGAATAGAAAATCGGCCGGTCTACGTCGCGCGCCGCGGCGAGGATCACTTCGTGCAAATCGTAAGACGTGCCTTCGCGCAGCCCCAGCTCGCGGTAAATGTTCTCCACCATCACCAGCGTGCCGTCGATGATGATGCCGAAGTCGATCGCGCCGATCGAAAGCAGGTTCGCCGCGACGCCGTGCGCGTTGAGAAAAATGAACGAAAAGAGCAGCGCCAGCGGAATCGTCAGCGCCACAATCACCGCCGCGCGCACGCTCACCAGGAAGAAAACCAGCACGATGAGCACAAGCGTCATGCCCAGCATCATGTTTTCTTCCACCGTGTCGATCGTCAGACGCACCAGATCGCTGCGGTCGTAGTACGGAACCACTTTCACGTCCGGCGGCAAAATGTGCGCGTTCAGCTCGGCGGTTTTTTCTTCCACACCCTTCAAGACGTTCTGCGTCTGCTCGCCGCGCAGCATCATGATCACGCCTTCCACGGCGTCATCATTCTTGTTAAATCCAAATTGCCCAAGCCGCGGCGCGTGTCCAATCGCCACATCGCCCACATCGCGAACGCGCACCGGTACGCCGTTCTGCGAGCCGATGATCACGTTGCGAATATCGTTTTCGTCGCGAATCAGGCCGAGCCCGCGCACGTAGTAGAACTGCCCGCCCTGCGAATAAAATCCGCCGCCCGTGTTCGCGTTGTTGATGGAAAGCTGCTGCAGAATTTGCGGCACCGCGATGTGATAGCCGTAGAGCCGAGCCGGATCGAGCAGCACCTGATACTGCATCACCGTGCCGCCAAAACCGGAATCATCCGCCACGCCGTGCACTTGCTTGTACTCGCGCTCGAGAACCCAATCCTCGATCGTCTTCAACTCTTGCGGCGTGCGGTCCGGACTCACAATCACGTAGCGATACACAAGTCCCGACGGGCTCGACAAAGGCGCGAGCGTCGGCTGCACGCCCGTCGGAAGCGTCACTTCGCTCAGCCGCTGAAACACAATCTGCCGCGCAAAATAATCGTCCGTCTTATCGCCGAAAGTGAGGATCACGTCCGAAAGTTCGTACAGCGAGATGGACCGCTGAATCTCCATCTTCGGCACGCCGTTCATTTCCACTTCAATCGGCAGCGTGATCAGCCGTTCCACTTCCTCCGCGGCGTGCCCCGGCCACTGCGTGATGATCTCCACCATCGGCGGCGCGAGGTCCGGATACGCGTCCACCGGCATGCGCTGAAACGAAACCGCGCCGCCAATGATGATGAAGACAGCCAGCATCAGCACCAGAAAGCGCTGCCTCAACGCGAATTGTACGATTCCGTGGATCATCAAAAATTAGTGCTGGAACGAATTGGCAAACTGCAGAAATAAACTTCCGTTACCCGCGATCTTGTCGCCCGGCGCGAGCCCGCTCAGCACCTGCGTCGTGCCGTTTTCACTCTGCCCGATATCCACCGACCGCCGCCCGAAGCTGTTCGATCCATTCGCCACGTAAACGAACGGCTGGTTCTCGTCGTCTCGCAGAATCGACGCGTCCGGCACCGCAATCGCGTTCTGCACCGTGCCAGCCGTAACCACAGCCGTCACGTACATGTTGTTCTTCAATTTTTCGCCGGGATTATCCACTTCGATGCGCGCCTGCAACGTGCGCGTGGTGGGATCCACCGCCGGCGAGACGAACGAAATCTTTCCGTGGAAGCTCGTGCCGGCGTACGAATCAGTCTGAATCACCACTTCGTCGCCAACCTTCACATACGCCAGATCGCCCTGATACACGTTCGCAAGCACCCACACGTTGCGCATATCTGAAATCACAAACGCCTGCGTCGTGCCCGCCGTCAGCAACTGCCCCGGCGAAACGTCGCGCTCCACAATTTCTCCGCCAATCGGCGAGAGCAGCGGAATTTCAGACGACGACGGCGCGTTCACCAGCTTTTCCGGATCGGGGATGCCGAGAATCTTCAGTCCCAGCAACGCCGCGTTCAAATCCGCCTGGGCCTGATTCCGATCGCTCTCCGCCTGCAGCAAATCGCGCTCCGCGATCGCGCTGTGCTCGTAAAGATCTTTCGCGCGGTCGTAATTCTTGTCCGCCACGCGAAACGTGTCCTTCGCCTTCAAATAGCTCGCAAAGAGCAGCGAGTAATCCGGACTCGTCACAGTGAGCAGCGGCTGGTCCTTCTTCACGCGCTCACCCGGCACCACCAGAATTCGCGTCACAGGGCCGCCCACCTGCGTGATCACCGGCGTCGTATTGAACGCGTTGTACGCCACGGCGCCCGTCAGCCGCAGCGTGCGCGTCAGCGTCGTCGGCGCCACAGTCACCACCTGCACGTGCGACATCTGATCCTGCGGAATCGTAAACAGCGACGCCTGCTCGCTCTTCGATTCCTTCCCGCTGAACGAAGTCATCTGGCTCGCGCGCTGCTCCGAACTGCAGCCTGCAATCACGCCCGCCGCCAGCAACGCGCATCCCACTCGCACAACGCCACGCATACGCAACGGTGCGCTCATGGCAGTGTCCTCACTCCAACTGCCTCTCGCAGTTGCTCCACCGCCGTCAGGTACGCTGCGAGCGTCTGCCGGTAGCCCAGCTGCGCCGCGCGATAGCTCCGCTCCGCGTCGAGAAAGTCCAGCAGGCTGGCCGCGCCGCGCTTGTACGAGTACTGCGTGATGTCCAGCGACTTTTGCGCCGCGTCCAGATAGCCGCCGCGATAAAGCGTGATCACTTTGTCGTTCTGGCTCACGGTCTCATACGCGTCCAGCACGTCGGTCATCACTTGATCGCTCGCGGCCAACTCCAGCTCCTGCGCCTGATTGATCACATAGTTCGTCCGCGCGATCTCGCCTTGATTGCGATCGAAAAATGGAAGTTCCCAGCTCGCGCTCAAGTCCAGCGTGCTCACTCCGCCGGTGTGCGCGTACGTCGCGGAGCCAGTCACGTCGCGCTTACCGTTCGCTCGCGCCAATTCGTACTGGCTCTTCGCCGCCGCCACGCCCTGCACAGCCGCGCGGAAATCCGGCCGGTTCTGCAGCGCTTTGGATTGCAAATCCTCCAGCTTCATCGTCACCGGCTTGTAATCGAAATCGCCGCTCACGTCGTAATCTTCCGGCACGGATTGATAGCCGAGGTACTGCCGCAATCCAACGAGCGCCTGCACTTTCTGCAACTCCGCCTGCGACACGTCCGTTTGAAATTGCAGCAGCTGCAGCTGAATTTTCAAAAAGTCCGCTTCGCTGATATCGCCCGCCTTGTAGCGCGCGTCGCTGATATCCACGGTCTTCTGAAAGCTGTTTTGGTCCTGCAGCGCGAGGTCCAGCGTCGATTCCGCCAGCTGCACCGCGAAAAATTGCGAGGCCACGTTGAACATCAGCGTGCGCTCGTTGTCCGCCACGGTCGATCGCGTCACAGCCGTGGCATCCTGCGCGGCCTGCAAACGGTGCTGCCGCTTCTTCCCGCGCTCAAACAAATAGCTCAGGCCAACGTCGAATTCCGCGTTGTTGTCGATGTAGTCGCCGCTGAAAGCGTTTGGCTGGAAAAATGGAAAGTATTGCTCGCCGAGTGTGAGCACGGGATTCGGCCGCAGGTTGGCCGTCGTCTCCTGCGCTTCGTTCTGCAAGATCGTGGTGCGCGCGGCGGCGAGATTGTGATTGTGCTGCTGGGCCAGCTGAATCGCTTCATCCAGCGTGATTCGCACGGCGCCGTGAGACTGCGCGGTCTGCGTGGCCGCCGGAGTGGAGGCAGGCGGCGTCGGTTGCTGCGGCGGTGGCGCTTGCGCCCACAGCAGCGCAGGGTACGACACCAGAGCGGCAACGAACGCGCATTGGAGAATTCGTGAACGCATGGGCTTCAACCTTCTCAGTAGCAAAAATGGAAATATGCTGGCGTGCGCGAAGGCACACCTTTAGCGGATCGCTAGATGGCAGGTGGTGCGCGAGCGGGTAACCGGGGTGCAGGCCGGAACGGAGGGTCGGTCGGTTCAGCTACGTCTGTTTGAACGCCGGTTTGAGAAAGCGATGGCTCGTTATCGGCGACCAGCGGTTGATCGAAGGGTTGATGATTCAGGTGGCAGATCGAGCAATTCGATTCCGTCGCGCCGGCGTGGCTGTGCGCCACGGTGCCGAGCGTCATGGCAAACACCAGCAGCGCCAAAAGCAGCGCGGGTATTGCAATGGATCGAAATGTCTTGCGGTTGCTCATCCGGTGTAACGGTTCAGCCCGTCGGAGCTGCCGGCCGTGTCAGGACTGCTTCCGGGCGCGGCGCACCCCAACCTACCCATCATATAAGAGGTTAGGCAAAGCTAGGCAATTTGTTGTGTCTCGTGGGTGTAACTTCGGGTGACGTCGGGCGAATCGGTGGCAGGTCGTCAGTTGGCCTGTTCGAGCGCTTTTTCGACCATCGAAACGCACTTTTCCATGCGCTGGCGAATCGGGCCTTCGAGCTTCTGGGTGCGCTGGCGGAGCGCGAAATTTTCGTCGGCGATATTGAGCGCCGCGAGCACGGCCACTTTCACGGAATCCACGATCTGCGTGGACTCGGAGATCGCGCGCATCTTTTTGTCCACGTACGCAGCCAGCTCGGTGAGGTACTCCTCATTGCCGTCCGCATTTACGTTGTAAGCCTGGTCGAAGATTTCGATTTTCATGCGCGCGCTCCCTGTGGGCCCTATGGTGCCGGGTGACGCTCATTGTCAGCCATCAACGCCCCTCGCGCAACGCCCTGTTGAAAACCGCCGCGGTCCGACAGCCTCCCAGGCGGTCGTCCTACAACCTCGCACCAAAATCCTGGCAACACTTGCTCCGTTGCACCCAACAATTTTGTGGAGAGACTTGAGTGGCACAGGCTGGAGTTGGCCTGTGTGCCTTCGCCTCTGCCGTTGTTTCTGTTTTTCAGCGCGGCCCGTCTTTAAGCCGCGTCATCCTGAGCGCAGCGAAGGACCCCTCTTCGGTTTTTGGGGAGCACAGCACCTGGAGAGTTATGAAGCCCTCAACGTCGCCCCAAGATTTTTCTCAAGCGCCGCAACAATCCGCGCCGAGAACCCATTCAACTGCGCATCCGTAAACGTCGCCTGCGAACTCTGAAACGTCACCCGGATCATCAACGAAAATTTGCCCTGCGGTACCTGGCCGCCACGAAATAGGTCCGCCGCTTCGATGCTGTGCAGCTCGAGAATCCCGAGCTGTTCGATCGTCTCGCTCACATCGTCGAACGACGTGCCGTCGTCGAGGACGAGCGAGAAGTCGCGTTCCACGGCAGGGTAACGCGGCAACGGCGCGAAACGCTTCGCAGCGCTCGCATCTTCCACGCCCTTTAGCAACGGTTCCAGCGCCAGCTCCGCAACGAAAACGTTTTGCCGCAGCTTCAGCTGCTCCGCAATTTTCCGCGCGAGCTGCCCAGCGACGCCAACGTGGTGCGCATGCTGCAGTTCAGGACCGTCCGTGCCGCGCTCGATCGAAACCCGCGCAGCCCGCGACGGCGCAAGCCACGAAGGCCCGCCGCCCATCCACTCAAATCCGCCCGCGATTTCACCGATGCGGTCCAGGTCGCCCTTCAAATTCGCAAACGCATATTCGCTCGCCGCTTCGTGAATCGTCTTCTCTTGCGCAAGTCCCGTCGCGCCGAGCGTAAGGACGCGCGTCTCCACAGGCTCGCCATCGCGCAGTTCGTACCGCTTGCCCACTTCAAACAGGCGCACATCGCGCTGCCCGTGATTCAAATTCCATTCCAGCGCGCGAATCATGCTGACTGTCCCGCTCGACCGCATCACCGACGCATCTTCCGCCAGCGGATTTCCAATCACCGCCGGCGTCACGCCCTCGGCGCGGAAAATTGCGTCGCGCTCGGTATCAACAATCGGAATCTCCACGATCTCGCGGTAGCCAAGCGCGATCACGCGTTCGATCACGCGATCGAGCGCCACAGCGTGCGGCAATCGCCGCGCTGGAACTTTCGCAGCCGGCAACCGCAGCGGGAATTTGTCGTAGCCGTAGTGCCGCGCCACTTCTTCGATCAGATCGATCCCGCGGGTCACATCGCTGCGCCACGAGACCTGCTTGCACTGCCACACGGCCGTGATCGAGCCGTTCGATCCGCGCAGATCGTCGATGCGAACCGGATGAAAGCCCAGCGCGCTCAGAATGTCTTCAATGTCGCGATCGGGCACGTCCGCGCCCATCACGCGCAGCAGCTCCTGGCGCGATAGCTCGATCGACTTTTCCGCGTGCCGCGCGGGATACACATCTACGACGCCCGCGAGAACCTCTCCGCCCGCAACCTGCTGAATCAGTTCCGCCGCGCGCCGTGAAGCGAACTCCGCCATCTCCGGGTCGGCGCCGCGCTCAAACCGGTACGAAGCTTCGGTGCGCAGACCCAGTGCCTTCGACGTGCGCCGCACCGAGATCGGATCGAACCACGCGCATTCCAGCAGCACGTTCTTCGTGCCGAATCCGATTTCGGATTCCGCGCCGCCCATAATTCCGCCGATTCCCACCGCGCGCGCACCATCCGCCACGACGCACATGTCCTTCGTGAGCGTGCGCTCCGCGCCATCGAGCGTTTTGATTTTCTCGCCCTGCTTCGCGCGCCTCACCACCAGCCGCTTCTCAGCAATTTTGTCGAAATCAAACGCGTGCAGCGCGTGGCCCAGCTCGAACATCACGTAGTTCGTTACGTCCACCACGTTGTTGATCGATTTTTCGCCAATCGCTTCCAGGCGCTGCCGCAGCCAGTCCGGCGACGGCTGCACCTTCACACCCTTGATCACGCGCGCCGTGAACCGGCCGCACAAATCGTTCGCTTCGATATCGACGCGCGTCGCCGAAACCGCAGTCTCTGCCGATTCTTTCAGTTTCGGATGCAGCGGCTTGAGCGACTTCTTATAGATCGCTGCCACTTCGCGCGCGATGCCAAGGTGCCCCAGGCAGTCCGGCCGATTCGCGGTCACTTCCGCGTCGAGCACCGGCCCGGCAGCAGTTTCTTCCACACCCTCGATCGCCACGCCCGCGAGCGAAAGCTTCGACGCAACTTCGGCGGCGGGCGCCGCGATGTCCACAAATTCCCTCAGCTCGTTGTAAACGATCTTCATTTAGAGCTGGTTCCCATCTTCGAATGCTTCTTTTGGAAAGCATTCCAGTAACGAATGACGTTGTGACCTAAGTTCTGGGCGTGATGACGTCTTCTGCCAGCACCGACCTTCCCGCCATGACGTGGGTTGTAGTTGAGGCGTACGGATCGGTATTCAACATTGCTCATCACTGCAGACATTTGTTTGGCAACGAATATCGCCCGCTCGTATCGTTCACGCTTTTGCTTAGTTCGATATGGTTTCGTGAAAGATTGAATAAATAGCAGCGGTTTTTTTCCGCCGCGGGCGTTCGCCCATTTCCAAATTTTGATGACGTTTGACGATGGATCCTCACGAAGCAGTTCAGCTTCAATGAAAAGGACCGGCTGGCTATCACGCATGTCGATCGCGGCGACGTCGATGGTCTGACCGTTTGTGAGTGGATGGTTCTTGCACCATGCGAGATCGCCAAATGTCTTGCTCGGCTTAAGTTTCCTACCCTGAAGCATCCGCAGAAGATCATTCGAGAACTCAGTAGCGCGATTGGACCGGATTGAACGTGGTTTAGCCATACCGTCCCGTTGTTAAAACTGCCGCAGGAATCGCACGTCGTTCTGAAACAACAGCGGCACTTCCGTCACGCCATACTTCATCATCGCCAATCGATCGACGCCCATACCAAACGCAAATCCGCTGAGCCGCTCCGGATCGTAATTCACAAATCCGTACACCGCCGGATTCACCATGCCCGCGCCGAAAAGCTCGATCCATCCGGTCTGCTTGCACACGCGGCATCCGCTGCCGCCGCACACGTGGCACGTCGCATCCACTTCCGCCGACGGCTCGGTAAACGGAAAGTAGCTCGGCCGCAGCCGCGTCTTCGTCTTCGGCCCCAGAAACGCGCGCGCGAAATAATCCACGGTGCCTTTGAAATCGCAAAAGGTGATATCCGTATCGACGGCGAGCCCTTCAATCTGGTGGAACATGTAGCCGTGCGTCGCGTCCGGATTGTCGCGGCGATACACCTTGCCGGGCACCACAATCCGCACCGGCGGCTTTTCCTTTTCCATCGTGCGAATTTGCATCGGCGAAGTGTGCGTGCGTAGCAAATCGCCGTTGCGAGCGCCTTCGATGTAGAAGGTGTCCATGTTGTCGCGCGCGGGATGGTGCTCGGGAATATTGAGCGCCTCAAAATTGTAGTAAGGCGTTTCGATTTCCGGCCCTTCCACCACACTGAAACCAATCGCGCCGAAAATCCGCAGCAGTTCGTCGTACGTCTGGCGAATCAGGTGCCGCGAACCAATCGTGTGCTCGATGCCCGGCAACGATAGATCGATCTGGTCGCGCGCCGCCGCCGCTTGTTCCGCCGCCGCTTCAATCGCAGCCTGCTTTTCTTTCACCACGCCGTCGATATGCGCTTTGAGCTGGTTCAGTTCCTGGCCCACAGCGCGCTTCAGCTCCGGCGTGGCAGGTTTCAGCCAGTTGTCCGTGATCTTCGTCAGCACACCGGACTTGCGCCCTGTCCACGCAACGAGAAACGCATTCCACTGCGCCACATCGCTCGAATTCGCACCGGCTTCAGCATCAAATCGCGCGCGCACTTGCGCAAAATTCGACACGACCTGCTCGGCCGTGGTGGCGCCGAGCGCGGCGAGAGTCTGATCGACGTTGTGGTTATCAGTCATTTTCAGAGACGGCAGAATAAATCATCTCGCACCGCGAACCGCACGAAAACCGCGGCGCGACGCACAAAAATTCCACGCCCGAAATACGAAGCGGCCGGCGCATCGCACAATCACGCCAGCCGCTCAAAAGCCCTACAAATCAAAAGAAGCGACTAGCCTTCTTCGTGGTGGCGAACCGGCGCCGGCTTCGCTGCATGCGCTGCGGGCTTCGGCACGTGCACCTTCGCGGACGCAACCAACGTCGCGAATCCCTCGGCGTCCTTCACCGCGAGTTCCGCGAGCACCTTGCGGTCCAGCTCGATGCCGCTGGCCTTCAGCCCGTGAATCAACTGGCTGTAGGTGAGGCCGTTATTGCGCGCGGCCGCGCCGATGCGCTGAATCCACAGCGCGCGGTAATCGCGCTTGCGCACGCGGCGGTCGCGGTACGTGTAGCGCAGCGAGCGGTTTACCGCTTCCTTTGCGGAGCGGTACAGCTTGCCCTTTGTTAGGAAAAATCCCTTGGCGTGTTTGAGTAGCTTCTTGCGGCGTGCGCGGCGTTTGGTTCCGCGTTTAACTCGAGGCATCGTTCATCTCCTATCGATCTAAATCGAATTCGATTTGTATCAGGAGACAAACACGGTCGGGCACACAGCGCGGGGCGCTGCTGCCTGACGGGTTTGTCTCATTGAACTTCGGTTTACGCTCCGCATCGGCAGGATCGAAATCCCACTCGCGAAACAACCGGCCTGCAGGCACCCGTTACGCTCTGTTTGGCACGGTTAACATCGCGGCTCATGGTAGCGAGCCGAATGAAACTTTACGACAGCTGAACTACTTAATTCCGTACGGCAGCGCGAGACGCACGTTCTTCACGTCTGCCTGATTCACTGCCACTTTGTTCAAAAGCTTGCGCATGCGGCGCGGCTTCTTGGTGCCGAGCAGGTGGCGCTTGCCCGAATGCCAACGCAGCACTTTGCCCGTGGACGTAATCTTGAAGCGCTTGGCCGCTCCACGGTGCGTCTTCAACTTCATCTTCTTGTTCTTTTTCACTGACGTTTCCTCAATGGCGCAGCCGTTCGCGGCCGCTTCTTTTTCCCCGGCTCGATTTCAGCGATTGTCTGCTGACGAAATCCGAAAGACCGAAAAAATCCGTTAAACCTGTTCGCCCGCCGCTGCCGGCTTTGTTGCCGTCGCCGCTGGGCTTGCACCCGCGCCCTTCTTCGGCGCGAGCAACGCGAGAAGGATGTTCGCTTCCATGCGCGGCCCGAATTCCACCTGCGCGTGCTCCATAATTTCTTTCAGCAACCGATCCATCTTCTTGCGGCCCACATCCTGGTGCGCCATTTCGCGCCCGCGGTGGAAGATCATGGCCTTCACTTTGTATCCGTCGCCGAGGAACCGGATGATCTGGTTCTTGCGAACCTGATAATCGTGCTCCGCGGTCGAAGGCCGGAACTTCACTTCCTTGATGTGCGAACTCTTCTGATGCTTCTTGGCCTCGTGGGCCTTCTTATTCTGCTCGTACAAAAATTTTCCGTAATCGACCAGCTTGCAAACCGGTGGAACCGCGTTCGGCGAAATTTCCACTAGGTCGATACCGGCGTCGCGCGCAGCTTTCATGGCGTCGAAATACGTCATCACGCCCAGCTGGTTGCCCACTTCGTCCACCACGCGGACTTCACGGGCACGAATCCGTTCGTTTACCCGAAGTCCTGGAGTTCCACCACGTTCAGCGATAACTACACCTCCCGGACTCACGAAAATGCTGTTCGTGGCCCGCAAATCCAGCCCATTTCCGACTGAAACCAACCGGGGAAGGGACGGGTCAAAAATTATAGCACGGTACTAGCCGCTCGCCGCAAGGCCGAATCGTAAGCCTTCCACGCATTGGCGCCCGCGTTAGCCGCAGCGATTGGTTGCGCCGCGGAACCCGGCTTCCGTTCTACGATGAAGCTTGAACCATGCCCAGCGCAACAAAATCCGACCGCCCTTTCCTTACCGCCGAATGGCGCGACCTGATCATGATGAATTTCGAAGTGGATCCCGCCATCTTGCGCAAGCACATGCCAGCTGGCACGGAGTTGGACCACTTCGAAGGCCGCACCTACGTGAGCATTGTTGCGTTTCGTTTCCTGAAGACGCGAATTTACGGGCGCCTCGCGATTCCGTTTCACTCGAACTTCGATGAAGTGAACCTGCGTTTCTACGTTCGGCGCGAGGAACGCGGCGAGCTGCGCCGCGGCGTCGTATTCATCTCCGAAATCGTGCCGCGGCGCGCCATCGCGTTCGTGGCCCGGCTTGCTTACAACGAGAACTACTTTTCATATCCTATGACTCATCGCATCTCGCGTACCGCAGACGATGCCGATCTTCGATACGCGTGGCGCGTCAGGCAGGACTCATACGTGGTGGAGGCGGGCACGAAAGACGAACCCGGCCTTCCGAAAGAGGGCAGCGCCGAGCAGTTCATCACCGAGCATTACTGGGGCTACGCCCGGCAGCGCGACGGAAGCACGGTTGAATACCGCGTGGAGCACGCACCGTGGCGCGTGTGGAGGGCAGCGACTGCGAGATTTTCGGGCGTATTCGGCCCGCTCTACGGTCAGGAATTTAGCAGCGTGCTCAGCGCGAAGGCGCGCTCCACGTTCGTCGCGGAAGGCTCGCCCGTGAAAGTCTTTCGCGGGCGAAAACTCGAGACGGGCTAGGCGATGATGTGCGACTCGACTTCCGCTTTCAGATCGGCAACAAACTGATCCACAGGCCGCGGCCCCAGATCGCCCTTCGATCGATGCCGCACCGAAACCGTGCCCGCCTCCGCCTCCTTGCCGCCAATCACCAGCATGTACGGAATCTTCTGCAGTTGTGCGTCGCGAATTTTCGCCTGCAGCTTTTCGTTGCGATCGTCCAGGTGCACTCGCACACCCGCTTTGCTCAGATCCTGCGCCACTTTCTTCGCGTAATCGATCGTCTTGTCGCTCAGCGGCAGCACCGCGGCCTGCACCGGCGCGAGCCACGTGGGGAACGCGCCCGCGTACAGCTCGATCAAATACGAAGTCATCCGTTCCATCGTGCTGATCACGCCGCGATGAATCATCACGGGCCGGTGCTTCTGCCCATCCGCGCCGATGTAGCTCAGATCAAACTGATGCGGCAGGTGGAAATCGATCTGAATCGTCGAATAGGTCTCCTGGTGCCCCATCACGTCCGCAAGTTGAATGTCGAGCTTCGGCCCATAAAAAGCAGCCTCGCCTGGCGCTTCTGTATAAGGAAGTCCGAGCGAATCCATCGCCTCGCGCAACATCTGCTCGGCCATGTCCCACATTTCGTCGTTCGCCACGTACTTGTCAGACGGCCCCTTCGACCGTAGCGACAATCGGTACGTGTACTCCTTGATGCCGAGATCTTTGTAAGCCTGTTCGACGAGCTTCATCACGCCCGCAAATTCTTCTTTGATCTGCTCGGGCGTGCAGAAAATGTGCGCATCATTCAAAGTCATGCAGCGCACGCGGCTCAATCCGCTTAGCACGCCGGACCGCTCGTAGCGATACATCGTGCCGAGTTCCGCGATGCGCACCGGCAAATCGCGATAGCTCCGCTTCCCCGATTCGTAAATCAGGATGTGGTGCGGGCAATTCATCGGCCGCAGCACCAGTTCCTCGGTCTTCAGGTCGATCGGCGGGAACATGTCCTCGTGATAGTGCTCCCAGTGGCCCGAGCGAATGTAGAGATCCACTTTCGCGAGGTCCGGCGTGTACACGTGCTGGTAGCCGGCTTCGCGTTCCTTCTGAAGAATGTATTCCTCAAGCAAGCGCCGCACCGTCGCGCCCTTCGGCAGCCACAGCGGAAGACCGGAACCTACGAGGTCGCTCACCGTGAAAAGCTCGAGTTCCTTGCCGAGCTTGCGGTGATCGCGCTTCTTTGCTTCTTCCAGGCGATGGAGATAATCGTCGAGGTCCTTCTGCTCCATGAAGCACGCGCCGTAAATGCGCTGCAGCTGCGGGTTTCCTTCTTTGCCCTTCCAGTACGCGCCGGAAACGTTCATCAGCTTGAACGCTTTGATCCTCCCGGTGGACGGAATGTGCGGCCCGCGGCAGAAGTCGATGAATTTTCCGGTGGTGTAAAACGAAACCATCGGCTCATCCGCCTTCTCATCAACCAGCTCGCACTTGAATTCCTGATTGGTCGAGCGGTAAAGCTGCAGCGCTTCCGGCTTCGGCAGCCACTTCCGCTCATTCGGAATGTCTTTCGCCGCGAGTTCGCGCATCTTCGCTTCGATTTTTTCCAGTTCTTCCTGTGTGAACGGCTCAGCGCGCAAAAATTCGTAGAAAAATCCGGTCTCGATCGGCGGACCGATGCCGAGCTTCACATTCGGGTAAAGCTCCATCACCGCGGCGGCAAGCAGGTGCGCGGCGGAGTGGCGTAGCACCTGCAGCGCATCCGCGTCTTTCGGAGTTAGGATCGCGATCTTCGCGTTCTTCTCGAGCGGCTTCGATAGATCCACCAATTCATCGTCGGCGCGGGCGACCAGCGCGACTCTGGCCAGGCGCGGAGAAATCTGTTCCGCGATCTGCGCAGGCGTAGTGCCTTTGGGCACTTCGCGAGTGGCGCCGTCGGGCAGAGTGATTTGAATGGTCTCGGTGGTCATACGAGTCCTTCGAAGGATTTGGAATAAATTAGATTACTGGCGGGCAGAGGGGCGGTCAAGGCGGGTCAAGCGGCGCTGGCTGGGGAATTACTCGTGGGTTCTCAGTCGGGGAAGTCGCTCAAGACAATTTCTTCCTCAATGATGCGCGGAAAACCACTGGAAAACGCCAGCGCGCGCGACACTGCCTGATAAAAATAAACGTTCCGCTCGCTATCCTGTAGCGCCTCTTGCGACTCCCACACCGTCATCACCCGCAGCTCCGGCGGATTCGCGCCCACCACCTTCATCACCAGCAGCGAATGAAATCCCTTCTGCTGGCGCATCAGCGGCACAGAATCCGACATCGCGTTCACGAACTCATCAAATTTTTCAGGCTTCACAACGTAGTGTGTGCTGCGCGCGTGCATAGCGGACTCCACAAAATCGTCACTTCGGGGCCCAGTGGCGCCAATATACCCTGCCAAGCCCGCACCTGAAAAGCACGCATGACAGTAGTGGGACTGGCTCTCAGCCTGTCTGCACCCCGCTCTCAGCGGGGTGTGCCTTAGTCGCGCGAAGCGAGCTACAACATAGACTGTCAGTCTGTGCCCGGTTCAGTCGCGCGCAGCGCGATGTAGCTTAGACTCTCGAGTCTGAACGGGGCCAAC
>Ga0206966_1074_pt1 | contig 30372 bp, 22 predicted proteins | sample Alteio_BWOrgHeat_23_FD_152970 | JGI IMG/M metagenome (GOLD analysis project Ga0206966, IMG submission 152970) | Enriched cells from forest soil in Barre Woods Harvard Forest LTER site, Petersham, Massachusetts, United States -... | ecosystem: Environmental > Terrestrial > Soil > Temperate forest >...
GCCGACCAGCGCGGCGACGATGCCCCAGACGCAAATCGACCATAGATATGCGATCGCGATGGAGCGCGCCGAAGGCCAGGCGATTTTCACGGGTCGATAGTAGAACGAAAGGGCGTACGGCGGCGTACGGTGGGACGACATTACGGTGATGAGTGACGAAGCGCTTTCTGGCGGGGACGAGAGGGAGCGAGCCGATCCGGAAACCGCTGGAATGCTGCGGTTTAGAGCGTATTTTTTCGCGGTGAGATTGTGCTAGTTCCGAGTGGAATCGCGACGCAACGTCACAAAGCGCGGCTCGGTGGGACGAAATGCGGTAGGTTCGAGTTGGGGCGGACGGCGCGCGACCGGTGACGATCGGGTAGGAGAAAAAGTGAGCGAGGCGAGAATTGGTTCAGGTTCGAGTTCGATTGAGGGACGCCCGAGCGCATTGGCGACGGTTCTAATCGGCGGCGGTATTGCGGGGACGTTGGACGGGCTTTCGGCGTGCGTTTTCTACCACATCTTCAGCAGCGTTTCTTCGGGGTCGATTTTTCGTTACATCGCGTCTGGACTACTGGGACCAAGCGCGTTCAGCGGTGGACGGCAGACGGCGCTACTGGGGCTCGTGCTGCACTACACGATCGCGCTCGGTGCGGCAGCGCTGTTTTATGCAGCGTGCCTGCGCGTGAAGGCGCTGTATGAGAAGCCGTGGATTTTCGGGCCGCTGTACGGGCTCGTTGTGTTTTGCGTGATGCATTTCGTGGTGGTGCCGCTGTCGCGAGTGCAATCGAGAAACGCATCGATGCCGTTCATTGAGCTTGTGTTCCAGCTGCTTGCGCACACGATCTTCATTGGAAGCTCGATCGCGTTTGCAGCGTGGCTTTCTGCGCGGAATGCGCGGCGCGCCTAATCGGATTCGAAGGGATGCGGGGGCAGCAGAAATTGCATGCCGAAGTAGCCGACGAAATTCGCCTGGCTATTCCCTGCGCGCGCGGGAGCGACGCTGCGGCCGGCCATCAGCAGCAAAATAAAAGGCGGATGGATTTTGTAGCGCGCGCCGACACCGAGAGTTTCCTGGCTGATGAGCGGATTGTAGGCTCCGACGCTGTAAAACTCCGCGTCCATTTCGAGCTTCTTCGTGAAGTCGTGGCCCGCGACGACTCCAGCGATCCAACCATCGGAGCCGAGATGGACGAGGTTGTAGCCGACCTCCCAATTGAGATCGATTGGGCCAAGCTTCTTTGAAAATTCCACGGGCAGGATGAGGCTCGCGCCGCGCGGAGTGATGCCGTTCTTCACGGAGTTGTTGGGATTATTGAGCGAGACCTGAGGGAAAACGGAGATGGCCCAGCCGTTTTTTTTGTTGTCGTAGAAGCGCCATTTCACGCCGAGCTGATCTTGGCCGAGGCCGAATTTCGATGGGCCGGGATTCGTGAAGTCACGGAGGTAGGCGTTTTCGAATGTGAGCTGGATGCGATCGCCGAGGCCGAAATTGATGTCAACGTCTGGGACGTGCGAGACGGAGTGATCGTCGTAGAGAAACGGCATGTAGCCGAGATTGATTTCCCACTGTTTGTTGCCGGGCGTGCCGGGATCGTTGGTGTAGTAGGGCGGGCCGCCTTGGGCGCGCGCGGGCGCGGCTGCGAATGCCAGCACGAAGAACGCGGTGACGAGCGCGACGGCAAACGCTGCGACGCGCGTGAGTCTGCGAAAAAGAAAAAGCGCGGCTGATCGCCGGTGCGTCAGCTTGCGGTTGCGCTCTTCTCTTTCGTTGCCGGCCATTTCCAGTTGCGAATCTCCGGTTTGTCGATGCCTTCGGTGTACGCGTAATTAATACTTTCGATGATCTGGCCTTTGAGCCATTCCTTCAAGTGTGCGCCGGGGCCTTGGAGGCTGGGGACGCGATCGATGACGTCGATGGCCAAAGTGAAACGGTCCACTTGGTTGCGGATGAGAAGCTCGAGCGGCGTATTGATGTTGCCTTTTTCTTTGTAGCCGCGAACGTGAATGTTCTGGTGGTTCGTGCGCCGGTAAGTGAATTTGTGAATGAGCCACGGGTAGCCGTGGAAATTGAAGATGACGGGCTTGTCTTTGGTGAAGAGCGAATCGAAATCGCGATCGCTGAGGCCGTGCGGGTGTTCGGAGTCCGGCTGGAGGCGGTAGAGATCGACGACGTTGACGTAGCGAATCTTCAGATTCGGAAAGTGTTCGCGGAGAATCACGATCGCGGCGAGAGCTTCCTGCGTGAGGATGTCGCCCGCGCTGGCCATCACCACGTCAGGCTCTTCGCCATTGTCCGTGCTGGCCCAATCCCAGATGCCGATGCCTTTGGTGCAATGGATCACGGCTTCATCCATCGTGAGATAGACGAGATGATTTTGTTTGTCGGAGACGATGACGTTCACGTAGTCCTGGCTGCGGAGGCAGTGGTCGGCGACGCTGAGCAGACAATTCGCATCGGGCGGCAGGTAGATGCGCGTGACGGTGGCGCTTTTATTGGATACGACGTCTAAAAAGCCCGGATCTTCGTGCGTGAAGCCGTTGTGATCCTGGCGCCAGACGAGCGAGGTGATCAGGATGTTGATCGAGGAAATCGGGGCGCGCCACGAGATTTCGAGTTTGGCTTTCTCGAGCCATTTGGCGTGCTGGTTGTACATCGAATCGATGATGTGGACGAAGGCTTCGTAGGTATTGAAGAGACCGTGACGGCCGGTGAGGACGTAGCCTTCCATCCAGCCCTCGAGCGTGTGCTCGCTGAGCATTTCCATCACGCGGCCGTCGGGAGCGATGTCTGTGCCGTCGGCATCTTCTGGCTTAATTTTTGCGAGCCAGGTTTTCAGCGTGGCGGTGTAGAGATCCTGCAGGCGGTTCGATGCGTTTTCGTCGGGGCTGAAAACGCGGAAGCTGGTCATGTTGCGGCGCATCACTTCGGCGAGGAACTTGCCGAGATTCTCCGTCGGTGAAACTTCCACGGCGCCGGGAGTCTTGATGTCTATGCCGAAGGTGCGGAAGTCCGGACAAAGGAGTGGTTTGCGAAGCGTGCCGCCGTTGGCGTGCGGATTGGCGCTCATGCGGCGAGCGCCGGTGGGCGGCAGCTCGCGGAGTTCGGGGATCAGCGTGCCGTTTTCGTCGAACAGTTCGTCGGGCTTGTAGCTTTTGAGCCAGGTCTCGACGATTTTCAAGTGCTCGGGATTGGTTTGCACGTCGGTGACGGGCACTTGATGCGCGCGCCAGAAGTCTTCCACGCGATGGCCGTCCACTTTTTTCGGGCCGGTCCAACCTTTCGGTGAACGGAGGACGATCATCGGCCAGCGCGGGCGGTCGGGCGTCTTGCTCGAACGCGCTTGCTGCTGGATGGCGCGGATGGATTCGACGCAGGTGTCCACGGCAGCTGCCATTTTCTGGTGCATCGTGGCGGGATCGTCGCCCTCGACGTAATGCGGCGTCCAACCGTAACCGTGAAGCAGGTGATCGAGTTCTTCGGGATCGATGCGCGAAAGAATCGTGGGGTTCGCGATTTTGTAGCCGTTGAGATGGAGGACGGGCAGTACGGCGCCGTCGCGAATCGGATTCAGAAATTTATTCGAGTGCCAGGATGTGGCGAGTGGGCCGGTTTCGGATTCTCCGTCGCCGATGACGACGGTGACGATCAGGTCGGGGTTATCGAACGCAGCGCCGAACGCGTGCGAGATGCTGTAGCCGAGTTCGCCGCCTTCGTGAATCGAGCCGGGAACTTCGGGCGTGCAATGGCTGCCGAGCTGGCCGGGAAACGAAAACGCCTGAAAGAGGCGGAGCATGCCGGCTTCGTCCTGACTTTTTTCCGGATAAATTTCGGAGTAGGTGCCCTCGAGGTAGCAGTTCGACAACACGGCGGGTGCGCCGTGGCCGGGGCCGGCGATGTAAATCATGTTGAGGTCGTATTTTTTGATGGCGCGATTGAGGTGCACCCACGTGAACGTCTGGCCGGGATCGGAACCCCAGTGGCCGAGCAGGCGATTTTTGAAATGCTCGGGCTTGAGCGGCTTGCGGAGCAGCGGATTGTCGCGGAGATAAATCATGCTGCCGCACATGTAGTTGCAGGCTCGCCAGTAGGCGTCCATTTTGCGGAGTTCGTCGGCGGAGAGGATTTGCGTTTGCGCGCCGTTGCTGGTGGACTTGGACGGCTTTTTGATTTCTGGCGCGGTGGCGGCCTTCGGCAGATAATTCGCGACAGACGTTTTGGGTGCGGGCGATTTCGCTGCGGATGCTTTGGCGGCGGAATTTTTTTCGCGAACTTTGGCGGTGGGAGACATGGTTCACTCCAGGGGTGGAATGCCGCCGGGCCAGGTGCGGCGGAGATAAGCTTCGCACAACATCGATAGTCGGGGCCGGACAATTGTGTGAAGATTTGGTGTCATCTGGCGTTCACAATGCGCTGCGTATTGGTGACTTAGAGTTGGACGCGTGGGGCGGACGGAAGGTTCGCGCTGAAGTGAGTTTACGCGGCGTGACGTTCGTCACGTTGCGCTGTGCGGAGTAAATGTTTATCTATGGCCGACTCGCCTATTCTTGCGATCAATACCGGGTCTTCGTCGCTGAAATTCGGCGTGTACGTGGCGCGCGGCGACGACGAAGAAATTCAGCTGGACGGGCTGGCCGACGGGATTGGGCGCGACTCCAGCAAAATTCAAATCAAAGACGGCAAGGGAAAGGTGGTGCGATCGGAGTCCGTGCGATTCGCAAGCGCGGATGAAGCGCTGGCGCGCGCGAAAGAGTGGCTCGCGGAGCTTTCGCCTGCGCCGCCCGTGGGCGTGGGGCATCGCGTGGTGCACGGCGGGCCGAAGCTCACCGCGCATCAGCTGATTACGCCGGGGGTGCTTGATCAACTGCGCGAGTGTGTTCATTTTGCGCCGCTACACATTCCACCGGCGCTCGCGCTAATCGAATCGGCGCAGAAAATCTACCCCGGCGTGCCGCAGTTCGCGTGCTTCGATACGGCGTTTCATGCGCAGATGCCGGAGGTGGCGTCGCGGTACGCGCTGCCGAGGTCTTTGTACGACGAAGGCCTGAAGCGCTACGGCTTTCATGGACTTTCGTACGAATCGATTTTGCGGAAGCTGGGAACGGAGCGGCCGCGACACGTGGTGATCGCGCATCTCGGGAACGGCGCGAGCCTCGCCGCCGTGCAGGATGGGAGTTCTGTGGATACGTCGATGGGGCTGACGCCGACCGGCGGGATTCCGATGGGAACGCGCAGCGGCGACATGGATCCCGGCGTTGGGCTGTATTTGCAGCGGCAGAAGAAGTTGAGCGTGGATTCGCTCGAGGCTCTGCTGAATCACGACGCGGGATTGAAGGCGCTTTCAGGGACGAGTTCGGACATGCGCGACCTGCAGGCTGCTGCTGAGAACGGCGATGCGAACGCGCGGCAGGCGATCGAGATCTTTTGTTACGCGATACGGAAGACCATCGCGTCGTACGCGGCGGCGCTCGAGGGGCTCGACATGCTGGTCTTTACTGGCGGCATCGGCGAGAAAAGCGCGATGGTGCGCGCGATGGTCTGCAACGCGCTGCACATTCTGGGTGTGCTGATCGAAGGACCCGCGAACGAGAAGAACGCGGAGACGATTTCCGCGGCGCAGTCTGTGGTTCGCGTGCGCGTGATTCCCACCGAAGAAGACCGGCAGATTGCGCGGCACACGCGTGAACTCCTCAAGCGCGGCGCGGCCTGATTCGCGTTTGTGGTTACATTCGCCGCGAATTGCGCGATCTCCACCCTTTGCAACGACAACCGGCGTCGCGTCGTTTGTGAGAACATCACAGTCGGGCGGATCCTCTAGATAAGATGGGCAAACTGTTCGGCGCTGCCGTCGTTCTGATCACGCTGGTCTCCGCGGCATTTTTCGCGATGCACACGTGGTGGCTTCCCGCGAATGCGTCGGCTGCGGGCGCGGCGATCGACCGGCAGATGGAACATACGATGATCTGGACCGGCGCGCTCTTTATCGCCGGGCAAGTGGTGCTGGCTCTCTTCGCATTTTCCTCGCGCAATCGCGACAGCAAAGAAAAAACGCGCACGTTTCCCGGCGGGGCCGTGCCTCTGGTGATTGCGGCTATGGTTGTGGTGGGCGTCGAGATTTTTGCGCTGACTTTCGTGGGATCGAAAGCGTGGGCGGCGATTTATCTGGCGCCGGCCGACGCGGATGCGATTCACATCGACGTGCAGGCGCAGCAGTTCGCGTTCTACTTTCACTACCCCGGGCCGGATGGGCGATTCGGCGCAGTTCGCCCCGATAAAATTGACGACGGAAATGGGAATTACGTGGGCCTCGACCCCGTTCACGACGCGGCGGCGCGGGACGACATTGTATCGAGCATGCTCGTAGTGCCGGTGAACCGGCCGATCGCGCTTACGCTGCATTCGCGCGACGTGGGACATTCGTTTTTTGTGCGCGAACTGCGCGTGCAGCAGGATTTTGTGCCGGGCCTCGATGTGCGGCTGCAATTCACGGCGACGCAGACGGGACAATTTGAAATTGTGTGCACGCAGCTGTGCGGATGGGGCCACTACCGCATGAAGGCTTACGTGCGTGTAGTGGAACCTGCCGAGTACGACGCATGGCTCGAATCTCATTTGCGGCGCGTGGCGGCCGTTCGATGAGCTTCGTCCGCCGCTACATCTTCAGCACTGACCACAAAACCATCGGCAAGCAGTATTACGCGCTGGCGCTCGCGGCGGTGTGCACCGGCATGGTGCTTTCGTGGCTGATGCGAATTCACGTGGCGTATCCGGATCGCGCGATTCCGTTGCTTGGGAGGCTGGCGCCGGTGGGTGCTCCGGGCGGCGTGATTTCGCCGGAGATGTATTTATCGCTGCTGACGATGCACGGCACGCTGATGGTTTTCTTCGTTCTGACGAACGCGCCGTTCGCAGCGTTTGGAAATTATTTTCTGCCGACGCAGATCGGCGCGAAGGAAATGGCGTTTCCGCGCCTGAGCGCGCTGGCGTTCTGGCTGTCGCTCACTTCTTTTGTAGTGATACTCGCGCAATTTTTCGTACCGGATGGGCCTTCGACGTCCGGATGGACCGCGTATCCGCCGCTCAGCGCGCTGGGCGCCGCGGCGGGACAGGGCCTTGCGATGGGGCAAAACTTGTGGCTCGTGTCGATTGCGATTTTTTGCGTGGCATCGGTGCTGGGTGCGCTGAATTTCATCGTGACGGCGCTGGACCTGCGAACGAGGGGAATGTCGTTCGCGCGGATGCCGTACAGCGCGTGGGCGTGGCTGGTGACGGCGGTGATCGTGCTGCTGGCGTTCGCGGTGCTGTTTCCGGCGTGCGTGTTGCTGCTGCTTGATCGCGTGGCGCATACGAGTTTTTTTGTGCCGGCGGGATTATTTGTTGCGGATCGATTGCAGCCGCATGCGGGCGGCTCGCCGTTGCTGTGGCAGCACCTATTCTGGTTTTTCGGGCACCCGGAGGTTTACATCGCGATTCTGCCGTCGATCGGGATCGTGGCGCATGTGCTGCCGGCTTACGCGCGAAAGCCGCTACTCGGGCCGAAATTTCTGGTGGCGAGCCTGGTGGCGACGGGCTTTCTGAGCTTCGTGGTGTGGGGCCATCACATGTTCGTGAGCGGGATGAATCCCTTCTCTGTGAATTTCTTTTCGGTGCCTACGATGATCATCACCATTCCCGCGACGGTGATGACCTTGCTGCTGCTCGGTACCGTTTACGGATCGAAGATGCGTTTCGATACGGCAGCGCTTTTTTGCCTCGGCTTCATTTCGCTCTTCATCAGCGGCGGGATCAGCGGATTTTTTCTGGCGCAGCCGTCGCTCGATAGCTACCTGCACGCGACGTATTTCGTGGTGGCGCATTTTCACCTGGTGATGGCCGCCGCGTCGCTGTTTGGGATTTTCGCGGGGACGTATTTCTGGTTTCCGAAAATGGTTGGCCGGATGATGAACGAGACGCTCGGGAAGCTGCATTTCTGGCTGACATTTCTCGGCGTGTACTGCATTTTCATGCCGATGCACTACCTGGGGCTGGTGGGCAATGTGCGTCGCTACTCAGCGTTTGTGGACGAATACATGGCGCCGCTGATGCCGGTCCACCGCTTTATTACGATTGCGGCGCTGCTGACGGGCGCGGCGCAATTTATTTTTCTGTGGAATTTATTTGCGAGCCGCATGTGGGGACGAGTGGCGCCAGAAAATCCCTGGGGCGCGACGACGCTCGAATGGTCCGTTCGCCACGATGGCGGAGCAGTGGCCGTTTATCGCGGGCCTGACGCCTACGGAGTGGACGGCGACGGCGGCGTGGATTTCGTGATGCAGAATGACGAAGTGGCGCGCGCAGGAGCGAGCGATGAGTAGCAGGCAGATCGCTACGAGTGGCGCGGGGCGGCCGGAACGATCGGAGACCGGGGCGTGGATTGCAGTCTCCGCGCTGGCGATGTGCTTTGCGGCGCTCGCGAGTGCAATGGCGGTGCGGCAGGGAGCGAGCGCGGAGTGGCTACATTTTGAATTGCCACGGGTGCTCTACGGTGCGACCGCGCTGATGCTGGTGAGCGCGGCGACGATGGAGATCGCACACCGGCGCGTTGCGAAAGTTTGGCTGCTGGCGACCGCCGCGCTTGGTGTGGCGAGCTTGTGTTGCATCTATATCGCGTGGCGCGAACTGAGCGCGCAAGGCTTGTTGCTGGCGACGAGCGGAAGCGCATCTTTCTTCTACGTTTTCACGGCGGGATGCTGCGTGTGCATCGCGGGCGGCCTGCTGGCGGTGCTCTCGGCGAGTATGAAGGCTGCGCGGCTTGGAGGGCTCGCGATCTACTGGCACTTTGTAGTGGCGCTTTGGATTTTTATTTTCTTGTTACTAGAGTGGCGTATTTGAAGGCTCTCGAATGAATCGCACTACTTGCATCACGCTCACAGCGATCGCGATTGTGGCGGCAGGAGCCGTGTGCGCGATTGCTCCGCGCGAAGTGGCAGCGCAAGGATGCGCGATGTGTTACCAGAGCGCGGCAGCGTCTGGCGCGCGAGCGATCGCGGCGTTGCGCCACGGAATTCTAATCCTCGCGATCCCGCCGGTGCTGATTTGCGGCGGAATCGCGCGACTGGCTTACCTGCGCCGCAACGTGCAAGCGCAGACGCCGGCGAGCGGTGACTAAAACGGCGGCGGCGCGAACGGCTTTTCGCCGGGACGCGCGAGAATGAAAATCGCGTAACGATAGACTTCCAGCTTCGTAACGTCGTTGATCTGTGACTCGAGAACTTTGCTGAAGGCCGAATGGACTTCGTGGAACTGGTCCATCTTCAAGAGGCCGAGCAACTCGCCGAAGCGGTTCTTTGCTTTTGCCATTTCCGTTTGCTGATCGTCGGTGAGCGTGCCGGCTGCCGCATCTTTCTTCGCGGTGTAGCTCTGAAGAAATTCGTAGCGAAACTGCAGCGCGTAGAGCGACGCATAAGCGGTCCGCACGGGATCGGCGGGCGGAATCGTATCCGCGAGAGCCTTGGTGGAAAAATCTTTGAGCGCGGCCTGAAAGTCGCGGAAGTTGCCGTTTGCGCCCATGAGCGGCCCTTTACCGGATTTGCCGAGCGAGGCGGCGAGGCGGCTGGTGCGCGCGTCGTAACATTTCGCGTAGGTGTTGATGGCGGCGACGGTGTCGTCCGGGCTGGTGCTGTGTTCCGCGGTGTACTGCGCAATCCAATCGCTGGACGATCTTTGCAGCACGCCCGCGCAGAACGGCGCGTCCGCGGGATGCGGTTTGTGCGCTTGAGCTGTCGCGGTCGCCGGCGGATTCGCGGCGGGCGGCGGAGTCTGTTGTGCGCTCGCGGTGGCGCACAGCATCGCGAATGCAATCGCGACGGCGGAGATTCCAGTACGTCGATGTGAATTCATTTATTCCCTCACGTTCCCACAGTGGCGTAACGAATCTCGGCGATGTCGAGTTCCTGCTCGAGGCGCCGCAGAACTTCGTCGTTAATTTCGTTTAGATTGCGAAGATTCAGCAAAGCAGCGCGCTGCAGATTGCGGACATTGCGCGAAGCGTCCACGAAGCGTTTGTAATGGTCCATGGTGTAGCCCGTTTCCGCGGATTGCTTGCCGGGAAGCAGGTTGATGCGGTGCTGCTGCACGCGAATCAGGTCGTCGTAAACGGAAGCGAACTTCGGATCGTCAGATTCCTTGGCGTGTTCGAGGTAGGCAAGCGCAGCTTCGATCATCTCGTAGCGAGCGCGCTGTTCCTCCGGATCCGCCTTCACTTGATTCGCAAGTCCGAGTTTTCGAATGATGAACGGAAGCGTGAGGCCCTGACCGACGAGCGTCGCAAAAATCAAACAGAAGGTGAGGAAGATAATGATGGAGCGCTCGGGAAACGGAGAGCCGTCGCTGAGGCTGATCGGCAAAGACACGGCGGCAGCCAGCGCGACCACTCCGCGCATGCCGGACCAGCCGATCACGAAGAGCAGGCGCGGATCGGGAAACGGAATAGGCTGCTTCAAGACGCGGCGGCGAATCCAATTTGCGGCCCAGCCGCCGGGATAGACCCAGATGAGGCGAAGCGCAATCACGATCAGGCTGAACTCGATGCCGGTGCGAAACCACGCGCGCAGGCCGAGCGCGCGAATGTCCGTCATGATGTGCGGCAGCTGAAGGCCGAGCAAAATGAAAACGATTCCGTTAAAAACGAAGCTCAGTGTTTCCCACACGGCGCCGGATTCCAGGCGCGCTTTTGTGGAGAAGTACATCGAGCTGTGATGGCCGAGGTAGAGGCCGGCGACGACGGTGGTGAGCACGCCGGACGAGTGCGCGCTTTCGCCGGCGAGATATGCGAAGTAGGGCGTCATCAGGCTGATCGTGACTTCGATCGGCGCGTCGTCCACTTTGCCCTCGGCCCATGCAACCAGCTTGCCGAGCGCCAGCCCGATTGCCGTGCTGCTGGCGAGCAGATACGCGAGCTTGCCGAGGCTCACGATGAAGGGCGTGGGTTGATTGGTGAGAAGCACGGAGATGGCGATTTGCAGCGCGAGCAGGCCGCTGGCGTCGTTGACGAGGCTTTCGCCTTCGATCACGTCGCGCGTGCGGCGCGGCAGGCCGACGCGATCGGCGATGGCTGTGGCGGCGATGGCGTCCGTGGTGCAGACAACGGCGCCGAGGACGAGGCCGGTATGCCAATCAAAACTGGGGATCAGCCAGTGCGTGGAAAGCGCCACGCCGAAAACGGTGAACGTGACCAGACCAATCGCGAGCATCGCGATGCTGACCAGGTTGAAGCGAAAGTCGCGCCACGACGTCTGAAACGCGGCGGCGAACAAGAGCGGCGGGAGAAACAGCAGGAAGACAAGGTTAGGATTCAGCTGCACGTGCGGCATGCGCGGCAGAAAGCCGAGCAGCGAGCCGGCGACGACCAGGACGATCGGATACGGCGTCTTGTAGCGCTTCGCAAACGCGGCAAGGATGACCACGCACACCAGCAGTAGTAGAAGGATCGGCTCCGTGTGGTGGATGTTTTTTCCGAGCATCGCTTGGCCCGATACGATAGCGCATAAATTTAGACGCAGCATCCGGATGTTCGCGGGGATGAAGCGGAGGCGGAAAGGGTGCGATTAGCTTCGCTTGCTGGTTGCCGCTTTGCTTTTGCTTTTCGTTGTGGCTTTGGTTGTTGCGGGCTTTGGTTCGGGGGAACGAAGCAGGGCGCGCTCGCGAAGATGCTCGATAGATTTTTCGATCGCGTGGGAGCGGGCTTTTTCGGACTTGGCCTTCATGTAGTAGGCGACCAACTGGCGCTTGTGGCCGGGCGGCAGGCGGTCAAATTCCTTCTTGGCGAGGGCGTTGCGTGTGAGAGCGGCGAGATACTCAGGAGGCGCGTCGATTTCGCGCGAGTTGGGATCATAGGCGAGGGTGACGCCGATGACTTCGCCGGCGTCCGCACGGCCGGCTTTGCGCAGCGCCGTGTTGAGCGTGAGGCGATAGCAACCGGCGCCGGCGGGCACGAGCGTGGTTTTGACGGATTTGTGATTCACGGTGGCGATGACGGGGATGTTTCGGCGGCTTGTCGGAAGCAGCGCGAGCTTTGGCGCCAGTGGAGTTCCCGCGCCGCATCTCGGCGATCAGCACGATCGCGATCTCGTCGGGCACATCAACGTGGCGCATGATCCAGATTTTGTAGATCGTCGCGAGAAACGAATCGGAATTCCTAGAGATCGCCATCAGCCTCTTGGGTATCGCGTAGCCAGTCGTTCAGGACCTGACCCTCGATAATGACTGAATACAATCCCCTCCAGCTCCTTTGCCAACGCCAACCTTTTTTGGTGCCTGGCGCATTTCGCTCCAGGTAGCCCGTCGCGAACACCGCGTCAATTTCAGCCCGACAGTGCGGACAGCGCGGAACCGCCGCGACAGCTAAACGGCCGCCGCATGGGCAGCGCTTCAAAAGAGCTTCTAGGCTTGGATCGGCGATGTGTGAATGGAGGTAGGGCGAGAAGGGCGCCGAGGAACGCTTCCCCCCATCGAAGAGTGCACAACGCCCGCATTGGTCACAGTAGATGTACGCGCTGTCGTTAAAGCCGTTGTGAATGAGTCGATAGTGAAATTCGCGCCGGCAAGCCTCGCAGATGCCGATGTCAATTGGAGCATCGCTCACGATATTTGCAGATTATCACGCACCAATAAAAAAGGCCGCGAACGCTGTGAGCGTTGCGGCCTTTTGTAATTTTAATCCCTGGCGGTGACCTACGTTCCCGCGTCGTTTCCAGCGCAGTATCATCGGCCCGGCAAGGCTTAACTTCCGTGTTCGGGATGGGAACGGGTGTGACCCTTGCGGTAAGACCACCAGGAAACTTGAAACGCCGGCTATCAAGCTGCCGAGCGTAAAAAATCTCGTTGGAGAATCAGAAAATTTTCCTTTGACACTGATGGAAGCTAGACATGAATGCAAACCGCAATTTTTTACCTGACTATAGCTGCTATGTAAAAAAGCGTGCTTACCATTTCCCACGCGACCGGCCCCGAAGGGCAGAGAAGCGTTGGGTAAAGTTTATGGTTAAGCCGAACGGCCGATTAGTACGGGTTAGCTACACGCATTACTGCGCTTCCACCTCCCGCCTATCAAAGTCGTAGTCTTCGACTGGCCTTCTTACCCCCCCGCAGGAGGGTTGGGAAACCTTATCTTGAGGCGAGCTTCTCGCTTAGATGCTTTCAGCGATTATCTCTTCCAGACTTCGCTACCGAGCTATGCCACGGGCGTGACAACTCGATCACAAGAGGTCTGTTCATCCCGGTCCTCTCGTACTAGGGACAACTCCTCTCAAGTTTCCTGCGCCCACACCAGATAGGGACCGAACTGTCTCGCGACGTTCTGAACCCAGCTCACGTACCGCTTTAATAGGCGAACAGCCTAACCCTTGGGACCTTCTACAGCCCCAGGATGCGATGAGCCGACATCGAGGTGCCAAACCTAAGCGTCGATGTGAACTCTTGGCTTAGATCAGCCTGTTATCCCCGGCGTACCTTTTATCCGTTGAGCGATGGCCCTTCCACGCAGAACCACCGGATCACTAGATCCCACTTTCGTGCCTGCTCGACCTGTGTGTCTCGCAGTCAACCCGGCTTATGCTCTTGCACTCCACGGCGGGTTTCCAATCCGCCTGAGCCGAGCTTTGAGCGCCTCCGTTACCATTTAGGAGGCGACCGCCCCAGTCAAACTACCCGTCTGGCCGTGTCCTCCACCCCGTCTAGGGGTGCAAGTTAGAGCGACAGAACTATCAGGGTGGTATTTCACCGTTGCCTCCCCCTCAGCCGAAACCGAGGGATCCCAGGCTCCCACCTATCCTACGCAGGCAGTACCGTTAATCATGACCAGAGTGCAGTTAAGGTGCACGGGGTCTTTCCGTCTAGATGCGGGCATCCGGCGTCTTCACCGGAACCACAAATTCGCCGAGCCGTTGGCCAAGACAGTCGTTCGATCGGTACGCCATTCGTGCAGGTCGGAACTTACCCGACAAGGAATTTCGCTACCTTAGGACCGTTATAGTTACGGCCGCCGTTCACCGGGGCTTCAGATCAGGCCTTCGCTACCTTGCGGCAGCTAAGCCCTCCCTTTAACCTTCCGGCACCGGGCAGGCGTCACCCCCTATACGTCGTATTCGACTTAGCAGAGAGCTGTGTTTTTGTTAAACAGTCGCCGAACGCATTTCACTGCGGCCCCCTCGGGCTATAAACCCTACCGGGGCACCCCTTCTCCCGAAGTTACGGGGCTAATGTGCCTAGTTCCTGAGCCAGCGTTCTCTCGAGCGCCTGTGGATATTCACCTTGTCTACCTGTGTCGGTTTGAGGTACGGGCACCATACGCACTCCTTAGAGGTTTTTCCCGGCAGCGTGAAATCAGAGACTTTGCGACCGTGTGGTCTCGGGCCCAGTCTGACCGTTGAATGACCCCGTGGATTTTCCTGCGGGATCCGGCTTGCACTGGTCCATCGGGACATCCATCACCCGACTCCCATATCCTTCTGCGTCACCCCATCGTATAACGTGCTTATGGCGGGACCGGAATATTAACCGGTTGTCCATCAGTTACGCCTCTCGGCCTCACCTTAGGACCCGCCTAACCCTGAGCGGATTAACCTTCCTCAGGAAACCTTAGACTTTCGGCGACACGAGTTCTCATCGTGTTTATCGCTACTTATGCCGGCAGAGTCTCTTCCGTCGCGTCAAGTAGTTCTCTCGATCTACCGTCGAACTCGACAGAATGCTCCCCTACCAAATACCACCACCCGGAGGTGGTGCTAATTACGCAGCTTCGGTCGTAAGCTTAGCCCCGTTGGATTGTCGGTGCGTGAACACTTGACCAGTGAGCTGTTACGCTTTCTTTAAAGGATGGCTGCTTCTAAGCCAACCTCCTGGCTGTCTGTGCGCTCACACGTCCTTTCCCACTTAGCTTACAGTTAGGGACCTTAGCTGGCGTTCTGGGTTCTTTCCCTCTCGACCACGGAGCTTATCCCCCGTAGTCTCACTCCCGTACTGTTGTACACGGCATTCGGAGTTTGATTGGATTCGGTATCCTGGATGGGACCCTAGTCCATTCAGTGCTCTACCACCGTGGCAAATCATACGAGGCTGCCCCTAAAGGCATTTCGGGGAGAACGAGCTATCACGGAATTTGATTAGCCTTTCACCCCTACCCTCAGCTCATCCGAGCGATTTTCAACTCACACCGGTTCGGTCCTCCAGTCGCGGTTAAGCGACCTTCAACCTGGCCAAGGGTAGATCATCCCGCTTCGCGTCTATTACCACACACTATGCGCCCTATTCGGACTCGCTTTCGCTACGGCTCGCTTTCGCTTAACCTTGCGTGTGACAATAACTAGCCGGCTCATTAAGCAAGAGGCACGCCATCAGGCATTTCCGGATCCGAAGACCCGGCATAGCCCTCTGACTGCTTGTAAGCATACGGTTTCAGGTTCTATTTCACTCCCCTAGCAGGGGTTCTTTTCGCCTTTCCCTCACGGTACTTGTTCACTATCGGTCGCCAACGAGTATTTAGCCTTGGAGAGTGGTCTCCCCAGATTCCCACGGGGTTTCTCGTGCCCCGTGGTACTCAGGATATCCCTTCGAGTCCGGTAAGCTTTCGGTTACATGGCTATAACATTCTGTGGCCCCGTTTTCCTGCGGGTTCACCTAGCCTCCGGATTGGTAACTCTACTTATGGGATCCTACAACCCCCCGATATAAATACCGAGGTTTGGGCTCTTCCGATTTCGCTCGCCGCTACTTTCGGAATCTCAATTGATTTCTCTTCCTCCAGGTACTGAGATGGTTCACTTCCCTGGGTTGACTCGTACCGACCTATGTATTCAGTCGGCCGTAACCTGGTTTTACCAGATTCGGTTTCCCGATTCGGAAATCCCCGGATCAAAGCCTGCTTGCGGCTCCCCGAGGCTTATCGCAGCTTGCCACGTCCTTCTTCGTCTGTTGGCGCCAAGGCATCCACCGTACGCCCTTAGTAGCTTAACCATAAAACTTACCCAACACATCGCCATCGCCGGGCTCTGGATGATCACTCATGCAGAACTCCAGCACCGCGCGTGGGGCAAGTTCGCCTTTCCACATTGCGCTACACTCGAGCAAAAAATTTGCGGTTTATTACACCAGCGAGGAAACACACTCGCGGGCGTATATGCCAGCTTCCATCAGTTGTCAAAGAGCGCCCATTCCCGCCAACAGGTACCGGCTGAAATGTCTTCTCGTCAAGAGAAGCGCAACGATGATTTGGAGCCACGTTGCGAGCAATAAAAAAACCCGGCGTCGAGCGCCGGGCGTATCCGTCTTTACTGCGGGCCATGTATCACCGTGGCCCTAGGACGGAAGTGCTCGAAGCTCGATTTGAGACTACCCGGTCAACTCTACCAATCTCACCTCTGGATGAGCGGCAAACCCGGTCTGTCAGTGCGCACACCGCTTTCACAAGCGCGTGCCGACATTCATCGATAATATCAGAAACCCGGAGTTCGTCAAGCATATTTCTAAAATTTTTTTGGCATTCATCTGTGGAAAATCCTGTACCTGTGAATATCGCAGAAACCCTTTAAAAACGGCCTTTCTCTGCGTTTTTCCCATTTCGGAGCTCGCGTCCGCTCTCTCCATTCGTCGGTTTCATTTCGGAACTCGCTTGACGTTTTGCGATTGCGTTGCTGTTTCGCCTTCGTTACGATTCGCGGATTCCTTCCCGCTCGTGCGCGCTTTTCCATTCCAAACGCGCCGGAGGACCAGTGGCGTTCTGCTCAAAATGCGGCGCAAACGTTGGAGAAGGATCCCCATTCTGCAGCGTCTGCGGCCAAGCGCAGCCAGGCGGGCCGCCGCGCGTCGCGCCTCAGCCTTCGGGCGGTCCGATTCCCACCATCGGCAATGCTTCGGCTATGCCCGCCGCGCCTCGAGACATTGTCGGCTGCGCCGTGCTCGAACCTCGCCAACCTTTTGTGACCGCTTACGCAGGCTTCTGGCTGCGCTTCGTTGCTTGGTTCATTGACGCGATCGTGCTCGGCATCGGCGGTGGCATTCTGACGGCGCCGATCACCGGCGTGAGCCTCTTCAATCTGCATTCGATGATGCACGGACGTCCGCCATCACCGGATGAATTCTTCGGCCACGGATTTATTTTCCGGGCTTTCTTTGTGAAACAGCTGCTGCACTGGGTGTATTACGCGTTGCTCGAAAGCTCCACCTGGCAAGCGACGCTGGGCAAAAAAGCGTTGGGCCTGGAAGTCACCGACATGCAGGGAACGCGCATCAGCTTTGGCCGCGCTACGGGCCGATGGGCGGCGCGCTACATTTCCGTGATGACGTTTGGCATCGGCTACATCATGGCGGGATTCACGGCACGAAAGCAGGCGTTACACGATTTGATCGCAGGCACCCTGGTGATTCGAAAAATCTAACTTCATGTTGCAGGACGCTACGTCCGAGGGAGCGCCATGACCTGTTCAAAATGTGGGGCGGCATTGACGAACACTTCCGGCTTTTGCCCGAAGTGCGGACAACCGATCGTAGGATTTTCCGTGGGGCAAGCGAACCCGGCCGTTGCCGCCACTCCAATTGGCGCGGCCCCTGTGGGCGCGGTTTCCGCCTATGTAGGCGCGCAAGCACCAGTCGCAGCGTCGAGCGTCGGCTACGCGGGATTTTGGCTGCGTTTGGTTGCGTGGTTCATTGACGCAATTCTGCTTGGCGTCGTCAGCAATATTCTGATGCTGATCTTCGGCCTCGGCATGGGAGACTGGCGCCACCTCACGATGTCGGGAGGCCAGCCTCGTCCCGAAGATATTGCGATGCTGATGGGAATGATGTTCCGCATCATGTTCATCAGCACGGTTCTGCATTGGCTCTATTACGCGTTCCTGGAAAGTTCCACGTGGCAAGGAACCCTTGGCAAAAAAGCCCTCGGGCTTTACGTCACGGACCTGTCCGGAGTGCGCATCAGTTTTGGGCGCGCAACGGGTCGTTTTTTCGCACGAATTATCTCGGGTCTCACTCTCGGAATCGGTTACCTGATGGTTGCCTTCACCGAGAAAAAGCAAGCACTGCACGACATGATCGCCGGCACTTTAGTTTTGCGCCGGCTCTAATTCGACAAGCCGGTCCATCGGAGAAAAATGTTCTGTTCAAAATGTGGTGCGAAGTTGGGCGAGGGCGCAGTTTTTTGCAATAGCTGCGGCCAGCCCGTACCGGCGGCAGCCAACGTCCCGCTTCCGGCGGCGATTCCCCCGATTGCGCCGAGTATGCAGGTTCCGCCTGCAGGCGCGGTGATTCGCAGCACGCCTGTGCCGCCGGGAGTTTATCCGCCGCCGATGGATGCGGGATTGATCATCGCGCCGCGCCCGTATGCGGGATTCTGGCTGCGCCTTGTCGCATATCTAATCGACAGCGTGGTCGCGCTGATCGTAACGGGCGTCGTGCTCGGCGTCTGCGTGCTCGGTGTAGGAGTGGGCACGCTGAAAGCGGCGTTTTCCGAAGCGAATCCGCAAGATCCTGCATTACCTTTCGCGATTATGGGCTGGTTTATTTTTGGCGGGTTCGTGATGCTGGTACTGCAGTGGCTGTACTTCGCGTGGATGGAAAGCTCCGAGCATCAGGCGACGCTTGGAAAAATGGCGCTGGGTTTGATCGTCACCGACCTCAACGATCAACGCGTCTCGTTCGGGCGCGCGACGGGTCGCTTTTTCGCGAAAATCATCACCAGCTACACGTTCTTCATTGGCTACATCATGGCGGGCTTCACGGAAAAGAAGCAGGCGCTGCACGACATGATCGCGAGCACGCTGGTTCTCCGCAAAATATAGTTCCGTGGGAAATTTGTAGAGCGCAGCCGAGCGGCCGTTAGACGCCCCAGCCGTAGCGTTCGGAGTGTACCAGCGCGTCGCTCAGCTCCGCGCGAATGTGGTCGGTGAATTCCGAGCTTCGCAGCAGCTTTCCGCCGTTCTCCATAATGTCAATCGTGCGGTATCCATGGTCGAGGACGCGATCCACCGCCGATTCGATCCACTGCGCTTCAATTTCGAGGCCAAACGAATTGTGGAGCATCAGGCTGGCGGAATAGATCGCGCCCAGTGGACACGCCACATCCTTTCCCGCAAGTGTCGGCGCCGAGCCGTGAATTGGTTCGTACAGCGCGGGCTTCCCCTCTTCTCCGCGGCTGAAGGAAGGAATCAGGCCGATCGATCCGGCGATCGCCGCGGCTTCGTCGCTCAGAATGTCGCCAAACATGTTGCCGCACAAAATCACGTCGAACTGCGCGGGCTTCAGCAGCAGCTGCATCGCGGCGTTATCGACGTACATGTGATCGAGCGTGATATCCGGATAATCCTTCGCAACGCGATTCACCGTCTGCCGCCACAGCGTTGAGGTGGCGAGCACGTTGGCCTTATCGACGCTGGTCACGTGGCGATTGCGCGCCGCGGCGCGATCGAACGCATACCGCGCAACGCGCTCGACCTCCGCCGCTGAGTATTCAGCCACGTCGTGTGCCTTCGCGTGTTTACCCTCGCCCTTGATCTCGTGCGCGCCGAAATAAATGTCGCCCGCCAGCTCGCGGACGATCTCCATGTCGCAATCGTCGATGCGGTCGCGCTTCAGCGGCGAAATGCCACGTAGCGATGGGCGCAGCTTGATCGGGCGCAAATTGATATAGAGGCCGAGTTCTTTGCGAATCTTCAGCAGGCCGGCTTCAGGGCGCTTATCGAGCGCAACGGAATCCCACTTCGGTCCGCCGATCGCGCCGAGCAGCACGGCGTCCGCAGCTTTGCATCCCGCGAGCGTCTCCGCCGGCAGCGGCGTGCCGAAACGATCGATCGCATCGCCGCCAAACGCGAATTCCTTAAAAATAAATTCGTGATGAAACGCTTTCGCGCAATCGCTGAGGATCTGCACCGCGGCGCGTGTGACTTCCGGGCCGATGCCATCGCCGTGCAGGACTGCAATCGTCTTGCGAACTCCACTCATGTACGCAACCTTCCGGGATAAAACGAATTTTTAATCGGCGGCAGACGCTGCGGCATCACCCGCGAGCACGGAGGATTTGTTGCGGCGGACGATGTGAATAATCGAAATCACATCGCGATCCGTAACTTCCTTCGACGCGTCGGCCTGCTCGGTGGCCATAGCGTAGCATTCGGCAAGTTCGGCGTCGGTGATTGTGTAGCCGAGTTCGTCCAATCGTGCACGGAGCGCGTTGCGGCCCGAATGCTTGCCCAGCACCATGCGGCGCGACGAAACGCCAACTTTTTCGGGAACGATAATCTCGTAGGTGAGCGGGTTCTTGAGGATGCCGTCCTGGTGGATGCCGGCTTCGTGCGCGAAAGCGTTTGCGCCGACTACCGCTTTATTCGGCGATACCGTTACGCCGGTGATCTGTGAAAGCAGGCGGCTCGTCGCGTAAATCTGTTCCAGCGTGATGTTGTGCGATGCTTCGAAAAGTCCTTGCCGCACGTGCAGCGCTACCGCGATTTCTTCGAGCGACGCATTGCCTGCGCGTTCGCCAATTCCGTTGACCGTGCACTCGACCTGTCGTGCGCCAGCCGAGATCGCCGCCAGAGAATTCGCCACGGCCATGCCCAGATCGTTGTGGCAGTGCGCGCTGAAAATCACGTTCGGATAATTTTGCGCGATGTGATTGCGCGCCGCGCGGAACATGTAGTGGTATTCCTGCGGCATCGCGTAGCCCACCGTGTCCGGCAGGTTGATGATCGTCGCGCCGGATTGCGCGGCGGCTTCCACTACATCGAGCAGGAATCCCAGGTCGCTGCGGCTCGCGTCTTCCGCGGAGAATTCCACCTCTTCGCAATGCTTTTTGCCGTGCTCGATCATCGAGGTGATCTGGTCGAGCGCTTCGGCGCGCACGATGCGCAGCTTGTGCTTCAGGTGCAGGTCACTCGTAGCGAGAAAGATGTGCAGGCGGGGCTTTGCGGCAGGTTCGAGGGCTCGGAGCGCGGCGTCAACGTCTTCGCGCTTGGCACGGGCCAGCGCAGCTACGCGGCTTACCTTGATTTCCCCCGCTACCGCCCGAACGGACTCGAGGTCCCCCGGCGAGGCGATCGGAAATCCCGCTTCGATGATATCGACGCCGAGGCGCTCCAACTGGTGCGCCAGCTGCAGCTTTTCGTCGCGGTGCATCGAAAAGCCCGGCGATTGCTCGCCGTCACGAAGCGTGGTGTCGAAGATGTGTACGCGTTCCATTGAGGATTCTTCCGACCATCCCAGTATCGTCTTCCCGCGAGCAAGCCGTCCAATTTATAATCCTTGCATACCCGATAAATCTCTTTTATACAGAAAGTTGGGGCTGGGAGGCTTTGTGGATCTAGCGTCGTTGCAGGTATTCCAAATGGTGGCCAACGAGCGCAGCTACTCGCGCGCCGCCGAGAAACTCTTCCGCACGCAGCCCGCCATCAGCATCGCCATGCGCAAGCTGGAGGAATGGGTCGGCCAGCCGCTGTTTGTGCCCGGTTCCGGCGCCAAGACGCTCACCGACGCCGGCGTGCTGCTCCTTGAATACTCAAACCGCATGCTCAACCTGCGCGAAGAGATTCGAAAAGGTCTGCACGAGTTGCGCGGCCTCGAGCGCGGCCAGGTTTCTGTAGGTGTGAACGAAAGCTCCATCCACGCGCTGCTTCCGGCGCTAGACAAATACCGCACGGCGTACCCTGGCATTCACATTCGGGTTCACCGCGTGTTTTCTCGCGACGTGCCGCGCGAGCTGCTCAATCATCAGCTCGACATCGGCGTGATCACTTATCTGCCCGAGGAGCGCGAGCTGACCGCCGTCGAATTCTACCGCGACTCGCTCGTGCTGATCGTCTGGCCCGGCCATCGCCTCGCGAAAAAACGCGACGTAGAAATCGAAACCCTCGGTGAGGAAACCTTCGTCGCGCACATCGTCGAATCGCCGTACCGCCAGCGGGTGGTGCAACTTTTCGCCAAACACCGCGTGCCGCTACGTATGGACGTCGAGCTGCCGACCATCGAAAGCATCAAGCGCTTCGTGGCGCTGAAAAAGGGCGTCGCGATCGTGCCCCGCATGTGCGTGCAGGAAGAGGTCGAGCGTGGCGAGCTGCGCGAACTCGGAATACGCCAGATGAAAATGGAGCGCCGCTTGTATCTCGTGTACAGGCAGGACCGACCGCTTCCCGCCGCGGCGCAGGCTCTCGTCGATGTGATCTTGCCGAAGAAAAAAGCGCGCACGGCGTAGCGCGATAAGGCGCCGCGCGCGTTCACTTCTTCAGGTGATCCAGGCAGTCCGATATTCGCGAAAGTCCCTGCGTCAGTGTTTCCGTTTCCACGCCGAAGCCGATCCGGAAATGTTCCGGCGACTCGAAGAACCTCCCCGGCACCACGCTCGTTTCATATTTGTCGCGCAGCAGCTGGCAGAACGCATCCACATGCCCACTCGCCAGAAACGGGAACGCGATCGTGCCTGACTCCGGCTTGATCGCCAGAATATCCGTTCGCGATTCCAGAAATTTCTTTAGCAACGCGCGATTCGCTTCGAGCAGCCGTTTCGACCGCACGCAAATCTCTGGCAAGCGCTTTAGCGCCAGCACGCTGAGCCTCTCAGCGGGATGCGCGTCCATCGATCCGAACAAATCGTTCACCCGCCACATACGCTCGGCGAGCTGCTTCGCCGCGAAAATCCATCCGCAGCGCAATCCGCCGAGTCCGTAAGCCTTGGTAAGGCTGCTCGTCGCGATGAAATTCGGCCCGAGCTTAAACGAAGTCTGCCAAGGCGCATCGAAGCTCGCTTCAAGGTAGACCTCATCGACTAACACGTGCGCGCCAAGGCTCCGCGCAATTTCGCCGACAATTTTCAACTTCGCGTCCGCCGTGCGCACGCCACTGGGATTGTGAAGGTTCGTCAGCACGATCATCCGCGTGCGCGGCGAGATACGCCGTTCCACTTCGCGCGGGTCGAGCTGGAATCCCATCTCGAAGTTGCGCGGGAAACGCCGCACTTTTGCGCCGAGATACTCCGCCGTCGCGAGCAGCGCTTCATACGTCGGCTCTTCCACCAGGATTTCGTCGCCGGGCTCGAGCAGCGCCGCCATCGCCAGATGGTTCGCCATCGAAGTTCCCTGCGCGTGCACCACGCAATCCGATGGCACGCCGGCTTTCTTAGCCAGCTCGTCGATCAGTGGCGCATAGCCGTAGCCCGACGGACCGTTCAATTGGATATCTTCGATGCGTGCGTGAAGTTCTTCGAAAGGCAGCGGAGCGACAGCGCTCCCCGCAAGGTTGAATCGCGCGCTTGAGCGGAGCTTCGCCCACTCGATGTACGCCGAACGAATTTCCCGCCGCTGCGGACTCAACGGTGCCTCGCCTCCGGACGCTTCCGAATGATGCGCTGGCGCGGAGAAAAAACCGTCTTATCGCCGAATGATTCTGGTGGTATTCGGTCCGAGCAATTCGTACCGGATGCCACGCCATACGATGCGCTTATTGATGAGGGACATGAGGAAATTATATGTGAATAAGAAAGGGATGATTGCCGCGAGCACGGTCCAGATCCAGCTCCAGCTTGCCTGCGCCGAGCGCCACTCCGGAAGAGCTTCCGTGATTGCAATCGTGCGGAGTGCGCCCTTCATCGCTGCGAGCACTGGAATGGCAAGCGTCAAAAGCAGCAGGTTGCCCCACGGATGCACGTCAATCGTGCTGTAGAGCACCACATAAAGGCCAAACAACAGCGTCACCACGTAGCTGGCGTGCGCCAGCGCTCCCATTTTCCAGCGCCGCGGTGAATTCACTTTCGTGATCAGGATTTGCCGGTCCGTGAATTCAAGCAGGCTCGCGAACGTCCACGGATGCATCGTCGGCGCGAAGCACTCGGGGCAGAACACGATTTCTCTTCCCACGACCTCCAACGCGTACGTCATTGCGAAGTCGTCGCTCACCGCACCTTTCCAAGCTTCCAGCACCTTCGCGTCATTGAACGTGGTTTTGCGGATCGCCGTGCCGCCGCCCCAGCAGAAATTGTTCTCGGGCTTGCCGAGCACCGTCGCCACCGACGCATTCCACACAGACGCCAGCGCGCTCGCGAATCCGTCGCCGCCCGCGCCGTTGGGAATAATCCAGCGATACGCCGTGGTCGCGCCGATCTTCGAATCCTGCAGCGGCGCAATCAATTTCGTCAGCCACGTCCGCGGCGCGCGCACATCCGAATCCGTGAACGCGTAAACTTCCACGCTTTCCGGCAGCGATGCCACGGCTTTTGTGAGGTTGTAAACTTTTTCGCTGCTGTCTTCCGGCGGCCCCGCGATCACGATATGCACCGGCTTCGAACTGGCCGTCTTCACGCGCTCGATCACTTTCAGCGCAGGATCCAGACTCGTCGCGAGCACGAAGTAGATTTCGTAGTTCGGATAGTCGAACCTGGTCATCGCCATCAAGTTTTCTTCCAGGCCACGCTCCGCGCCTTTGCACGGAACGATCAGCGCGGCCGCGGGCGTGTAAAAACCGGCGTGCGAAGAAAGCCGCTGGCGCACCATCCTGAACCACAAAAATCCCTCGTACAGGGAATAGACCCCGAGAGCGATCTGCGCCAGGACCAGCAGATAGAAAAGGTAATAAATCATTGGCTTTCCCGCGAGAATAGCAGGGCCGGGCTGTTTCACATCGCTACAACATCGCGACATGTGCGGTATCTGCAATGTCGTTCTGGACATTCGGGCGGGATCTGTGCGCTACAGGAGCTTTCGAGGCGGTCAGTTTACGCGGTGGCGGGCAAATACTCGGCGCAAGACTTTGTCGGCGGCGGCATCCAGCTCGATCTGGAATTTTGCCGAGGCTCGGCGCGCCTGGTCCATGAGCGACGGATCGAGCAGAATCGCTGTGCGATCCACAAACGGGCCAGACGGCGCCGGTTTGATCGTTCGCGAAGGCTTGCGTTTCGGTTCAGCCGCGGTGAGCGACTCGTAGAAATCGAGGTCGCGCCAGAAAGCTTGCGCCTCGTCCTCTGACCAGCGCAACGCCTGCCCTAGCGCGACGAAAAACTCCTCGCGAAAAAGATCGAGCAGCGGAATTGCAATTTCCCACCCCTGTTTCCGAGCTTTCTTCTTCGGCGACGGCTTCTTCTTACCCTTCTTGCCTTTCGTTTTCTTCGACGCTCGCGGTTTCGGCCCGCGAGATGCCACGTGCACCTTCAGCCGCGCGGGAAACAGCGCCTCGGCGCGGAGCGCCATGGCCAAAATTGCCTCGCGCCGGATCGTGATCAGCTGCTCGCGGTAATGCGCCGGCTGGTCCGCGCGGCCGGGCCGGCGGTTCTCCGCTGCGTACATGTCCAGAAAACGCGGCACCATCTCGTCGCGATCGAGCGTTGCGAGCAGCAGCGTAGCCGCCTCTCGCGCACGAATCACCAGTTCTCTGGGACGGTATGGCATTGGGGAAGTTTACCTGTACGCGATTCCCCGCCGCGCCGCAACTGGAAACGTGCGCGCACGAAAAAAGCCCGGGGATTTCTCCCCGGGCTTGGCTGTCTCACATCCCGGCGGCTGGTCGGGGTTGTTTATTCAAGGTTGTTTAGTGGACTGGACCCGCGAGCGGACGATCGTCGTCCGTCTTCGCCGACGAGCGAACCGGCTTCTCGAATTTGCCCAACGCAATTTCGAGCGCCTCTTCCGCCGTGCGAACGAAGTGGACCTTCACGTCGCCGAGCATCTCTTCGGGCAAGTCTTCCTTCACGTTCGGTTCGTTCTCCGACGGAAGAATGACTTCCTTGATGCCCGCGCGCTTTGCCCCGAGGACCTTTTCCTTGATTCCGCCCACCGGCAACACAATGCCGGAGAGTGAAATCTCGCCCGTCATCGCCACACGCGGCTTGATCGCGCGGCCAGTGAGCAAGCTCACCAGCGCCGTGACCATCGCCACGCCGGCCGACGGACCGTCCTTCGGTACCGCGCCGCTCGGCACGTGAATGTGCACGTCCTGCTTGCGGAAGAAATCGGGATCGATTCCGTACCGCTCGCAATTCGCTCTCACCCACGTGAGCGCTGCGCGCATCGATTCCTGCATCACGTCGCCCAGATGCCCGGTCATCGTGAACGTCTTACCGCCGCGCATCTTGCTCGCTTCGATGAAGACGATGTCGCCGCCCACCGGTGTCCACACCAGGCCCACCGAAACGCCCGGCTTCTGAACGCGCTCCTCCACTTCTTTTTCGAGGCGCATCTTCTGAAGCCCGAGTACGTCGCGGACTACGTCGCTGGTTACCACCAGCTTGTCCGTGTGCCCTTCGGCCATACGGCGTGCCTGTTTGCGAACCAGCGTTCCGATTTCACGTTCGAGGTTTCGCACGCCCGCTTCCCGCGTGTAATGGCGGATCACGTCGCGCAATGCCTCGTCTGTGAATTCGATCTGCTCGTTGGTGACGCCGTGTTCTTTCGTCTGGCGCGCCACCAGGAAGCGCTTCGCGATGTGAACCTTCTCTTCTTCCGTGTAACCGGAGAGTTCGAGAATTTCCATACGGTCGCGCAGCGGTTCCGGAACGGGATCGAGCCAGTTCGCCGTCGCAATGAAAAGCACCTTCGACAGGTCAAACGGCACGTCCAGATAGTGATCGCGGAACGTCGAATTCTGTTCCGGATCGAGCACTTCCATCAGCGCCGCTGACGGATCGCCGCGGAAGTCGCGTCCGAGCTTATCCACTTCGTCCAACATCACGACGGGGTCCATCGTCTCGGCCCTGCGAATTCCCTGGATGATCTGTCCCGGCAACGCGCCGATGTACGTCCGGCGGTGGCCGCGGATTTCCGCTTCATCGTGCATGCCGCCCAGCGAAATGCGCACGAACTTGCGTCCCAGCGCTCTAGCGATCGACTTGCCGAGCGAAGTCTTACCCACGCCCGGAGGCCCGACGAAGCACAGAATCGGCCCCTTCATGCCCGGCTGCAATTTCTTCACAGCCAAGTAATCCAGGATGCGCTGCTTGATCTTCACCAGGTCGTAGTGATCTTCATCCAGAATCTCCTGCGCCTTCGGGATGTCGATATCTTCCGTGCCTGAAGTCTTGTTCCACGGCAGCGAGGTCATCCATTCAAGGTACGTACGCGCCACCATGTATTCGGCCGAAGCAGGAGTCATCTTCGCGAGACGCTTTAGCTCGCGATCGCACTCCTTCTTAGCCTCGGCGGACATGCCGGCATCTTCGACCTTCTTGCGAAGTTCGTCGATTTCGGCAGCGCCGTCGTCGCTCTCGCCGAGTTCCTTCTGAATCGCTTTCATCTGCTCGCGCAGAAGGAATTCGCGCTGGCTTTGATTAACTTGTTCCTGCACCTGGTCCTGAATCTTGCTGCGCAGGTCGAGAACTTCCCGTTCCTTCGTCAGCTCGTTGATCAGGCTTTCCATGCGCTTGCGAACGCTGAAAGTTTCCAGCAGTTCCTGCCGGATCATCGTGTTCAGCGAAGGCAGCGTGGACGAAACAAAGTCCGCCATGCGGCCCGCCGATTCGATGTTCATCACTTCGCTCTGCAGGTCGTCCGAAAGCTGCGGCGAACGCGCCACCACTTCACGGAACAGTTCCTGCACGTTGCGCTGAAGCGCCGTCAATTCGGAGTCGCGCTGATCTTCCAGATCCGGCTGCAGCTCCGCATGCGCTTTCAGGAAGGGTTTGAATCCGAGCACTTCCTTCACTCGAATCCGGTCCAGACCTTCCAAAAACGCCACAACGTTTCCGTTGGGCATCCGGACCATCTTGTGGACTTTTGCCAGCGTGCCTACGCCATGCAAATCGGTGCCGGTTGGCGATTCGATCCGAGGATCGAGCTGCGCTACCACACCTAGAATTTTCTCCGTTCCTTCCAGCGAGTTCAGCAGCGCCAGCGAGCTTTCACGCCCCACCGGCAAAGGCATCACTGCCCCCGGGAATAGGACCGTGTCTCGAACGGGAAGGATCGGAAGCTCATCCGGCAATACTCTTGTTACTTTGCTCACCGTAGTCCCCCTTGGACTGCGATACAAAAACCGGTCGGTTGGTATTAAGAGATATCGACCGACTTCCCACTTAGATGCGCGACAGAAGAAAAGGACTTCAAGTCTTCGTAGGCTCCTGTTAGGGAAGTTGATAGTATCACACTAAGGTCTTTCGATGCACCTCAAATCGCTTGGATTCAGCTGTTTCCATGATGCTTAGCTGCCCGATTTGAGGCTATCTACAGCTAAATAAACTACTTACTCGGTAGTCCCTCGGCTGTCGGCCGGCCATACTGTTCCACGACAAACCTTTCCGCAGCTTCCCTGCCCTCTACCGCCCCGTTGAGCTGGGCATCCTCTACGGCATTCAGGATCTCTTTGAACCGAGGCCCCGGCCGGAAGCCCATCTCGATCAGGTCCGTACCTGTTAGAAACCGCGGCGGCGCCACAAGTTCCGGCGGCGTCTCGGCCAGGAACTTCTTCATCGCGTCGTAGTTCTCGAGGTTCCGGTGGCTTGAAAGGCAGTCCAGCCTGTGTAATGCCAGATGCTCGTCGAAGCGATCTAGGCGCGCGAACCTCTTTAACGTCGCGGGCTTCATAACAGGTACGTCTTTGAAGCGCATATGGTTGTTCACCAAGGCGTTGATTTGATCGGCGTCCTCGTTCGAGAACCTGAGTCTCCGCTCGATCTCTTCCGCCATCTTCACGCCGACTTCCACGTGCCGGTCAAATCGGATACGCCCGTTTGGCCCAGTGGGCGGCGCAAACGTCGGCGGCTTGCCCACGTCATGCAGCAGCACTCCCCACCCGAGCGTGCTTGGCGTTCCGGCGGGAAGACCTTCCAGCATCAGCAGCGTGTGAATCCATACGTCGCCTTCGGGATGAAATTGCGGCGGCTGCTGCACACCCTTCATGCGCGAAATTTCCGGCAATACCTGTTCCAGCAGTCCCGTTTCGTCGAGCAGCTCAAACCCGCGTCGCGCGGCGCCTTCCGTCAGAATCTTGGTCAGCTCGTCGCGGACGCGCTCGGCAGACACCTGATGAATCTTCGGCGCGAGCTTCTTGATCGCCTCCAGCGTGCGAGGCTCGATCGTGTATCCGAATCTCGCCGCAAACCGCACCGCGCGCAGCATCCGCAGCTTGTCTTCTTCAAATCGCCGCTCCGGCTCGCCAATCGCGCGAATCACGCCGGCGCTCAGATCGTCGCGCCCGCCGACGAAATCGAGAACTTCGTCGTTTCGCGGATCGATCAGCAGGGCATTGATCGTGAAATCTCGCCGCGCCACATCCTCCTGCGGCGTCTTCGAATACACGACGGCGTCGGGATGCCGGCCGTCGCTGTACGAAGTGTCCGAGCGGAACGTCGCCACCTCCACTTGCGCCGCGTCCGGATCTTTTGAATCTTCCATGACGATCGTCACGCCGAATTTCGCACCCACGTCGCTTGTGTGAGGACAAAGCGCCTCGACCTGCTCCGGCGTCGCATCCGTCGTTACGTCGTAGTCTTCCGGCTCGCGCTCGAGCAGAATGTCGCGCACACACCCGCCCACCAGATACGCCAGATGTCCGGCGTCGCGCAGCTTCGAGCAGATCTGATCCGCGAATTCGCGCGCGTTCATAGGCCGATTATGCTGTATTCGATGCGTGCGGGGAAGGTAAGGAGCCAAGCGAGGCGCGCAAGCCGCATTGCAGGATTCGCCGCTTCGGCGTCGCGCTAGCTGGTGTCAGGTGGTGCGCGAAGGCGCTACGAAACGCGAAGCACCAGCGCCGTGATGTCGTCGTGCTGCCGCGCGTAACCGACGAACTCGTTCACGTCGCTCATCGTGCTCGCTAGAATTTGCGCGGCCGAGCCAGACGCCGCCGCAGCAATCGAGCTGATCAGCCGGCTCTCTTTGAATTCGTCGCCCTTTTCATTCACGGCCTCCACCAACCCATCCGTGAAAATGAAAAGCAGGTCGCCCGGAATCAATTGCACTGTCTCCGCGCCGTACGCAATTTCGTCGTCCGAAAAAAGCGGCAGCCCAAGCGGCGGACCTCCCACAGCGAGCCTCACGATCTCGCCGGACGCGCGCCGCAGAATCGGATCGTTGTGCCCGCAATTCGTGTAACGCATCGCGCGCGTTCGCGGATCGATCTCGGCTAGAAACGCCGTCGTGAATCGTTGCCCCTCGAGGCTATGCGCCCGCGCGTAACGGTCAAGCCCGGTCACCACCTCGCCGAGCGTCGCGGGGGTCGATGCCAGCGCCTTCAACCCCGACTGAAACGTCGCCATCAGCAGCGCCGCCGGCACGCTTTTCCCCGCCACGTCCGCCACGGCAACCAGCAGCGGAGCTTTCTCCGCCGGCACGCCCGGCATCGCGCGCAAAAATGCGTCGTAGTAGTCGCCAGCCACCGTGTTCTGGGGCCGCGTTGCAAACGCGATGTCGAACCCCGCCACCGCTGGCGCTGTGTGCGGCACGAGCCACTGCTGAATC
>Ga0206966_1075_pt1 | contig 30199 bp, 29 predicted proteins | sample Alteio_BWOrgHeat_23_FD_152970 | JGI IMG/M metagenome (GOLD analysis project Ga0206966, IMG submission 152970) | Enriched cells from forest soil in Barre Woods Harvard Forest LTER site, Petersham, Massachusetts, United States -... | ecosystem: Environmental > Terrestrial > Soil > Temperate forest >...
CATCAGCCGAGAGGCTCAATTGCGTGCGGTCAATCCTGAAGCATTGCAACGCGCGCTCTCCCGAGCACGCCCAAGACACCTGTGCTTTTCTCTTGACAAAGACTTACATAGACGTCGGCAACCCAGAATTCCGCGCCGTCCACGGAAAGCTGAGCGACAACCGCTCCATCCTCGGCGTCAATGCGGAACAACTCGACGGCCCCGAAGGCAGCTTTGTAGAACTCTACCGCCTTGGCTCCGACTCGAACTGAGAGCATAGGAGCTATGGAGGTCTTTGTGTCATGGCTCATGAATCTCCTCTCCTCCCATCGTTACTTGTCGAGTGAGAACTGCCAGGCGACGATCTGCTTCAGGGTGTCATAAGGGAGCTCATTGTTGGCGACTTCACCGATGGGGATCTGGCGGCCGTTGATGAAGAGCATCGGCGTCTGGTTTATGTCGAGATCCTGGGCGAGCTTGATAGAGGCTTCGACGGGGCCCTTCGCCGCTGAAGTGTAGGAGCAGGAGGCAACCTTGGCGGGATCGAGACCAGCCTTGGTGACAGCATCGGCGAGGGCCGAGTCAGAGCCGAGAGGCGTTAGGTTTTCCTGCGCTGCGAAGACGGCGTCGGCAAATTTGAAGAAGGCCTCGTTGCCTCCCAGCTGGGCGACGCAGGCACTATAGGCGGCAGCCTTATAAGCCTCGGAGTGGATAGCAGCGAGGGGAAAATTCTCAAAGACGAAGTGCGCATTGGGAAAATCCTGCAGGAGACGATCGATGACAGGTTGGACAGCCTTGCAGTGGGGACACTGGAAGTCAGCGAACTCTACGAATTCAAAGTTTTTTCCAAGGGCTCCGCGGCCGGGTCCAGCGGCACGCTCCGTCAGGATGCGCCGGGTGTCGGCGTAAGGATGGTCTCCGAAAGGCAGGATATCTGTCGAGATGAGGTGCTTGCCGTCCGGCGTGACGTAGAAGACCAGCGTGGCGATCTGTTGCGGAGCGGATTTTTGCGCTACGTAAACGGTGACCTTGCTGATGCCCGGCGCAGGCGTGTTCTGGATGGCCTGTATCTGCCAGACACGGTCCGTGTCGTATCCCCAGGATGTTTTCAGAAAGCCTTCGACAGTGGCCAGGGTAGGCGAAGCGGCGGTGAAGCCGTTGGCATCAACGGGCGGGAATTTGGGAGCGGATGGAGCGGCGGAGGCTGGCGCGGGCGCGGAGGGGACGTCCTGAGTGGCGGTCTGCGCGGACGCGTATCCGGAGATTGCGACGGAGAATACGACGATGGCCAGGGTTTCCTGAAGTACGGAGCGAAGTTGCATCAATTCCCTTTCGAGCTTTCTGTTTTCCTGATTGCTTAGACCTGAACCTTGACGGCGATGGGAAAGCGGCGTCCCATGCCGAAGGCCTTAGTGGTGACTTTTAAGACGGGAGCGGCCTGTTGCCGCTTGTATTCGCTGCGCTCGACGAGTTTGACGACGCGACGGACGAGTTCGATATCGACGTTGAGAGCGACGGCGATCTGCTCGGGGGTTTCGTAGCGCTCGACGTAGGCCGCGAGGATGGGATCAAGGATGTGGTACGGGGGCAGCGAGTCGGTGTCCTTTTGATCGGGGCGGAGTTCGGCGGAGGGTGGCTTGTCGAGAATGGAGGCGGGGATGATTTCGCGCTCGCGGTTGAGATGGCGGCAGAGAGCGTAGACCTCGGTCTTGACGACATCGCCGATGACGGCAAGGGCTCCAACCATGTCGCCGTAGAGGGTGCAATAGCCGGTGGACATTTCGCTCTTGTTTCCGGTGGTGAGCACGAGCGAGTTGAATTTGTTGGAGAGCGCCATGAGTAGATTGCCGCGGATGCGCGACTGGATGTTCTCCTCAGTGATGTCGGGCTGAAGGCCGGTGAACAGGGACGCGAGGGACTGGTTGTATTCGGAGAAGAGCGGACTGATGGGGATGATTTCGAAGCGGATGGCGAGGTTTTCCGCAAGCTGGCGGCTGTCGTCTATGGAGCCCTGCGAGGAATAGGGACTGGGCATGCCGATGCCGAGGACGTTCTCCTTGCCGAGGGCTTCGACAGCGATCGTGGCGACGAGGGCGGAGTCGATGCCGCCGCTGAGGCCGATGATGACACGGGAGAATCCGCACTTGCGGACGTAGTCGCGGGTGCCGAGAACGAGAGCGCGGAATATCGCTTCGTCTTCGTTTTCGGTTTGGGGATGCACGTCCCCGGTGAGCAACTCGGTGTCGACGAAGATGAGATCTTCTTCGAACGAGGCGGCTTGCGCGATGACCTGCCCATCGCGCCCGAGGGCTAGGCTGGAACCATCGAAGACGAGACTGTCGTTGCCTCCGACCTGATTCACCATGAGCACGGGCTTTCCGTGGCGACGGGCGATGGCGGCAAGCATCTCGCGGCGGGTCTCGCGCTTGCCGCGCCAGTAGGGCGAGGCGGAGATGTTGAGGACGAGCGAGCCTCCGCCGCGCATGAGCTCTTCGACCGGATCGACGCTGTAGAGGCGGTTCTCCCAGAAGCTCTTGTCGTTCCAGGCGTCCTCGCAGATGGTGAGCGCGACGTGCTCGCCGCCAAGCGAGAAGAGACGCTGCTTGTGCGCGGACGCAAAGTAGCGCTGCTCGTCGAAGACATCGTAGAACGGCAGGAGCATCTTCGACTGGACGAACTCGACGTGACCATTGCGGAGCAGCGCGGCGGAATTCATAACGTGCTTGCCGGTGCCGTGGTGCGCGGGCGTGACGTATCCGCAGAGAATGGCGGTGCGGCTGTTGACGGTGGTAGCAGCGATCTCTTCGACGACCTGCCCGGCGCGCGCGATGAAAGCAGGTTTTTCCAGCAAATCGGCGGGAGGATAGCCGCAGACGGATAGCTCGGGAAAGAGTACGAGATCGGCTCCGCCCTGCTCGGCGCGTTGAGTAAATTCGAGAATCTTCTGGGCGTTGCCGCAGAAGTCGCCAATTGTAGGGTTGATCTGGGCGAGCGCGATCTTCACAGTTACAAGTTTAGCAATTCCGACGAAGTGTCATTGTGAGCTGCCGGACGGCGCCAGGCCACGATATTTCAGCATGGGCTGAACGCTCGGTTCAGCTCCGAGCCAGGCTTTATACATCTCGGCGAGGTCTTCGGTATTGCCGCGCGAGAGCACCATCTGGCGGAAGCGATCGCCATTGGGACGGGTCATGCCGCCATGGTCGACAAACCACTGGTAGGCGTCGTCGTCGAGCATCTCGCTCCAGAGATAAGCATAGTAGCCGGCAGCATATCCATTGGCCCAGATGTGCGAGAAGTAAGTCGAACGGTAACGTGGCGGAACGGCATTAAGAGCCAGGTGGGTCTTTTCGAGCGCCTCTTTCTCAAATACATCGGGGTTCTGGAGCGGTGCGCTCGCCGGAAGCGTGTGCCACTGCATGTCGAGCTGTGCCGCGCCGAGCAACTCCGTGAGAGCGTACCCCTGATTAAAGGTTTGCGCCTTTTGGATTTTGGCGGCCAGCTCGGCCGGCATAGGCTCACCGGTTTTGTAGTGCTTTGCGTAATTCTTGAAGACGGCTGGGTAGCTGGCCCAGTGTTCGTTGAACTGTGACGGGAACTCGACGAAGTCTCGAGCCACGGAGGTTCCGGAAAGGCTGGGGTACCGGGCATCGGCAAACATGCCATGCAGCGCGTGTCCGAACTCATGGAACATTGTTACGACATCAGTGAAAGTGATGAGAGCCGGCCCGCCCTCAACAGGCTTGGGAAGGTTGGCAACGTTGTAGACAACAGGGAGCGTGCCGAGCAGGTGGGACTGAGGGACGAATTCGCTCATCCAGGCTCCGCCGTTTTTGTTGTCGCGTTTGAAGTAATCGCAGTACCAGAGGGCGAGCGGTTTGCCGTCGGCCTCAAAGACTTCGAAGACACGCACGTCGGGGTGATAGACGGGAATGTCCTTGCGTTCCTTGAAGGTCAGGCCGTAAAGCTGATTCGCGGCATAGAAGACACCGTTCTGCAGTACATTGTTCAGCTCGAAGTAGGGCCTGATCTGCGCTTCGTCAAGGTCATACCTGGCCTTTCGCACCTGGTCGGCATAGAAGTTCCAGTCCCAGGGCTGCAGCTGGAAGCCGCTCTTTTCCGCGTCGATCGCAGCCTGGATATCCTTGCCTTCCTGCAAGGCGTTGGCGGTGGCTGGCGGCACGAGATCATTCATGAATTTGAGCGCAGCCTCGGGCGTCTTGGCCATCTGATTTTCAAGCTTCCATGCGGCATAGGTTGGAAAACCCAGTAACTTTACTTTCTCAGCACGAAGCTGTGCCATGCGCGCGATGATATTGCGCGTGTCATTATCACCACCGCGCACGGCGCGCAGCCACGAGTTCTCAAAGAGAGCCTGGCGAGTGCCCCTATTGCTCAGAGAAACAAGGGAAGGCTGCTGCGTTGTGTTCTGCAGAGGAATCAGGAAGCCTTGCTGATTGCGAGCCTTCGCCGCCTGCGCGGCTGCGGAAATCTGAGCATCGCTTAACCCCGCCAGCGCGTCCTTGTCGGCCGTGAAGTAAGCAGCCTCCCGTGTGGCGGCGAGCAGCTTGTTTTTGAAGGCATTCGATAACGTCGATTCCTCTTCATTGAGCTTCTTCAGCGTGGCTTTGTCGGAATCGGAGAGCTTCGCGCCAGCATGCACAAACTTCTTGTAGGTGATCTCGAGGAGGCGCTGCGATTCAGGATCGAGCTGGAGGGAGTCACGCTCCTGGTAGATAGCGGCGACGCGCGCAAAGAGATGTGAATCGAGATAGATTGCGTCGTTGTGGGCGGCAAGGCGTGGGGCTTCGGCCTCTTCTATCTTTTGCAGCGTTGGGTTGGTGTTCGCACCGGTCACAGCATCGAAGGCCGCCATCGCGCGTTGAAAGAGCGCTCCGGACTTTTCCATGACGACGAGGGTGTTCTCGAAGGTAGGAGGCGCGGGATTGTCGGCGATGGCGCGGATCTCTTCGAGTTGTTTTGTCATGCCGGCCTCGATCGCAGGCTGGTAGTCGCTGTCCTTGATCTTGTCGAAGGGCGGCGCCTGATACGTCAGCGTGCTGGGAGCATAAAAGGGGTTCGAAGGGCCGAAGGCGGGAGTGGTCTGTGCAGAGGCAGTGCTAAGCATGAGGGCGGCGCTCGCGATGCGTGCGAATGGCAGAAGGGTTTTCCTTTGGATGAGCCGCGGAATGCCGATCACGGTTGGTCATTCTCCCGAAGGTCGATTGTAAAGAAAGTTGGGTGAAATCAGCACACTCGCTCCCAGGTGAGTTGCGCGATGACTGTGTGGTTTCTGGATTTGATAGGGCCGGTGCGCAGAATTAGGGTGTCGCCCTCGAAGCTGTAATAGCGGACTTCGGCACGGTCGACCCAAAGAGGAAAAAGGCTCGCTTCCACGTGATGGGTGATGGTGTTTCCGTTGACGGTGAAGCGGCCAGTGTAGGCAATATATCGTCGGTTGCGGCGAGGGCGGGCCGTGGGATCTGCAGTTGGGTCGGTGCGCTCGATGACCCCTCGCTTGCGGCGCGCGGGGCCGAGGTTGCCGCTCATATAGCCCTGGGCGGAGTACAGCAGATAGCCGCGCAGGTCGGTGCCCCATGGCTTTTCGACCACGCCATCACTGTGCAGGAACGAATAGTCGAGGAGACGCCAGGTTCCGACGAAGTCCGCTGTGGTCGCGTGTTTCATGGATTCCTCGGCAGGTCAGGCTTTGGGCAGCACAAGAGCGTCGAGTTCGAGGAACTGGCGCAGAACTTCGTCGTCGGAGGCCTTCATCTCCTCCATGGTGCCAAAGAAATGCGCCCTGGCCTGGTGAAGAAAGAGGACGCGGTCGGCGAGGCGCTGGGCGAAGCGCATATCGTGGGTAACAACAATGCTGGTAAGGCGCAACTGGTGCTTGAGCTTCTGAATGAGGTCGCCGAGGAGGCGGGCGATGAGCGGATCGACCATGGTGGTGGGCTCGTCGTAAAGGATTGCGTCGGGCTGCGCGGACAAGGCGCGGGCAATAGCGACGGAGCGCTTCATGCCGGTGGATAGGTCGGAGGGCAGCAGGTCCGTCATGCCAGACACGCCGACCATTTCAAGCAGACCGTTGACGATCTGCTGAATCTGGTCTTCGACTAGCTCGCGGCGCTCGCGGAGGGGGAAAGCGACGTTTTCGCCGACGCTAAGCGAATCGAAGAGGGCTCCATTCTGGAAGACCATGGTGACTTTGCGCCGAACGGCCTGCATCTGTTCTTCGTTGTAAGAGCAGATGTCGTGGCCGGCAACAAGGATTTTGCCTGAGTCGGGTTTGAGGAAGCCCATGATCTGTTGGAGAGAGACGGATTTGCCAACGCCACTGCGGCCCAGGATGCAGAGGGTTTCGCCGGGATTGACGAAGAAGCTGACCTCATCGAGGACAGTGAGTGATCCAAAGGACTTAGAGACCTTTTCGAACGCTATGTAAGGCCCTGCACCGTTGGGATGCGCAGGCTCATGGTGATGCGGGAGCTCTTCGACAATCTCGATTTGCGGCGTGTCGGGAGTGCTGGCCAAAGGCTTGCTCCTAGAGCCCGTTATGAACTTTGGCGGAGGCAGCCCGCAAGGACGCTGCTCGCTCTAAAGTTCATAACAGGCTCTAACTCAGCTTAGTAGATCAACGGCAATTCCTCCAAAGCTGCTTTTTCAAGATCGCCTGGAGTGTGGAGATTCTGAAACTAGGGGTGGACGAGCGGCGTTTCGCCCAACTGTGGCCGAGAGAGGATACGACGGTTTCATGCCAGGGCGAGCACCAAGGGGTTCACCGAGCCAGTTCTTCAAAGAAAAGAATGATGGATTCGATGCCGCGGTAGAAGTTGGCCAGGTGGAATTTTTCGTTCGGGGCGTGGAGGTTGTCGTCGGGAAGGCCGAAGCCCATCATGACCGTGGGAATCTTGAGGTGTCGCTCGAAATCGCCGACGATGGGGATCGATCCGCCTGAACGGATGAAGACAGTGTCTTTGTGCCAGACCTCCTTTAAGGCGCGGGTAGCGGCCTGGATGTAGGGGTTATCGGTGCCGATGACGATGGGATCCCCGGCATGGATGAGACGGATGTCGATTTCGACACCTTCGGGCTTGAGCGACTCAACATAAGACTTGTATTGGGCGAAGGCCTGCTGCGGGCTTTGGTCGGGCACGAGGCGCATGGAGACTTTGGCGACTGCGCGGGCGGGGATGACAGTCTTTGCGCCGGCTCCAGTGAAGCCGCCGGGCATACCGTGCACGTCGAGCGAGGGGCGCGCCCATGTGCGCTCCAGGACGGAAAAGCCCGGTTCACCGGTGAGTCGGGATGAGCCGACTTCAGTCAGACGGTAATGCTGTTCATCGAAAGGGAGCTGCTTCCAGGTCTTGAGCTCGTCCGCACTGGGAGTTTTAACGGCATCATAGAAGCCGGGGATGAGGATACGTCCGGTTGAATCCTTGAGTTGGGCGATGATCTGGGCGAGGGCGACGAAGGGATTGGGAGCAGCGCCCCCGTACATGCCGGAGTGCAGATCGATCTTTGCGCCGCGCGCTTCGATCTCGGTGTAGATCATACCGCGGAGGCCGACGCAGAGGGTGGGCAGTTCGGGCGCGAACATCTCTGTGTCGGAGATGAGGGCGAAGTCGGCCTTGAGGCGCTCGGGCCTTTCACGGATGAATTTGGCGATCTGCTCACCGCCCACTTCTTCCTCTCCTTCAAGAATCACTCGGATGTTGATGGGGAGCTTATGGTTATTAGCCTTGAAGAGAGCCTCAAAGACTTTGACGTGCATATACATCTGGCCCTTGTCGTCGACGGCGCCCCGGGCGTAGATGTTACCGTCGCGCTCAGAAGGCTCGAAGGGCGGCGACTTCCACTCGTCGAGGGGATCGGGCGGCTGGACGTCGTAGTGTCCGTAGCATAGACAGGTGGGCTTGCACTCTCCCTTCACTGAGGGCGCATGGAGCCAATCGGCATACACGAGCGGATGGCCGGGAGTGGTGATTACCTCAACATTCTCCATGCCGATGCGTTTGAGTTCCTGGGCGAGCCACTGCGCCGCAGCAAGGACATCTTTTTTGTGCTCAGGCAACGTGGAGATCGAGGGAATGCGAAGGAGGGTCTTGAGTTCCTCAAGGAATCGGGGATAGTTGCGGCGAGCGTAGTCGATGGCGGCGGACATTTTACGGGCTCCTTGAGATTCGCTGGACATTCAGATATTCAATGAAGCGACAGACGAGTATAAATCGGCTTCCGGGGAGAACTCCGGCATTTAGACCTTGTTAGGAGGGGCAATCTGATTCGACGGTGGTGCATTCGTGGGCAGGCGGTTTGCGGTCGTGTAGTCGAGCTGATTGGCAACCCGCTCGGCGCTCTCCGAACCGCCCCAGTAGTCTCCATGACCGTACTTCCTCATCTGATGGCAGCGATTGCCCCAAACCGCACTGGGATTGCCGTTCATTCCGACGGCTTCCGACCATCTGGCGCCCTCTTCAAATAATTCTCCCAGCGGGAAGGCTTCGCGGAGGATCGTGTCCCATCGGGAATGGAGAACCACGCTGTTTCCACTGCCTGGATTGGCCGCCTGACCTAAATCGCCGCTGGCGGAAACGCGGCGCACCGGAACGGCGGCGGCCATCAGAGTTGTCGAGCGTATGCGGATTCCTGAAGCGTTGTTCAGCGCCTTGATGAACTCCAACAGGAAGCGGTTTCCCATCGAGTGACAAACACAGTGCAGATCAACACCGGCAGGAAATTGGTTGCGCACAAAATCCGCGAGATGCTGGCCGCAGTCCTTTGCCGCTTTGATCATCACAGGATAAGAGGCTGCAGACATGATGGGGTTGAAGAACAATCCCCAGGATTCGTACATATCACCTGGCCAGAAGACTTCGCAGACTGGTTCACAGAAGCGGGAGTCGGTGACGGAATCGAGTAGCTTCTGAAATTTGAGATAGGCTTTTCTGGCGGCGTAGAAATTTACGTTGTAGCCATGTATGAAAAACACTACTTTGGAGCCGGACGGAAGCTGGTAGGCATAAGGAAGGCGCTTTACGCCTGCCGAGACCGGGCCGCCGCGCTCTCTGGTTCGAAGTGTTAAGCCTGAGACTGGATAGGATGGCATATCTTAGTCGCGGAATTTCTGAAGTCCTACGACCAAATCACGGGCGAGCGAAGCAACGAAGCCGGAAATCCAGCTCCCGGCGAGCACGATAAGAAAGCGGCTCCAGATTTCCTGCTCGATTCTTTGAGCGGAGCCCAGCTTGAACGAGGCGACCACAAGAAGAAGCCAGCAGACGCTAAGAGAAACTACCCACCGGGCTGAATCGTTTTCTTTCAGGTCGGGCGTGAGTTTTTTTCGAAGATTGAAGACGAGTGCCACACCTGCGCCAGCAATTCCCAGGTAGACGAGCCAACATAGCCAAGTTTTGAGTTGACTGGGGCTTCCAGCCATGGGATAGCCGCGCAACCCTCCTTGATACGCGATAACGAGGAGAAACGCCCAAACGAGAAGAGAATCCATGGATTCGGCAGGCTCTTTCCAGGGGATTTCCCGATCTCTCGCGTGCAGATCCTTGGGCCTGATGCTGCCTGCGATATTAACTCCCGCAAACCAACCGCCCGTAAGCATTACGAGAAACCACCACATGGATGACGTGGACAGGCTGTTGAGCCACGCGGCTGCCGACAAGATTGCGTAGCTGAGAATAAGCGCCGTCCAGCGCAGATAGCGCTTCCAACTTGCGCCAGCGGCTATCTGGATAGCGTCGATCGACCGCTGCATGGATTGGGCAACACGGCCCAGAGCGTCCGGGTAGCTTGAGTCCCGGTCTTCGCCGGCGCGAACACTCTTCAAATCCGCTGATCCCGCCAAGGATCCAAAGAGGGTGACGAATTCCCAGTAAAGCTTTGGGGTTCCCAAGGCTGCCTGTGCAACCGCGTTGAGCTGGCCGCATAGCTGTTCGAGCTGCATTTGATAGAAGGCGCGGGCATCTCCCGCGGTTGCGGTGCGGAGGATTGATTCTTCCGCGGCGTCCACAAATTGTTTAAGAGCGGTGCTTCGGTCAGGTTTTGGCACCTCGGACATCATGTTCTGGATTCCAGGCGACGATTCGGGCTTTTCATCGATATTGACGACCCCAGACTTCTCGAAGAGCCATGCGCGCAGCCACGAACGGTTAAACCAGGCGCGAGCCGGAGTGAGATCCTTAGCTGATTGCAAGATCGCCATAACAAGGAATCCGACTACGCAGATTGCTTCCACGTAGGCGATCAGATTGCCGCTCAGATTCCGTATGGCGGCGTGAAACTCGCTCGTGATTCTCGCGACGTTGTTGGCCTGCAGAAGCACGGAGACCACCTGGCGATTTTGATCTTGGGGGATTCTCGGGCGGAAGAAACCGGGAAGCTTTGGAGTTTCTCACAAGGCCAGAGGAACCGCAAGCGGCGTTTGTCTGATTTTTCGCTCCGCAGGCGCGGACTTGAGGCCTAATAGCGAGGTACCGAGGGGTCGATCTCGGCTGACCACGCGTCAATGCCGCCGCGAAGCGACTGGGTCTTTTCGAAACCCTGATTGCGAAGCCAGACGGCGACGTTCATGGAGCGTACGCCGTGGTGACAGAAGGTGACGATGTGGGCCTCGGGATCTAGTTCCTGGAAAACGCGGGCGGGGATGTCGCCCATGGGGATAAGGATGCTGCCTTCGATGTGGGCGGCTTCGTATTCCCAGGGCTCGCGCACGTCGAGCACGACGCGGTTTTCCGGAACAGGGGCGGTGAGCAATTGCTTCAAGTCCTGCGTCGATATCTCATAATCAAGCATAGAGATAAGAATACAGTGCGTGCTTTCATTTTTCGGGCCTGCTTTTCGGGCCGAGCGTGCGTCTCGCGTGATACAAGGTAGTTGTCCCCGAAACAAAAGCTATGGCGAATCAGGAAAAGGTTTTGATCGTTGAAGATGAGCTGCACGCCCTCACCGGTCTTGCGGAACTCGTCTCGGGATGGGGCTACCGCACGGATACGGCGCGCGACGGCATGGAGGCATTGGAGCGCGTGCAGGCATGGCAGCCGGGCATCGTGGTGACGGACCTGAAGATGCCGCGTATGGATGGGATCAAGTTACTGGAACGACTGAACGAACTGAATCTGGACCAGGCGGTTGTGGTACTGACTGCTCAAGGCTCGATCGAACTGGCGGTCGAAGCCATGAAGATGGGCGCCTACGACTTCATCCAGAAGCCGGTGGATCCGACGCGTCTGCGCACAATCCTGTTGAATGCGACCCGGCAGCGGGAGACCGAACGGGAACTCGAGGTAACGCGCCGCAAACTGCGCGATACCGGCGTGTTGGGATCGCTGGTGGGTTCCTCGAAGAAGATGCAGGAGCTGTTTGCACTGGTTGAGCGGGTTGCGCCTTCAAACGTTTCGGTGCTGATCACGGGGGAGAGCGGCACGGGCAAGGAGATGGTAGCACGAACCCTGCATGATCTAAGTCCGCGCAAAGCAAAGCCCTTTGTCGCGGTGAACTGTGCGGCGATTCCGGAAACTCTCATCGAAAGCGAGATTTTTGGCCACGAGAAGGGGGCCTTTACAGGCGCGCTGGAGCGGCGCGCGGGCTGCTTCGAGCTGGCCGAGGAGGGCACCCTGCTGCTCGACGAGATCGGCGAGATGCCGGTGGGCACGCAAGCCAAGCTGCTGCGCGTGCTCGAAGAACGCAAGCTTCGCAGGCTGGGGAGCAAGGTCGAGTCCGCTGTCGATGTGCGTGTGTTATCGGCGACGAATCAAGACCCCGACGAGGCGGTTGCAAACGGTCATCTGCGCAGCGATCTCTTCTATCGTCTCAACGTCTTCAATATCCACATGCCGCCTCTACGGGAGCACAAAGAAGACATTCCAGCAATTGTAGACGCGATGATCGCAGAGATGAGCCGCAAGCACGGCCGTGAGGTAACTGGGGTAGATCCGGATATGCTGGCGCAGATGATGGCCTACGATTGGCCTGGCAACGTGCGCGAACTGCGCAACACGATTGAACGCGCGGTGGTGTTGTGCGGTGGCGGAACGATCGAACCGCGGCATCTCCCACCTGGTTTCGGCACCCGAACGGTGAAGGCCATTACTGACGCAAACGTTGCGTCAAACGCCATTCAGGTGGAAGTAGGCGCTACCGTCGATGAAGGAGAGCGCCGCTTGATTTTGAAAACGCTGGAGTCGACCAGTAACAATAAGACTCGCGCCGCTGAGATCCTGGGTATCAGCTTGAAGACGCTGCACAACAAGCTCAAGGATTACGGGAAGGTCAAGGATGACACGGGCACGGAAGAATAGGCGGTGGTTCCCTCCGTTTGAGTCGCTCCCGGTGGCCTGTCAACACCTATGCGATTGAAGACCAAACTCGTCGTGGCCATCACCGGCCTGGTCTTCCTGGTGGCCACCATGCTGTCATGGCTCTATTTGAGCCAGTTGCTGCGACAGCATATTGACCAGTCCTATAATTCAACCGATATTGTTGCGCATCAACTGTTGTTTGCGACGCGCACGGCACTAGAAACGGGCCTGCGCAACAGCCAGGTTGACGTGAATGACCCGGCAGCGCTGCGGGCCGCCGTTGCGTATTCGTTGCGCAACGATGTCGGCCTGAATGCGTTGATCAATTCGGTCATCAGTTATTCGCCCACAGTTCTGGATATTGCGATTGCCGACCATAATGGGCTGGGATTGGTGACGGCGCCTGTTTCTTCGTTGCAGGACACACCTCTGCCGGTGCGGCCGGACTATGCTTCGTTGCGGAACAACTCACTCGTCCATACGCTCAAGATAGTATTCGGCAAACCGCAGGTTTACAACCTCACATTGGGTCTGGAACGTGACGGCCACCCGTTTCTTACGGTTCGCATCGGCATCCGCACCACATTCCTGAAAAACGCCTTTCTCCCGTGGTTGAGAGATGCGCTGACATACATCGGAATGGCGATTCTGATTTCGTTGATAGCGGCGGCCTTTGTGGCCAACCTGGCACTGCAGCCGCTCACGCAGATCGGCTCGCGACTAGATGCGCTGGCGCAGGCCGAGGCGGAGACGGCGGGCGAACTCGAATCGGGAACGTCGTCGGATGCTGTCGTTCAGGTCTCGCACAAGATCGAGCGCCTTGGCCGCCGGATGCGCAATGTGGAGGAGGTTTTCTCAGCCCTCAAGGAGAATCTGGACCAGATCCTCTCCAACCTTCAGGACGGCATCATGCTATTTACCCGCGACTCGCGCGCGGTGCTGGTTTCGCGCTCCGTCGAGCGCTTTCTGGAGGTAGGCCGCGACCAGTTACTGGGCGCGGAGGTGCACGATATCTTCGACCGCAATACCGTACTTGGCCGCACAGTACGGCAGGCCTTCGACGCGGGCATGTCGATCGTGCAGGAAGAGATCACGACGGAAGCGGGCCGCAGAGTGGAGCTCTCGCTCGACTTCATTCATGATGACCAGAATGATAACGAGCGGGCTTCGGACCAGGGGCGCACCCTGGGCGCGCTCTTGACGCTGCACGATGTTGAGTCGGTAAGCGAGATCGAAAGCGAACTCGAGCTTTCGCGCCGCATGGCGGCCATCGGTCGGCTGACTTCCGGAGTGGGTCACGAGGTGAAGAATCCGATCAACGCCATCGTGGTCCATCTGGAGCTGCTGCGCAGCAAAATTGGCTCCGAGCCGACGGCGGGGCGGCACCTGGAGGTCATTCAGAGCGAGATTCACCGGCTGGACCGGGTGGTGCAGACGCTGGTCGATTTCTCACGGCCTGTTGAGTTGCAATTACAGGAACAGGACATGCGCAACATTGTGTCTAGCGTGCTGATGCTGGCTTCGGCGGGTCTCGAAACCTACAGCGTCACCATGGTGAGCCAGCTGCCTGACCATCCAGTGATAGTTAAGGTGGACTCGGACCTGCTGAAGCAGGCACTGTTGAACGTGGTTCTGAACGGGGCACAGGCTATGCCGGATGGAGGCGAACTCTCGGTCCGACTCACGGAAGATGGGCGGTCAGCGATCCTTCAGATTCAGGATCACGGTGAGGGCATAGCGGATGATATCCGCCCACGCATCTTCGATCTCTACTTCACGACGAAGCGCGACGGGAGCGGCATAGGTCTGGCGATGACCTACAGAATTCTTCAGCTGCACCACGGGCAGCTTGACGTAGAATCGAAAGTCGGAGAGGGGTCGACCTTTACGTTGTATCTGCCGGCCGCCAACTTTTCCGATCCAAGACTGCGCGGTCTTCTGGAAATGAATACACCAGTCACCAAGGGGCTCAGAGAATGACTTCCGCAAGTAAGATCGCGGTTCTCATGCTGCTCTGCATGATTGCTGGTTGCAGGCATAAGACGCCGCCTCCGCCTCCGCCTGCGGCACAAGCACCCATCCTTCCACCCGGCACGCTCACAAAGGACACTCCGCCGCCAGAACTACCTCCGGCGGACGCTCCCAAGGTGAATCTGGGATCGGATGAGGCAAAACAGCAGCCCCCGCCAAAACCGCACCGCACCACGCCGCACCGTAAGGCGAAGCCGGCCGACCCCGCCCCGGCTCAAACCGCAACAGGGCAGCCATCGGCGTCCACCCAGCAGGCTTCTGCCGGCCAACCACCGGAGATGTCCCCGATCGGTCAGCTCTCCAGCACTGGCGGCGGCGGCAGTCTGCCCAGCCGGCACGATATCCTGGATCAGATTACGGCAACAGAGAATGGCCTGAACGGCATCAAGCGGACGCTTACCGCTGACGAACAGGTAACGTCGACGCAAATTCGCACATTTCTGACCAAGGCCAGGCAGGCACTCGAGCAGGACGATCTGGACGGAGCAAACACGCTCGTGACCAAGGCGAAAGTGTTACTTGGCGAATTAACCAAAGCGTGAGACAGAATTTTGAAAATAAGGTCTAGCGTTGAAATTGCTGCTCCGAAACGGTTATACGCTACACCCCTATCATCTAATTTCCTGTCTATCGCTCGCCCCATTTGAGTTTGGCGCGCAGGACATCGAAGAATCCTGTGGCTCCCAGCCGTACCAGCTTGACGGCGTGGTTTGAACGGCGGCAGCGAAGCTCGTCGCCGACCTTCATCTGAACGGCTTCCTGGCCATCCACGGTAAGGAAGGTCTGATCGGGAACTCCGACAATATTTACAGCGATGTTGGCGTCACCGCGCACAACTATGGGGCGGAGGGTCAGTAGATGCGGACAAACCGGGGAGATGATCAACGCATCGACATCAGGAACGAGAATAGGGCCGTTGGCGGCGAGCGAATAGGCGGTGGAGCCGGTGGGTGTGGCGATAATGACTCCGTCAGCCCGGAAAACAGCAGCCAACTGGCCATCGAGCCTGACTCGGAAATCACCCATGCGCGCAATCGCGCCCTTGGCGACAACTACATCGTTCAGCGCTTCATGCTCGCTCAAAAGATCATCTTCGCGCCACAGCTCACTATGCAACATGGAGCGGGAATCAGTGGTGAAGCAGTTGTTACACCAGCCTTCAAGAGTGGAGTAGAGATCGGCCAGGCGAACTTCAGTCAGGAAGCCAAGCGAGCCGAGATTGACGCTGAGAATAGGCGTCTCGGTTTTCGCGAAGACACGGGCGGCGGATAACAGGGTGCCGTCCCCGCCGAGCACGATGACGAGATCGGGCTTTTCGGCGGGCATCTCGTGCCGGGGGATAATGCGGGCCTGCTGCGTATAGCTTCCGCTCACAGGGTCGAGAATCGGATCGAGACCGTGCGCCTTCATCCAAAGCACTAGGTTGGGCAGGAGCTGAAGTAGCTCTTCTTTCTGCGGCTTCGAGATGATGGCTACAGGGCGCATGAATCACCAGTGTACTCAAGGCACTGCGATTCATACCGGAAGTTCATAACTCCAGCATTAAGAAACTCCAACCCAACGCGCGTGTAGAAGGAATTCATGGTTGCCTTCGGCCCCGTGGATGGGCGAATCAATAACTTCGACTTCGGTTCCACCAATTTCTGTCACGCAGGCGCGGACACGGTCGACGGCCAGGCGGTGCGCTGCCGGATCGCGGACGATTCCCCCCTTGCCAACATGCTCGCGACCGGCCTCAAACTGCGGTTTAACCAGGACGACGGCTTCGAGAGGCTTCCGGTTCGGGGGGCTGGCGCCGATGGCCCGCACGACAGCAGGGAGAACAAGGGTGGCGGAGATGAATGACACATCCACACATACAAAATCGAGGGGCACGAAATCGATCTCCGAAGGCAGATCACCGGGAACGAGTTTGCGGGCGTTTGTGCGCTCCATAAGCGTCACGCGTGGGTTGCGGCGGAGACTTTCTGCAATCTGGCCGTAGCCGGTATCAACGGCCAGCACGCGGGCGGCACCGTGCTGCAGCATACAGTCGGTGAACCCCCCCGTGGATGCGCCGATATCGAGGCAGAATCGCCCAGTGAGGTCGATCCGCCAGTAACGCAGAGCCTTTTCAAACTTCAAGCCGCCACGGCTGACGTAGCGCAAATCCTCGCCAAGGAGACGTACGGCAGCGCTTTCCTTGACGGCGTTGCCGGGCTTCTCGATCTTCTGCTCGTCGACCAGAACACGGCCGGCAAGGATAAGCGCCTGTGCTCGCTCGCGCGTGGAAACCAATCCGCGCTCGACGAGCAACTTGTCCAGCCGGGTCTTCATTCCGATGGCGCGCCTTTCGTAAAGCACAAAGAAATCACAATGATTTGCAGCATTCGGTTCATCGGCATCATAGAATACCGGTGGACACCCGAGCATGCCCCAGGATTACCCCAATCCAAACATCGAAGCTTCCCGTTCTCCTGACAGAACTGTGAACAGGAGCGAGGCGGACGACATGGGCCTGCTGTCCCGCATTCAGTCTGGCGACCAGGAGGCCATGTCTGCTCTGTTCGACCGTTATGGGACGATGGTGTATTCCGTGGCGCTGCGGGTATTGAAAGATACGGGTGAAGCTGAAGATGTAATGCAGGAGATCTTCGTACAGGTGTGGAAAAACCCCAGTGCTTTTGTCTCCGGGAGGGGCTCGCTGGGCGGCTGGCTGGTGGTGGTGGCGCGGAATCGTTCGATTGATATGATTCGCCGCCGGCGCCCATCGGAGCCGGTGGAGTCGTTCACCCTGCCTTCCTCGACCGATCTGGCACAGGAAGCGGAACGAAATTTGCTGCTCAAGAAGATTCGAGGGGCGATGCTATCGCTGCCCGATGAGCAGAAGCAATCTGTTGAACTTGCCTTCTTCGAAGGGCTGAGTCACTCGGAAATTGCCGAGAAGACAGGAGATCCGTTGGGAACGGTCAAAACAAGAATTCGCCTCGCGTTGATGACGATCAGAAAGGCATTGGACGTTTGAGTAAAACGCCTCACATTTCGCAGGAAGACCTGGCGCTCTATGCCCTGCAGGCGCTGACGCCGGAGGAGAATCGCGACACGCAGGCACACCTTGATGACTGCGCGTACTGCCGCGCCGCACTCTCCGAGTCTCTTGTGGATATTGCACTGATCGGCTTGAGCACGGACCAAAAGGCGCCTCCGGAGGGCGCACGGCAGCGTCTCATGGCGCGGATTGCGAACACCCCGCAAGTGGCGGTTGCTGCGCCGGCACCGAAGACCGTCACTTCGATCCCTGTTCGTGAAGAGCGCCGGTCAAGGTTTGGATGGCTGGGCTGGGTTGCAGCGGCGGTGACTCTGGCAATTGTCGCATATCTAGGCTATAGCAATGTCCAACTCGAACGGCAGGTCAGCGAGAATCGTGGGCAGATCGCTCAGCTAGCCGCACAGGCGGACCGTGGGGAGCAGCTTAAGGATGCGCTTACGTCGCCAGATGCTAAACGGGTGACGCTGACGGAGAGCAAGCAACCCGCGCATCCGGTGGGCCACGCGACTTACCTGCCAAAACGGGGTGCGCTGATTTTTGTCGCCAGCAACCTGCGCCCGCTGGCCGAGGACAAGACCTATGAGTTGTGGCTGATTCCGGCGGACGGTAAAGCTCCTATCCCGGCAGGGTTGTTCCGCCCGGATGCGAGCGGTAGCGCATCAGTGATTCTGCCCACGCTGCCGATTGGCGTCGAGGCCAAGACCTTCGGTGTGACGATCGAAGATGCCCAGGGCTCAACGACCCCCACGCTGCCGATTGTCATGTCCGGGTAGTAAAACGCAGCGTGAGTATCCGAATTCCGCGCCAACTCCCCCCCACATCGACTACACTTGTCCGGTCCTATGGCAAGCACAACTTCACGTTTCCCGCACCCTATTACGCTGGCAGTCGATATTGGCGGCACCGGCATGAAATTGATGGCTCTCGACGCCAGGGGCAATCCCCTGACCGAACGCCTGCGCGCACCTACGCCCAACCCGGCCACGCCGGCAGTGATGTTGGCAGCTCTCGACAAAATGCGGAAGCAGATACCGGCGTGCGATCGTGTTTCGGTGGGCTTTCCTGGCGTGATCAAGCAAGGCAAGACGCTGACCGCCGCAAACCTGCAGCCGGCCTGGATAGGGTTCCCGCTACGGAATGAGCTCGAAAAACGATGGAAATTGCCGGTGCATCTGGCAAACGACGCCGCAGTACAGGGCTACGGAGCCATCAGCGGCAGAGGGGTGGAACTGGTGCTGACGCTGGGCACTGGACTGGGTTCGGCACTCTTCACCGACGGGCGCCTTTGTCCAGGCCTGGAGCTTGGCCATCATCCCTGGCAGAAGGGCAAGACCTATGAGGACTTTCTGGGCAGGAGGGGACTGAAGAAGTTCGGGAAAAAGCGCTGGAATCATTTTCTGGAAAAGGCCATCGAGCAGACGTCGAAGACCTTTAACTGGGATCGCCTGTACCTGGGCGGAGGCAACGCGAAGGAAATAAACTTCAAGCTCCCGACCTATGTTTCTACCATCTCGAATGAGGACGGGTTATTCGGCGGCGTCGCGCTTTGGCGCTTCCAGGGCTGACGAACTTATTCGAGCGCGGCCAACGGATAAAGAGTGAGAGCGCTATTGTCGAGGATGGCTATCCATTTTCCATCGGGGGAAAGCTCGGCGTGACTGAAGTAGGGGGAACCATTTTTCTGGAAGAGGAACTTTTTAGAGTCGAGCTCGGCAACCACAAAGCGTTTGGCGGCTATGCAATCTTCGCACGGACCCTGCGCAAGGAGCTCCAGGGCAAAGCGAGAACCTCCGGCGGCTACCCCGGCGATTCTGCTGGGAGAGAAAGAGCTCCCTGGGTTTGGCAGGAGCATCCTGGCGCCGTCGGGCTTCACGATGAGCAGTTGGGCGCTGTGGAAAAAATTCTTGTCTTCACGGGAAATCAGGAGATGAGCCGAATCAAGGAAGCCGACGGGATGCAGCGAGATCGGCTTCTCCGTCTCTTCGTAGGACCAGGGCGCACCATCGGGGGCGAGAAAGTTCGCGTCCGCCGTGAGAACGATGATCTTGGTGCAGGTGAATGGGGACTTGCTGTCCTTGCAGCGGCTTCCGGCAACGCGCTCATCTCCGGGAATCCAATCGAGCACGGCGTTCGCCTCCGTTGACTGATCCAGCTCGATGGTAGTGAGAAGTCTAAGCGGATCGGCGCTGTAAAACTCAAAGTTGCGGCCATCGGCGGAAAGTAGAGGAATGGTGCGGTGCGCAGGTGTGACCCATAGACTCTTTGGCTTCTCGGCAAGCTCTCCGGACTCGATGGTTTCAAAATGACTATCGAGAAACTGAAGTTTGCTTCCATGCCACAGAATGATGGAATGATTGGGACCGGCGAAGAGTGTGAGGTTCCCTTCCAGAGGCCAGTCGTGGCTGGCGATCTTGGCGCCGGTACTGTCAAAGACAATGCCGCGCAGACGTGCGGGCTCGAATGTGTCCTTCCGGGTACAGGGAGGATTGGTGGTGAAGGCCACGAAGATATGGCTAGCGTCGAGCCAAAACATTCTGGTTCCTGCAGCATGCTCGTGGAAACAGGTGAGCAGATGGCCCTCGGCGAAGAGGCCTTTGGGAAGTCCGAATGGTTCGAGCGAAATCGTGAGCGGCGCGGGTTTACTTTGAGCGCGGCCGGCGATGGGTATCGCCAGCCATACGAGCAGGAAAAGCAGCGTGAGCGAAAATGCCAGACGGCGTGCCGAGTGCATCGTCGTTATCTCCCGTGCAGGACTAGGGCGTTGGTCCTCCCCGCCGAGCACCCGCGTTTCCTGTTAAGACGGTCTAACCGATCGTTCGATACATTTCAAGGATGAAAGCGATTTCGTACAAGAGGGCAAAACTGGCGAAGGCGGCATGAAACCAGGGACGCTTGATCCCAACAGCGAGCAGACTAAGGAAAAGAAAGACGGCCGTGCGGATGTCGTAGGCGAATCCCAACTGGTGGAAGTAGGCTCTGCCCTTGAGGAGCGTGTCGACGATATCGGCGACAAACAAGGCTGCCATGAGCGCGAATATCCACTGGCGGCGGGAGTAGTAGTACCCCTTGAATCCGTCGTATTCACCGATCTGCTCGGGGAAAAACAGCGTGCAAAGCAGATACAGCAGAACGGCGTAGAGCGCAACAAAGAAGTAGAGAGGAAAGGTCCACTCGCGGACGCGGGCGAGATTGAATTCCCACCACCAGAAGTGGATGAGATAGAGAAAGAGAAATAACACCCAGACCAGGTGAACCCAGTACACGCGAAATCGTTTAGGATGCTGGACGATGCTGGCGACGCCCTTGAGAAGGTGAGCCACGCTGAGGCCCACGATCATTCCGAAGAGCACTTTGACGTGAAGGTATAAGTCCATCGGCGATTTCTCTGTCCTACTTTCTTATTCAGACTTCCCATCCTGCAAGCGCAGCGATTCTAGCCGAGATTAGATGCTCGGAAGCATTCTACGGACAGTCCAACGCTGCTTCGGGCCGAAATTCTTGACCAGCTTACTAGAATCCTTCTATCCTTCGGGGGCATGGGGGTTGCGGCGTTGACCTGTGACAAACGCTTGCATACTTGAGGATTGTATTCGGGAACGGGAGTGGGATTTTCAGCGGAGAAATTTTCATGCAGTTGCGCCGTCCCTCAACGTTGAACTGGATCGTGGTGGTTTTTACCCTCTTTGTGCTGCTTCAGGCCTCTGTCTCGCATGCGCAAACGCGTATTAACGACAAGGACATGGCAAGCCTCATGAAGAATCTGAGAGACGATGCGAAGAACTTCCCCCCCCCGTTCAAATCGGCCCTTCACAGGAGTGTGATTCGCAATACCAGCCAGGAAAAGGATGCGAAGGCGCTGGCCGATGAGTTTGAAAAACAGACCGACGAGATGTGGAAGCGCTTCAAAAGCAAAAAGAAAGCCGACGCTGAACTGCAGCAAGTACTGAACACGGCCGGGCAACTGGACAAGCTTGTGTATTCGCTACACCTGGGTGACAAAACGACCACTAGTTGGGAGATCGTGCGCTCAGCGCTGCAAGAGGTGGCCAGCGGTTATGGGGTTCAGGTTTCGTACCTCCATCCCAATGCCTGGCAGACGCAGTAGACGGCTGAAAAATGAAATCGCCGCGAGAGTTCATCTCCCGCGGCGATTGCTTGTTTATAAGGCTTAGTAACGGTAGTGATCGGGCTTGTAGGGGCCTTCTTGCGATACTCCGAGGTACTCGGCCTGTTTGGGCGAGAGCGTCGTGAGTTTGACCCCGATTTTTTCGAGGTGCAGTCGGGCAACTTCTTCGTCGAGCTTCTTGGGAAGGGTATAAACGTCGATCTTGTAAACATCCTTGTTCTTCCAAAGATCGATCTGCGCGAGCGTCTGGTTGGCGAAGCTGTTGCTCATCACGAAGCTCGGGTGGCCGGTGGCGCAGCCAAGATTGACTAGGCGGCCTTCGGCGAGGAGGAATATGGCGTGTCCATCGGGGAAGGTGTACATGTCGACCTGCGGCTTGATGTTGGTTTTCTCGACACCGGGCTCGGCGTTAAGCAGATCCATCTGAATTTCATTGTCGAAGTGGCCGATGTTGCAGACGATAGCCTGGTCCTTCATCTTCTTCATGTGTTCAAGGGTGACGATGTCCAGGTTGCCGGTGCAAGTGACGTAGATGTCGCCGCGGCCGAGAGTGTCTTCGATGGTTGTGACTTCAAAGCCTTCCATGGCTGCCTGGAGAGCGTTGATGGGATCGATCTCGGTGACGATGACACGCGCGCCCATGCCGCGCAGCGAATGGGACGAGCCCTTGCCCACATCTCCATAGCCGCAGATGACGGCCACTTTGCCTGCGACCATGACATCAGTGGCACGCTTAATGCCATCGGCGAGGGACTCGCGACAGCCGTAGAGGTTGTCGAACTTCGACTTGGTAACCGAGTCGTTGACATTAATGGCCGGAACGAGCAGCTTGCCCTGCTCCTTCATCTTGTAGAGGCGGTGTACGCCGGTCGTTGTCTCTTCCGACACACCGCGCCATGCCTTGGCGACGTTGTGCCAGTGCTTTGGATCTTCGGCATAGACGCGCTTGAGGAGATCCTTGATGACCTGCTCCTCATGATTGCCGGAAGGCGTGTTGACCCAGTCATCGCCCTCTTCCAGCTCGTAGCCCTTGTGGATGAGGAGGGTGACGTCTCCGCCATCATCAACGACCAGCTCGGGGCCCTTGTTGCCGGCGTGGGTGAGGGCACGGTAGGTGCAGTCCCAGTATTCCTCGAGGGATTCGCCCTTCCAGGCAAAGACGGGAACGCCAGCAGCGGCGATGGCTGCGGCGGCGTGGTCCTGCGTGGAAAAGATGTTGCAGCTTGCCCAGCGAACCTCGGCGCCAAGATCGACGAGGGTCTCGATCAGCACCGCGGTCTGGATGGTCATGTGCAGCGAGCCGGTGACGCGCACGCCGGCGAGAAGCTTCTCGGCAGCGTACTTGCGACGGATGGACATGAGGCCGGGCATCTCATGTTCGGCGATGGAGATCTCTTTGCGTCCCCAGTCGGCGAGGGACAGGTCGGCTACCTTGTATTCGGTAGCGATGTTTTCGAGGGTTGCAGTTGCCATGCTTTAAAACCTCATATCGTTAAATCAGGATATGTTGATATATTAACTCAGAACTCTATGGCGTCAATTGTGAAAATACTGCGCGTGGTTGCCGATTCGACCCGGCTACGCATTCTGCTGTTACTGGAAGGCGAGGAGCTCTCTGTCGCTGAGCTGCAGGAGATTCTGGCGATGGGCCAGAGCACGATTTCGACGCATCTGTCGCAACTAAAGCAGGCGGGACTGGTTGAGGATCGTCGGACAGGCAAGAACAGTCTCTACCGGTTGAAGCGCGAGAACGGCGCTGGCGTGCTGGGTGAACTGCTAACACAGGCACGGGCGGAGATCGCCGAAGCAAAACATGATCAGGCCGCGGTGAAGCGAGTGCTGAAGAAGCGGCAGGACAAGACTCGGGCGTTTTTTGATGATGTGGCGGGGCGGTTTGGGCGCAGCTATGTTCCGGGCAAGTCGTGGAAGAGCGTGGCGGAAGCGCTCCTGAAGCTGATGCCTCCGATGGTGATTGCCGATCTGGGGGCGGGTGAGGGCGCGTTTTCCTTGCTACTGGCGCAGCGAGCGAAGCGGGTGATCGCTGTGGATACTTCGGCGAAGATGGTGGAGTTCGGGCGTCAGCAGGCGAAGCGGCAAAGCATAAAGAATGTCGATTACCGTCTGGGCGATATGGAGGAGGTTCCGATCGAGGATGGGTCGGTAGACCTGGTGTTCTTCACGCAGTCGCTGCATCATGCGCTCCATCCGGAGCGCGCGGTAGCCGAAGCGTGGCGGATTCTGAAGCCGGGCGGGCGGATTGCAATCCTCGATCTGACAAAGCATCGCTTTGAAGAGGCACGCGAACTGTATGCCGATGAATGGCTGGGCTTCAGCCAAGTGGAATTGGACGCTGCGATGGAAAAGGTGGGATTCAGCGGGATCCAGATTTCGGTCGTGCACAAAGAGGCTGAGGCTCCACATTTTCAAACGCTGTTGGCTGTTGGGGAAAAGGCGTAAAGGGCGGGCAAAGATTCACGAAGACTGGGTTGTCATCGAAATTTTTTTCAGCGGATCGTCCGATCCAAACGTCTCTCATAGTGAATGCAAAAACATTTTGATCGGTCTTGGCGGCAGTGGCTCGTGGTGTCCGCGCTGGCCGTGCATCTTCCCTTTTTATTCCCGACTGCCGCGCATTCCTGGCCTCTGCATAAGCACGCGCGAACCGGACATCCGCTGCTGGTGGGCTATTTTCCGCAGTGGGGACTTTATTACGACCAGCCGTACTCCGTGAAGCAACTGGTGGACAACGGCAGCGCTGCGCTACTCGACCAGATCAACTACGCGCAAGGCTTTGTCTCTGACGGCAAGTGTTCGGTAGCCGATCCGCATGCGGATCTCGACACGACCTACACCGCGGAGAACAGTGTGAGCGGAAAGCCTGACGATCCGGCGTCGTCCTTTCGTGGCTATTTCGATCAGCTCAAGGAATTGAAGAAGCGTTATCCGCGTCTGAAGATTCTGATTTCGCTCGAGGGCGCAGGTTTTGCCGAGGACGCGCGGCCGGAGAATCGCAAGGCATTTGTTGCCTCATGCGTGGATGTATTTCTGCGCGGAAATTTTGCCCCCGGCATTCATGAATCGGGAATCTTTGATGGTTTCGATATCGATTGGGAGTATCCGCACGCTGAGGACGCGGCAAATTTTCGCGCACTGCTCGAGGAGTTTCGGAGTCAGATGCGTGCGGCGCGGCCGGGGCTGCGCTTGTCGATCGCCGTAGGGCACTCGCCACAGATGCTGCCGGGCACCGATTTTGCGGCGGTCGCTCCGCTCGTCGATCAGGTTGGCGTGATGAATTACGACTACACAGGACCCTGGAGCCAGACCACCGGATTCCTCGCTCCTCTGTTCACGAGTCCGGCTGATCCTCGTCACTCGAACAGCATTGAGAAGAACATTGCCGAGTATCAGGCCGCAGGTGTGCCAGCTGAGAAGCTGCTGATGGGTGTGCCCTTCTACGGCTATAGCTGGACCGCTGTGGACCACACGAATAATGGGCTGTTCCAGACAGGGCGTGCTGTGCACGGAGACCAGCCTTATCGATATATCCGCACGCTCACCGCGGCCTCCTCGGTGTATCGCGATCCGCGCTCGCAGGCTCCATGGCTCTTTGATGGCGAGACCTTCTGGACCTACGAGGATGCTGTTTCGGTCCGCTACAAGGTCAGCTATGCGGCCAATAAGCGACTGGGCGGGGTGATGATCTGGGAACTGAGCGATGATACGACTGACGCCGAATTGCTGAACACGGCGCACCAGGCATTACTTCATCCCGTGAAGGCCAGCGCGTTTGAGGAGAACCCTCAGCACCCGGGAACGGTGAAGGGCAGTGGGCGATAGTAGCCGGTATCTCGATCGGCAACGGTTTTCCACATGAAAAGACATCGAGCGTTGACTGCCCAGGTAGATACTCCTGACTATGGTTTCCCGCATACTGATTTTTCTCTTCGCGCTGACCGGTAGCGCGTGCGCGCAGACACCGCCTGATTGGACGCAGCCATTTCCGCCTCATCGCGTAATCGGAAACGTGTACTACGTGGGCAGCAAGGACCTCGCGTCGTATCTGATCACGACACCCATGGGGCACATCCTGATCAACAGCAGCCTGGCGAGTTCTCCGGCGCTTATTCAAAAGAGCGTGGAGCAGCTTGGATTCAAGTTCAGCGATGTGAAGATTCTGCTGATCAGTCATGCACATTACGATCACTGCGCGGGGAGCGCACGCATCAAGCAATTGACACATGCGAAATACATGGTGATGGACGCAGACGTCCCTCTCGTCGAGGACGGCGGGAAAAGCGATTTTCAATATGAGAAGTCCGCAGACATGCAGTTCCCGCCGACGAAAGTGGACCGCGTACTGCACGATGGCGACGAGGTTCGGCTGGGAAGCGTGATTCTTGTGGCGCACAAGACCCCGGGCCACACAAAGGGCTGCACGACCTGGACGCTGAAGGTTGTGGACAAGGGCAAGAACTACGATGTGGTGATTGTCGGCAGCCCGAATGTGAATCCGGGATACAAGCTGGTGGACAACAAGGCGTATCCGCAGATTGCGCAGGATTATGAGCAGGCGTTTCGCGTGCTGAAGGCACTCCCCTGCGATGTGTTTCTGGGAGCGCACGGGGGGTACTACGACATGCAGGCGAAGTATGCGCGGATCAAGGACGGTGCCGAGAATCCGTTTGTCGATCCGGCGGGATACAAGGCTTATGTGGCCGACCGGGAGCAGGCCTTTGAGACTGAGCTTAAACGGCAGCAGAGCGGCGGCAAATGAGGCTTGGACGGCTAGCGTGCAGGCTTACGTTCAGATTTGCGACTGGGATTCCACGGAGTTTGGACGGTGTAGCTGGGCGTGGCAGTGACTGAGGTTCTGGTGACGGCCAGCAATTTGCGCTGCACGAGCCATCCCACAGATGCCTGCGCGGAGCTTTTGGAGACGCCGATGGACTCGGCAAGGCCCTGATAGCTGATCTGAACGGCGAGGCCGCGGCGCTGCTGCTCGGCAGCAATCCACAGATAGACAAGGAAGGCGACGGGCCGGCGGTCGTGGCCGACGAGATCGCGCAGGAGAACGTCAATGACGTATTCGTCAAAAGTCAGCATGGGAACCTGAACACGGCTATACCTTTCAGAAGTATAGCAACTACTACCTGATTGCACCTCCTGGACTTGCAGGCTATGTTCAGTGGAGTCAGAAATGGAGGTTCACCATGATTCGCGGCGTAAAGATTGTCAGCATCCCGGTCAGCGACCAGGATGTTTCGCTGAAGTTCTACACGGAAAAAATGGGATTCAAAGTTGCGACGGATCAGCCGTTCGGGGAGGGCCAACGATGGATTGAGCTGCTCATTCCGGGATCGGATACGAACATTGCGCTGTTTACGCCACAAGGGCACGAGAATCGCATCGGTGGATTTCAGCCGGTGACGTTCTGGTGCGATGACGTCTTGGCTACGGCGAAAATAATGCAATCGAAGGGCGTGGAACTAACGGCCGAGCCAAGGAAGGAATCTTGGGGAACAATGGGGATTTTCAAGGATCCCGACGGGAATCAGTTTGTGTTTTCGAGCCGGTGAAGGCGATGAATTGGTCGCAGAGAATTACACAGAATGACAATCTGGCCTACTCATACTTCGTCTGTACAGATAATTGAGCATGGTCTCTTTTTTTTGCCTAACCAGGTACTTGATGAAGCTCTTTCACGCCACCCTCATTGCCTCTTGTTCCAACCAATCGATAGACTAAGGGTTACGGTTATCGGTGGGAAAGAAAGGTTAGGAACATCATGCTCGTAGTCATGAAGGCGCAGGCGACGCAGGAAGAGATTCAGACAGTCTGCGAACACATTGAACAGTTGGGATTCCGGGCACATGCCATGCCCGGCGCGCAGCGCACGGCGATTGGGATTACGGGTAATCAGGGGCAGGTTGAGTCGGGCACGCTGGAGGAGCTGTCGGGCGTTGCGGAAGTTATTCCGGTTTCCAAACCCTACAAGCTGGTGAGCCGCGACGTAAAAGAAGAAGACACGATCATCCGCTTCCCCGGCACCAACGCCACAATCGGTGGGCGCGACCTGGCGATGATTGCGGGGCCCTGTTCGATTGAAACGCGCGAGCAGGCATTCGCCGTCGCCGAGCAAGTTGCCGCTGCCGGAGCTCAGTTCTTCCGTGGAGGCGCTTATAAGCCAAGGACTTCCCCTTACGCATTTCAAGGGTTAGGTGAAGAAGCTCTAAAGATCATGGTTGAGATTCGTGACCGTTTTGGGTTGCGTATCGTGACGGAAGCGATTGACAACGAGGCGCTGGAGTTGGTGAACGACTACGCCGACGTGATCCAGATTGGCGCGCGTAATATGCAGAACTATTCCCTGCTGCGGGCGGCGGGGCGCAAGCGCAAACCGGTGCTGTTGAAGCGCGGCATGTCAGCGACACTTGAAGAGTTCCTGATGGCTGCCGAGTACGTGATGAGCGAGGGCAATTACCAGGTAATCCTGTGCGAACGGGGAGTGCGGACCTTTGCCGATCACACACGCAATACGCTTGATCTGAGCATTGTGCCCGCCGTACAGCGGTTGAGCCATCTGCCCATTCTGGTTGATCCGAGCCATGGAACGGGCAAACGGAACAAGGTAATTCCGTTGGCACGAGCGGCGGTCGCGGTGGGGGCTGATGGGATCCTTGTAGAGGTGCATCACCAGCCGGATAAGGCTCTTTCCGATGGCGCGCAGTCGATCTATCCCGAACAATTCGTGCAACTAATGGACGAGGCCAGTCAGATCGCGAACGTGCTGCGCCGCAATGTTCCTCGAGGAATTGAGATCACGGAGAGCGCCGGAGCAACATCTGCCACGCGCTAGTCGGACCATGAAGAACGGTCTGGCAATGAAGACAGTTGTGTGCGTCTTGCTGCCGTTGCTTCTGGCCGGTTGCAGCCGTCAGCATTTTCCACAATATCCCGCCGACTATCGCGAGTTCGCCTACGTCACGAATGGCGGAAGTAATACGGTTACGGTTCTGGACCTGGTGAATCTCCGGCAGGATCGAGTGCTGGCAGCGGGCGCAGAGCCGGCGGGTGTCGCAGTGAATCCCGCACGGAATGAGGTTTACGTCGTTAACTCAGGCAGTGGCAGCATAAGCGTCATCGACGCGGAAAAGAATCGTGTGGTGGCAACGATTCCTGTTCACCGCAAGCCGTATTTCATCGATGTGGACACCACAGGGCGCCGCGCTTACGTGGCCAATTTCGGCTCGAACAACGTTTCGGTGATCGATCTCGACAAACGGCGTGAGATCGGCGCGATTGGAGTGGGCGAGGCTCCGGGTCTGGTGAGGATCTCACCTGACGGCGGAAGTCTGGTTGTCACCAATCGCGTGAGCGGCAGCGTCTCGGTAATCGATCCCGCGACCTTCAAAGTGCGAGCGGTTTTCTCGGGCTGTCCCCAGGCGACGCACGCGGTGATTCTGCCCGATTCATCGAAGGCTTTTATTGCCTGCTCGGGCGGCCACCAAGTGATGGCGACCGGACTTGCTCGGCCTTCGAGTCCGATCGACAGCGAGCACGCAGACCGGCTGTTGAGCTTTCTCGACGTGGGCAAGACGCCGGTCTTTCTGGCGTTGAAGCCCGATGGAGGCGAGATTTTTGTCTTGAACTTCGATAGCGATTCGATCTCTGAAATCGCCACAGGAACGAATGAAGTGGGTGGAGCTTATCTGGTCGGCGCGCATCCTTCGTACGGCATTGTGAGCGCGGACAATGCCTACTTATGGATCAGCAACTTCAATGCCGATTCAATCGGAGTGTTTTCGATTGATGACGGCAAGCTGCTCCCCAACTCCGTCCGGGTAGGTGGTGGCCCGGATGCGCTGACGTTTTCAGCGAATGGTTTTCTGTTGCTTGCCGCGAATGCGCGGTCGGGTGACGTCTCCGCGGTGCGGACACAGAGCTACGCGTCGAACGGCGCGGTGCGCATGGGGTCGCTGTTCACCATGTTACCTGCGGGCAAGAGACCGAACGGGATTGCGGTGAAAGCCTTTCGTGTCAAGTAAATCCCACCCGGTTATTCGCCTCTGATTGAAACCCACGTCTAAAAAGCTGAAGTCCTTCGACCATGCTCGGGAGGCTATGCGGCACCGTGATTCAGATCAGCGTCCCGATTTTTATTGATCGCGCAGAGTCTTCATGGGATCGACGCGCGCGGCTCGCCAGGCAGGTGCGGCGCTGGCCAGGAGTGAGATGGCGACGAGCAATCCCGTGACGACGACATAGGTGACAGGGTCGAAGGCATGGACGCTATAGATCTGACTCGAAATAAAGCGCGTGAGAACTGCGGAGGCGGCCAGGCCGATTGCGAGACCAATACCGGCGAGAGTGAGACCTCGTTTGAGGATGAGGGCGAGGACGTCGCCGCGCCGCGCACCGAGAGCCAGGCGAAGGCCCATTTCATTGGTGCGCTGGGCAACCATGTATGACAAAACAGCGTAGAGTCCGACCGCGGAGAGCAGCAGAGCCATGACGGCGAAGGATGTGAGCAGCATGGTGGTGAAGCGCGGTGTCGACGCGGCAGTGGAGAGCAGGTCTTCAAGGGTGTGGACGTGGTAGAGCGGGACATCGCGATTCAGGGAACCGACCAGCGTGCGCAGCGGCGTGGTGAGGATGGTGGAATCGCCGCGGGTGCGCAGTACGAGCGTTGGCGCGTTGACTCCACATTGAGCGAGCGGGAGGTAG
>Ga0206966_1076_pt1 | contig 30158 bp, 28 predicted proteins | sample Alteio_BWOrgHeat_23_FD_152970 | JGI IMG/M metagenome (GOLD analysis project Ga0206966, IMG submission 152970) | Enriched cells from forest soil in Barre Woods Harvard Forest LTER site, Petersham, Massachusetts, United States -... | ecosystem: Environmental > Terrestrial > Soil > Temperate forest >...
CCGTAAAACTCAGCCCACGGGGCTGGTCGCCATGGAGCAAAGGCGATAGCCCAACGGACACCTTTTATGCCGAGTACAACAACAGCGGACCTGGTTCATCGATCGCTGGCCGGGTACCTTGGTCGCACCAGCTGTCAAGACAACAAGCGCAGCACTTCGCTGCGACAGAGTTTTTAAGTGGGGTAGATCATTGGAATCCTATTGCAGAGGCGACAAAACTTCCCTGAGAGTCTGAGAAAAATATCTCGGCAAATTGCGAAGCATAAAGGTGAACGAAGCAAAGCCCCAAGGATAGCCTTAGGTCTTTCTGATTGAGGCCGGGCTAGAACTCGATGCGTGCGCTGAGCTGTGCGGAGCGACGCGTATTGGCTTGTGTACCCGAGACCTGGCCAAAGCTGGCGTTGCCAAACACCGGGCTGGCAACGGTGAACTGTGTATGGTTGGTAACGTTGTACAGATCGCCCTGAAGGCTCAGCCTGGAGGACTCTCCGAGGTGAAGTGGGAGGCTGCGACGGAGGCTGATGTCCCAATTGTAATTGCCAGGACCATAGATGTCGTACGGAGCGGTACGCGCCGTGTTACCGAAGACGAAGTTTCCGGTGGTTACGAATGCTTTGGGATCTATATAAACGTTAGATGCTGAATTGAAAGTGGCGCGTGTGACTCCGTTCCCCCATTTGCCATTGATGCGCGCCGGGCCCGTGAAGGAAGGATTATAGGTAGGCATGCAGGTAATCTGAGCGGGATTGGTGCCGCAAGTTGCCGCTGTGATGGGCAAAGGGGAGCCGGAGAAGGCCTGGAAAATCTGAGAGAACTTGAACCCTCCGAAGAGTGCGCGTTCCCAGGCGCTGTCAGCAAGCACTGTACTGCCAAAGGGAAGATCCCAGACACTGGTGACGACAACGTGATGTGGCTGATTGCTGGTGGAGACCGAGCGCTCGATGGCATCCTGCTTATAGGCCTTGCCATTTCCGGAGAAGGCCGTCGGAATCGGATAACCGGAGCGGAAGGTGCCTCCATCGTCGATCGACCGTGACCAGGTGTAGCTTGCCATAAACGTTAGCCCATGCGAGGCACGCATGTTCAACTGGGTCTGCAGTGCGTTGTAGTTTGCGTTTGCCACGTTGCCAAACTGATCGGTCATGCCTGAGAACGGGAAGGGCCTCAACGCCACGTTGAGCTGTTGACTGGCGGTGAAGTTCGCCGGGCAATTCAGCCCGTTTGCCACGCAGGCAGCTGTCGCTGCCGCACCCGAAAGGTTCAGGGCTGAACCAAGAGAAAGATACTTCGGATCGAGCTGATTTGACCAGTAGCCCCGAGCGTTAGCCCCGTCAGCAACGAGGAAGTGCCCCTGCGATCCCACATAGGTGATGTTTGATGTGAGGGCATTGGTCCACTGGTGCTGGAAACCGAAGGTCCAGTTGATGTATTGCGGTGTTCGGCCGCCAAGATATGGGTCATAGTAGCTGACACTGGAAGGCGTACTCGTATAGCCCTTGGCCGTTGTGTAGCCCGTTCCAAAAGCCGGCCCTGCGCTGCGCCCTGAGGCCGGCGTAAAGGCGGGAAAAACATTATCGGTTCCAGTGAATGGCATCGTCGATAGCAGTTGGCCGTTGACCCCAAAGCTTGGGCTGGCCGAGAAGCCGAGCGTATTGCCCGCTAATCCTGCGGTAGAGGCGCCCCCGCCAACGGCGTTGCCATGCGTGTACATGACCCCGTAACTCGCCCGGAACACTGTCGTTGGATCGGCAGCATAAGCAAGACCGATGCGCGGTCCGAAGTTCTTGAAGTAGTTGTTGACCGGAGTACGGCAATTGCAGGTGTTGGGTCCAGTGCCGGCAAACTGTAGCGCACCGTTGTAGCCGGTAACAGGGTTCGCCAGATTTGGATTGAAGAAGCTCATGTTATCGTGTGCTTCGACAAGCGAGGGGAAGAAGTCGTACCGAAGGCCAAGATCCAGTGTCAGCTTCTCGGTGACCTTCCAATTGTCCTGAATGTAGGGAGAGATCGCACGGAAGCGCGACGCGTACTCCTGCACGAGAGTCTGGGTGAGACTTCCCTTGTCGTTCTCACCAATCAGGAAACTGGCGTAGGCGAGGCCGGTGTTAGCGGTTGCTGCGTAGGAGGGACTCGAATTGCTTGACTTATTGAGAGCGGCCGTCTCGGTAACTGCGCTGGCGATGGTGAGGGGAGTTGAACCTCCGGTGTTAGGTGTGACGTTGTATTGCAGCCACGCGATTTGTCCGCCGAACGTAAAGGAATGTCTGCCAACGTTCCACTGCAGGTTGTTGAGCAGCGTGTAGTTCTCTGCGAGGGTGATGTTAGCGACCTGACCGGCCCAGTTGGTAGGCGCGTTGGTACCGGCAAAGGTGACGATCGGGAAAGCTCCGGCACCCTGTCCGCCCGGCAGCCCCGTTATGCCCTGGGTCGACGCGGCATAGGCGGGTGTCTCGTTGGACTGGAACGTAGGACCGTTGTAGCGAGCGTATCCAAACTTGAATTGATTGATGAGGTGCGGTGAGAAGACGTGAGTCTCTTCAATAACGCCAACAGCCGTCTTAGGCGCGAAGACCTGACCGTAATTATATGGAACCGGGCCTACATTGCGTCCCGCTGTCGTCTGGCCGGTAGGGTTGGAACTCGCTTGACGCCCGATGGCTGCCACCAGCGTGAGCGTGTCCTTCGAGGTGAACAGGTAATCAATGCGGCTCGTCATGGACCAGTTCGTCAGCCCTGTCGGGTTAGCAGAGTTGAAGTTGTTTTGTGCTGACGGGCCAATACCGGCAGGAAGAAAGCTCTGGAGATTCAGTGCTACCTGCGAAAACTCACTTGCCGGAATCACGTCCACAGGTCCGATCAGCATCGGATTTCCTCTGGAGCCAGGGCCAGCGCCTGACCCATAGCCATACCGGTATCGGCAGGGCCCATCTGTGCTGTTAGCTGTGCACGTCGCCGCCGAGAATGGATCGTAGATACCACCGGTGTTCAGGCCAGCAAAGTTACCCTGCTGCTGGGCTGGCGCGGGGAAGGTAAGAGTTGTTGGAGTTTGGCTCGAATAGCGGAAGCCGTTGTAGTTGCCAAAGAAGAAGAGCTTGTCTTTCCACGAGCCGACAGGAACCAGCGGACCGCTTAGATAGATGCCGTACTCATTGCTGTGCTCGACGGGCTTACTGACTGCGCCAGTTACTGGATTGGGGTTAGCGCCGAAGAATCCCCACGTGTCAAGTGCGGTATTGCGGAAAAAGTAGTACACGCCTCCGTGATACTTGATACCGCCCTGCTTGATGCTATAGTTCTGAATTCCCTGGCCTTCGTAGATGGCGGAGTATCCGCTCGTCTGCACCTGGAATTGGTCGACCGCATCGACAGAGATCGCGGTCCAGACGTAGCGCGGATCGCCATTGCCTCCGGCGCGCACAAACGGAATGCCATCGATATACACCGCAGAGACGGCGCCGCGGCTGCCCGATCCATTGACGATCCCGGTATTGGTAGTTGGGTTGCCAGTTGTGTTGTTACCCTGCACGCCAGGCATCAGAAACGCGAAGTCGGTAGCGCGGCGCTGGTCTGCTTGGCCGTAGGCGCCCATCTGGATGGGAAGGGCGGAGTACATCTCGTTCTCCATGGTCGCTCCTAGGGTCGCGTTGCTGGTTTCGAGCGCAGGAGGAGCGGCAAAAACGGTGACCGTTTGCGATTTGGTGCCAAGCCTCAAGCTGACATTCACGTCTGCGACTTCGAGCGCATTAACATGGACATTTTCCTGTGTGGTTGTTGCAAGACCCGTGGCCGAAACGGTAAGAGTGTAGATGTCCGGGTCAAGCGCGGGCACAGAAAAGTCACCGGACTCCGAGCTTTTGGTCGTGAACGTGATGCCGCGGCTTGTCGCTGTCGCCACCACAATGGCGCCGGGGACGACCGCGCCGGAGGGGTCGGTTACCCTGCCCTTGATCTCGCCTTTACCGGCGAGCTGGGCGTCAGCGGGAGAACCCCAGAGCAGCACAGCCGCGAAGAGAACCAGCAAACTTCGGAGGAGATGACAGAGCAGGCTTTTTATTTCGCTTTTGTCGAAGCAGGATATGGTAGGTCGATCATTATTAAGCATCATCTGTAGCCTCACCTAAAGTTCTTGGGATGAAACACCCCTTATAACGCGAAATATTCAATCGCGATCAAGTGGCGTGACATTAGCTGCCTGGTCAAGGCGGGGGCAACCCAAGTGCATATATCACCTATTTTGAAGAAGAGCGCCTGGGAGCTTGGTGATGGCTTGCCCGGCGGGTACCTGAATATTGAAGTTTTTGGCGACCACAGTTGCGTAGCCGATAGTGAAGCCCGATGGGGCATGGATGGAAACGTCGCGAAGCGTCACACCCTTGATCGGCGCTTCGGGTAGACCGGCGATGGCGCCGGCAGATGTGGTGGCTGTTGCCGTCATATTTTCAATCACGATGTCATGAAAGTGCGGCGTGAGCCGGGTGACAGGTGCAGGCGCCACATCTGCCGGTGGCAGAACGGCGGGATAGTATTCGCTGACGATAAGCGCTGTCTTGACGTCTTCCATCTGGACATCGTGGAAGTAGATGCCGCTGACATCGTTGCCGCGGTCGCGGTTAGCCTTGATGCGGATGCCATTGTCGGTTCCTCGAAAATTGGCGTGATCGACGGAGATGTTCTGCGCCCCACCGGCAATCTCGCTTCCGATCGACAGCCCATGCCCATGTCGAAAGTCGACGTGGGTGATCCGGATGTTTTTACTTGGGAGATCGCCACCAGGCGAATTAATGGCACCGGACTTGATCGCGATGTTGTCGTCGCCTACGTCCGCGAAGACGTGGTCGATCACCACATTGCTGCTTGAGAAGGGGTTGATGGCGTCCGTATTGGGCGACTTCTCCGGCGCGAGCACACGGATGTTGCGGATGACGACATCATCGGAGTTGTACGGTACCAGTTGCCACATCGGCGAGTTCTGCAGCGTGACGCCCTGCACGCGGATATGGTGACAGTGGTCAAACACGACCAGACGCGGACGGCTGTGCTCCGAGCCAAGAATGCCAGCATCTTTGAAGCGGCGGGCCTCGATCCACCAGCTCTCTCCATTACCATCGATTACGCCGCTACCCGTAATGGCCACGTCCTCAGCATCTGTCGCGCTCACCAGCGATTGCAGGCCAGGATTGTGAAATTCTGTTTTCGCCGGGTAGTCGCCGTGATCGGGTGAGCCCAGCAGAATGGCCCCGGCCGCAAGCTCGAATGTGATATGGCTGCGCAGCACGATCGGCGCGCTGAGGAAGATCCCTCCACTCAGACGAACTGTGCCGCCACCTGCGTGGGCGCACTCGTCTACCGCGGCTTGGATGGCGAGAGTGTCTTTTGTGACGCCATCACCCTTTGCGGCATCTTGCCGAACGTCGCACGTGCGTCCCGCGGCAGCAGTGCTTAAAGGGAACAGGAAAAGCGAGCAAGCAAGGAAGGTACTAAACCGAGCCAAGAGCTGGAAATCCACTAGCGACTTCTACATGACACAGAAAGTCAATGTCAAGAAATATTTCACGAACATCAGAATATATTTCATCGTGAGGAAAATTCGTCAAAGCGAGTGACTGACTGACAGCACTACGGACCGGTTAATCACTGGGCTGCTGCAGGATTCACGGCGAATGAGCTGCGTCGGCAGGACAACGCTGGCGATTGGAACGCCAGGGTACTCAATCTGTTTTAGCAACAGCTTTGCTGCTTGCCGGCCTAATTCCTCAGTGAACACGCGCATCGACGTCAGCGGCGGGTGCAATGCGGCTGCGTCAAGCGTGTCATTGAAACCAGCGACCGAAAGATCCTCAGGAATAGAAAGGTCGTGGTCGCGGGCGGCCTTGTAGGCTCCGCGCGCCGCCGGATCGTCTGCAGCGAAGATGGCGGTTGGCCGTGGACTGCCTTGCAGCAGCAACCGTGTGCTCAGATATCCCATCTCCTCACCGTCTAGTGTCGGCAGATCGCTGCTAAGGATCGACAGATTGGCCTCAACCATCGCCTGCCGATATCCCTGGAAACGACGAAAATACCATGGCAGGCTGAGGTTTCCGGCAAAGCCAATGTGCTGATGACCCAGAGATATCAAGTACTTCGTGAGGTCATAGGCGCCGCGAATATCGTCGAAGAAGATGGACTGTGGTGTGTTGTGCGGCCATTCGCCGACAACGTTATTACCGAGTGCGATCCATGGAACGTCGTGGCGGCCGAGCAATTCAAGCATGCTGCGCGAATTCGTTCCCGCCACAATCGCTCCGGCAACCACGGTCTTACGCAGCAGGATCTCGGGAAGCACCAACCGGTCCGCTGCAAATGTTAGTGAGTACTGGAGTGGCAGGAAAAGCAGGCCGTAATCATGCTCGGCGCAGTAAGCCTCCGCGCCCATAAGTATTGAAGAATGAAAAGGGTGGAGCACGCCGCGATTGCTTAAAAGAAAGGCAATAATGCGCGATGTCTTGCGCGCTTCCAGATCGAAGTTTAGCCGGTTCGCCGCATCCTGAATGCGCTCGCGGGTTGCCGCATTAACTCGTGCGCCCCCACGCATTAGTCGTGAAACTGTGGCCGCACTCACTTGTGCTTCACGGGCAACGTCGGCTAAGGTCACCTTCTCGATGCGCACTATCTACGGCTCCGAGTCTCGTCACAAATTCTGCGCCAATCTCGCAAGTATGCACGATTCCACGGTTTCTATGCAATATTTCTTCTATGAAGGCCAATCGGAGCAGCCGAGCCACAGAACGGTCCGTAACAGCTGCAATCCGCAGAACGAAATATGGTGGCTGAGTGGAAGGGACGCCGGCGAGTGGCTGGAAAAGAAGCGGCCTGATCGCCGTCATTTCGTCTGCCGCGCGGCCCACTCAGCCAAATCGATCGCCGCGTCGAATGAATCGTACTCCACTGGCAGCTTGTTCCGCCGATCCGTGTATTCGTTGTAAAGCCATGGATCAACCACCGCAAACACTGTACCGTTGCCCACCTTCGAAACGGCCATCAATACATCGCCTTTGTCCGTCACGATGGCCTTTGCTGGCCCCGAAACTGTAATCGTAGAAATCTCCTTCAAATAAGCCTTGTGTGGACGTTCAAATACTCCTGTCCCCGATGGGACTGTCACCGTCGCCTGCGACCAGGTATTGTTCTCCACCGTATTGCGAAGTACCGGGTTGAAGTGAATCCCGAACCGCTCACTCATCGTATTGAAGTGCTCGAACTCCGAGTTCTTTACATCGTTCTCCATCAGGATCAGCACGCCGCCTGCCTTCACCCACTCCTCAATCACATCCCCACTTGCCTTATCCATGTAGTGCGGATTCGGATTCTTTGCCGGAATATCCGGTGAAACCAGCACATAGATTTGCGCCGACTTCAGATCGACCGCGGTCGGAGCCGTCTTCTCGGTAGCCAGCTTCACGCCATACCGCTGAAGCGCTCTTCCAAAGAAGGCAAATCCCGAGTCAGCATCATCGTTCCACTTATAGTGAAACAGCTCCGTTTGTCCTGCAGCATTCTTCCTTGTCTGCGAGTTGAACCAAGCATCGATCAGCACTGTCTTTCCTTGCCCCAATGCTTCGGTCGAAGCCTGCGCCATCTCCGACCCCGCAAGCAGGAAAGCGCCGATGCCCTTCGCATCGTTTGCAATCGTCTTCTCTCCGACGTAGTAGTCAAACTTTCCCGAACGATAAGGCGCTCCACCTAATCCACCGACCTTCACCGTTCCATTCAGCACCATTAAGTCATCTGATCCGATCGAAACAAACGTCTTCTGAATCGCCTCCCATCCACGCCGAGCATTGGACTCATAGCTCTGCGGCAGATACCCCATTCGCACCCCCTTCGCCAATGCATACACAAACATGGAACTAGCCGAAGCCTCGCGATAGTTTCCCTGTCTCCCGCCTTTATCCATCACCTGCCACCACAGCCCGGTTGCAGAATCCTGATACTTCACCACCGCCGCCATCGTCCTGTTCAGAGCTGCAATCAGAGCCGCCCGCTGTGCATGGTCCTGCGGAAACCAGTCCAGCACATCCACCAGCGCCATGGCATACCATCCCATTGCGCGCGCCCAAACCTCCTGCGACAGCCCCGTCGTCTTATCCGCCCAAGCCATCTGCTTCGATTCATCCCACCCATGCTTCAGTAACTCCGTCTTCGAGTCGCGCATGTGCTCATTCATCAACAGCAACTGCTTTGCAATATCGTCAAATTCCCCGGGCTCCTGAAAAGTAGTCGCATATGCCGCACGGAAAGGTTCCGCCATATAGCCTCCGTCCAGCCACATCTGGTTCGGGTAGATCTGCTTATGCCAATATCCCCCGCTCGCCGTCCGGGGCTGCGCAGCAAGCTGATCATGCACAAACTTCGCTGCCTTGTAGTACTGCGGCTTCTGCGTCACCCGATACACCAGCAACACCGCCCGCCCCATCTCGATGTCGTCCAGGCTATGAGCATCCGGATAGCCCCTAATCATTCCGTCTTCGGTTACATACTTATCCACCGCATCCTTGATGTACTTGAAGTCCGCACCGGTCGCGGTGGCCTGCCACTGGGTCGCCATCCCGTCCAGCAACACGCCCTCCTCATACGCCCACACTCCAGGCTTGTTCTCAGTCGTCACCACGCCTGCTGGCCACTCCCGGATTACCGACTCCGCCATCTTCGCCGAAGCTGCATCCTGAGCCCGCACCGAACCCTGCGCTATCGCAAAACCAAGCATCAAAAAAGCTGCAGACAACCGCACCCCAAACCTCGCAATCGGCCAATCGAAACCCAAATCAGCATATCGCTCACAACGATCAATATCGAGTGAAAACCCTGGACTTTATCGCCTAATCCAAGGGTTGACTATTCGGAGCGATCCGACAGGGGGCGAGTGTGTAGTTGATATCAGGATGATGTTGCGGTTCCTAATTTCAGGTATGGAGCACGCGGAAAAACCGGCCTCGGCTCCAAGGGGGATCGCGATAGATCGCAAAGAGAACCTCGATAGTCGATAGATCTGTGGACTAAACTGAGGTCGGAGCCCAAGTCCAAAGAGGAATGCTCCGGCAAACATCGCACCTGAGTTGGCACTCCGAGAAGAGTAATACCCAAAGACGCGCCGCGAAAACCACTCCCGCTACACCGGGATCTGCTTCGCAATCGAGGAATTATTCAATTATTCCAACCTTCAATGCTTTCCCACCCTACGCAAAAAGCGAAGGATGGCGCACCTCGTCTTGCGTCTGAATTCAATTAGGTAGAAAGAGCGGCTCACTCGCCCTAAGGGGTGCAACGAGTCCCTGCCTCGAAACGCGCGCGGGGGGATCGATTGAGTTAAGCTTCGATCATGTCACTTTCCGCTCGTAATCAACTTAAGGGAACCATCGAAGAGATTCTGCTTGGCGGCGTAATGGCCCACGTGGTCGTGCGCGTCGGCGAGAACCTCATCGAAAGCGTAATCACCAGAAAAAGCGTCGAAGAGATGTCACTCAAGCAAGGTGATGTCGTCACAGCGGTGATCAAGTCAACCGAAGTGTTGCTCCAGAAGGACTGAGCAAACCTCGCTACCAGAGAAGCTTCAACGCGAATTGAACCTGCCGGGACGTAGTGGACGTGCTGGTAATTGCTCCTGCCGTCCCGGAAAGCCCGGAGGGCGTGAACACGATCAAATTGGGCGTATTGAAATTGGCTCGATTCAGCAGATTGAAGATCTCGGCTCGGAACTGGAGTGTCAGCCCCTCGTGAATGGGTGTGTCCTTGAGTGCGGAAAAATCCCAGGTGGCGAGCCCCGGACCAACTAATGTGTCTCTGCCAAGGTCGCCGAAGAATCCGCTGTTGGCCGGGGGCTGCAGAAATGCGTTGGGGTTGAACCACTGAGAGGGCTTGCCGATAATCGCAGATCCATGAAAGTCCGGGTTTGCAAATGGCCTCACTGGATTGCGGGTATCGCCATCGTTCGACGGGTTGTAGCTGAGCTGCGGAGTAAATGGAAACCCGGACTGGATTGTAACGATACTGTTCACGGACCACCCGCTTACGGAAAAGTTGGCGAAATCTCCGAAGTCATTTGCGTAGGCCCTGCCGCGCCCGAAGGGTAACTCATAAATGGCACTGATGACGCCGATATTTCTCACGTCGTAGGTGGCCAGACCCCAATCCGCATGCAGGTCGTATGGGTTGGATACCAGGCCAGGAGCATTGCCGGCCGTCGTTCCGTTCAGTGAATCTCCATTGTCCAGCGCCTTCGACCAGGTATAAACACCGCGCAACGCCAGACCGTGACTGAAGCGACGGTTCAGGTCGACCTGCAGCGCGTTATAAGTGCTGTTACCTCTCGAAAACCAGGTCCAGGTGTTGGCTAGCGTTGGATTTGCCCTCGGTGTACCTGCGGGAATGTAGAAGGTTCCTGCAGGGATCGCCGCATTGGCCAGCGCTCCGGGGAAAGTATGTGGATAGGCCGCCGGGCAAGGCGATGCCGGACAAATGGTGGGTACCGGCACGTTGCCATCGATGCCGATGACTTCATGGTACCCATGCGACCCTACGTAACCCACGGTCAGCGACGTATTCGGAGTCACTTCCTGTTCGACCCTTAGAGAATAGGAGATCAGAGTCGGCATCTTCAGATCAGGCTGCACCCCACCCGGAACCAGCAGCGCGTTTGGCGGCGGCGGGGACTGAGGATTGATGGGGAGATGAGAGACCGGCAGCGAAGCGATACTGTAGGTCGGGTTGAAGGGCGCGTTTTGGTCCATGCGATATCCGAGTGCGTCCTGCAGGTCGTTGTACATTCCGAAGCCGGCGCGGACAACTGTCTTGTTGAGGCGCGGACTCCACGCCAGTCCGATACGAGGTTGCGGCAGAAACTTCGCGTTGTTCGTGGTGAAGGCGTTGTTTCCAATATGCGGTTGGCTGGAGATGACGCCATCCGAGAATGTATAGTTAGCAGCGCGTCCATGGGCCTCATTCCAGCCGGTTGAGAATTCACCGCGAAATCCCAGGCTGAGGGTTAGCTTCGGGTCTATCCGGATCACATCCTGAGCATAAACCGCTCCAAACAGCGACCGCCAGTTCATCGCCGTTGGCGCGGGACTATACAGAAAGCTGCTCGTGACCCCGGTAAGGAACGTCTGAAGGCTGGTAAATGTCGCCTGCCCGAACTGGCTCAGGTTAATCGTCTCGTTCGATTGGAATTGCTGAAACCATGCGCCGAAGCTCCACTGGTTCCTGCCCCGTGCCCAAGTCACGCGATCTTCATAGGTGAAAAGATTTCGCGCGATCGGCAGGTTGCTTCCGTTGTTGCTCCCGGCAAGGCCAATTTGCGCTTGCGGATTGGAAGCCGCGCTCCCGCCCACGACCACGGCGCCCACCGGGCGCCCGCTGACGAAGCCGGGAACGCTGGCCGCAGGGGTGTCCGGCGTAGGTTCCCCGGTAAAGAAGTAGCCGGCGCGCGAGAAACCGAAGAGAGCCACATTCAGCAGAGACGGCGAAAAGATATGGGTATGGTTCAGACTGAGAACCTGTTCCCGCAGATTGAGGATGTCGGTGCTGTAGGGATTAGCGATGGTTGCCGTGACGTCTCCGCCGTCGTCGAAGGTGTAAATCGCGGAAAGCGTGTCTTTCCGCGAGAAGGTTTGATCGAACCGGACGGTTCCAAAGTCCTCTCGTACGGTCTGTAACGGGCTGCTGGAATATGCCGCGATTCCGTTGAAGTCCGGGTCGCTCGCTGTCGGTGTCGGCCATAGGTTGAGCAGCGGCTTCACGCTGTCGACTGCGGCTGCCCGGGAGGCCAGATCGGGGACGAATGCAACGGACGTCTGGTTCAGGTGCTGGCGGTATCCTTCGTAGTTCGCAAAGACGAAGCTCTTGTCTGTCTTCAGAGGTGCTCCCAGAGAACCCCCGAACTGATTGCGCCGAAAGGGCGGAGCCGACCCCTGGTCAAAATAGTTAGGGGCATCGAGCGCGTTGTTGCGCACAAACCAATATGCGGAACCGTGCAACTGGTTAGTTCCTGACTGGGTAACAATGATCACCTGCGCGCCGGGCCGTTTGCCGTATTCGGCGCCATATGAGTCGCGCAGCACATTGAACTCCCGGACCGCCTCCACGCCCAGCAATTGCTGGCTCGGACCGCCCGGCTGCATGTTGTTTTCCGCCGCACCCGTAAACTCGACGCCATTCAGCAGAAACAGGTTTTGCTGAGGACGATTTCCAGAAACCGCGAAGTTATTTCCCGTGGTCGAGTTCGAAACTCCGATACCCCCTGTCTTTTGCGATGTGAAATTTACAATGCCAGGATTGAGAGGCAGGAGCAGGTCATAACTGCGCCCGTTCAAAGGGAGATTTTTCACCTGCTGCTCGCCTACCAGGCCAGAGATGTCGCGTGTCGTCACATTCACGACCGGAACATTCGCCACAACGGTCACCTGCTGTTTCACTTCGCCAACCTGCAGGGTCAGATCCGCAGTTGCGTCCTGGCCCACAACCAGGAGGATGCCCGTGCGCACCTTTTCCGCGAAGCCGTCTTTCCTTGCGCGAACCTCATAGCGTCCCACGGGAAGCGCAAACAGCTCATATTGCCCCTCCTGATTTGTGAGGGCGGTGCGTGAGATACCCGTGTCGAGATCGTTCGCCGTGACTGACGCTGCCGGCACCGCCGCGCCGGCGGGATCGGTCACTCTTCCGGACAAGTTGGCTGGCTCCTGTGCTCCGGCAGACAAAGAGCAGAAGCTCAACAAGCACAGGATCGCTGCAGACAAACCGCCACAAGCTGATGACATTTTCGCCCTCGTCAAACTTTAGAAATTTGTGAAGGACTAGCGCCCGTATTGAGCCAATAACAGGGGTGGCAACTTCGAAGCCGGCTGCTCGAAATCGAAAGCTGGACGGGCCTTGGATCCAGCGGAGCATACCAGCGATATCTATTGATTTGATCGAATAGAATCGTTATTGTCAATCGTATAGAGTCGTGTAGATACGATCCATACTTCGGTGGATTTGGGACATGTCGGAGAGCTGAAGGCGCGTTGACGCCGGGTCACTCGTACCGCAGCGCCACCATAGGATCGAACCAAATGCGTCTTTTCCAATAGCCACTCGATGGCCTTTGCAGGTTGCATCTTCTCCAAGCGTTCAGCTGTACTCGGCCCCTTCCCCTCCGATCCATTCGGTCGCGTGCACCTTGCCGGACTACGCAACTACCGAGAGCAGCGATGCCGATCACGAGGTGGTTCACTGCGGCATTGTCCCTCCACCAAATATCTTCATGGAACGGCGCCGGTGCGCCTGTACGCTTCGGTACGAATTTAATATCACCGGCTCGGGGGGCGCTCTGACCTTGTCTGCTAAAGATCAAGCACTACGTCAGACTTCGGACGCGCACAACAGATAAGAATTCTTCCGGATGGTGGCGCATCGAGCGGAGTTGGCGAGTACTCAACGCTTCCGTCGAGAATGCCGATCTCGCAGGTATGGCAAACGCCAACCCTGCACGACCACTGGACAGGAACATGCTCGGCTTCCGCAAGTTCAAGAATGTTCGAATGATTTCCCGTCCACGGTAAGATCCGATTGGAACGTGTTAGGGCTATTTGATAGTGAAGTGCCTCTTCGGCTTGGCTCGTGATCATGCTGTTTGGGGTGACCGTTGATGCTCCAAAGGACTCAAAATGGATTCGCCTCGGAAATACACCCCAGGCATTCAAGCTGTCGTTGAACGCCTCCAGGAATGGTGGTGGCCCACAAAGATAGAAATCAGAGGTCTTGGGTATCCCCATCTTTTGGATTACCTCGATATCCAATCGCCCTTTGAGGTCATAGTCTTTGCCAAAGGCGTCTCTCTTTGTTGGTTGACTCAGGGCGATTAGGCGCTTGCCGTTCGGAAGTGTAGAGAGCAGCGAAGCGATCTCGCTTTGAAAGCCGAGATGATCCCCATCTCGCGCGCCTTGCATCCAAAAAATCGTTCTCGTTGAGCTTGCCAGTGAATGAAGCATCGAGAGCAACGGTGTCACACCGATACCGGCACTCAGCAAGACAATCGGGTCGGTGGAGTCCGCATCCAACACGAACATGCCGCGAGGTGCACTTGCATCGATCTCGGTCCCGGGCTTTAGGATGTCCTGCAGATAGCCGCTTCCCACGCCTCCCGACTCCCGCTTAATGCTGATCCGAAAAGTGCCGCCATTGGGCGAACTAGAAAGGGAATATGTTCGAATCAGGGACTTGCCTTCGGCTGTCACGGCCTTCAATACCAGGTGTTGTCCGGCGAAGAAATTGGGCAAAGCCTGTGCGTCCAATGCACCTAAGACTATCGATCGAACATCTGAAGTTTCTCTCACATTGGACAAGACCACCAGTTGCTTGAAGCCCTGCCATGGTTCTTTGCTCGTATCTTGAGTGAGGCCTGGATTACCAACAAGTCGGCCCTCCCGTTGGGCCAGAAGCAGCTCCCGAAACGAACCCTTCCATTCTTCGCTCAATGCTCCTATCGATAGTGCACGCTCAAGGTCCTCAATCGGGTGTTTCCCGAGGTAGAGAAGTTGGTCGACGTCAACGACGGACATCTTGAGATCATTTTTACTGACAAGTTCGATGCGATCGTCCGCACCGATCGAGCCTTCTACCAAAACCCGAACGTAGAAGCCGGGGCGCCCATGTCGTACGAGGAGCGATGGCATGTCGGGTCGGTTCATTCGAATACCGAGACGATAGCAGGTGACTCGGGGCTGGGTGACCTCGACAATCGCTTTTCCAATGCGAAATTGATCGCCGATGCACACATCACGATCAGCAAGCCCTTCCACGGTGAGGTTCTCGCCAAATCGCCCCATCTCATATGGCGCGTCCCCCAACAATTGCTGCCAATACTGATAGGACTCGATCTGGTAAACGAGCATTGCACGGTTCTCACCACCATGCCCAATGAGGTCTGCTTGTCCGTCACCGTCCAAATTCAAACGGCGCGCCATCACACGGCCTTGTACTGGAGATTTCCAAATTGCTGTACGGACGTTTTGTCCTCGCCATTCAATCAGCCGGGGCTGTCCTACGTTCACGGAGATGACTTTGCCGGTCAATGTTCGCTGTTGCTCCATCTTCAGTCCCGCTCTTTGGAAGTCGCCACCGCTCTCGACGAAGAGCGTCGGGCGGCTGAGAGAAACTTTACTTACGACAACCGATGCCATCCTAGCCGAAATTGACGCGGAAATTTTCCGCCTTCAACAGGTGAAGGCGCCCTCATCCTGGCCTGATTGCGCTCGATTGAAGTCTCCGTCCGGCGAAGGAATCGTCTTTGCTGTGCGGCGCCGGAGAGCGCAAGGAAGAACGCGAATGACCTGACGATGAGTGGCGCTGAAATGAAGCGGAGCAGGGAAGAAAGGTGCAGCGGCCGCTCGAAAGGCATTGTGCACTCCTATATGAATGGATATAAGGACTTTATTCGATCTAACCGTAGCCTAATGAGAAACAAAAAAATGCTAAACTCGGGCAAAAGTCACGCTTGTCCTACAAGTGTGAGGGAGTTGCATGGCAAAAGTAGACGTTTTGCTCAAGCCTCGTGAAGCGGCGGCGGCCTTGGGCGTCAGTTATCCAACAATCAAGCAATGGATACTTGCCGGAAAGCTAAAGACCGTTAAGACGCCAGGCGGCCACCATCGCGTGCCGCAAAGTGTACTGAATCCGATGATGAAATCGACATCGACGGCGAGCGAGAAGATTTCCCGCGAGCGTTTTCGGAATGTGAGTGGGAGAAATCAACTTGTGGGCGAAATTCTTGAGGTGCAGATCAGCGGATTATTGGCCAAGGTAATCCTTCAAATCGGCGGCCAGAGGATTACCTCGATCATCACCTCAGATGCGGCTCGCGAGATGCAACTGCGCAAGGGCCAAACCGTAGCCGCTCTGATCAAAGCTACGGAAGTAATGATCGCGCGAGTATAGCCCCTGCGCTTGCGGCAAAGCGCGACGCGTCAGAAACGACCAGTAAGGAGCGAGGTGCGAATGCGCTTGGCGAGTGCTTAACCGCCGATATGCACCATGCTGCGTGACGGTTTCAAGAAACTCGGCTCACCGATGTGGTGTCGCGCTTCTTTTCGAGCGATGGTTTTCGTGATGAAGACCGCAAGCTCTTCGTCGCTGCCTCCGCGCCGCATGACTCCGTACAGGTCATGGTCGAACTGCGAAAATAGACAGGTGCGGATCTTGCCGTCGGAAGTCAACCGAACGCGACTGCATTGCTCGCAGAAGGCACGCGACACTGGTGCGATGATGCCGATCTCGCCCAGCTCGTCGTCGAATGTGTAGCGAACGGCAGTCTCTCCGGAAGTATTGGCGGGCAATTTTACCAGCGGACGAAATTGCTCGAGCCGTGCGACCACTTCGGAGAAAGGGACAACCGTCTCCGGTGTCCATAGGCGGCCTTCTTCCAGGGGCATGAACTCAATAAAGCGAACGATCACGCCGTGCTCCCGCGAAAATTTCGCGAAGGGAACGATCTGGTCGTCGTTGAAGCCGCGCATGACGACACAATTGACCTTAACCGGCTCGAGTCCCGCCTTCTGTGCTGCACTAATTCCTCGTTGAACTTTTGCAAAGCTCCCGGGAACCCGTGTAATCCGCGTCACGGTCTTGGCTTCGACAGCATCCATACTGATCGTGACACGACTCAGGCCCGCATCTTTGAGCCGCATTGCTTGATCCTCAAGCAGATGGCCATTTGTCGTCACCGCCAGATCAAGTTCGCCGCCGAGGCGCGTGTGTAATTTCGCAAGCTCTCGAATCAGTTCGATCAGCCCTTTTCGTAGCAAGGGTTCACCGCCTGTAAGGCGCAGCTTTTCAATGCCAAGATCAACAAAAACACGTGCTAGGCGCAGGTAGTCCGCGATAGGTAGCTCGGAATACTGTGCACCTTCACTTCCCGTCCGACAATATACGCAGCGGTAGTTGCATCGGTCGGTAACCGAGATGCGCAGGTCAGTAATCGCCCTCCCATGGCGATCGGTAAGAGGGGAAAACCCGAGCAATGGCGCCTTGGTTGTGGCACAAGACGGGATGGAGAGAGAGGGCATGCCCTAATAACTATTCTAGTCGATACTCCGAGCTATTTTTCGGGTCCAGGGGTTGGAGACCGGGTCACACCGCATTCGACCAGAGATCACTCTCTCGCCATGCGAATAAACCACAAGCCGTGAGCCCCGCAAGAATCCGATCAGAGTCAGTCCTAACTCACGCGCAATCTTAACCGCCAAGCTTGAAGGGGTAGAGCCGAAGCCATAGCTGCAATCCCAGCAGCGACGGCCTTCTGTGCCAGTTCGAAGCCTCCGCGACCACTCACCATCAGGACCTAGTCTGACAGAGGTAGTTTCTTTTCGAGCAGCGCCCAACCGATGACCTTGTCGACTGCATTGTGCCGCCCAATATCTTCACGCAGTACCAAGAGGTCGCCTTCAGCAGTAAAAAGACCAGCGGCATGAAGACCGCCGGTTTTTTCGAAAACCACCTGATCACCGCGCAGCTTATCGGCCACGAACACAGGACTTCCGACGTCACCCGAAAGTGGGGATTTGGCGCTCTCAATCCTCGCCGCCGGATGGACTCAATCGATGCTTTTCCGCAGACGCCACAACTCGAGGCGGCAAAGAAATTTCGCTGCATTGACATCGGATCACAACTCGCCGCGACGATCTCGGCCTCAACCAGGTTGTTCTTGCCGGTCTTCTCATTCAATACCGTGCGAATTTCTTTTAATTGGTCGGCTTTGTCGATGATTCCCTCGGTCAAAAGAAACCCCGCAGTCAATTCAAGATCGTGTCCCGGAGTGCGCATAGCGACGCTGAATGGAGTGCCATTTATGCGGACTTCAAGTGGCTCCTCCGCCGCCAGATAGTCTACGACCCGGCGTACCTCTCCATCGCGCCACTCGACAACGTCCGTGATCTCAAGGCTTTGCTTAGGTGGATGCAAGTCACTCCTGCCGGTTCCGGGGGAGGATTAATGCCTATCAAGAGGAGTCCAACGGACCACCATTCCATCCCGATGGCATGTACCATCTGTAGCATAATGGGGATTTCAACTCCCGCTATCAGCAGAATTTCGGTTGTGCCGCTGAGGTTCTCGGCAGGCGTCTTGGCGGGTGGGCGCTCCACCCGCATGGGTACGGACAAATCATTTCTACGCGTCGGCAGCGAATTGCTCATCGAACGTCAGCTTCGCTACCTGCGCGAGGTGGGGGCGGTAGAGCTGCTGATCTCCGGACGCGGTGGTGTGGACTACTCCAGTCTCAGGGCGGATGTTATTTATGACCAGCAAGCTGATTCCGGGCCGCTCGCTGGGCTGGCCGCACTGCTAAAGGCATCCTCTTGTTCAATGATGCTGATTTTGGCAGTCGATATGCCAGGCATCCTCCCTGTGATGCTCAACAAGATACTCTCCAGATGCACAGATAATTTAGGGTGTGTGCCGGTCGATGACCATGGCCTTCAACCTCTGGCCGCCGCCTATCCTACGATCGCTTACTCGCTTGCAGAGCGATGCCTGAGAAACGGGGAACTTTCAGTACAGGCGTTCGCCAACCAAGCCTTCGAGCAGGGTCTGGTTCAGTCGCTAAGAATCGAACTCTCGGAGCGAATTTACTTCACCAACTGGAATCAGCCATCCGACTGGATCGCCGGCCCTTGCGGCTGATTGCCCTCATTTAGCAAGCATGGCTGCCAGAGGGTTGGGGAAGGTATCGGCATTATCTTCTACGCTTCGATCCAGGCAGGCAAAATCTTTCTCGATCAGCACAGACAGCGTGCCGCGATTTCCGAGGTCGATGTCGGCGGAAATCCCGACCTGATCGGTGGTGGCCCAGTTTTGTGCGGCTTCTCCGGGTATGATGACCTCGATTCGATGGGGCAACGATTCGACATCAACTGCTTGTCGGGAATTGTCGCGCGCTAGGGCGTAGGTCAGCTCCGCTCCAGCTTCGCGTCCAAAATAAACCGTCTCTTCGAAGAGACCGGTCTCGAGGAACCGCGTAAGATCGGAGCGCGAGATCCGCAGGCGTAATGAGTTTCCTTGGATACGCAGTTTCATGACTACTTCTCCGAGTTCTCCGAGCGATTGTGAACAGTTTACCGGCGCCCTCAAGCGCAGCACAGAGACATCAAGACCGCGCAGAGCATCGCCGAGCGACTCTAGACTATCAGGTTTTGCATAGGAATGATGGCTCCGGGTGCGTACCCTGCCCCTCGAGTGTGGCGTTACTTAGGGGGCATTTCTCGTTCAGCCTGGGTGCTCCGCCTTACACGAACAGGGCGCTCGAAAGGTGAATAGCCGGAATGGAGAGGGATATCCATTATCCATCAAGGATAGGAGCAGCCAAATTCAGCCGGACGGTGCTTCCAGGTCCTTGCGTATATCGGTCCTAAGAGCCACGGGACGTTATCGCAAAAGAGCACAAACTTAGGATTCGCCGACCGCGCGCTTGATCGTGCGCCAGACCAGATCCGGCAGATACTCATTTTTTCGGAGCAAGTTAATAGATGGCTGTCCAGACCACGCATCCTAGGTGGGATGGAGACAAGACAATGAAAGCGCCCGATCGCACGGATGTCATCCACGGGAACGAGCAGTGCAGAGACGGACATCCACCGAAGCTTTCTTGAAGATCAACCACGTGACCGGCTTTGATTGCCAGAGCTGCGCATGGCGAGCCCTGATAAGAAGCGGAAGATTTTCGAATTTTGCGAGAACGGCGCCAAGGCAGTCTCTGATGAGTCGACGAAAAAGCGCATCACTCCGGAGTTCTTCGTTCAGCATTCCATCGAGGATCTCGCCGCGAAATCTGATTACTGGCTTAACTCGCAGGAACGTCTGACGTCACCCACGGTGCGTCATGCCAACGCGACACATTATCAGCCGATTTCCTGGCCGGAGGCTTTCAAAATGATCCCCGCCGAGCTGAACAGTCTCGATTCGCCTGATCAGGCTAGCTTCTAGACCTCAGGCAAGACGACCAATGAGCCTGCCTGTCTCCTGCAGCTGTTTGCGCGCCAGTTCGTCACCAAGAACCTTCCCGATTGCTCCAACATGTGCCATGAATCGTCGAGAGTCGCCATGGTGGAGACGCTTGGCGTAGGCAAGCCGGTCAGATTGTGGACATATACAGTCACTTCGAAGGAGAGGTCAGTTGGCGCCTTGCTTCGCGATCTTTCCATACGAGATCGCCCCCCGGAGCGCTGCCGCATAATACCCGGAGACGAATGTTCTGATCACGATTCGCAGCGTTGCCGCCAAGAGTGATAAGCCTGCCGCTAAGTGCATTTCTGTTAATGTTAACTCCGTCAGGTACCACCGAGGTAGTGCACTTTTCCGAGGTGGCTCTCGATCATAGCCTGGGTCGGTCTGTACCGCGCGTTCCCTGATCGGGAATTGCTCAACGCCAATTGAGGCTGTAAATGAGGTTCCCCTAGGCGGGCCATACAGTTGCTTCCCGAGGAGTCGCTGCCCATGAAGTGTTTGCTCCGAATTGTCCTCCTCTTCGCGTTCTTTGGATCAGCATTACTCGCTGCCAAAGCTGCCGAAGTGAAAGTACTTGCTGCCGCCAGCCTCACAGATGCCATGCAGGCGATTGCGACGGCCTATGAATCGCAGAGCAGGGACAGAATCCTTTTCAATTTCGCCGGTTCCAATATATTGGCGCGCCAGATTCTCCAGGGGGCGCCTGCGGATATCTTCCTCTCCGCGGATGAGGCTGAACTGGACGCCGTTGCAAAGTCTGGACTACTCACAAACAACAGCCGACGCGACCTTCTTTCCAACACACTTGTCATTATTCTCCCGAATAACAGTGGCCTAAGCGTACGTGGCCCCGGCGATCTTACAAAAGGAGATGTCAAGCGGATCGCTCTTGGCGATCCGGAAACGGTACCGGCTGGCGTGTACGCGAAGAAATACCTCGAAGCCAAAGGGGTCTGGAATTCTCTTCAAAGCAAAATCGTGCCGACGGAAAATGTGCGCGCCGCTCTTGCTGCCGTTGCATCCGACAATGCTGACGCGGGCATCGTATATAAAACGGATGCCTTGATCTCAAATAGGATCAAAGTGGCCTATGAGGTTCCTGTGACGGAAGGACCCAAAATCCTTTATCCGGTTGCGCTGATCAAAGACTCTGAATCCTCAAAGGCCGCCCGAAAATTTCTGGATTTCTTGGAATCGCCGCAAGCCGCCGCCATTTTTGCTCATTACGGCTTTCTTGCTGTCAGATAATGTAGAAATCTTGATGAGCTTGTCCGCGAGCGATTGGAAAATTGTCGGCTTTACTCTTTGGACTGCCATCGTTGCCGTCCTCTGTGATCTTATTCCAGCCATTGCGTTGGCATGGATGCTGGCGCGCAAATCATGGCGAGGCAAAGTAATAGTTGAAACGCTGGCGTCCTTGCCTCTGGTCATGCCCCCGGTTGCAACGGGTCTGATCCTGCTTGAGATTCTTGGCAGAAGAGGTCTGATCGGTTCCTGGCTCTACAGGCTGGGGATTGAGGTTGCTTTCACGTGGAGGGCAGTTGTGGCAGCGATGGCAGTGATGTCTTTTCCTTTTATCCTGCATAGTGGGCGTGTCGCTTTTGAAGCTGTTGATGGTCGGTTGGAACAGGTTGCATCTACCTTGGGCTCCTCTCCATTTCGAATCGCTTTTACCATTACGCTGCCTCTGGCTGCCCGTGGAATCGCTGCCGGTGCCGTATTGGCCTTCACGCGCGCGCTAGGGGAGTTTGGAGCGACCATCCTGGTGGCCGGTAATATCCCTGGCCGTACCACCACAATCTCTACTTCCACCTACAGTAAAATCATGCTGGGAAAAGACAGCGAAGCTTACACCATGATCCTCATCTCAGTCCTACTTGCCTTTTCCATGACATTCATCAGCAACATCATAGTACGGCACCGCACACCCTGAAGGGGAACGATGGAACTTCGCGGCGTTGAAGTCTCTCTCGGACAATTCCATCTCCATGCAGATGTCACATTCTCAGATGGCATCACGGGACTCTTTGGGGCATCGGGAGCAGGTAAAACAACATTATTGGAGGTTATTGCCGGGCTTCGCAAACCCGACAAAGGACAGCTCACGTCCAGCGGGCAAATCCTGTTCGATACTCGTCGAAAGATCTTCGTGCCTGCCCGAAGGCGAACGATAGGATATGTTCCACAGGATCTCGCTCTTTTTCCTCATCTAAATGTATTGAGCAATATTCGCTACGGAGAGAAGAATGCCAGCACATCCTTTTCCCGAGCTTCCTTCGATACAATTTGCGAGATTCTTGAAATTCGGAAGAACCTCTATCAATATCCTCGCTCGCTTTCGGGCGGCGAAAAACAGCGCGTTGCCTTTGCGCGCGCATTGATGGCCGGACCATCATTTCTTTTGCTCGATGAACCTCTCCGTGGCCTCGAACATGAACTGAAGGAGAAAGTATTGTCTTTTCTCCTTCACATAAAGCACGAGTTTGCTATTCCGATGCTCTATGTGACACACTCGCCGTCCGAAGTGATGGCTCTCTGCAAGGAGGTTATACTTTTGGACAGGGGTAGGCTCACAGGTCGAGGCAAGCCTTCTGATTATTTCCTTCAGACGGATGCTCCGGTCTACCTACTAAGGCGCGATCCGAAATCCTAGACGATGAGTTCCGTTCAACAAACGATCGAGGACCTATCGCAGCCTCTCGACTTGCGGGTCCTGCTGCTTGGGCCTTTGCGGCTGGCCCTGCAGGCGGAAGAATATCGTCTCCCTTGCCCTCCCGACGGCTCTCAGGAAGCTCTATGGAAATTGCTGATTGAGCGTTTTCCCCCTCTACAAGCAAGCCGCAGCGCAATCAGGATCGCACGCAATTACCAGTTCCTGCTCCCAGAAGAAAAGCTGCGACCCGGAGATGAGGTGGCCCTTATTCCACCGGTGTCGGGCGGATAGCGGATCGATTCCCATGATCATTGATGTCGCTCTGCAATCAACGGCTCTTCAGCATGATGAAAATGTTCCCGCAGGCAGCGGGGCCCTGGTGCGGTTTGAAGGCCTCGTCCGCCCGGAGGAGAATGGAGTGCTCATCGACGCTCTCATCTACGAGGCTTATGTACCAATGGCCCAAAATCAAATGGAGAATATCGTTAAGGAACTCGCACAGACGTGGCCATGCCTGCTCGCGCGGGTTAGACATCGCATAGGACGTGTGCCTGTCGGAGACGCCGCAATTGTTATCGAAGTCTTTTCAAAGCATCGGGCCGAAGCCTTTGCACTCGCTTCAGCTTTTATGGATCGCCTGAAGCAGGATGTCCCCATCTGGAAAGTAGATTCTGTGGTCAAGACGCAATGAATGACATACGGTGGTCTTCCGTTCTAGACACTTGTCTGGCGCTGCTATCTCCTCCTAGAGAGGAACGAGTCGCGCGCAGGGAGGCACTGGGCCGTCTCCTACTTGAAACGGTTGTAGCGGACAGAGATTATCCTTCCGGCAACCTAAGCACCATGGATGGCTATGCAGTCTCTGATGAGCAGCGTGACACCTATCAGGTTGCTGGAGAAAACCGCCCAGGAACTGGCTCGGGCCAACCCCTGGAGCAGGGAACGGCCCGTCGCATCTTTACAGGAGCAGAGCTGCCCCTGCATGCAGCCCGCGTGATTCCTCAGGAGATGACGAGCCGCAATGAAGTTTCTTTGAAAGTTCATTCCCATCCTGCAGCAACCTATATTCGGCCGGCAGGCAGCGAAGGGAAGAAAGACGACGTGGTTCTATGTCCTGGGACTCGCATCGGCCCGGTGGCGCTGGCCATTCTTGCAACTGTTGGCACAACCAGCATTCGCGTTGCAAAGCGGCCTCGCATAGTCCACATTGTTACAGGTGACGAGTTGCTTGATCCGGATTCTGCCTCGTTAATTGGTTCGCTGATACGCGATTCCAATTCTGACCTGGTAGATGCCACTCTTCACCGGGCAGGTTATGCTGTTGCGCACCACCGTCGAATTCACGACGACAGGAATATTTTAACCGCTGCTATAGAAGAAGCAGCCAAAGAGTGCGACCTTTTGCTTGTATCCGGCGGCGCAAGCGTAGGCGATCATGACTACACACGTGCCGCCCTTGAATCTGTTGGCTTTCATTTCGAAATACATGGTGTGCATCTGCGTCCGGGAAAGCCCCTTGGCATTGCCCGTCGTCAAAATCAATGGGCATTCGCGTTGCCGGGCAATCCGGTTTCTCATCTCGTCGCTCTGCACCTCTTTTTGATTCCACTTCTGCGCGGTCTTGAAGGTGAAAAGAGCGTAGAGTCCCAATTTGTAGAGGGCATTCTTCAGGAAGCGCCTTCAACAGGTGTTCCTCGGCGCCCAACCTTCTGGCCAGCCCGAGCCGTTGTGAAAAATGGCGCATTTCATTTGCATGCGTGCCGTTTTCTCTCGTCCGGCGATCTAATCGGAATTGCCAAAACTAACGCCTTACTTTTTCTCGAAGCCGATGTTGATATTCCCGCGAGCGGCACAACCGTTCGGTTTATACCGTTGAACTTTGATTGCAATACGCAGCTTTGATGAGCAAAAGACAAATCAAACCGACACAACCTGCTTTCAGCCACATTGATCCTCAAGGCAGTGCGCATATGGTCGATGTCGGCGGTAAGGTCGTGCAACACCGGCGTGCAGTAGCCGAAGCCTACCTTATATGTTCTCCGCAGACAATTAGGAAACTCCGCCAGCATGCTTTACCCAAAGGAGATGTCTTGACTGTGGCCCAAGTTGCCGGAATTCAGGCAGCCAAACGTACGGATGAACTGATCCCGCTGTGCCATTCGCTGCCTTTGGATAGCCTCTCTATAGAATTCTCAGTAAAGAGGGACCGCATTCGCATTCAGGCCTCGGCATCGATTAGCGCGCGTACTGGTGTTGAAATGGAGGCCCTCACGGCGGTCTCCGTTTCAGCGCTGACTCTCTATGACATGTGCAAGGCGGTCGATAAATCCATGTCTATCGAAGGCATCCGCGTTCTAGAAAAGATCAAATCATGAAGACTCTTCGCATCGGACGGCTTACTGCAAGCGACCGCGCCAGCGCAGGAATCTATGACGATGCCAGCGGACCGGAAATCGAAGATTGCGTCAATGCTCTTTTCCCTGAGTTCACTCGCTCTTGGCACCGTCGATTGCTATCGGACGAGCAGAACCAGATTGAGGCTGCCTTGATTGAACTGGCGGACAAGGAACTTTGCCGGCTTGTGATTACGACTGGCGGGACTGGGCCTTCGATACGCGACATCACACCTGAAGCAACTCGCTCCGTTCTTCATAAGGAGCTTCCTGGATTTGGAGAGATCATCCGCGTTAAGTCATTCGATCTGGTGCCGACGAGTATCCTCAGCCGCGCCACTGCTGGCACCCGCGGCCCATGTCTAATAGTTAATTTGCCTGGAAAGCCGACAGCGGTATCAGAATGTCTGACAATTCTTGGAGAGGCTATCAAGAAAACCGTCGCTATCCTGGAAAAGGAATACGCAAAATAGTGCATGGCCGGGATGACCGCAATAAGCATTCTCGAGTGGGAGCCATCATTTTGGCTGCTGGCAGGTCCACGCGCATGGGTGAAGCGAAGCAGCTGCTACGCATGGGCGAGAACACTGTATTGGGACAAACGCTCGCACACGTTCGCGGAGCCGGCGTGGATGAAATCGTTCTTGTCCTCGGCTTTTCGGCGCAGACCATCCGGGAGCAGCTTCCGATCTCTGTGATCGAGGGTCTCAAAGTCGTGGTCAACCAGGCCTACGAGCAAGGAATGGCGAGTTCGCTGCGAGAGGGACTGTCCGCCCTTGATCCGCAGACGGACGCCGCACTCATTGTCCTGGCGGACCAGCCCTTTATTCGCGCAGAGACCCTCCACCGAATCATCGAGGAACACGGTCGCACCAATGCGAAGATAGTCATCCCCTTGTACAGGGGCTTCCGCGGCAATCCGGTGCTCCTTGATCGTTCAGTCTTTGCTGAGGTCATGGCGCTCGAGGGGGATATCGGCTGCCGGGCGATCTTCAGGAGTCACTTAGAGGGAATCGTCAAAGTGGAAGTAGACGATGTGGGAATTCTGCTCGACATCGACAACAAGGACGACTATGAGCGACTGCGACGTTTTGGCCAATTCAGACATGATGAGCGGGCCTTGATCGAGGCGGCCAATCGCGAATCAAGAGTAGTTCCAAGCTTGGAGGATTCAGGCGTTGAAGACCCGTCTCACGGTGACCAGCTGATCGTCGTAGGCTACGAACAGGTCGCAATCGCAGTGGTGAAGTTGGGACAGTTGTTGAACTTCATGGTGACCGTCGTCGATCCTCTCCTCGAAATCTCCGCTTTGCCTCCGGGGGTGGGATTGCTGAAGACTCTCGACTTCTCTCTCCTACCGGAGAACCCCCGGAGATATGTGGTCGTGGCTAGCCGCGGTAAATTCGATGAAGAAGCGGTAGAACAGGCATTGCATTCTCACAGCGTCTACGTGGGACTGGTGGCAAGCAAGAAGAGAGGCCAGGAGATACTCTGCAGCCTAGAGCGCAAGGGCGAGTCGCCGGAGAAGCTAGCCACCGTTCGTGTCCCTGCCGGACTCCACATAGGAGCCGACGCGCCGGAGGAGATTGCCTTGAGCATTGCAGCGGAGATCATTTCCCGACGATCAGAATGCTGCCGATCGACTGAGCGGGGAAATCGCTGAACCTCCTATCGGGAAACACCGGAATTTTGATCAGGAATGTCGTCGGTCTCGCATTGGCGAATCACGGCGTCCGCAACCAGGGCGTGGTTGGACAGACCGGCTTCCCTCATATGGAGCGGGCTAACGGTGCCTCCGCGGCGAAGCGCCACGATCTGACTAATGACGCTCAGAGCAATTTCCTCGGGAGTTGATGCGCCCAAATCGAGACCAGCGGGTGCCCACACGGTCGCAATTTTTTCTTCCGGAAGCCCTCGCTCGCGAAGATACTCGAGCACTAATCTGGCCCGGTGGCGGCTGGCAATCAATGCAACGTAAGCCGCGTTGCCTTCCAGCGCCTTTTGCAGCCAAAGATGATCCCTCTTGTGCTGTGTGGCAATCACGACAAAACTTTTTGGTCCGATGGGGGTTTCGGTGAGATCGAAGTCTTCGGTGACGATCTTCTCCGCATGCGGGAACGCGGCGTGTTCGGCAGCAGGATCGTTGACGGTAATCTTAAAGCCCATCAAGTGTCCCAGCACGGCTAGTGTTTCGGCAATGCGGCCGTACCCTACGATGAGAAGTTGGGGTTGGGGCAGAACGGGTTCGATAAAGATGTCCATGGTTCCTCCGCAAGGCATACCCACGCCCAGCTGCTCATCGCTCATGTCCACGGTTATCAGCCGGGGTTTTTCGGTTTCGATGGACTTCAGGGCCTCGCTTCTGACGGCGCTCTCCGCGCAGCCTCCACCCACCCATCCCAGCAGGAGTTTGCCCAGCGGATCAATAATAGCCTTGGAGCCGCGCCGCGCCGACGAGGAACCCTCGACCCGAACCACCGTGGCGATCGCGAAGGATTTGCCATCGGAGGCGAGCTCGGCCGCTTTGCGATACAGATCAGAGAACATATAAAAATGAGGATATGCCCTCATTGCCAGCCGCTTCAAACATGGAGATGAATCTTGTATAGCGAACAGGTCCGCGCGCACTACGCGAATCCGCGGAACGTGGGGAGCGTGACTAATCCCTCAGGTAAGGCAATCGTGAAGAGTGCGCTCGATAGCGACACGGTGCTGGTCACTCTGCGCATCGGGAACGGCATGATTCAGGACGTGAAGTTCAAGTGCATGGGGTGCGCCGTAGCCATTGCCTGTTCATCGATGGCCACCGAGATGGCGCTGGGTAAACCCGTGGACGAGGCATACCAGATTACCGAACAAGCCGTGGCCGAAGCATTGGGCGGTATTCCCGAATACAAGATGCGTTGCAGCAATCTCGCCCCGGCGGCCATTCGGAACGCAATTGACGATTGGAGACGCAGCGTCGCCGGAGAGACGCTCGAGTCTTAAATTTGATGCCGTCGCACAGGCCTAACGCGGGCTTCCCCTGTTGCGTTGACCCTTCTCCCTCGTAAAGACTATAAAGTTGCGGGGCCCGCAAGCGCTCCCATTTGCGCAAGTTCCACGTGCATGATTTTTCGTCAGCATCCAGAAACCTGAATAGGAAACCTGGATGGGAGGGTGGACGACAATGATCCCGCCGGCTTTCGAGTATCTCCGACCGAAGACGATTCCCGAGGCTATCGCCTTCCTCCATCAGTATGGAGACGACGCCAAAATATTGAGCGGCGGACAGAGTCTCATTCCCATGATGAAGTTCCGGCTGGCCAGGCCCGGTTACCTCATCGACATCAACCGGATCCCCGGATTGTCCTACATCAGGGAAGAGGGGGGCTATTTGAAGATCGGGGGACTTACGCGAGAAGCCGAATTGGAAAGCTCTCCGCTGATTCACTCGAAATATCCCATTATTCTCGATACGGCCCGTGTGATTGCCGATCCGCAAGTGCGGAATATGGCAACGCTGGCCGGCAATCTGGCACATGGCGACCCGGCGAACGATCATCCTGCTACGATGCTCGCGCTGCGGGCACAGGTAGTGGCCGTCGGGCCGCAGGGCGAGAGAGTGCTGCCCATCGAAAGCTTCTTTGTGACCCTGTTCACTACCGAGCTTCAACATGATGAGATCGTGAACGAGATTCGCATTCCCATGCTGCCACCGCGGAGCGGAGGCGCCTATTTGAAGCTGGAGAGAAAGGTCGGCGACTTTGCTACCGCCGGAGTAGCCGCGCAGGTGACCGTGGATAGTGGAGGAATCTGCCAACAGGCCGGTATCGGCCTGACCAACGTGGGTGCGACACCGGTGAAGGCTATGAAAGCGGAGGAATCTCTGCGCGGAAAGAAACTGGACGAGGCCAGCATCGAGCGGGCGGCGCAAGTGGCAGCCAGCGAAGCAGAACCGAGTTCTGACCTGCGCGGACCCGCGGAATATAAGAGGGGCCTGGTGAAGGAACTGACCCGGCGTGCGCTGGCTCGCGCTTATGAGCGCGCGAGCACTTAGAGATTTGAGAACGATAAAAGGAATCTGACATGGCAAAGAAAGAATTGATTCGACTTAAAGTGAACGGCCGCGATCGCGAGGCCCAGGTCGAGCCCAGACTGTTGCTGGTCCACTTTATCCGCGGGTTTCCTGGACTGACGGGCACTCACGTCGGTTGCGACACCACCCATTGTGGCGCCTGCACGGTCCTGATCGATGGAAAGACGGTCAAATCATGCACGATGTTTGCCGTGCAGGCTGATGGATGCGAACTGCTCACGGTGGAAGGCCTGATGCAAAACGGCAAGCTCCATCCGCTGCAGGAGGGATTTAAGGAAGAGCATGGTCTGCAGTGTGGCTTCTGCACACCAGGCATGCTGATGTCGTCCTATGCCTTGCTCAACAAGAACGCGAACCCCAGCGAGGAGGAAATCCGCTGGGGGATTTCGGGAAACCTCTGCCGCTGTACTGGATACCAGAACATCGTGAAAGCCGTGCAGTATGCCGCCGCCAAGATGGATCAAGGAGGTAAAGATGATCTCCCCAACATCGCCTGAGATCGGTGGCATGGGCCATTCCATCAAGCGCAAAGAAGATCTGCGCTTCATCCAGGGCAGGGGCAACTATGTCGACGATGTTCACCTGCCCGACATGGTCTATGGACACATGGTGCGCAGTCCGTATGCGCATGCGCTCCTCAAGACCATCAACACGGAGAAGGCCCTGCGGCTTCCGGGAGTTTTGGCAGTGATCACCGGCGAAGATCTGGCCAAAGCTAACCTTGCATGGATGCCAACACTTTTCTTTGACAAGCAAATGGTGCTGGCGACCGGTAAGGTGCTCTTTCAGTCGCAGGAAGTAGCCTTCGTAGTTGCGGAGGATCAATACACCGCCGCTGACGCTGCCGAGTTGGTGGAAGTCGAGTATGAAGAGCTGCCGGTGTTAATCGATCCCCACAAGGCGCTCGATCCAGCCTCGCCCATCCTGCGCGAGGACCGCGAGGAAAAGAGCAACCACATCTTTCATTGGGAAGTGGGCGACAAGGCGGCCACGGACAAGGTTTTCGAGGATGCGGAAGTCAAGGCCA
>Ga0206966_1077_pt1 | contig 29998 bp, 29 predicted proteins | sample Alteio_BWOrgHeat_23_FD_152970 | JGI IMG/M metagenome (GOLD analysis project Ga0206966, IMG submission 152970) | Enriched cells from forest soil in Barre Woods Harvard Forest LTER site, Petersham, Massachusetts, United States -... | ecosystem: Environmental > Terrestrial > Soil > Temperate forest >...
GGCGGGACAAGGAGAAGGAATGCGTAAGAAGGTGACGGTGGTTGGCGGCGGTTTTGTGGGATCGACGACGGCGCAGCGGATTCATGACGACGGGCTGGCCGATGTGGTGCTCACGGACATTTTGGAAGATGTGCCGGCGGGAAAAGCGCTGGACATGGCGCAGTCGGCGACGATTTTTGGATCAAACTCGAGCGTGATGGGCATCTCCACCGCGAAGGGCGACTACTCCGCGACGGCGAACAGCGACATCGTGGTGATCACGGCGGGATTTCCGCGCAAGCCGGGCATGAGCCGCGACGATCTTCTTAAGCTGAATTATGACGTGGTGAAGACCGTGGTCGAGCAGATCGTTAAGCACTCGCCGAACGCGATCCTGATTATGGTGACCAACCCTCTCGACGCGATGGCGCAGGCGGCGCTACACGTGAGCAAATTCCCGAAGAACCGCGTGCTCGGAATGGCGGGCGTGTTGGATTCTGCGCGAATGAGCCGCTTCGTCGCGATGGAACTGAACGTGTCAGTTGAGAACATCAACTGCTTCGTGCTCGGCGGCCACGGTGACGACATGGTGCCGCTGACGCGCTACTCGACCGTGGCGGGCATTCCCCTGCCGGAATTGATCTCGAAGGAAAAGCTGGACGCGATCGTGACGCGCACCCGCAAGGGCGGCGCAGAAATCGTGAACCTGCTGAAGACCGGCTCGGCGTATTACGCACCGTCGGCTGCGACCGTGGAAATGGTCGAAGCGATCCTGCACGACAAAAAGAAAATCCTGCCGTGCGCGGTGTACCTCGAGGGCGAGTACGGCATCAAGGGACTGTTCGTCGGCGTGCCGGTGAAGCTGGGCGAGAAGGGCGCGGAAGAAATCGTTCAGGTGAAGCTTACGGATGCGGAGCAGGCGGAGTTGAACAAGTCCGCGGCTTCGGTGCGTGAATTGGTGAACGTGCTCGGGATTTAAGAACGGCACGAGTCGCGGAACGCACAACGGCGCCCGTTTCCGTTCGCTGCGCGAACGAAACCGGCCTCTACAGGTAGGCGAACTTACAGTTGAGATGTGTTTCAGCAGGATGGCTCACGTGACGCGCGACTCGCGCGTTGCGTGGGCCGCTTGTTTTAGGCGCGCTCCCAATTCAGCTGCGCGTCTTTGGCTTGCGCGTCGTCCACGGGACGGAGCGAGAGCGACTTCTCGCCAAACGTGTAGGCGCGAATGAAATCCTTCCCTACGTCTCCCGGGCGGAGACTTCCCTGCAAGTGGTGCGTGATGATTCCCTTCGCCGCGTCGATCGTGTACCTGCCGTAATACGCGTAGTAGCTGCGGTAGGCGAGCTGGACGTCCTTCGGGAGCGGAAAGCTCGTCACGTAATTCGCAAATTCGGGGCGCGGGTTGCGCATGATTTGCACGGCTACGTTACCGGCTGCGTCGTACATCAATATGCCGACGGGACTATCGCCAAAAATGCGCGCCTCACCGGAATCAATCGAGACCAGGCGCCACGTGCCGACGAAGGGATTGGATTGCGGTGCGTTAGATGAAGGAGCGGACATTCAGGCGACCTCGCGAATTAGGGCGGCGAAATTTTGACATTGCGAATGGGGTGAGTCAACGGCGCGAACGCCGCCTTGCGCGAAGTTTACAAACGGCGGCCTGTACGTCCGGACAGGTTTTTCGGCGGGCGCAGAACAGTAGCGAAGGCGAAACATAGAGGCGCGGCGTTGCGTTGGCGGAGAGTATGCTCTTGGTAAAATCGAGTTGCGCGCGCGATGCGAACTGCTGGGATTACGTGGAGATTCGTGCGCTCGATGTGTGTTCACACGGTGCGCGAGGCCCAGCCACGGACATGAACCTATTCAACCGCAAAGATGGAGACGGAGAGAAGACGCCAAAACGCCGCGCGGGCGATTTGGCGCTGGTGGATGGCGAAGGCGCGGTCCCATCGCACCGCCTGACGATGGATATGGCGCGCGCGGTGTCGCTTGCGGCGATGATGGCGCACAGCCGCGCGGCTACCGTGGTGGAAGTGGCCGATCTGCTCGCGGGAATGTACATCTACGAGTGGGATCGTCTCGCGAAATATTGGGACGACGAAGAGAAAGTCGAATCGTACCTGCAGCAAATTTGCCGGATCAGTCCGCCGCGTTGGCACTACTGGATCGAATTTCACCATCGCCAGCTGACTGTGGAATCAGAACCGAAGAAGTGGAAGTTGCCCGTGGGCCCGAAGAAAGACGAAGTGGCGGTGCCGAAGCTCGCGCATTCGGCGGAGTTGCAAGCCGTGTGGGCTGCGGCGGAAGCGGCTGCGCCGACGACGGACATGGTGGAAGGCCGAGTGATTCCCGTGCTGACACTCGAGTGCGTGCTGTTTGCGATCGCGAGCCGCACGAATTCAGAGATTGGTCACCGGCTCGTCGCGGCGGGGCTCAAGCTGGGTGAGCTGGAAGAGGAAGCGCGGCGGCCGAGGCACGCTCCGAGATAGAACTTCAGATAATCATCTTGAAGTGGGGCCAGAGCTCGCCCAACGGCGCGACGGGCTTGCGGCAAATATACACTTTGACGCCTTGTTCGCTCGGCGCGGCGTGCGGTGAGTAGATTGTGGCAGCCTCGCGGACGTCGCCGAAAAGCTTGATGTAGTCCGACGAATTGTCGCCGAAAATAATCATGCACGAGCCGGTGTAGTCGCCCGGTCCCCAGTAGTAGTGGCTGTTGTGGCCGCTGATGGCCTTGGGAAGGCCGTACTTCTTGCCGTAGTAATCGATCGCGCCCGCCTCGCCGTAATTGCCCGCCAGGATCGCGCAGCTCGGACGCTCGTCACCCGGAATCGAGTAATACACATGCGAAATGGTCTTCGCGAGTTCGGGCCAGCCGAACATATCCGCGTAGAGTTGCGGCAGCTCGACGGGCGTATCGACTTCGGTTTTTACCGAGCGCGCGTACGGAAGCTTCGACGAGTACCAGATGAAATTATTCACGCTGAAGACCGGCACGCCGAATGGAACCGTGACGAGCCCCGCGATGATCAGGACCGCGGCGTATGCCACGCGCGCCCAATTAAATTTCGGCGCGGCGATGAATTTTTCCGCGGCGACTCCGCCAGCGGCCATCAGCACGGCGTAAATTGGGACGACGTAGTAGGTCTTGCCGTCGAGCAGCATCACGATCAGCAGAATGAAAATGTACGTCCAGCCGAGAAAGCGGTAGCGCTTCCCTTCTCGATCGAAAAAATACCAACCGAGACCTGCGAGCCAGAGCGGCAGCGCAATCGGATTCATGAACAAGATTTGTTCAAAGAGAAATTGCCCCGGCGTGAGGCGGACGATTTTGAATGCCTGTCCGTTACGTACAACTTCCACTTGCGGCCAGCCGTGGGTCGCTTCCCAGATCAGATTCGGCAAGAAAATCGCGAGAGCGATTCCGCCGCCGATCCAGATCCATTTGCTGGCGAGGTGTTTTCGCTGGGGCGTAAGCAGCAGGCCAGCGACGAGCGCTGCGCCGAACGCGAGCATCGTGTGTTTGTTCTGGAGGCCGATGCCCGCGACAACGCCGAACGCGATCCAGAATTTTGGAGATGCGCCGTTCGCGATACGAATCGCGATCCACGCACAGAGGAGCCAGAAGAGCGGCTCGAACGCGTTCATCGAGAAGAAGCTATCGAAGGCGAGATAAATTGGCGCGAAGAGAATTGCGACCGCGGCGAGAGCTTGCGCGAACATGCCGCCGCCGAGTTCGCGCGCCACGCGGCCCGTGAGATAAACGACGGCGGCTCCGGCGAGCACCGGTAGCAGGCGCATCGCGAACATCGAGTCGCCCAGCGTGTGCTTCACGCACCAGGATACGAAGGCGATGAACGGCGGCTGATCGACGTAGCCCCACGCAAGGTGGTCGCCGCAGGCCATGTAATAAAACTCGTCGCGGAAGAAGCCGTAGCGATTGATGCCGCAGAACTGAATGACGATTTTCAGGACGGCGAGCGCGACGAGAAGCAGATTGGCCGAGCGGACGCCGGTGGGAGCGTTGTAGATGGGTGCGGGGCTGGGAGACATTTGCTGGGGTTTTAGTTGGGTGGCACGCACCCTTCTGAACGCGAAGGGTGCGGCACCCCAAAATGCTAAAGCACTACGAGATGGTGATGGACGTAATGCGGTCGAGCTTAGGGAAATGTTTCTCGAGGTACGGCTTGCCGAGCGCGGTGATGCTGCCCTGATCGGGCTGCTCGCCGTAGCCGCTGTGAATCTTTTTCACCACGTCGAGGCCGCTGGTGACTTCGCCGAACGGCGAGAAGCCCATCTTATCGAGCTGCGCGTTATTGCCCGTATTGATGAAAAGCTGTGTGGTGCGCGTGCCAGGGCCGGCGGTGGCGAAAGAAATCGTGCCGGGCTTGTTGGATTGCGTGACGGGATCGTCGGTGAGGCGCTGGTTGCGCCACGCGCCGGTGACGGCGGGATCGGCGTGCAAACCGAACTGCACGACGAAGCCGGGGATGACGCGGAAGAAATGCGCGTCGTTGAAATAGCCGTGCTTCGCGAGATTGTAGAACCGGTCGGCGCCGAGCGGAGCCCACGCGCGCGTGACCTTGATCACAAAATCGCCCGCCGTGGTGCTGAATTTGGCGTCAAACGTTGCGGGAGCCTGCTCGGTGAGCGACCCCGGATTTTTCAAATCGGACATTCAATTACTCTCCTCAGAGGATCAGTCTGTTTCATACGATGCGCAGACTGAAGTCTACGCTACGGGTTACTGGTTCGATGGAGCTGCTGCAGCCGCGGGCTTCTTCGCCGCTGGCGCAGTGGTCGAGTGGTGCACCGGCGCTGCCGTCTGCACGGGCGAAGTGATGATGGTGGCCTTGATCACATCGAGCTTCGGAAAATTCTTGTCGAGATACGGCTTACCCTTCTCGGTAATTTCGTTCTGATCCGGCGTCTCGCCGTAAGCCGCGTAGATCTTCTGCACCACGTCCATTCCCGAAGTGATCGTGCCGAACGGCGCGAAGCCCATCTGATCGAGCCGCGGATTCTCGGCGAGGTTGATGAAAAGCTGGGTGGTGCGCGTGTTGGCGCCCGCCGTCGCGAAGGTGAGCGTGCCGATGTGATTCGATTCCTTGACGGGATCGTCCTGCAGGTTGGCCTTCTCCCACGCTTTGTTTACCGCGGGGTTCGCGCTCAAACCGAACTGGACGACGAAGCCGGGCACGACGCGGAAGAACGCGGCGTTATTGAAGTAACCGTGCTTCACGAGATTCCAGAAGCGGTCGGCGCCGATGGGAGCGGAGTCGCGCTTCACGTGCACCACAAAATCGCCGGCGGTAGTGACAAACTTCACGTCATATTCGGCGGGCGCCTGCGCCTTGAGCGTCGCGGGATGGAGCAGCGCGGGATCGGTGTGGGTCGCGGTTGAAGCGGTAGCGGTCTTGTGCGCCGGCGCGGCGGCCGACGATGACGCGGACGAGCCGGTTGCTTGCGCTTGCGCAACAGCTGGAACAAGTCCGGCAACAAATGCGAGCGACGAACAGACAGCGAGACGGATCAGAGAACGTTTCACGACTTCCCTCCTAGTTTCTTTGCGGTGTTTTCGACGTCCTGCATCAGACGCAGGGTATTGCCGCCGAGGATTTTCTGCACATCGGCCGGGGAGTAGCCCTTCGCGAGCAGCACGTTCGTGATTTCGGGCAGCTTCGATACGTCGTCCATGCCGTAGGGCATGTCGGCGCCGTCAAAATCGGAACCGAGCCCGACGTGATCGGCTCCGACCAGTTTAACAGCGTGGTCGATGTGCTCGATGATCTTCGTCCACTCGACGCGCGGCAATTTTTCGGCGGCGACATATTCGCGCGTCACATTGTCCGCTTCGATCAGCTCGCATGCTTCGTTCGCTCCGCAGCGTTTCTTCGCTTCCGCTTCGATTTCCTTGCCGTATTCGGGATGCGCTTTCATCGCGTCGGCAAATTCCTGACTGAGAAAGCCGATGTGATAGTTGATCTGGATCACGCCGCCATGCGCTGCGAGATCTTTGATCATCTGATCGGTCATGTTGCGGCCCGCGGTGCAGATGGCGCGGCAGCTGGAGTGCGAGGCGATCACCGGCGCTTTGCTGGTAGCGAGCACGTCGTAAAAAGTTTTGTCCGCGACGTGCGAGATATCCACCATCATGCCGAGCTTATTCATCTCGCCGATCACTTGCTTGCCAAACGGCGTAAGGCCGTCGTGGGCGGCTTTGTCGTTGGCGGAATCGGCCCAGTCGGTATTCACGGTGTGCGTGAGCGTCATGTAACGCACGCCGAGCGAGTAGAACTTGTCGAGCGTCTCGAGGGAGTTGTTCATCATGTGGCCGCCCTCGACACCCATCAGCGCGCAAATTTTGCCGGAACCCTTGGCGGCGCGGATTTGGTCGGCGGTGGTGCACAGCACGAGATCTTTCGGATTTGCGGCGACGGTGCGGCGCACGGCTTCAATCTGCGCCATGGCGCGATCGACGGCCGGCTGACCTGTGACCGTGCCAGGAATCCAGATGGAGAAAAAAATGGCGTCGAGGCCGCCCTCGCGCATGCGCGGGATGTCCACGCTGCCGTCGGAGTGGCGCGCGCTCAGGTCAAATTTCGGGTCGAGCAGGCGCTGCGTCGTGTCGTCATGCGTATCGACGACGATCGATTTCGCGTGCAGCTCCTTCGCCTGCGGAGTGATGGTGGTGCTGGATTGCTGCGCGAGTGCCAAGGGTAGAGCGAGCCCTCCTACGACGATGCCGAGTGCTGCGAGTGAGATACGTTGCATGTGATCGTGTGAAATGCCTTTGGGATTCTACGACAGGCAAGACTGAATGGAGCCAGACTTATTCGAGTTCCTGGTTAGACCCAATCGACGGGCCGCCGCAAGACGCCACCCGAACCGTCTGGAATCTGATTTGCGAATTGTGCTTTCGACAACAGCTGCAGCGGCAGACTTCTGTGAGCGTCCGCCGAGGTACGGAGCTCGACCGCCGCACCGCGAGTCGGATTGCGGGTCGGGACGTAAACGAATATTCGCTTCTCTGGAAAACGAAGCCGGACCATGTTTACAGCCGGCACCAGATCGGAATCACCGCTAAACAGAACAAGCTGGTCGCACTGGTTTCGATACGCGTCATCGAGCATAAAAATCGCGACGTTCACGTCGGTCCGTTTCTCTTCTTGTGTGTCGTAGTGACGGTCGCCGGTGTGCCCGCATGTCGAAACTCTGCATTGCAACGTCTTCCGTTTGAACTTACCCAACACGACATCGACGACTAGCGACGTGGCTAGCGCCTTGAGATAGGTTTCTTGGTTGACCTTCGTGGGCCCTTCGAAGAGGGCCGTGAAATATCGAATTAAGCGAATGTCGTCGTGTGGCCTCAGCAGCTGACAGAATCTGGCGATGTTCAACCACTTTAGCGAAGGCGTGCTGCGGACGGGTCCGTAGTACAGATTGAAACCGTCGATGTAAACGATTGTGCGAGGTCGCGAGTGCGGAACTGCGGATTCGTGCATAAAAAAAGGGCAATCATATAGATTGCCCAAACCGGCCTTGCGGCCGGGGAGTCGTCGAAATTCAGTCTAGGCTAGATCTCGTAATCTGTCAAACTTACAACCCAGCGGCCTAAGGAGATCGTCAACGCCTTATCCCAGCTCATCCTTCGGGGGCGGCGGAGCCGATGGTTTTAGGGGCGGTGAAGAAACTCTTGATGGCGTGGCGGAGGACTTGACCGTTCACGCTGGCCAGCGATTCGGTGAGCGGGATGCCCTTGGGGCAAATTTTCACGCAGTTCTGCGCGTTGTCGCAGTCTTCGATGCCGCCGGGGCCCATCAGCGCGTCGAGACGAGCAGCGGAGTGCATCGCGCCCGTTGGATGCATGTTGAAGAGGCGAACCTGGCTGACGATCGCGGCGCCGACGAACTGATCGTCGGCGTTGACCTTTGGGCAAATTTCCAGGCAGTTGCCGCACGTGATGCAGCGCGAAAGCGGATAAGCCTCTTCCTGCTTTTCGGGCGCCATGCGCGGGCCGGGGCCGATGTCGTAGGTGCCGTCGATCGGGATCCAGCACTTGGTGCGCTTCAAATCATCAAACATTTTGCTGCGATCGACCTGCAGGTCGCGAATCAGCGGAAACTTCGTGAGCGGCTCGAGGCGAATCGGCTTTTCGAGATCATCGACGAGCGCGGTGCACGCCTGGCGCGGCTTGCCGTTGATCACCATCGCGCACGCGCCGCAAACTTCCTCGAGACAGTTGGCTTCGTAGCTGACGGCCGAGGATTCCTTGCCTTCGCGCGTGAACGGGCGCTCGGCGATGTCGCGCAGGCAGATGATCACGTTCATGTGCGGGCGCCAGCGCAGCTCGAATTCTTCCCAGCGGACAGCTTCGTCCGGCCGCTGCTGCCGCTTGATCTTCACGATGAATGTTTTGTCTGCCATTCGGTCCTCGTAAGCCCAACTACTGAAACGTGGCGCGACGCTTTACTTCGCTGCGGTGTATTTGCGTTCGCGCAGCGGAAGCTGAGAGATATCAACCGCCTCGTACGCCAGCTGAATATCGCCGCCGTTGTATCGCGCGATCGTCGTCTTCAACCAGTTGGCGTCGTCGCGATTCGGAAATTCCGGCTTGTAGTGAGCGCCGCGCGTTTCGTTGCGTGCGAGAGCGCCCATCGTGATCACTTTCGCGAGTACGAGCATGTTGCCGAGCTCACGGACAAAGTTCAGCGACTGATTCGACCACTGTGTACGGTCCTGCACGTTCACGCGCGTAAAGCGGTCGCTCAGTTCGTCGAGCTTCACCAGCGTCTTCTGCAGGTTGGCGTTGTAGCGGATTACGGTGACGTTCTCGGTCATCACGTCGCCCAGCTCGCGCCAGATCGTCATCGGATTTTCGGTGCCGGTGTGCGCGTTCAGCAGCGTGTCGGAAATGTCTTGCTGGCGCACACGCTCGCGTTCGTACACTGCCGCGGAAGTGTTTTCGTAGCGAGATTCGAGACCTTTGGCATAGCGCACCGCCGCCGGGCCCGCGATGCCGCCGCCGAAGATGCAGGAGACGAGCGAGTTTGCGCCAAGGCGATTCGCGCCGTGATACTGGTATTCGCACTCGCCCGCCGCGAAAACGCCGGGCAGGTTCGTCGCCTGGTTCTCGTTATCGACCCAGAGCCCGCCCATCGTATAATGCATCGCGGGAAAAACTTTCATGGGTTCGACGTGCGGATCGACGCCGACGAACTTTTGGTAGATCTCGAGAATGCCTTCGAGCTTGCGCTCCAGCGTTTCGCGCGGAATGTGCGTGACGTCGAGATAGACGGCAGGATCGCCGGCCAATCCCATCTTCATTTCGTACACGATTTTGTGAATCGCACGCGTCGCCACGTCGCGCGGCACAAGGTTGCCGTACTTGGGATACCACTCTTCGAGGAAGTAGAAACGCTCGTTTTCGGGGATCGTGCGCGGCGGGCGCGGATCCTGCGGCGTCTTCGGAACCCACACTCGGCCACCTTCACCGCGCGCTGATTCGCTCATCAGGCGGTTCTTGTCTTCGCCGGGAATCGCCGTCGGATGCACCTGAATGAATTCGCCATTCGCGTAGTACGCGCCCTGCTGAAAGAGCGCCGATTGCGCCGAGCCCGTGCAGACCACCGAGTTGGTTGAACGCCCAAAGATCGAGCCGATGCCGCCCGTGCAGAAAATCGCAGCGTCGCACGGGAACGTCTTGATCTCCATGGTCTTCAAATCCATCGCGCAAATGCCGCGGCAGACGCCGCCGTCATCGAGCACGGCGGAAAGGAACGTCCAGCCTTCGTATTTCTTCACGCGGCCTTCGGATTCGTGGCGGCGGACCTGCTCATCCAAGGCGTACAAAAGTTGCTGGCCGGTGGTTGCGCCTGCGAATGCAGTGCGGTGATAGAGCGTTCCGCCGAAGCGGCGAAAATCCAGCAAGCCTTCCGGCGTGCGGTTGAACATCACGCCCATGCGATCGAGCAAGTCGATGATGGAAGGCGCCGCTTCGCACATCGACTTCACGAGCGGCTGGTTCGCGAGGAAGTCGCCGCCGTAAATGGTGTCGTCGAAATGTTTGAAAGTGGAGTCGCCCTCGCCCTTCAGATTCTTCGCAGCGTTGATACCGCCCTGCGCACAGACGGAGTGCGAACGTTTCACGGGAACGATAGAAAAAAGATCGACCGGCACATTAGCTTCAGCGACGCGGATCGTGGCCATCAGACCGGCAAGTCCACCGCCGACGACGATGATTTTAGGAGCGCTCATTGTCCGCCCCCCGTCACGTAGCCGCCGAGTGGAAAGGCGCCGTAGTGCAACCCGATCACGATGGCGATTCCCGCAAGAGCGAAGCTCACTCCTACCGCCGCACCTAGCAGGCCGAACGCGCGCTGCGAGCGCACGCTCACCGCGATGCCCCACTTACAGGCGAAATTCCAAACGCCATTCCCCAGGTGGAAGGAAGCGGCAAGCAGGCCGATTATGTAGAACGTCAAATTCCAGGGATTGGTGAGGAACTGCTGCACGTCCGCGTAACTCGTGACGCCATGTCCCTCGTACCGCTGCGTGTAAAGGTGCCACGCGATAAAGACGAACGCGATCAGGCCGGTCCAGCGCTGTAGCGTGTACATCCAGTTCGACATCCACGGGTGCGCCGTGATGTTCGACTTCCCTTTCCACCAGATGTAGAAGCCATAAAGGCTGTGGAACAGCAGCGGCAGCCAGAGCACGGCGGTTTCGACAAAGATTCGCCAAGGCACCTGCTGCAGCTCGCTCGAAACATCGTTGTACTTCGCCGGGCTGACCAGCGCGTAGCTATTCGACCAGATGTGTTCCGCTAAAAATGCGCCGATTGGAACGATTCCACTGAGGGACTGCAGCTTGTCGAGGATATAGCTGGTTCTAGAGTTGGAAGCAGCGACCGCCATGCACGCTCCGAAGGTGGTTCACGCGTACGGACCGTGAGTCAGTATATTGGCGCGCCCGCAGCATTGCAACCACTTGGCCGCATGTTTTTAAGTTTGAAAGATTTGAACGGGATGTTCCAACCTAGTTCACGGCGGATTCAGTAGGTCGGGGAGGCCAAGTTCCCGATTGGATACAGCGGGAGGAAACATGGGTTTTGGCCCGAAAAGGGGCATGTTAGGGTTTTCTTAAGGTAGGTGCCTTTCCGTGTCCGCAGAACACGTATCCGAGCTGAAAAAGTGGGTGGCTGAACTGGTTCGCCAGGGCGGCGGCGAGGAGTCAGTGCGGCTCAATCGCGTGGCTGACCTGGTGAGTAAGAACTTCAACGTCCAGCCGCACGAAGTGGCCGTGATGGTGATTACGCCGGACGACCGCTTTTTGCGCTTTGTGCTGCCTCCCATGCTGCGGGAAGTGGGCCAAATTCCGCTGACCTCCACCAACGCGCTAGCTGCGCGCACCGTTCGCGAGCGCCGGCCGGAAGTGATCAACCATTTTGCGTCGGTTCCCCACTCGTCCGTATTCGAAGCCGTTCCCATTGCCGAAGAGCAGCGCTCCGAAGCCATTCAAAAGATCATGAGCGCGCCTGTAGTTCACGACCGCAAGGTTTGGGGCGTGATTCAGGTATCGCGCAAAGGGCGTTCCGCTGCCGAAGCTGGGCCGGATTTCACGCACGGGCAGCTGCGTGAGCTAAAAGCGATCGGCGACATCCTCTCGCCTCTGCTCAGCCCCACGCCGGTGGAAGCCAAGTAATTCCAGCGGCACCGAGCCGCAGTTCCCGAATCTCATCCCAATTGCCTCAATCCCAAGGCCTTACGGCCGCAACTTTCGTTGTGTGCGAGTGTTAAAATCAGTGCAACCGGCGGAAACCCTGCGCCATCTTTACAATAGGGCGATTTGCCCTGGGTTTCAGCCGATTTGCGCCGGCCGAACTGGGTAGGCTGGCAACTTCGATGTGGAATTTGGGTGGAACGCGCGTTCTATCCAATGAAGGAGCAGAAATGCAGGAAACCAGAAACTTCACTCAACGCTTTCAGCGCGGCGCGATTACAGCGGCCTGCGCGTTGGCGCTTTTGTGCGGCACGGGCGCTGCGTTCGCGCAGCAACCCCAGACCACTCCTCAGGATCAACAAGCTCCGCCTCCCGACCAGTCTCAAGCTGCGCCGCAAAGTGCGCCCGATCAAAATACTCAGCAAGGTCAGGCACCGGCGGATCAGCAGTCCGTTCCGCAGCAGGACCCGAATGCCGTGCCGCCTGCGCCGGACAACGATCCCAATGCCGCTCCGCCACCGCCGTCGAATGACTCGATGACGCCCGGTCCGATGAACGGAGCACCGAATGGTCCGTCGGATGGTCCGGTGAATAATTCCGCTCCGAATTACAACGGTCAACCAAACAACGCGCCGCAACCGAACTATGCGCCGCGCACATACGCGGCGCCGAACACGATTCTTCCCGACCCGCTGACGATTCCCGCGGGCACGGTGATTCAGATCCGCACCACTGACTGGCTCTCGAGTGACAAGAATCACAAGGGCGACCAGTTCATCGGCACGCTCGCTGCGCCAATCATCGTGAACGGTTGGGTGGTCGCGCGTCGCGGCCAGTCCGTGACCGGCACAGTGACGGACGCTGTTCGCGCGGGACGCGTGAAAGGCGTTTCGAAATTGCAGCTCGACCTCGGCCAGCTCACGCTCGTTGATGGTCAGCTGATTCCCGTGCAGACCACTTTGCTCAACGCGAGCGCGGGCACTTCGAAAGGCCGTGACGCTTCGGCGATCGCTGTAACCACCGGCACCGGCGCAGCAATCGGCGCCGCGGCAGGTGGCGGCGTGGGCGCCGGCATCGGCGCCGGCGCCGGACTGGTCGCGAGCGTCGCAGGTGTGCTGCTCACGCGCGGCAAGCCGACGATCATTCCGCCGGAAGACGTGCTGACATTCAAAGTCGAAAATGCGATTAACTTCACCACGGTGCACGGACCGCGCGCGTTTTTGCCGGCCACGCCGCAGGATTATCAACCGGTGCGCCCGCCGCAGCTGCGTCCGCGGCCTTACCCGTATGCGTACGGCTATCCTCCGCCGCCGGGACCTTACGGCTACTACCCGTACGGTTATGGCTACGCGCCACCGCCGCCCGTCGCGATTGGTTACTACGGTGGCTACTACCGTTACGGTTGGGGCTGGGGCTGGTAAGCACCTGAACCAAAACTAAACGTTGGATTCGAGGGAGCCGGTTTCAAAAACGGCTCCCTTTTTTGATGTGACACCCTCTCAACCTGCCTAGACCAGCCTCAGTGGGACAGGCTCTCAGCCTGTCTGCGCCCCGCTCTCAGCGGGGCGTGCCTCTGTCGGCAGTTGCCTTTGGCCGCTGGCACAATGATCGAAGAGTTGCATCGACTCAATTCCTGCGCCGTGACAACCTGAGCTACGCAAACTTCAAAAATCAAAAATCACACCGCGATGAGAGCGCGGTGCAGACAGGCTGAGAGCCTGTCCCACTCAAAAGTTAAATGCGAATAGACGGTTACATCGTTGAAATACATTGACATCGCAGGGGGTGCTTGTTAGTTTTTCGTGGCGCGAAAAAATCGCGAAATTTTTTCCGGAGGCACGAGGCTCAGGCCCAACATGGCGTTCGTCGCGAAGAAAATTTTCCTCACCAAGGGAGTTGGCAAGCACCGCGAGCGGCTTTCGAGTTTCGAATTGGCGCTGCGCAACGCAGGAATCGCGGCGTGCAACATCGTTCGCGTCTCGTCGATCTTCCCTCCCTACTGCAAGCTGATTTCCCGCAGCGAAGGTTTGAAGCACATCAAGCCGGGCCAGGTGGCATTCACCGTAATTTCAGAGAACCAGACGCGCGAACCGCACCGGCTGATCGCGGCGGGCGTCGGCGTCGCGCTGCCGTCGGACAAGTCGAGCTACGGATATCTTTCCGAACACCACTCCTTCGGCGAGAGCGAAGAGATTTGCGGCGAATACACAGAAGAACTCGCGGCTGAAATGCTGGCGACGACTCTGAATGTGGAATTCGATCCGGATCTATCGTGGGACGAGAAGAAGGAAGTTTACCGAATTTCAAACAAGATCGTTCGCACGATGAACATCACGCAGACCGCTGTCGGCGATAAGCGCGGCCTGTGGACCACGGTACTTGCAGCGGCAATTCTGATCGGCGAAGACGATTAAGCAGATACTCGCGATCTGAATTTAAGGGCACGGAGCCTCGGTTTCGTGCCCTTTTCCTTTTGGACCGGCCACCAGCTGCAATTCGTCCGACACCGACGCCAACTCGCGCGTCATCCTTCGCCCGTGCTCTGCCGAAAGTCGCGCAAATACAATTGCGGCCGCCTTGCGTAAACGTCGCGCAGCGCGCCCTTACAGGTAGTTGTCGTCGGAGTTTGCTACTCATCGAGCATGCACTTACCGGCAAGAATCCGTTTCTCATGCTTCGCTATGCGTGATTCGCGCGTGGCGGATTGCTTCGCGCCAGCAAAATGGATTGTGTACGCGCGCTGCCTGCCGGGCGTGAGCGCGTGAAACGCTTTCTTGAAGTCCGGATCGGTCGCCAATTTGTTCTTCAGTTCAGGCGGCGACTTCAGCGTGTCAAACGCTTGCTTATCCACGAAAGCGCCGGAGCGTTCGAGATCAATCGCCTCGCGGATGTAGGCGCGCAACGTCTCCGCGTGTTCATCGATTTCATCGACGCTTTTGAATTTCACCCAGCGGCCTGATCGCGAGTTCGGCCCCGGCGCAGAGAGAATGCGTGCCGGATCCTTCATCAGCACGCCTTTGAAGAACATCAGCCGGCAACTGTCCTTCGTGCCCATGATGACGGCGACGATCCCACCATCGAGCGTGAACGCCGGCTTGCCCCACTTCATCTCGTCCGAGAGGCCTTCATCGACGAGCAGCGCATGCAGCTCCCGTAGTTCGTCGCGCCACTTCCTCGCGCTCTCGATGCGCTTCGAGACTTCCGCGCCTTTTTTCGTCTTCGCCATGCGTTCCTAGGCTGCACCGCGCGCTGTTACTTTTTCTTCTTCGGCGCCTTACCCGGCCTGTGCGAACTGCCGTGCATCGCGTGCCCGCCATGCTTGTGATGCGCGGACGCGTGTGTGGTGCTCGCCGGTGCGTAGTGCGACGGCCCCGCGTTTCCCGCGCTCGCCTTGTAGCCCACTCGCTCCAGCACCGCGCCAACGATCAACGGCAGCGCGACAGTCGCGTCATCGAGCACTTCCGCAAACTTCCCGCCTTCCGCTTCCGGCACGAACTTCCCCCACGACACAGCCTCGGTGTATGTACTGCCCGAGAGCCCGCCCCAGTTCACTGGCTCCGGGCAGATACGCAATCCGTAGTTGTAGCGCTTCAGTGGAATTTTTTCGTAGCCGCGACGCGCGAGCAGCTCGGCGTAAACACCAAACTGCTGCGCCCAGTTGCGCGGCACGCCGCCGCCGATCGTAAAGATGCCCATGCGCTTGGTGGCCAGCATGGTGCGCGCGTAGTGCTCAAAATCCAGGTAGGGATCGAAACGCAGCGGCGGCTTGCCTGCGACTTTCCGCGCGCGATTGTGTAGCGCGAGGTCGATGCCGAGTTCAGAGTCTGTGAACGCCGGCACGAACACCGGCACGCCCTTCTCGACGCACGATTTCAGAATTCCCCGCCCCGGCGCGTTCTTCGCGAGATATTTCCCGATCGCTTCATTCAGCTTGTAGCTGCAAAGCGTTTCGTTCTCGTCCCACTGCTCGAGGACGTGATCGACCACTTCTTCCACCGCGTCGAGGTTCACTTCCGGCTCGAGCGAGTCGTACACGCGGTTGTAGCCGTTGAGAAAAAGTTCTTCGTCGCCCACGGACGGGTCGTAGCGGAAGTGGGAGCGGCCGGTCGCTTCTACGAGGCCATGCGCCATCAACGCGCCCGTGGAAACGATGGCCTTCACGATGCCGGCGTCAACCAGGTCGCAGAAAACGAGGCCCATCTTGCCCACAGTAAGCGCGCCGGACAGCGTCATCACGATGAAACAATCTTTATCGCGCGCCATTGATTCCAGCACGTCGGCCGCGTCGCCGATTTGCCGCGCGGTGTACGCGGTCTGCCCCATCGCGCGCACCAGATCGTCGATGGTGCGGATGCGCGAAAGGTCCAGCGGATAAATCGGTGTGAGACGGTCCTCGATCGGATCGTGCAGGACACGTCCAGTGACGCCCTTTTTCTTTGCCATTCAGCGGCCTCGCAGGTAATGTAATTTCCCAAACGGCCCGGGAATCGAAAAAATGTTTTGACGGCGCACTATTAGTAGTACAGAACGCGGCGCCCGCGAAACAAAAATCCACCACCGAAGCTCAGGAGCCTCGAACCCATGTCCCGATACACGCCTACGCCTCCCCAGAATTTCGGCGGATTGCCCGAAGAGTTCTCATCGTACGAGAATGCGCGCGCCGTGATTTTTCCGGTGCCCCTCGAGCGCACGGCGACCTATGAACGCGGCACGCGCAACGGCCCCGGCGCGATTCTGGAAGCCAGCCGGCACATGGAACTCTACGACGAAGAGCTGCAGACCGAGCCCGCGCGCGAAATCGGAATCCACACGTGGCCGGCGATCGATACGATGGACGGCACGTTCGAGGAAGTGTTGCACGAACTCTTTACGGCACAGTTACAACTGCTGGAAGACAAGAAATTCCCCGTTGCGCTTGGCGGCGAGCACTCGCTCACTCCGCCACTGGTTTCCGCCACCGCGAAAAAATATAAGGATCTGTGCGTACTACATATCGGAGCGCACGCTGAGATGCGCAACGAGTATCAAGGCAATCCAGGCAGCCACGTCTGCACGATGCGGCGCGTCACCGAGATTTGCCCGGCGGTGCAGGTCGGCGTCCGGTCACTTTCTGAGGAAGAATCGAAAATTTTGCCGAAGCTCAAAACGAAAGTGTATTGGGCGAAGGACATCGTGCGCGCCCCGGTGAAGGCGTGGATCGCAAAGGTGCTCGAAGACCTTTCGCCGCATGTCTATCTCACAGTGAACGTGGACGGCTTCGATTCGGCGATCATTTCGGCCACGGGTGCGCCGGAACCGGGCGGCCTTGATTGGTACGAAGTGACATCTTTGATTCGCGCGGTGGCCGATCACAAGAAAATCGTCGCGATGGATGTGGCCGAGCTTTCGCCGCGCCCGCGCGACCACGCGTCGGATTTTCTCGTTGCGAAGCTGATCTACAAAACGCTGGGATTCGTATTCTGCCAGTCGTAAATTCCGGGAGGATTTTTTGATGGCGAGCGTGGCGTTGTTGGCGCAGAACGGGAACGAAGTCGTGGTCTTCGTGCAGGAGCACGGATTCATCTGGTGGATGGTGATCGGGCTTATCGCCGGCTGGATTGCGGGCAAGGTTTCCCGCGGCCGCGGGTTTGGCTGCATTACAAATGTCCTGCTCGGCCTAATTGGCGCGGTGATCGGCGGTTGGATCTTCAAACAGCTCAACATCATCGCGTTTGGCACGCTCGGGAGCCTCGCCGCCGCGACGGTAGGCGCCATTTTGCTCGTGGCCGTTGCGCGGCTCTTCGCCGGCGGCGATTCGAACTAACGCGCGAACCACGCGACGCAAATTTCGAGGCGCAGAGCCGTCAGCCGCGTTCGTTTCATTTCGCACCGAGCCGCTGAAGTCGTTTAATCGGAGGGCAGAACCTCCACAGGGTCTCTCTAGCTTGCCGACCACGCTGCAAACCCTGCTCCCAACAACCCGCCGACGATCGCGACCGCCGATATCTCAAAGCTCCCAACGCGCGCTACCCCGTTTCCTGCACGAATCACACAAAACAACGCGAACGCCAATCCCGTACCCGCCGCAGCGCCAACACCGGAAAGAACTGCCGCCTCTCCGAGAAAGATGCTGACAACGTACCATCGGGAAGCTCCGAGCGATTTCAGGATTGCTGCTTCACCGTCGCGGATGTGGGCGAACCTATACATCCACAGAAAGCTGAACAAGAAAGAAGCTGCCGTAGCTACGTACGTCAGCGGGCCGAATCCGCGAACGAGGCCCGAGAGACAAATCGGAAGACAGACCTGGAGGCCGACCACCAACACGGCGACCAGAGACCGCGCCGACCGGCGGAGTAAATTTTCTCGAATAACGTGAAGGATCACCGCAGCGAGTCTCCCTCAAATTCCACGCGCCGCATATCGCTGGGGTCCGGCTTCGAACGGTCGCCACGCGTTGTGATACGATGGCGGTCCAACGGCGCGCAGCTCCGTATGTGCGATAATGTTTTGAGCCGCAGTTTACAAGCCCCATCGCGAACCTTGTCGAACGCATCAGGCATCCGAATCGGAAGGAACACTTGAGCCAACAATCAGTTTGGGCGATACCGCTGGGAGGCCTCGGCGAATTTGGAATGAATATGATGGTCCTGCGCACCGGTGACGACATCATCGTCATCGACGCCGGCCTGATGTTTCCCGAGCAGGAATTGCTCGGCGTGGACATCGTCATCCCCGACATTACGTACCTGAAGCAGAACCGCAGCAAAATTCGCGCAATCGTTCTCACCCACGCGCACGAAGATCACATCGGCGCGATTCCCTACATTCTCCCCGAATTGAACGTGCCGATTTACGGCACGGAATTCACGCTTGCGCTGGTCCGCAAGAAGCTCGAAGAACACGGCCAGCTGGAAAACGCGAAGCTCAACGAAGTGCACGCGGGGCAAACAACGCAGCTCGGCGCGTTTTCGATTGAATATCTGCACGTGACGCACAGCACCATCGATTGCGTCGCCCTCGCCGTTCGCACGCCCGTAGGCGTAATCATTCACACGGGCGACTTCAAAATCGATCCCACACCGGTGGACGGCAAGCCATTCGACCTGCACGCCTTCGCGAAGTACGGCCAGGAAGGCGTGCTCGCGCTGTTCAGTGACAGCACCAACGTCGAGCGCCCCGGATTCACGCCGTCTGAAAAAGCCGTGGTCGTGCGTCTCGAGGAATTGTTCCGCGCCGCGCCGGCTCGCGTGGTCGTCTCGTGTTTCTCGAGTTCGGTGCATCGCGTGCAGCAAGTGATCGACATCGCCCGCACCACGGGCCGCAAAGTCGGCGTCGTCGGCCGCAGCATGGTCGATAACCTCGAAATCGCGCACACGCTCGGCAAAATTCGCATTCCAGACGGCAGCATGGTTCGCCCGCAGGACATTCGCGGCTATGATCCGCGCAAGCTGGTCGTGCTCGCCAGCGGCACGCAGGCCGAGCCAATGTCCGCGCTTTCGCGCATCTCGGTGGACAACCACCGGCTGATGAGCATCGCTGAAAGCGACACGGTGATTCTCTCTTCGCGCATTATCCCCGGAAACGAAAAACAAATTTTCCGGATGATCGACCATTTCTTCCGCCGCCGCGTGCTGGTCTATTACGAAAGCGGTCGCTCTGCGCCGATTCACGTTTCCGGCCACGCCAGCCAGGAAGAAATGAAAATCCTGCTGCAACTGGTGAAGCCGAAGTTTTTCGTGCCTATGCACGGCGAATACCGCCAGCTATTCCAGCACGCCGCGCTCGCCGAACAGCTCGGCGCGGTGGGAAGCGAAATTTTCCTGCTCGAAAGCGGCCAGCCTGTGGAATTCACGGCCGATGGCCGCGCATATCGCCGCGAACCGGTCACCGCCGGGCGCGTGCTGGTCGATTCCGGCTCACTCGAAGAAATCGAAGAAGTAGTGATTCGCGACCGCCGCCACTTGTCTGAAGACGGCGTGCTCGTCCCCATCGTGGCCATTAACAAGCACACCGGCCTGATCGAAGCGGCGCCCGAAATCGTGACGCGCGGCTTCCTGCCCGCCGAAGAAAACAACGGCGAGATCATCGAGCAGGCGCGGCAAATCACCATCCGCACCATCGAGCAAGCCACGCCCGAAGAAAAAACCGATTGGGGCGTGATCAAAGAAAAGATCCGGCAAGACCTGAAACGCTTCCTCAACAAACAAACATCCAAGCGGCCGCTGATTCTGCCCGTCATTTTGGAAGTCTAGAAAGCCGTGAGCGTTCATCTTCGCAGCTACAAGCCTGAGGACTTCGAAACCCTCTGGGCCATCGACCAGGTGTGCTACGACGAAGAAATCGCGTATTCGCAGGGCGAGATGCGCGCGTACCTCGGACTCAAGGATTCCGACTGCGTCGTCGCGACTTTCGATGACGGCAGCGGCCCGCCCCCTGAAATTGCAGGCTTCTGCGTGAGCCGCCACCAGGGCGAGCAGGGCTACATCGTCACGCTCGATGTGCTGGAAAAATTTCGCCGCGCGAAAATCGGCTCCGCGCTGATCAACGAAATTGAAAAGCGGCTTCTCGCGTTCGGCGTAAAACTCGTCGTACTCGAAACCGCGGTGGACGATCCCGCCGCCGTCGGATTCTGGCGCAAACACGGCTATGTGGAGCGCGGAGTAAAGAAGGCCTACTACCCCAAGAACCGCGACGCCTACGCGATGACGAAAACGCTCGACCCTAATTTCCGCACCGCGAAGCGAAAGTCAAAGACGTAGAACATTTCACAGAGAAAACCGAGAACGTCATGAGAACACGGAGAATTCTCTGTGTCCTCCAGCATTTCTCGGTTTTCTCTGTGAAATGTTTTGTCTTTGGTTTCTCCGTAGGTTCCGTGCGCGCGCACGGGCAAATCTTCCGCTATACTTTTAAACCACACAGGAGAACTCATCGCACATGCTTCTCTGGCAAGCGATCGTACTGGCCGTGATCCAAGGCCTCGCAGAATTCCTGCCCATCAGCAGCTCCGCGCACCTCATATTGGTTCCGTGGCTGGCTGGAAAGTTCGGCCACCCGTTTCCTGACCCCGGCATGGCCTTTGACGTCGCGCTCCACGTCGGCACGCTGATCGCCGTTGTCCTATATTTCATCCGCGACTGGGTACAGCTGGTTCTGTGCGGCCTCGGTTTCCGTTTCCCGTCGGGCGCCAGCGAAAATGAAATCCAGATGCACAAGCGCCTCTTCTGGTACATCGTGATCGCCACAATCCCCGGCGGCATCGTCGGCTTCCTTTTTGAGCATTACATCGACGAGCACATGCGCAGCCCCGTCCCCATCGCGTGCCTGATGATCGTGGTCGCGCTGATCATGTGGTACGCGGAGTATTCCTCGCGGCTTGACCGCCATCTGGACCAAACCACGCTTCCCGACGCGATCGTCATTGGCACGGCGCAAGCCGCCGCACTTTTTCCGGGCGTTTCGCGGTCCGGTGCGACGATCTCCGCCGGCCTGTTCCGTGGCATGACGCGAGAAGCCGCCGCTCGCTTTTCGTTCCTGCTCTCCACACCCCTGATTGCCGGTGCTGCGTTGAAAGAAGTGCCTAAACTCCTCAAGGCCCACCAGGCTGGCGCCATCGATATTCCGCTATCCACGCTGGGCATCAGCGTCGCCGTTTCCGCCGTCGTCGGCTTCGCCGTCATCGCCTTCTTGTTGCAGTATTTACAAACACGCACACTCAAAATCTTCATTTACTACCGAATCGCCTTTGGTATAGTCATCCTATTGCTCGCGTTCCTCCCACTCGGTTTCGCGCGATAGCGCCCGCGCCCCCGAGGTTTTTTACGCGATCGCCTTCCCCTATTTGTGTCCGAACGAAGTGAAATTCGATCCGCGAAAGGCGTATAACTGTCTTTCGGCGGCGGTGCAATTCGTCTCGGGCCGCGCAGTGGCCATTTTCGCCCGGCATTCACGGCGGGCCATCGTGCGCACAGACTAAGGAGAAGAAACGTCGTGCGGATTCTCACGCCCACAGAAAATAAGCGGCTCAACGAGATGATCGGCTTCGTCGGTCTCAGCTTGGCCGTCCTGATCACGCTCAGTTTGCTTTCGTATTCCCCGCACGATGCTTCGTTCAACGTATCGGCAGGCTCGGGCTCCGGTTCGTTGCCCGCGCGGAACTGGATCGGTCCAGTCGGCGCGCACATGGCCGACGCGTTTTTCCAGATCTTCGGCTACGCGGCGTTTCTCTTCCCCATTGGCATGTTTGTGGTGGCGATGCGGTGGTTCCGCAGCCAGACGCTCGAAGCACCGATCACGAAAGTGGTAGGCGGGACGGTGCTGATCGCGTCGTTCGCGTCGGAGCTTTCGCTGCTGCACGTTTGGGAAGTGCGCGGCGCGCTGCCTCCGGGCGGACTGCTCGGCTCGCTGCTCGCGGAAGGTCTGCGCGCGGCGTTTAATCCGCTTGGCGCAAATATTATTTCCATCGCGACGCTTCTCACTGCTCTATTTCTCACCACCAGCTTCTCCATCAGCAAGGCCGCAACATGGATGAAGAAGCCGATGGCTTCCGAAGGCTTTGTAGGCCAGTGGATGGCGCGCATGAAGGACTGGCGCGAAGAAAAGGAATCCAAACAGCTCAAAAAGCGTGTGGAAGAAATCAAGATTGCCGGCCGTCCGCCTGTGGCTGAGCAGCGCGTCTCGAAATCCGCCGTCGCCGTAGCCGAGCCTGAGGAAGACGAAGAAGAGGATGAACGCGAAGCGCCCGCGAGAGAATCGCGGCGCATGCCCACAATTATCAAGTTCCGCGACGACGAAACTGCTCCGACGGCGAAGAAAAAAGCTCCCGAGCCTCCGAAGATTGCCGTGGGACGCACAAACTACAAGCTGCCTCCTGCAAGCCTGCTGACCGTAGCCGAGCGCAGCGAAAAGATGGACGAGGACGAGCTGAAAGAGCGTGCCCGCGCCATCGAGCAGAAGTGCATGGAATTTGACATCGGCGGCCACGTGACGCAGATCAACCCGGGCCCCGTCGTCACCACGTTTGAATTCAAGCCCGAGGCCGGCATCAAATACAGCCGCATTCAGGGCCTTGGGGACGACCTGTGCCTCGCGCTGCAAGCCGAATCGATTCTGATCGAGCGCATCCCGGGCAAGTCCACCGTGGGCATCGAAGTGCCCAACGTGAAGCGCGAGACGATTGCGCTGCGCGACGTCGTCGAGTCGCCGGAATTCAGCCACTCGCCTTCGAAGCTCACGCTGGCATTCGGAAAAGACCTGATCGGACGCATCCGCGCCGGCGATCTGACGCAGATGCCGCACTTGCTGATCGCCGGTTCAACCGGCACTGGCAAGAGCGTGTTCGTCAATTCGCTTCTGCTCAGCATGCTCTACAAAGCCACGCCGGACGAATTGAAGCTGGTGCTGATCGACCCGAAGCAGCTCGAACTCGGCCTCTACGCCGACATTCCGCACCTTTTCACGCCGGTAGTCACTGACGCGAAGGTCGCCGCAAACGTGATGCGCAACTCGGTCCGCGAAATGGAACGCCGTTTGAAACTGCTCGCAGCGCGCGGCGTGCGCAACATCGACCAGTACAATCGCACCTTCGAGAAGGGCCAGTCGCTTTCGCTCTTCGATGGCGCCGATGGCGCTGACGAACACAAGCCGCTTCCCTACCTCGTGATTGTCATCGACGAGTTGGCCGACCTGATGATGGTCGATACCAACGGCGTGGAAGAATCGATCACGCGTCTCGCGCAGATGGCACGCGCCGTGGGCATTCACTTGATTCTTGCTACGCAGCGCCCGTCGGTGGACGTGATCACCGGTCTCATCAAGGCCAACTTCCCCGCGCGCATTTCTTTCCGCGTCGCGAGCAAAGTCGATTCGCGCACCATTCTCGACGCCAACGGTTCGGAATCGCTGCTCGGCAAGGGCGACATGCTGTACTTGCCGGCCGGCTCGTCGCGTCTGCATCGCGTGCACGGCCCGTACGTGAACGAACGTGAAGTCGAGGGCGTGTGCGACTTCTGGCGCGAGCAGGCCAAGGCTGTTTACAACGAAGAATTGCTGAAGCCGCCCAAGGGCGACGGAACGCGTCGCGGTGGCGCTGATGGCGAAGGCGATGGAGAGGGCGGCGAGGAAGTTGACGACGAACTCTATCAGGATGCTGTGCGCGTGGTCTGCGAGATGGGCCGCGCATCCACTTCCACTTTGCAGCGGCGTTTGCGGGTCGGCTACGGCCGCGCGGCACGCCTCATCGATCTCATGGAGAAAGACGGCATCGTCGGCCCGCCTGACGGCTCAAAGCCTCGCGAAGTGCTCAAGAGCCGCGGCTGGATGAAGGAATACGACGACTCGATGAAGTGAGCAGCATAGGCGTTGTCGCCTGTGTCGCTTCGTAATCGTGGCACAGGCATTCTTGCCTGTGCGCCCCCGTCGTTTCTGACGGGGGCGGGTTGAGCAATCTCGGCTGCAACTCGCGCTCATGATTCACCTCGACTGTTCGCATGACTGACGCCATCGCCGCATCCACTCCCCCACGCGGCATCAGTCCCGGTCTCGTCCTGCTCTTCGCAATTTCCTGCGGCCTCGCCGTCGGCAACATCTACTACGCCCAGCCGCTACTCGAAACTCTCGGCCGCGATTTCCACGCCAGCCACTCGCTCGTCGGCCTGATCGTCACCATGACGCAGATCGGCTACGCGACGGGTCTACTTCTGATCGTCCCGCTCGGCGACCTGATCGAAAACAAAAAACTCGTGATGCTGGTCTTCTGCGGCACGATCGCGTCTCTGCTACTCGCCGGCTTCGCGCCCGGGATCCGACTCTTCTTCGTTGCGTCGCTGCTGATTGGGATTACTTCCGTCGTCGCGCAGGTTCTGATTCCCCTCGCCGCAGCGCTCACTCCACCGGCGCGGCGTGGACAAGTCGTTGGCCAGATCATGAGCGGCCTGCTGCTTGGAATTTTGTTCGCGCGCGCATTGTCGGGATTCGTAGCCGGCGCCTTTGGTTGGCGGACTGTCTATTTCGCTTCAGCGGCGCTTCTGCTCGCGCTTATCGCCGTGCTGGCCAAGACCCTTCCAACGCGCAAGCCGTCTTTCGCAGGCACGTACGGCGAGTTGCTGCGCTCGCTCTACCACATCTTCCGCAACGAGCCCGTCCTGCGTCGCCGCGCCGCGTACCAGACGGCCATGTTCGCGAGCTTCAGCTCGTTCTGGACCACGATCACGTTCCTTCTCGCCGGCCCCACGTTCCACTTCACGCAAACTCAAATCGGTTTCTTCGCGTTAGCAGGCGCCGCCGGCGCAATCGTCGCGCCGCTGGCAGGCCGCCTTGGCGATCGCGGCTACCAGCGCCCCGCTACCGGTGTCGCGTTCGTAGTCGCCCTCGTGGGCTACCTCATCACGTTTCACGCCGCGCACTGGTGGGTGTTGGTCGTAGCTGCCATCGTCATCGACGCCGCCGTACAAACCACGCTAGTCTGCGGCCAACAACTGATCTACAACCTCCACCCCGAGCAACGCAGCCGCCTTAATACGCTTTTCATCGCCGCCTTTTTCGTAGGCGGCGCAGCAGGCTCCGCCATCGCCTCCTGGGCCTACGACCGCGTAGGCTGGAACGCCGTCATCATCATCGGCGTAGCCCTAGCCCTCTCCGCCGCTGCCTACTGGCTCACCGAACCGAACCCAAAACGCGGTGTTTCCTGACGCCGCTTTTCGTTTGTCAGCGCGAGAGATTTTCCGTAAAATTATGAGCTGTGTTTGTGCCGAGGTAGCTCATTGGTAGAGCGCGGCCCTGAAAAGGCCGGCGTAGCCAGTTCGATTCTGGCCCTCGGCACCATTCCTTCCTTTTAATCCTGTTTACCCAAGACCTTCCAACCTTCCAGTGAAATCTGCCAGATTCGATACGGCGCTTTTGTAGCAGCACTCCCGTCGGTCGTGGGCGCCTGCTGATAAGGATGATCCGTGGTCCAGTACAGCGTCTTCATGTCGGGGCTGAACCGCGTCTGCTCGCCCAGCAAGTACGGTTTGAACGGGACGGGCGTCTGCCACTTGTGATCCTTCGCAAACGACACGAAGACCACCGCCATGTGCTCTGGGCTCGGCGGCCGATGGCCCGAAAAAATAATGAACGACTCGTCCGGCGCAACCGCGGCCGTGAAATTTCGCGTCGTCTCGTCGTCGAAAGAAACCGGCTCGGGCTTGGTGTAGTGGCCGTTGATGAACTGCGACCAGCACAGCCGCTCGCGCTTCGTCTCCGGATCCGATCGATTGAAATAAAGATTCCCGCTCGACGCCACGGACGGCGAATAGATCGCGTTGTTGTCGTTCACTTCGTCGGGATAGCGCACCGCCTTGCTCCAGCCGCTTGCCTGATCGACGCGCCACAAATTCCCGCCTTTTCCTGGCTGCTCCTTCCCCTGAAAAAATCCGTCGATGGCCTGTCCGCCTGCCACCGCCGGACGGTTCGAGCTGAAGACGAGGTACGAACCGTCAAGCGCCATGGTCGGCTCAATGTCGCGCCACTGCCCGGAGAACGGCGCCGGCTCGGGCTTCGACCAGTGCCCGCCCGCGAGATGCGAAACCATGATCGTGCCTGTGCCGTCCTGCCATCGACCGAAGAAAACCGTCTTGCCGTCGGCGGTGAAAGCCGGCGCGATGTCCGATCCCGCGCTCCAGCTCGGCGACGAGGCGGCCCAATCCAGCTCGCCGGGGAAAAGTGTGGCGACGGGCTCAGTTCCGGCGACGGCTGCACAACAGCTGCACGCGATCACAATCGCGATTGCGCTAATCCATTTGTGTTTGAGCATTGGTTCCCGCGCTTGATTTGAAGGTCGTAGTACCCGCTTGCGTCTACGCGAGTTTGACGACTACGCGGTCGCGTGGTGAGCCGAAGCGATCGGCGAGAGTTCTGAAACGGCCGCCGCGCGGGCCGAACAGTACAAAGAACGATTCCGGCGGACGCAGATAATAAGCGCTACGAACTCCGAATCTTCGGCGCCGACTGCGCCCCAGGCGGCTCGCGGAATGCATCGATCGGAATCGGCGCGTACTCCACGTCAATAATCTCGAGCTGCTCGGTCTTTGACGGCGCGCGCAACTCCACACTGTCGCCAGGGCTCGCCTTCATCAGCGCATTCGCGAGCGGCGACCGCCAGCTGATGTAGCCGCGATTGGTGTCCACTTCATCGAGGCCCACGATCGAGACGACGTGTTTCTTATCAGCGGCGTCTCTGTAAGTCACCGTCGCACCAAAGAAAACGCGCGATGCCGCCGTGGCCGGTCGCCGGGCCGCGGGATCGACGACCACCGCTGCGTCAATTCGTTTCGTGAGAAATCGAATCCGCGAATCGATCTGCCCGAGACGCCGCTTGCCGTATTGGTAGTCGGCGTTCTCGCTGCGGTCGCCGTTGCTGGCCGCCCACGCCACCACGTCCACCACCGCCGGCCGCTCGCGCGTCAGCAAAAATGTGTGCTCGTCTTTCAATCGCTGTAGACCTGCGGGCGTGATGTAGTTTTTCAGCGGCGGCCCGGGCGCATCGCGAATCGGCCCTCGTAGCGGCCGCTTTTCTCGTCTCTGCCAGTCTTCCATTGGATTCTGGGTATCCTCGCGTAGTCGGCTAGTCGAACAAAGTTTTGGTGCGTTCGCGTTCGCCGCGCGCGGTTTTCCGCACTCCCACCTTCCGCGCCGTTTCTGGCGCTGCGACCGCGACTGACGCAACGACACTCGAGGGCGCCGCAACATTCTCGCCCGGATCCGGCATCTCAATGGGCGGAAGCTGCTTCTCGTTCCAGAAATTCAGAAACATCTCCAGCGTCGCAGGCGCAAATCCGCTGTAGTGATTGTTCGCGTACGCAAAAATCGTCACACCGCGCTTCTGCACCTTGAAACAAACGTCCACCCAGTTGCGCAACGCGTCGCTGCGATCAATCACCGTCTTTTCCCACGTGGTGGTGAGTTGCTCGATGCCTTTTCGATCGCCGAGCCACCGAATGTAAGTCCAATCCGCAGTGATCGGATCGAATTTTGCCTCGAGTTCGCCGTAGCCCGGCATCCACGATTGATCCTGCAGCACCAGCGCGACGTTATGCTCGCGCAGCAGATCCGCGAACTGGGGCGTCAGCCACGCCTTATTCCGAATCTCCACCGCAAACATTTTGTCGCGCGGCAGACATTTCAAAAACGCCGCAAGCCTCGCCACAAATTCGTCCGCCGACTTGAACGCGCCGCGATTGAAATACGGAAATTGCAGCACCATCGGCCCCAGTTTGTCGCCCAGCAGCGACATCACGCCGATAAACTCATCCATCTCCGGCTGGCACGCCAACAACACTTTCTCGTGGGTGATCGCCTGCGGCACCTTCACCGCGAAAATAAAATTGTCAGGCGTTTTTGCGTTCCAGCTGGCCACCGTGGCGGACGACGGCTTGCTGTAGAACGTCGAATCGATCTCAAGCGTGTGGTAGTGCCGCGCATAGAAAGAAAGGTATTCACGCGGCGTCATTCCCGGCGGGTAGAAGGCCCGTTCCCACCCCGGTGCGGTAAACGACGATGTCCCCAGAAAAATGCGCGGCTTCTCGCTCATGCTTCTCCGCAAAATATATCATCAACGCGAGCGCGCATCGCCTGTCGTAACATATTCCGAGAGGACGACTCTCTCGATGACGCACCACAAACTCGCAACGCTCACAGCACTCGCCGCGCTCTCCGTCGTAGTACTTGCCGCCGCGCCACTTATGCACACCAAGGTCACCCACGCGCAACCGCAGCCTCAACAACCCGCCGCACAAGACCCCGCCGCCGCCCGCGCCGCCGCTCTCAAGAGCGCCACGGACAGCACGCTCGGCACGATCGGCGAAATTCATCTCCGCAATATCCGCCAAGTCACCTTCGGCGGCCAGAATGCCGGAGCCTACTTTTCCGCCGATGACAAGCAGCTCATCTTCCAGCATCAGGGCCAGTTCTACGCGCCCGCACTAGCCGACTCCGTTCCCTGCGATCAGATCTACACAATCGCCGCGCCCGATCCCGATTCGCCAAGCTCCACTACGCCACAAACCGCCAAGCGCGTGAGCAACGGCCAAGGCCGCACCACGTGCAGCTACTTTTTCCCTGGCGGAAATCACATTCTCTATTCCTCCACGTTCGCCGGGAATCCCGCGTGCCCGCCCAAGCCCGATTATTCGCGCGGATACGTGTGGCCGATCTATGACACGTACACGATTTATCGCGCCAATTCCGATGGCTCAGCCATCGAGCCGCTCTCACAAGCGCCAGGCTATAACGCCGAATCCACCATCTCGCGCGACGGCAAGCACATCGTTTTCACCTCCACGCGCAACGGCGACATCGACATTTACAGCATGAACGCCGACGGCTCGAACGTGAAGCAACTCACGCACGAACTCGGTTACGACGGCGGCCCGTTCTGGTCTTACGACGGAAAGAAAATCGTCTATCGCGCACAGCATCCGCAAACGCCGGCCGACATCGCCGACTACAAAGACCTTCTCGCACACGGGCTGATCCGCCCCGGCAATCTGGAAATTTGGGTGATGGATGCGGACGGCTCAAATAAACATCAAGTGACGCACAATGGCGCCGCGAATTTCGCGCCGTACTGGCTGCCCGACGGCAAGCGCATCGTCTTCGCGTCCAACGTCGATAGCCAGAGCGATCCTTCCGGCTTCGATCTCTACGTCATCAACGAAGATGGCACGCACCCCGAGCGCATCACGCTCTATCCCGGCTTCGACGCGTTTCCGATGTTCAGCTCCGACGGCAAAAAACTCGTCTGGGCCTCGAATCGCAACGGCAGCGCCCCACACGAAACAAATATCTTCATCGCCGACTGGGTCGAGTAAAGAAGTGGAATAGCCTGCCGCGGTCAGTTCACGGGCCGAAGGATCTCTCTTCGACTTGCGCCACGAGCCACGCGTCGCACACTTTCGCCGCTTTATGCCGTAGGGATGACTACCGAAGCGAGACCGCATTGCTACAGCCATGCGTGTATTGCTGCATTCTGCAGCACCGCTACACTCGTTCCATGGAAACTCGAATCCTTGTAGCCGACGACGCCAAAATGATCCGCGCCGCCATTCGCCGCGTCGTCGAAGCCCGTGAGGGTTTCGTAGTTTGCGCAGAGGCAGTTGACGGAGCCGACGCCGTCGCCAAAACAATCGAATCTCAACCCGACGTCGTAGTGATGGACATTCGCATGCCCGTGATGAACGGCATCGACGCCGCGAAAGTTCTCGCGGAAAAATGCCCGAACACACTGGTGATTGCAGACAGCGTTCACGCCCAATCGGAATATTTTTCGGAGCTA